>OLYM01001011.1_pt1 | contig 11144 bp, 8 predicted proteins | sample 1673691 | NCBI WGS metagenome assembly OLYM01 (sample SAMEA103958123, study PRJEB25191) | human gut metagenome | reverse complement strand
CTCTACAACCACCGCGAGATTGAGAAGTAAGGAGGACGCATATCATGTATCAGGACTCTAACATGCTGGCCTCCATCCGCAAGGTGGAAGCGGCCCGCGAAGAAAACGCGAAGCTGGACCCCCGCCGCATGACGGCGGAGGAAAAGGACACGCTGCTGAAAAAATTCCATCCCGACTACCGCGCCGAACAGTTTACCGAACTGCGCTTCGGCCCCAACAAGGGCCAAAAGGTTCCGCTGGAACTGGCGGAACTGCTGGAGGGTGAATCGCGCATCCTGCACGAGCAGTTTGATCTGACGAAGCCCGATTATGAGACGGATGTTCTCATCATCGGCGGCGGCGGCGCAGGCTGCTCCGCAGCCATTGAAGCCGACAAGGCTGGTGTAAAGGTCATGGTCGTCACGAAGCTTCGCATGGGCGACGCGAACACCATGATGGCCGAGGGCGGCATTCAGGCTGCCGACAAGCCGAACGATTCCCCTGCCCAGCACTTCCTTGACGCCTACGGCGGCGGCCATTTTGCTGCGCAGAAGGATCTTCTGTATAAACTCGTCATGGACGCGCCGGAGGCCATCCAGTGGCTGTCCGGACTTGGCGTGGAGTTTGACAAAGCGCCCGACGGCACCATGATCACCACCCACGGCGGCGGCACGTCCCGCAAGCGTATGCACGCAGCCAAGGACTATTCCGGCGCGGAGATCATGCGCACGCTGCGCGACGAAGTCCTCAACCGCGGCATTCCCGTCGTCGACTTTACCTCCGCCGTGGAGCTTATCAAGGACGAAAACGGCCGCTGCGCGGGCGCTGTGCTCCTGAACATGGAGACGAAGGAGCTGCTGGTCGCGAAGGCGAAGACCGTCATTCTCGCCACCGGCGGCGCAGGGCGGCTCCACTATCAGGGCTTCCCCACCTCGAACCACTACGGCGCGACCGCCGACGGCCTTGTGCTCGGCTACCGCGCTGGCGCGAAGCTCCTGTACCCCGACACGCTGCAGTACCATCCCACGGGCGCGGCCTATCCTGCGCAGATCTACGGCGCGCTGGTCACGGAAAAGGTGCGCTCTGTCGGCGCAATGCTTGTGAACGCGGACGGTGAGGTGTTCATGAACCCGCTCGAAACGCGCGACGTGGCCGCTGCCTCCATCATCCGTGAATGCACCGAGCGCGGTAAGGGCGTCAAGACTCCCGCCGGGCAGGCCGTCTGGCTCGACACGCCGATGATCGAGCTGAAAAACGGCGCGGGCACGATTGAAAAGCGCATCCCGGCCATGATGCGCATGTTCGCAAAACACGGCATTGATATCCGGAAAGAGCCGATTTTGGTTTATCCGACGCTGCACTATCAAAACGGCGGTCTGCACATTACGGCAGATGGCCAGACGGATGTGGAAAACCTGTTTGCTGCTGGCGAGGTCGTGGGCGGCATCCACGGGCGCAACCGCCTGATGGGCAACAGCCTGCTCGACGTCATCGTTTTTGGCCGCAACGCGGGTCAGCACGCCGCCGAGAAGGCGAAGTCCGTATCCGTCGGCACGCTGACGCTGGACCACGTGGCCGCGTTTGAGGCCGAAAAGCAGCAGGCCGGTGTGGCGGATCACCGCCTTTCCCCGCAGCTGCTGCCGGACTACGCCAGAAAAATCCATCCCGCAGAAAAATAAGGAGAAATAGAGGAGAACAGAGATGAGTGCAACCATCAATGCCGCGAATTTTCTGATGCTTTCCGTATTCGGAATCGCGGCAGTCGGGTATCTGCTCGGGCGCATCACCATCAAGGGCATCAGCCTCGGCACGGCAGGCGTTTTCGTGATCGCGCTGATTTACGGCGCGTTCTCCGGAACGCACTTCAATTCCAAATTTGTCATTGAAGAGATCAACTACGCCTCGCAGGCGCTGAAGATCATCGAAAATCTGGGCCTCGTGTTCTTCGTGACCTCGGTCGGCTTTATCGCGGGCCCGAACTTCTTCAAGAACATGAAGCACAACTTCAAGTCCTATGTGCTGCTCGGCGTCGTGATCATTCTTTCCGGCGGCATTACGGCAGTTTTGTGTCTGCTCGTCGGCCGTGCGATTGAAGCCGGGCAGCCGGGCTACGACCCGAACCAGCTTACGGCTATGATCTCCGGCCTGCTCGCGGGCAGTCTGACCTCGACTCCGGCGTTCTCGGCAACCAAAGAGGCTGTTGCAGCCCAGTATCAGGACGCGGTCACGGTCGGCTACGGCATTGCGTATCTGTTCGGCGTCATCGGCGTCGTGCTGTTCGTGCAGCTGATGCCGCGCGTCGTCCACGCGGATCTGGACGAGGAGCGCCGGAAGATCACGCACGTAGAGACCGGCGACGTCGCCAAATTCAAGGGAAAGCTGCTGGAATTTGACGATTTCGGCTTCACGCCCTTCGCCGTCGCCGCCGTGTTTGGCATTCTGCTTGGCTCGGTGAAGTTCTTCAACTTCTTCTCGCTCACCACAACGGGCGGCGCGCTGCTCGTCTCGCTGGTGTTCGGCCACTTCGGCCACATCGGCCGCGCCGATCTCATGCCGAGCAAGAAGGTGCTCGAAACGTTCCGGGAGCTTGGCCTCATGGTCTTCCTCATCGGCGCAGGCGTTTCCGGCGGCATGAGCTTCGTGCGGTATTTCAAGCCCATCTATTTCGTCTACGGCATTTTCATGACGCTTCTGCCGATGGTCGTGGGCTATATCGTGGCAAAGCACGTGCTGAAGATGAACCTGCTGAACATTCTCGGCTCCATCACCGGCGGCATGACCTCCACGCCCGCCCTCGGCACGCTCATCCATGTCGCAGGCACGAGCAACGTCGCCTCCGCCTACGCCGCGACCTACCCCATCGCCCTGATCGCCGTCGTTCTCGTCTCGCAGCTGCTTGTACGGCTGTTTTGACGCGCCGGTGCATGACAGAAAAAACGCCCGCCGGTTTTTGCTGCCCCCTGACAGGGGTAACAACGTTGGCGGGGGGTACCCGGCTGGTGCTTCAGGCACCAGCCGGGTTTTCCATTGGCGTATAGCTGGGAATGGTTCAGGATAGAGTCCCGCCTGTGCGCCCCAGCAGATGTGAAACGTGGAATAGACGTACGTCTTCGTTTCGATCTTCGCCGGCATCAGGGCTCAAAACCAGAATCTGCAGCGGTCGGATGTCCTGTGTCACGGTGCGCGTCTCCTCCTTCACGGAGATGGTTTCGCCGGCAATCCGTTCGGTATTTTGATCGGTATCGGGGTTCCTCCTCATTTTTTCACAGTCAGACAAAGAAAGGCGGTCATGGGCAACGCACCCATGACCGCCTTTGGAAATTTGTTCGAGCAGCTCTCAGAACAAATCAAAGACGGTCTTGCACATCATCATAACCATACCGATATTCATGCTGCGCACCGTCCTTTCGTCTGAATTCCTTGGGGATATTGTAACGTATTCTGCAGGACTTGTCGAGAAAAGCACTTACAGGAGCCGATACGTCCAGCCCATATCATCGGCAACCGTCCCGGTTTGCATGCCGTAGAGCGTATCATAGAGCTTCTGCGCCACAGGACCGACCGTCCCATCCGCGACCTGAACATCCGTGCCCATCACATTTAGCCAGCCGATCGGCGAGATGACCGCTGCGGTGCCGCTGGCGAAGATCTCCTGCAGGCTGCCGTCCTTCGACGCGGCAACGACCTCGTCGATCGAGAGCTTCCGCTCCGAGACCTTCACGCCCCACTTTTTCAGCAGCTGGATGACAGAATCGCGCGTGATGCCGGGCAGGATCGTGCCGGAATCGAGCGGCGCGGTGATAACTTCGTCCGCGATGCGGAAGAAGGCGTTCGACGTGCCGATCTCCTCGACATACTTATGCTCCGCCGCGTCGAGCCACAGCACATCCTTGCAGTTATATTTCATCGCGTCCTGACTGGCGCGCATGCCGCCGCCGTAGTTGCCGCCGACCTTGGCATAGCCCGTGCCACCGTGCGCCGCGCGGATGTATTTGTCCTGCACATAGATGCGCGTCGTGGCCAGGCCGCCGTCGTTTGCCGCGTAGTAGGAGCCCGTCGGGCTGAGGATGATCATAAATTTGTAGTGCTTGGCCGGCAGAACCGAGAACGAGACCTCATCGCCGAAGATGAACGGCCGGATATACATCGCAGTGCCCGGCGCGGAGGGAATCCAGTCGCGATCCGCCTCAATCACAGCCTTGACCGCCGCGAGGAACAGGTCTCCCGGCAGCTCCGGGATGCACATGCGCTCATTCGTGCTGGCCATACGCTTGATGTTCATGTCCGGCCGGAAAATCTGGACGCCGCCGTCCGGCGTGCGGTAGGCCTTCATGCCCTCAAACATCATCTGTGCGTAGTGCAGCACGCAGGACGCCGGCTCGATGAGGAACGGCTCGTGCGGCACAACGCGCCCGTCGTGCCAGCCCTGTCCTTCGTCATAGTCCATGACGAACATGTGGTCGGTGAAGTATTTCGCAAAGCCCAGCTTCGTCTCGTCGGCAGGACGGGGCTTGGGGTGCGTAGTCCTTATCACAGGGAAGTTGTATTCCATTTTTCATTCCTCCTGATGTTCATAGTACATATAAAAGCTGTTTGTAGGGGCGGAGCATCGATCAGACCCGATAGAGCTCCGCCCTCCGGTCGCGAAAGACATTGATGGAGCTCCGGATTCCATCCAGCATCTCCAGTTCACAATCCGCGGCCAAAATCTGCTCGTCCTGCCCGCCGGCGGCGAGCAGCTCCCCCCACGGATCAATGATTGCGGACGCGCCGCCGTAATGTGTCTCGCCCGCGTCGCCGCAGGAATTGCAGCAGATGACGAACGCCTGATTCTCAATCGCCCGCGCGACCGTCAGCGCCCGCAGATGTCCGATGCGCGCCGCTGGCCACTGGCTCACGACGAAGAGCATATCCATCCCCTGCACGGCAAGTGTCCGCGTCAGATCCGGGAAGCGGATGTCATAGCAGATTACAAGGCCGCAGTCGTGTCCGTCGAGCCGGAAGCGGCAGAGATGATCGCCGGGCGTGAAATACGCATGCTCGCCCATCGGCGTAAACAGGTGCGTCTTATCATACTCTGCGACGCAGTTCCCCGCGCGGTCAAAGACGCACGCCGTGTTATAGACCTTTCCGCCGCGCACATTCGCGACGCTGCCCGCCACAAGATTCACGCCAAGCTCCGCAGCCAGCCCGCCGAGTTCGCGTTTCACCCGCGCGCAGTCCTGCTCGGCCAGCTCGGAAAGACGCTCTTTCGGGAAAAACCCGGTGTTCCATGTTTCCGGCAGGACAACCACGTCCGGTCCGCTCGCCATCGCTTCGCGGATGAGCCGCTTCGCTTTCGCGAAGTTCTCCTCCGGCTGCGCGAAGAGCATGTCCATCTGGATGCAGGCGGTCTTCATCCGGCGAACTCCTTCCCAGCCTGAAGCGCCTGCATGTTGAGGTCGAAAAGGTCGGCCTTGCGCGCCGGGATGACCTTGTGCAGCGCGTCCGCGAGGCTTTCCTCCCGGACACACCCGGTCTTCGCGATCAGCGCGCCGAGCAGGATCATGTTGGCAAGCGTCGGCATTCCCATGTCCATTGCCATCTTCGTGGCCGGGACGTAATAAGCCTCCACATCCGTGCGCGTAACCTTGCGGGCGATGAGCGTGGAGTCGAGGAAAATTTTTCCGCCCGGCTGCACGGCGTTTTCATATTTATCGAGCGAAGGGTTGTTCATAACCATGAGCACGTTCGGCGTGTTTACGATCGGCGAGCCGACCGGGGCGTCCGACAGAATGACGTTGCAGTTCGCCGTGCCGCCGCGCATCTCCGGGCCATAGGACGGCAGCCAGCTGAGCTCCCGCCCTTCGATGAGGCCCGCGTAGGCCAGAACCTTTCCGGAGAACAGCAATCCCTGTCCGCCGAAGCCCGCAATCACGATTTGATGATCTGCCATCTCTCAGCCCTCCTTGTCTCGGTAGACACCCAGCGGATAGTACGGGATCATCTTCTCGTCGATCCACTCCAGCGCCTTCTGCGGCGTCAGGCCCCAGTTCGTCGGACAGGCCGACAGCACCTCGATCAGTGAGAAGCCCTTGCCCTCCACCTGATAACGGAACGCCTTTTCGATCGCTTTTTTTGCGTTTTTCACGTTTTTCACATTGTTCACGGTCACGCGCTCGAGATACGCCGGGGCCTCCAGCGTCGCGAGCATCTCGCAGATCCGGATCGGCCAGCCGCAGGTGTTGACGTCGCGTCCATAGGGCGACGTCTGTGTGATCTGGCCGGGCAGAGAGGTCGGGGCCATCTGGCCGCCCGTCATGCCATAAATCGCGTTGTTGACAAAGATGACCGTGATATTTTCGCCGCGCGCCGCGGCTGAGACGGTCTCGCAGAGGCCGATGGACGCGAGGTCACCGTCGCCCTGATAGGTGAAGACGATGTTGTCCGGCAGCGACCGCTTCACACCCGTCGCGACTGCGGGCGCACGTCCATGCGACGCCTCGACCATGTCACAGGTAAAGTAGTCATAGGCCAGTACGGAACAGCCGACCGGCGCAATGCCGATCGTCCGGCCCTCGATGCCGAGCGTGTCGATCGCCTCGGCGACGAGCCGATGGATGATGCCATGCGTGCAGCCGGGGCAGTAGTGGAATACGGCGTCGGTCAGCGCCTTCGGTTTTTCAAATACAACAGCCATCAGTCGTTCCCTCCTTCGTTTGCCTTGCGGATCGCGTCCAGCACCTCATCCGGCGACGGGATCATGCCGCCCACGCGGAAGCAAAGGTCGACCGGCTTTTTGCACGCTACCGCCAGCTGCACATCCTCGCGCATCTGGCCCATGTTGAGCTCCACGCAAACGAACCGCTTCACCTGATCAGCGGCCTTGCGCAGCGGTGCCTTCGGGAACGGCCAGAGCGTGATCGGCCGGATCATGCCGGCCTTGATGCCCTGCTTGCGCGCTTCGACGATCGCGTTGCGCGACACGCGCGCGGTAATACCGCAGGACACGATGCAGACCTCGGCGTCCTCCATCATGAACGCTTCCCACATGCACTCATTCTTCTCGATCTCGGCGTATCGCTCGAAGCGCTCGATGTTCAGCCGCTCGAGCTCCGCTGGGCTGAGGTAGAGAGAGTTGACAACGTGATGCTTCCGCTGGCACTTCGTTCCAGTGACGGCCCAATCCTTTTCAGTTGTGTCCGGGTCACGCGGCTCCGGCAGCTGCACGGGCTCCATCATCTGGCCCATCGTGCCGTCAGCCAGCAGCATTGCCGGCATCCGGTATTTTTCCGCAAGGTCAAACGCCTTTCCGGTCAGGTCGGCCATCTCCTGAACCGACGCCGGAGCCAGTACCAGCACATGGAAGTCGCCGTGGCCGGGTCCGCGCGTCGCGAGGAAGTAGTCGGACTGCGATGGCTGAATGCCGCCGAGGCCGGGCCCGCCGCGCTGCACATTGACAATGACTGCGGGCAGATCTGCGCCCGCCAGGTACGAAATGCCCTCGCACTTGAGCGCGATACCGGGGCTGGAGGACGAGGTCATCGCCCGCTTGCCCGTCGCGGCCACGCCGTAAACCATGTTGATGGCCGCGATCTCGCTCTCGGCCTGCAAAAACGTCCCGCCGATCTTCGGCATTTTCTTCGCCATATAGGCCGCGACCTCGGTCTGCGGCGTGATGGGATAGCCCAGATAGTGGCGGCACCCGGCGAGGATCGCGGCCTCCGCGATGGCCTCGTTGCCCTTCATCAATACTTTTTCCTGCATCTTCCCGCCCTCCTTACTTTTCTACCGTAATGACACAGTCGGGACACATCGTCGCGCAGAACGCACAGCCGACGCACTTGTCCGGCTCCGTCAGCTCCACGGGTGCATGTCCCTTTTGATTCAGCCGCGTCTTCGACAGCGCCAGCAACCCCTTCGGGCAGGCGTTCACACACAGGCCGCAGCCCTTGCAGAGTTCTTCCTGAAATATCAGTTTTGCCATCTTGTGCCTCCATTTATCGTAATTGGTAATATAGCTTCTGGATCTCCATCGGGAACAGGTTTGGAATGCTCCCGCGCAGCGCGTCGCAGAGCCGTGCAGCGCAGCAGGTCATCTTGAGCGGCAGCCCTGCCCGCGCGGCGACCGCCTCCGCATAGGGCATGCTTGACAGCACATCCGCCGCCGCCGTCGCCTGCCCGAGATTCGTATTGTTGACGACTGCCGTGAACGGCAGCCCACAGGCGGCCTCGATTTCCCGCAGCACAAGGATCGTATCCGCTACCGTCCTTGTCAGCGGCCGGGCCCGGTTGATGACGAACAGCATCTCATAATCACCCTCCGCCCGGATCTCCGGAACATAGCGCCCCAGTGCCAGCGCTCCGCGGTCGTCTCCGCCGATGTCCAGCACGCCGCATTCTCCCCGCTCCGCAATCAGCGCGTAGGTCTCCTTCGGCATGGCCGGAACATCGAGATTCGAATTTGCAAACGGTGAGACGATCAGTCCGATCCCCTCTTTTTTCAGATCTTCTTCTGAATCCTTCGTCCGGAAATAGGGATTTACAATGTCAAGATCGGCCACAGTCACGGCTTCGCCTTTTCGCCGGAGCCACCGCGCATAATTCAGCGCGATATTCGTCTTTCCACTGCCGTAATGTCCGGCAAAAAGCGTTAGGCGTTTGTGTGTCATGGCCGACTCCTCCTTCAGAGCTTGCTTCTGATGATTTTTCCGCTGGTGGTCTTTGGAAGCGCTTCGCGGAATTCCACAATACGGGGATATTTGTACGGCGCAGTATGCGTCTTGACATAGGTCTGAATTTCTTTTTTCAGCGCGTCCGTGCCCTCGGTGCCCTTGACCAGTACGATGCTGGCCTTGACGACCTGCCCGCGGATCTCATCCGGAGCGGCAGACACACCGCATTCGAGCACATACGGCAGCTCCATGATGACATTTTCGATTTCAAACGGTCCAATGCGGTAGCCAGACGATTTAATGACGTCATCCGCACGGCCGACATACCAGTAGAAGCCGTCCTCGTCACGCCAGGCGAGGTCGCCCGTGTGGTAGAAGCCATCGTGCCACGTTTTTGCCGTGACCTCCGGGCTGTTGTAGTATTCGTAGGCAAGTCCGCAGGGAATGCCGTTTTGAATGTTGATGCAGATCTCCCCCGTGTCGCCGGCCTCCGCTTCATGCCCGCTGCTGTCCAGCAGATGCACATCGTAGAGTGGGACAGGCTTGCCCATAGAGCCGATCTTATGGCTGTCGCCAGCCAGATTGCCGATGATGAGCGTCGATTCAGACTGCCCAAAGCCCTCCATGATGCGCATGCCGGTCGCCTTTTCAAATTGGCGGAAGACCTCAGGATTGAGCGCCTCACCAGCGATAGACGCATGCTGAATAGAAGAAAGATCAAATCGGGACAGGTCCTGCTTGATCAGCATGCGGTACATCGTGGGCGGCGCACAGAATGTCGTGATCTGATACTTCGCAAACATCGGCAGAATTTTTTCTGCATCAAAGCGGTCGAAATCATAAACAAACACAGCCGCCTCACACAGCCACTGACCGTAGAGCTTTCCCCAGAGGCTCTTGGCCCAGCCGGTGTCGGAGATGGTCAGGTGCAGCCCGTCCGGGTTGACCTGATGCCAGTATTTTGCAGTGATAAAATGTCCAAGCGGATATTTATAGTTGTGTGCTGCAATTTTCGGGTATCCGGACGTACCGGAGGTAAAGAACATGAGCATTGGCTCGTCGCCGCAGGGCGCGTCGTCCCTGCGCGTATAGCGGCGGGAAAACAGGCCGTATTCCGCATTGAAATCGTGCCAGCCGTCCCGGCTGCCGCCAACCATGATCTTTGTCAACTTCATCCCGGTGTCGGCCTCTGCAATGTCGACATGGTACGCAGTATCGCCGTCTGCCGTGCAGAGAACTGCACTGACGCCCGCTGCCTGGAAGCGGTAAGAGAAATCATGCTCCACAAGCTGATTGGTAGCCGGAATCGCAATGGCGCCGATCTTGTGCAGACCCAGAATGGCAAACCAGAACTGGTAATGCCGCTTGAGCACGAGCATCACGCGGTCGCCGCGTCGGATGCCGAGCGAGGTAAAGTAATTGGCGGCCTGGCTGGAAGCATCTTTCATGTCCTTGAATGTGAACCGCCGCTCCGTTCCATCCAGAGCCACATGCAGCATGGCGAGCTTTTCAGGCTTTTCACGGCCCAGCGCATCCACAATGTCAAATGCGAAATTGAAGGATTGCTCATTTTTGAAAGCGATGGACTGCAGTTTCCCGTTTGCATCCTCGGGCGCATCGACGAAGCGGGTGTAAATGCGCGCCTCCGGATCCGGACTCTGCGCCGTCTCGATCATGGCAGCGCGGTCGCCGCCGGCCTCCGGGAGGCTCGGCTCCTGTGGGCGGAGCACGATCGCATAGAACAGGCAATCCTGACCGTCCGCAGCAACCATGCCGTGCGGAATGGAGCTGTCATAGTAGATGCAGTCGCCTTCATGCAGAAGCTCGGTATGTCCGCCGACCTGAACTTTCATACTGCCGCGAATGACAAGATCACATTCCTGCCCGACGTGGCTGGTCAGCTCAATGTCCGAATAGAATGCTTCATCAGAGTATTTGTTTTCAACGAACAGCGGGTCTGCAATGCGGTTCTGAAAGCCGGAGGCCATGTTGTAATAGATCATCTCATGGGCCTGCTCGATCTTCTGTCCATTACCCGCGCGTGTCAGCGTATAGGATCGAAGCTTTGGGCTGCTGCCCTCGATGAGATCTGTAACGTCAACGCCAAAAGCCAGCGCGCAGCGGTAGAGAAAAGCGAAGTTGAGGTCGCTCTGCCCGGCCTCACAGCGAAGATATTCTTCTTCGCTCGTGCCTGTTTTCAGCGCCATCGTCTGCGCCGAAAAGCCGGAGATCTCGCGCAGCTCTCGGATGCGTCCCGCCATTTCCTGAATTTTGAAGTCCAGCCCTGTGAGTGTTTTTTTCATGGTGTTACCTCCGTGGATGCAAAAAGCCCGTCTCAAAGAAATGATTCTTTGAGACGGGCTGCATACAGCATACCCGCGGTACCACTCAAATTGCACCTGCCTCACGGCAGATACCACTCATCGACTTCCAGCAAAGTCTAAGCACTGACGCAGCTGACGCGGGAGAGGTCTACTTGCCATTACGGGCGTTCTTCTCTCCGGCTCGGGA
>OLYM01001007.1_pt1 | contig 11162 bp, 8 predicted proteins | sample 1673691 | NCBI WGS metagenome assembly OLYM01 (sample SAMEA103958123, study PRJEB25191) | human gut metagenome | reverse complement strand
TCATCTTGTAAAAGGGTAGTTTTTCTGCAAAAATACCCGTTTTGCCGCATCGCCCACCGCATCCGATCGTAATATCCGCGCTTGCGCTCCCGGCGTCCATGTGCTATACTGGAAGCATACCGCACCCGCACGACGGCCGGAAAGGAGCTCTTTTTTCATGAGATATTCGCATATCGACGAGATGAACATGGACGAGATGCTTTATCTGCTCCCCAGCGTCGTCTCGATCCGTCACGAGGTCAAAAGCGGCGGCGAAACGCGCCGCGAATGGCTCGGCGACGACTATCTGTTTTTCCTGATCCGTGGCAGCGTACGGTTCGACCTGATCGACTATCAGGATGAATATAAAGAGTTCCTGCTGCAGGAGAACGACATGGTGTTCTTCCCGCCCTGCCTGACCTACACGTTCACCGTGCTGTCGGAAACGGCGGAGTTCTTCGCCGTCCATATGCACCTGCGGATGCCGAAGGATCTTGAGCCGCCGGCCGATCCGGCGGACATGACGCTGCCGTACACGGCGGTCGCGCACGAGAACATCAACGTGTTCCTGCCGCGCCATCAGCATATCGAGCCGTACGGCGCGGTCCATGCGATCCTGCAGGAGCTGATCAAGGAGACCGACCGCCGCAGTCCGGGCTACAAGCTATGCATCCGCAGTCAGCTCGTGCTGCTTTTGGTAAAGTTGTTTCGCGACATCAGCGAGGAATACCGCCGCATCCTGACGCACATGGACAAGATCTGCATCACCTCGGCGGCCGACCGAGGCATCGAGCTGCCACAGGGGCGGCGGGTGGCGGTGACCGACCTGCAGATCTGGTCGCAGGATCCGCAGGTATCGCCCGACGGCGCGCAGCTGCTCGCGCAGTTCTTCACCGCGGGGCATTACATCGACGTGCCGCGCACGGGCGACGCGCTGCGCTGCACCGCGCGGCCGTCCTGCCGGGAGCAGCGCCTGCCGCACATGGAACTGTTCGCCCGCGAGGCGACCCCCTATCAGGTGTGGTTCGCCCCCGATGAGCATAACCGGACAGATCTGCATCCTTACCGCCGCAAGGCGCACATCACCTTTGCCCTGCGCAGCGACCGGGTCGGCTCCGTCGGCATCGGCCTGTACAACACCGATACCTATGCCCTCATCCGACACAGCCTGTATATCGCCAAGGCGAACGAGTGGCACACGTTCTGCATCCCGCTGATCGACGCCGCGGAGCAGACGAACGGCTCGCCCTCGGTCAACAGCATCATGGAATATGTCCACAGCAACTACGCCCAGCGGATCCGCACGGCGGAGCTCGCTTCGCTGATCCATATGTCGCCCTCGTACATCTCCCGCCTGTTCCGGGAGCAGACCGGCCGGTCGATCGGGCAATACATCTCTTCCGTGCGCATCATGGCCGCAAAGAGCCTTCTGCGCAACACGGACGAGCCGCTTGACAAGATCGCGGCACAGACGGGATTTTACGATCAGTCGCATTTCTGCAAGACCTTCAAGGCCAAGACCGGTCAAACGCCCGCAAGCTTCCGCCACCGGGACGCGCCCGACTGAACGCCGACAGGCAAAACAAGACGCAAAAAGGCACGCCTCGACGGCGTGCCCGGATCGCCCAAAGAAGAAAAGGATCGCGTCCCGCCAGGGGACGCGATCCGCGTTTGGTCATTCTCCTATCGTTATTTTCGTTTTCGGCGCGATCAAAGCCGCCCGCCGCGGGCGAAGAACGCATCGAGCGCCGAAACGGCGGCCGCCGCCCCGGCATCCGCCGCCGTCAGCGGCGAAGGCAGCACCGCCACCGGATGCGCCCGGCAGATCAGCGAATGCTCCGCGATATACTCCGCCAGCCGCGCCGTGAGCACCGTCGCCCGATAGCCGTATTCGCCGTACAGCACGACGGCCTCCGGGTCGAACAGATCGACGGCATCGACGAGCGCCAGCCCCAGATGCCCGGTCAGATCCTGCAACACGGCCTGCGCCCGGCGGTCGCCGTCCTCGGCGCGGTCGACGATCTCCTCATAGCGGGCGAAGCCATGCCGCGCGCGCAGCGCGCGCAGCGTGGCATACTGCTCCAAACAGCCGCGCGCGCCGCAGGTGCAGCGCAGCCCGTCCGGCTCCACGCAGAGGTGGCCCAACTCCCCGGCGAAGCCGCGCCCGCCGCGGAACGGCCGGCCGGCCTGCAGCAGCGCGCTGCCGATGCCGTCCGCCACCACGGTGAACAGCACGCTCCCGTCCTCGCCGCCGCGCCGCAGACGGTCGAGCAGCGCCAGCGCGACGGCGTTGTTCTCCAAACATACCGACAGCCCGGTGCGCTGACGCAAGCGCTCGACGACCGGCAGCCCGCAGAACTGCGCGAACTCTGTCGGCTGCAAGATCCGCCCGCCCGCATGGTCGAGCGGGCCGGGCGCGCTCGTCCCGATGCCGACGCAGCGCGCCGGATCTGCCCCGGTCCGCCGCATCAGCCGCAGCGCCGTCTGCCAAAGCTGCGCCAGCGCCGCATCCCCCGACGGGAGCGCCTGCGTCGGAAGCTCCTCAGCCGCGATCGGCCGCGCCGAAAGATCCGTCAGGCACACCCGGCAAACGCGGCGGTGCAGCGCGATCCCCACCGCAAAGGCGTGATCCGGCACGATATCGAGCAGGATCGACGTCCGCCCCGGCGCCGCGCTTTTCTCCGCCGGCCCGGCCTCGCGCAGCAGCCCTTCCCGGATCATCTCGCCCGTCAGCAGCGTCACGGCCGACTTCGTCAGCCCCAGCTGCCGCGCGAGCTCCGCCCGCGCCGTCGGCTGCCGCCGGATGCGTTCGAGCAGCCGCGCGCGGTTGCTGCTCTTGAGCGTGTTTTGGTTTTGCGGCTCGCCCATGGTGCACACCTCCTGCCTTTCTTCGTCTTTTAGTATACTCTCCCGCGCGCCGTTTGGCAAGGCACGAAAAAGATCCCTCTTTTTTTTGCCGAACGCTCTTGCATTTTTCGCAGAACGCGGTATACTGTATGTGCAATTAGTTGATCGAGTTAACTAATGGGAGGGGCTGAAGGAGCTATGGAACTGCGTTTGTTTCAAAAAGGCTTCAACTACGCACAGGACGGGCGCGGCAACCGCCTGGTGTACCATTTGCAGGGCTGCGATCTGGCCTGCCCGTGGTGTGCGAACCCGGAGGGGATGCCGCACAAAGGCGGCGTCGGCGTATCGGTGGAGGCGCTGGCCGACGAGGCCGAACGCTGCCGGGCGATGTTCTTCGACGGCGGCGGGGTCACGTTCACCGGCGGCGAATGCACCTGCCAGTTCGCGCCGCTCAAGGCGGCGCTCATGCTGCTGCGGCAGCGGGGCATCGGCACGGCGATCGAGACGAACGGCACGGCCGCGCGGCTGCCGGAGCTGTTCCCTCTGCTCGACGAGCTGATCATGGACTGCAAGCACCACGACAGCGAGGTCCATCGGCGCTTCACCGGCATGGGCAACGAACAGATCGTGCAGAACCTGCGCGCGGCGCTGGCCGTGCATCCCAACGTGCTGGTGCGGATCCCGCTGATCCACGGCTTCAACGCCTCGACAGAGGATATGGAGCGCTTCGCCGCGCTGTTCGGGCAGTGCGATGGCGCCCGCGTGCGCTTCGAGCTGCTGCCATACCACGAATACGGCCGCGAGAAGTGGGAAAAATGCGGCCGGCCGTACACCTTCCGGGACGGCTTCGTGACCGAAGAGGAACGGCAGCGATACGAGCAGATCCTGCGCAGCCACGGGCTGTCCGTCGTACATACTTGATGACACAAAGGAGAAGAGAGCCATGGAACACAGATACGATGCGGAAAAGATCACGGCAGCGGCAAAAGCGCTGTTCCGGGAGGAGCGGGCCAAAACGCGGCTGGACGGCTGGTTTTTGGCACGCGAGATCGCGTGCGACCACGCCGACGACTTCGCCGGCGAGCCGCGGGAGATGCGTGCGGCGCGGGAGCTTTATGCCATCCTGCGGGAGCTGCCGCTGTCGATCGGCGAGAACGCCGTGTTCGCGGGCAGCCAATCGGATGCGTTCGCACGCAGTTATGCGCTGATCGATCCCGCTTTTCGGGTGGAGACGTTCTCCGGCTATTGCGACCCGACGGCGGTGTTCGACGACATCGAACCGAACGGGGAGCTGACGCCCGAGCGCATCGACCGGGTGCGGCAATTCACCTGCCAAAGCGAGAGCGTGCGCGACCTGCGCGCGGTGTACCGCGAATATGAAACGGAGACCGCCGAGGTGGCGTTTTTCGTCGAATCCGTCACCGGCCACGTCATCCCGGACTTCCGTCCGGCGCTGGCGCACGGCCTTGCCGCCGTGCGCGCCGCGCTGGACGACCGACAGGCGGCGGAGACGGATCCGGAGAAAAAACAGAACTTCGCCGCCATGCGCCTGACCGTGGACGGCGCGCTCCTGCTCGCGCGCCGCTATGCCGATCTGGCGGCAGAGCTGCGGCGCACGGCCGCGCCGGAGCGCGCCGCGCGGCTCGCTCGCATGGAGCGCACGCTGCGCAAAGTGCCGGAACAGCCGTGCGACACCCTGTTCGAGGCGATCCAGGCGTTCATGCTGCTGTGGGAGGTCATGTGCTTAGAGCAGGCACCGAACCCGTTCGCCTTCTCCGTCGGTAATGCCGACCGCATCTTCGAGCCGTACCGCCAAAAGGAGGGCCTGTCCCGCGCGGAGGCCGCGGCGCTGTTCAAGCACTTCCTCGTGTTCTTCAACGTCGGCGACCGGAGCTGGGCGATCTCGCAAAACCTGCTCGTCGGCGGACGCGATACCGCAGGCAACGACCTGACGAACGAGACCACCTATGCGCTGATGGACGCCTATCTGGACATGAACCTGCCGCAGCCGATCCTATCGACGAAGCTGCACGAGGGCACGCCGGACGCGCTGTACGAAGCGATGGGACGGTTCTTTTTCTCGCCCGGTGTGCTGACGCCGTCGCTGTTCAACGACACCTCCGTGTTCCGCATCCTGCGCGGACGCGGCGTGTGCGAGGCCGATCTGGCCGATTATGCCGTCGCGGGCTGTCAAGAGCCGCTGATCATGGGCAAAGATAACGGCAACACGACCAACAGCTGGCTCAATATGCCGAAGATCCTGGAGCTGACGCTCAACGGCGGTCGTTCGCTCATCACCGGCCGGCAGATCCTCGATATCCCGCAGCTCTCCGGGCGGGAGCTGCTGCCGCAGCTGCGCGAACGGTTCTATGCCGTGCTCGAGGGATGCATCGGGCGGATGTGTGCTGCGGCCGACGGCGCCTCGCGGGCGATCGGCTGCCGGCGCGTGCCGTTCCTCAGCGTGTTCATGGGCGGCGCGGACAGCGGCTACGATATGCGCGACACGGTGCATCAGGGCACGGCATACAACGGCAGCGGCTGCCTGATCCACGGCCTGAGCGTCATGGCGGACAGCTTCGTCGCCGTCGACCGACTGCTGCGGGAGCGCCCCGAGGATGCCGAAACGCTGCTCGATGCCCTGCGTGCCGATTTTGTGGGATACGAAGAGCTGCACGCATTCCTTAGATCCGCCCCGAAATTCGGCAACGCAGATCCGACGGCGGATGCCGAGGCGGCCGCGATCGCTGCCCGCGTTTCGGACATGGTGACCGCGCACGAGAACTATCTCGGGCAGCCCTTCCGCGCCGACTGGGCCAGCCCGACCACACACCTGACCTACGGCTACTGGGTCGGTGCGACGCCGGACGGCCGCCGCGCCCGCGAGCAGCTCAATTACGGCGTCGATCCGCTGTATGGCGAAGCCGACCGGGGCATGGGTTTCCGGATGGTGTCGACGCTGCAGCTCCCGTTCGAAAAGATGGACGGCGGCTATGCCTCGCATCTCGGGATCGATCCCAAATTCTTCACCGCGCCGACGGCGGAAGGCAAGGGGCTGGATCTTATGCGCCGGGTGATCCGACCGCTGTTTTTCGGCGCGCGCGATCCGCAGAAGGTCGCCCCGTTCTACCTGTATCTCAACGTCACCACCCCGGAGACGCTGCGCCGCGTGCTGGCCGATCCGCAGAAATACGCGCCCTCCGGCGTGTACATCATGCGCATCCACGGCACGTTCGTCAATTTCCTCGATCTGGCGCCTGCCGTGCAGCAGGATATCATCCGGCGGCTCGACCTGCAGTCGACCGTCCTGTGCTGAGGTGGATCTCATGAAGCTCATCGGACTGGATATCGGCACGACGTCGCTGTGCGGCATTTCGTGCGATGCGGCCACCGGGCAGATCGTGCAAACGATCACCGAGCAAAACGGCACGTTCCTCCCTGCGGCCGAACCGTGGGAAAAGCAGCAAAACGCCGCCGCACTGGTCGCCCGTCTGCACCGGATCGCGGCCGCGCTCGCGGCCGACGGGGACGCCGCCGCCGTCGGCCTTACCGGACAGATGCACGGCATCGTGTATCTCTCTGCCGACGGGCGGCCCGTCGGCCCGCTGACGATCTGGCAGGACGGCCGCGGCGACTTGCCGTACCGCGACGGCAAGACCTACGCCGAATGGCTCTCCGCGGCGACCGGCTATCCGCTTGCCACCGGCTACGGCGCGGTCACGCATTTTTATGCCACGGTCAACGGCCTGATCCCGCCCGGCGCAGTCACGTTCTGCACGATCCACGACCTGTGCGCCATGGCGCTGACCGGGCGCAAAACGCCGCTGCTCGACCCGTCGGACGCCGCGAGCATCGGCCTGTTCTCCCTTGCCCGCGGGCAGTTCGACACGGCGGCCATCCGCGCCGCGGGGATGGATCCGGCGTTTTTCCCGGACGTGTCGTCCGGCTACGCCACCCTCGGCCGCACGGCGCATGGCGTGCCGGTGGCCGTGGCCATCGGAGATAATCAGGCGAGCGTCCTCGGCTCCGTGCAGGATCTTGCCCACAGCGTGCTCGTCAACGTCGGCACCGGCAGCCAGATCTCCTGCGCCGTGCCACGGGCGGCGGCGCAGGCAGCGGCCGGGCAGCTCGAGCTGCGGCCGCTGACCGACGACCTTCTTCTGCTTGCCGGCTCGTCATTGTGCGGCGGGCGCGCTTATGCGATATTGGAGCATGCACTGCGCGACATCGCCGCCGCCGTCACCGGGCAGCCGGTCGAAAGCGCCTATCCGGCCATGGATCGGCTGATGGCGGGCTACCGCCCGAACGGCAGCCCGCTGACGGTCGACACGGCGTTTTGCGGCACCCGCAGCGATCCGCAGCGCCGCGGCAGCATCACCGGCATCGGCATCGACAACTTCACCATGGCCGCGCTGTGCGACGGCGTGATGAACGGCATCGTCAGCGAACTGCACGGCCTGTACGCCGGGATAACGCCGCTTTTGCCGCAAAGGCCCGTGCACCTGATCGGCTCGGGCAACGGCATCCGGCACAACGCTCCGCTCGCCGCGCGTTTTTCGGCCGCGTTCGGGCTGCCGCTGTCCGTCCCGGCGCACCGGGAGGAGGCCGCGTTCGGCGCGGCGCTGTTCGCCGCCGTAGCGGCCGGCGCCGTGCCGGATCTTGCCGCGGCGCAGTCGCTGATCTGCTATCTTGACCGATGAGGAGAGGAATACATGGATGACTGCCGCTTTGCCCGGCCGCTGTTCTTTTTGCGCGACCGTGTGTGGCGCGTATACACCGGCGGCGCCGGGTTCGGCGCCTTTCTTGGCGACGGCTCGGCCGACGGCCACACGCCGGAGGAATGGATCGCCTCTGCCGTGCGCACGCTCGACCCCGCCGGCCGCGGCGAACGGGAGGGCGTGTCCCGTCTGGCGGACGGCGGGGAATACTTTGACGACCTGTCCCGCGATCACCGGCAGGCGCTGCTCGGCGGCCGCCGTGAGCTCGGCGTGCTGGTCAAGCTGCTCGACAGCGCCGTGCGCCTGCCGGTGCAGGCGCACCCGGATCGGGCATTCTCCCGCCGGCATCTGCACAGCGATCACGGCAAGGCGGAAAGCTGGCTCGTTTTGGCCACGCGTCCCGGCGCACGGATATATCTCGGCTTCAAAAGCCCGACGACGAAAGCGCAGCTCGCCGATGCGGCGCGGCGCAGCGAAACGGACGAAAATGCCATGGTCTCGCTGCTCAACGAGATCCCCGTGCAGCCGGGCGACGTGTTCTTCATCCCGGCCGGCATGATCCACGCGATCGGCGCGGGCTGCCTGATGCTCGAGGCGCAGGAGCCGACGGACTTCACCGTTCAGCCGGAGCGCCGCTGCGCCGACTACACGCTGAGCGACCGGGAGATGTACCTCGGCCTTGACGCGGATACCGCACTTGACGTGTTCGACTTCTCCGTCCACGGCGAAGCCGCCGTTGCCCGCGCCCGGCGCACGCCGCAGGTGATCGGGCGGTCGGGCGGATGCCTTCGAGAGAGCCTGATCTCCTATGCCGACACGCCCTGCTTCGCCATCGAGCGGGTGACGCTCACCGCCTGCGCGCACACGCTGCGTTCGGCGCCCGCCGTCTGCGTCGTCACCGACGGGGCAGGGGAGGTCGCGTTCGGGCAAGAGCGCCGGCCGCTCCGGCGGGGCGACTGCTTCTTTCTGCCGTTCGTCGCAGCCGGCCGCGTCGCCCTGCACACCAAAGGGACGCTGACGTGTGCCGTTTGTCTGCCACCGAAAGAGGCGTGACCGTGCTTTTGCCGGCCACGCCTCTTTCGGCGGCATCCTCCGGCCGTGCGCGCCCTGTCGATGATATCCCTTTGGATATCCGCCGGCGTCAGCAGCTCGTAGAGCAAAAAGCCGTGCTTTTCCAGCAGCGCTTCAAGCTCACCGTAGGAAAATGCCGAACGCATCGGTTCACCGCCCGCTTTGGCCATCATGATCGTGTTTTGCACACGCCGCACAGGCGCGGCGAAGAACCCCTCGTCCGGATAGTCGAACACGAGCATGCTGCCGTCCGCGCAAAGCGCGGACAGCTCGGCAAGCGTTTTGTCGATCGTTTCGGCCGGAAGATAGTAGGTCACCCCGAGCCACGAGAAAAAAGCCTTCGCGGACGGATCGAAGCCGGCGGCGGTCAGGCGCTGCGTCAGGCTGTCTTTGGTAAAGTCCGCGGGGACGAACGTCAGGCCGGACGGGGACGCGCGGCCGGCAAAGGCCGTACCGCTTCATTAGATCGTTCTTGCGGATAAAGACGAAAAGAACGATCGCCTGCAAAAGGCAAAAGGCAGCGCTTGCCGCGTATTCAGTCCCGATCGTTTTATTCAACGGCTCTGCCACCGACTGCAGAACGCAACAGAGCGCGACCCACACGAGCGCAAAGGCCAGCTCGTTTTTCTCATATCGCTTTTCATGTCATTCCCTCCCGTGCAGCTGCAACGATCGCTCACCCGTGACCCGGGAAAGCGGCAAGGCAGAGCAGCCCTTGCTTTCGTAATAGGTCAGCAGCTCCGGCACCAGCGCCGCGCCGCGCGTGCCAGGCTTGAACGTCCGTGTTCCCGCGGACAAGTTATTATGCTGTAGGTAAATGACCCACAGCCCCTTTTGCGTTGCCCAGTCGATCGCCGCATTAACTTTTTCGATGATCTCCTTGTAGTTTTTCGTGATATCGTTTTGCAGGTCGATCACGACCAGTGCGCTGTTTTTCCTCATCTGTTGCTCCTTGATGATGTTATCGACGCGTTATCGCGTCGATAAACGCATCGACCTGACGGCTGGATACCCGCACCGTTCTCATCCCCGATCCTCCGGCAAAGCGGCCGCCTTTGCGGGGCATCGGCCGGGCCAAAAACAGACGCAGCACGAGCCGATCATTTCGGTTCGCACTGCGTCTGAGCGTCTGACGTATCGATCTCTTCGATCTTTCCGTTCCGGAAACGGATCACACAGGTATATCTGCGCTTCGGACAAAACAGCGGAAAATCTTCCAGCACCGTATGCGGCCGCACCAGCGTCCTTGTTTTGCCCCGCCGCATTTCGGGCAGCGGATACACAGCTTGCCGCGGTGCTTCGGGACCCGGACGGTCTGCCCGCACGACGGGCAGCGAAAATAGCGGTTGTTGCGGTCGCGCAGCCGCATCCACAGCTGCAGGAACCGGCGGTTCTCCCGCTCGCGGCGGCTGAGATTCCGCGAAAACATGCGGACCATGGCGAGGATCAGCAGACCGTACATCAACAGTGACAGGATCGGTGCGATGATGCCGCGGTAGACCGTGCTGGTCCGCAGCGCGTAGGTCAGGATGGTGTTGGTGAGGCTCAGGATGACGGCCAGCACCAGCAGGAGCATATTCAGTTGATCAGAACCGTAGCGGCCGTACATCCATTTGCGGATGCTTGCGCCCAAAAGTCGGAACATAGTTATCACCTGAGAACAATTATAATGCGGTGAGGCGGATTTACAACCCTTTCCCCGGAATATTTACGATTTGTTTACGAATTTATTGCAGGACTGCCCCGGCGCAGAACGATCACCGCGACCTCCGGCCGGTTGAACAGACGAAAGTGCACGTTTGTATAGCCAAGCCCGCGGCTGACATACAGGGCCGTTTCGCCCTGCCGGTAAAGCCCGGCATCCCATGCGGGGAACAGCCGCCTGTCCGTGCCGAACAGCCCGCCCACGAACGGCAGCCGCACGACGCCGCCGTGGCAGTGCCCGGCCAGTACGGCCTGCACGCCGAGGGCGCTCCATTGCGGCAATTGGTCGTTACGGTGCGTCAGCAGCAGGAGAAAGGCGGCCTCTCCGGCCTCCGCGCGGATATCCGCGATCAGCTCCGCAGGCGTTTTGCGCTCCGCCGGGCCGCAGGGGTCATCCGTTCCGGCGACGATGAGCGCGTCTTCCCCGCGCCGGAGCACGCGCCAGTCGTCCTGCAGCACCGTCACGCCGCAGGCGCGCATCTGCGCCAGAATGCCGCGCAGGCCGGGCACGCGCCATTCGTGATTGCCCGTCACATAATACACGGGCGCAATGGCACACAGACCGCGCAGCAGCGGCGGCAGCATGGCAAGGTCCGTGTGCTCGTCGAACAGATCGCCGTCGATGCAGATGAGGTCCGGCTCCGCCCGGCGCACGGCCGCAAGCAGGCGGCGGCTGCCCCGGCCGAACACGCGGCCGTGCAGGTCAGCCAGCTCCACGATGCGAAGCCCGTCGAACGCGGGCGGCAGGGCAGGGGAGACGAGTGCGGTCTCGGTCGTCTGCAGACTGCAGTTTCCCCACAGCAGGAACCCGGCGGCAAGCAGGGCCGTCAGCACGAGCAGGACGGC
>OLYM01001001.1_pt1 | contig 11213 bp, 10 predicted proteins | sample 1673691 | NCBI WGS metagenome assembly OLYM01 (sample SAMEA103958123, study PRJEB25191) | human gut metagenome | reverse complement strand
ATCAAACCTTATTCGCGGCCTGCGGGCCGCGAACTCTGCGAGGCTTTTTTGACAGACTGAAAAAAATTCCCGGTGCACCGCACCGGGAATTTTTTGCTTTCAAGGGGATCCGGGGAAATCAATACACCCGGGCAGGCTCCTCGCCGTTAAGCACGCGCAGAGCGCCCTGGGCCAGAGCCAGCAGCTCGTCCTCGCCGGGATACACGGTGATGGGGGCGATCCAGCCCACCATATCGGTGATGGCGTCCACAGTCTCCTTGCCGTAGGCAATGCCGCCGGTGAGGATGATCTGATCCACCTGGCCCTTCATGACCACGGCCATGGCGCCGATCTCCTTGCTGATCTGATAGTGGAAGGCGTCCACAGCGCCGGCGATCTCCTTGTCGCCGTTGTGGGCGGCCTTCAGCAGGTCGCGCATATCGTTGGAGCCGGTATAGGCCACCAGGCCGCCGTGACCGGCCAGCATCTTGCGGACCTCACCGGCGGTGTACTTGCCGCTGAAGCACAGGCTCACCAGCTGACCGGTGGGCAGGCTGCCGGACCGCTCGGGGGAGAAGGGGCCGTCGCCGTCCAGGGCGTTCTGGGTATCCACCACGCTGCCGTGGACGTGGGCGCCGATGGAGCAGCCGCCGCCCATGTGGCAGACGATAAGGTTCAGGTCCTCATACTTCCTGCCGTGCTCCTTGGCATAGCGCTTGGCAACGGCCTTCTGGTTCAGGGCGTGGAAGATGCTGGTGCGATGGAACAGGGGATGGCCGGCATAGCGGGCCACGTCGGACAGCTCGTCCACCACCACGGGGTCCACAATGTAGGAGGGGATGCCCAGCTGGTCGCCGATCTCCCGGGCCAGCAGACCGCCCAGGTTGGAGGCATGCTGCCCCTGAACGCCCACGGTGCAGTCGCGGACCAGCCGGTCGCTGACGGCGTAGGTGCCGCCGCGGATGGGGGCCAGCAGACCGCCCCGGCCGGAAACGGCGGACAGGGTCGTAACGTCGAAGCCCTGGTCATCCAGGGCCTGCATCACCAGCTTGCGCCGCCAGTCCTTCTGGGCGGGGATGGAATCAAATTTGTCGATCTCCTCGGCGCTGTGGCGCAGCGTCTTGTCGAAAAGCAGGGTTTCGTCCTCATAGACGCCGATCTTGGTGGACGTGGAGCCCGGGTTGATGACCAAAATTCTGTAAGACATGGGAATCTCCTCCTGTTGCATTGAATTGTTCCGAAAAAACAGCCGGATAACGACTTTATTGTATTATACAACAGTCGGTCAACCCATGTAAACTGTTTTTTCTCCTAAAACGAAACTTTTCCGGGAAAATGTTAAATTTTTACCGGGCGTTATTCCGCCGCAGGCCCGGGGATATCCCCCACGCCGTCCAGCACCAGCCGGGGGCGGTAGGGGAATTTGGCAATGTCCTCCCGCCGGGTAACGCCGGAGAGCACCAGCACCGTGTCCAGGCCGGTCTCGATACCGGCCACCATATCCGTGTCCATCCGGTCGCCGATCATCACCGCGTCCTCGGAGTGGACCCCCAGAATGCGCAGCCCCGTGCGCATCATCAGGGGGTTGGGCTTGCCCACGAAGTAGGCGTTCTGGCCGGTGGCCATTTCGATGGGGGCGATCATGGCCCGGCAGGCGGGAATGATGCCGTCCTCCGAGGGGCCGGTCAGGTCACTGTTGGTGCCGATGAGCTTGGCGCCCTTCAGCACCAGCCGCACCGCCCGCAGAATGTTTTCGTAGTTATAGCTGTTGCCCTCGCCGATGATGACGTAATCCGGGTCCACGTCGTTCATGGTGATGCCCTCGTCGTGGAGGGCCATGATCAGCCCCGCCCCGCCGATGACATAGGCGCTGCACCCGGGGGCCTGACTGCTGACGAACCGTGCCGTGGCCAGGGCGCTGGTATAGAAGCGGCTCTCGTCCACGTCCAGCCCCATGCGGCGCAGCTTCTGCTGCAGCTCCTTGGGGCTGCGCTCGGAGGAGTTGGTCAGAAACAGGAAGTTCTTTTCCTCCCGGTAAAGCCAGTCCACAAATTCCTTCACCCCCGGCAGCAGCCGGTTGCCGTGATAGATCACGCCGTCCATGTCGCAGATAAAGCCTTTTTTCTTTCGCAGCTGGTCCATAAGGTCCCTCCTATAGGATAAAATTTACCGATTTTCGCAGTTTTTCCGCCAGATCAGCGCCAGCCCCCGCAGCAGCAGACTGTCGTCGTGCCGGATCCTCCGGCGGCAGTAGGGGGTAATAATCCCGGACAGGCCCCCGGTGGCCACGGCAGTACAGGGCTGCCCCAGCTCCTCCTCCATGCGCTCCAGCAGGCCGTCGGCCATGGCGGCGGCGCCGTAAATGGCCCCGGCCTGAAGGCTGTCCTCCGTAACGGAGCAGATGACCTTTCCCGGCGGCTCCAGGGCAATGTCCGGCAGCTGGGCCGTGCCGGAGAACAGGGCGTGCAGGCTCAGCTTCACCCCGGCCAGAATCACGCCGCCCCGATAGCGGCGCTGCCGGTCCACCACCGTCACGGTGGTGGCGGTGCCGAAGTCGAACACCACCACCGGCAGAGGATATTCCGCCGCTGCCGCGGCGTCCGCCGCCAGCAGGTCTACCCCCAGGGTCTCCGGCTCCTCAATGGAGATCTCCAGTCCCGCCGGGGTAGTGGGACCCACCACCAGGGCTTCCAGCCCCGTAACGCTTCGGATGGCCCGGGCCGTTTCCTCCGTCAGCCGGGGCACCACCGAGCCGATGACGGCCCCCTCCGGGGCGTCATGGCCCGCCAGCACCTGCCTCACGGCGTCCTCGTAGGCCGCAAAGGGCAGCACCTCTCCCGAGGGGATGCGGCGCTGGGATACCACCCGGTCCCCGTGGTCCAGCAGGGCAAGAACAATGTTGGTGTTTCCGATATCGGCGGTCAGCAGCATAAAATTTCCTCACTTATACAGCGTTTTTAGCTTGGCCGGAAAGTTTGCGCTTTCCGGCCAGGCTGTGGTTATTTCAGGGCTTTTTCTTGGGAATGGTAACGGTAATGGTGGTACCCTTGCCGGGCTGGCTCTCCAGGTCCAGGGTGCCGTGGTGATAGGCCACGGCATGCTTCACGATAGACAGGCCCAGGCCCGTGCCGCCGGAGGCCTTGGAGTGGCTCTTATCCACCCGGTAAAACCGCTCAAACACCCGGCTCTGGTGCTCCGGCGCAATGCCGATGCCGGTATCCGCCACGGAAATGGCGGCGCTGTCTCCCCGGTCGGTGACGGTGACCCGGACGCTGCCGCCGGGGACGTTATACTGAATGGCATTGTCGCAGAGGTTATACACCGTCTCATACAGCAGACGGCGCACGCCCTCCACCGGGATCTCCGGGCCCTCCACGGTGATGGCCGTCCCGCTTTTTTCCGATTTGTCCCGCAGATCGGCGGCGATATCCCGGCACAGCGCCGAGACGTCCACGCGCTCCCAGGGCAGGGGATCTCCCTCGTCCAGCTGGGACAGGCGGATGATGTCGCCGATCAGGGCCACCAGCCGCTGTGCCTCCCGGCGGATGTGTCCCACGAACCGGGGCAGGTCCTCCTGCTTGACCAGGCCGTTCTCAATGAGCTCCGCGCTGCCGATGATGCCCTGAAGGGGCGTTTTCAGCTCATGGGATACGTTGGCGGTAAACTCCCGGCGGCTCTGCTCCGCCGTCTCCTGCTGGGTGATGTCAAAGGCCAGCAGCACCGCCCCCAGAGTGTCGGGGCCGGACTGGATGCGGGAGATGTCAAACTGATAAATGCGGCCCAGCCGCTGGACACGGACCTCGCTGTGACCGGCGTCCATGGCGGACGCCAGCGCGTCGCTGACGTCGCGGCCGCGGTCCACCGTCAGGAAATCCTGGCCCAGGCAGCTCTCGCCGGTGCCGAACACCCGGCAGGCGGCGGCGTTGATGCTGAGCACCGCACCGCTTTCGTTCAGCAGCACCAGCCCCTCCTGCATGTGGGAGGTGATCTGGCGAAACTCGTCGGACCGGCGGCGCAGGTCCGTCAGCTGCCGGTCGATCTGCTGACGCTGCACATTGATGCGGCACAGCAAAGGCGACAGCTCCTCATAGGTGTCGTTTTCCAGAGGGTGCTCCAGATCCAGGGCATTCAGAGGGGCGGTGATCCGGCGGGACAGACGGCCCGCCAGAAGGCCCGACAGCACCAGGGCTGCGGCGGCGGCCAGCAGAATGGCCGGCAGCATTCCCAGCACCAGCATGCCCACGGTAGCCCGGCTGACGGAAATGCGCAGCACCGAGCCGTCCGGCATACGCTGAGCATAGTAGCTGGTCTTTTCCAGCAGGGTGCTGGAATAGCGGGTGGAGCTGCCGGAGCCGGTGCGCAGGGCCTCCCGGACCTCCAGGCGGTCGCCGTGGTTCTCCAGGCTTTCGGCGTCGCGCTTGGTGTCGCACAGCACCGAGCCGTCGGCGGCGATCCAGGTCAGGCGGTAGCGGTCCGCCGTCAGCCCTTTCAGATAATCCGTGCCCTCCGTCTCCACGGCGGCGGCTGCCAATTGCAGCTGATCCTGGAGCTGGGACTCCTGCACGGAGGCAAAATAGCTGTACAAGCAGGTCATGACGATGACCACCCCCGCCAGCAGCACGGCCACGGCGGACAGCATAAACGAACGGAATATTTTCTTGGTCATCCTTGTTCCTCCAGCCGGTAGCCCACATTGCGGACGGTCTGGATCAGACCGCCGTAGGGGCCCAGCTTCTGGCGCAGCGTGCGGATGTGCATGTCCACGGTGCGGGTTTCGCCGCAGTAATCGGTGCCCCACACCTGGGCCATCAGCTGGTCCCGGGTGAAGGCCATGCCGGGATGGGACAAAAACAGCCGCAGCAGCTCGTATTCCTTATAGGTCAGGGGCACCCGCTGCCCGTCGCAGGAGACGGTGTGGGCGTCCTGGTCCAGGGTCAGGCCGGACAGGTGCAGCACGTGGCTGGGCCGGGCGCACCGGCGCAGCACGGCCTTGACGCAGGACACCAGCTCCATGACCCCGAAGGGCTTGGTGAGATAGTAGTCCGCGCCCAGGTCCAGGGCCTGGATCTTGTCATATTCCGCCCCCCGGGCCGTGGCCATGACCACGGGGATGGAGCGGGTAGCAGGGGCGGCCCGCATACGGCGCAGCAGCTCCACACCGTCCACACCGGGCAGCATCACATCCAGCACCACCAGCTCCGGCAGCTCCCGGGCCGACTCCAGCGCGGACCAGAAGGCCCCGCCGTCGGCAAAGCCCTGGGCCTGGAACCCGGTGGAGCGCAGGGTGTATACCTCAATATCAAGGATACTGGCGTCGTCCTCTACGCACCAGATCATGGGTTATCCCTCCTTGTGCCGGCCGGTGATGGAAAAAATCACCCACTCGGCGATGTTGGTGGCGTGGTCGCCGATGCGCTCGAAATACTTGGCGATCATCAGCAGGTCCAGGGCATACTCCCCGTCCGCGGGGTCGGCGGCGATGCGGGAGATCAGGGCCTGCTTCACCTGGCGGAAATAGGCGTCCACGGTGTCGTCGGCGGCCAGAACGGCCTCTGCCTTTATTGTATCATGTTTTACGAATGCGTCAACACTTTCTGTGACCATGGAGATGGTGGCCCGGGCCATCTGGCAGAGAATGTCGTCATGCTCGGCGGTGCGGCCCTTCAGGAAGGTGACGATCTCGGCGATGTCCTCGGCCTGGTCGCCGATGCGCTCCATATCCGTGATCATCTTCAGGGCGGCGGAGATCTGGCGCAGATCCCGGGCCACCGGCTGCTGCTGCAAAAGCAGCTTCAGGCACAGCGACTCGACGGTGCGCTCCTTCTGGTCGATCTCCGTGTCCAGGGGGGCCACCTGGGCGGCCAGGGCGGGGTCTCCCTCCGTCAGGGCCTTGGCGGCCAGGGCGATGACCTCCTCGCACAGGGCGCCCATCTCGATGAGCTCCCGGTTCAGCAGCGCCAGCTGCTGGTCAAACTGTCTTCTCATTATCCGAACCTCCCGGTGATGTAGTCCTCGGTGCGCTTGTCGGTGGGGTCGGAGAACAGCTGCTCCGTTTTGCCGAACTCCACCAGCTCGCCCAGCAGGAAAAAGGCCGTGTTGCCGGAGATGCGGGCCGCCTGCTGCATGTTGTGGGTGACCATGACCACGGTGTAATGCTCCTTCAGCTCCAGGGCCAGGTCCTCGATCTTGGAGGTGGAGATGGGGTCCAGGGCGCTGGTGGCCTCGTCCATCAGCAGCACCTCCGGCTCCACGGCCAGGGCCCGGGCGATGCACAGGCGCTGCTGCTGGCCGCCGGACAGGCCCATGGCGCTTTTCTTCAGCCGGTCCTTCACCTCGTCCCAGATGGCGGCAGAGCGCAGGGAGCGCTCCACAATGTCGTCCAGCTTGGCGTGGCTGCGGACGCCGTGGGTCCGGGGCCCATAGGCCACGTTGTCATAAATGCTCATGGGGAAGGGGTTGGCCTTCTGAAACACCATGCCGATGCGCTTGCGCAGCAGGGTGGGGTCCACCCCGGCGTCATAGATGTTCTTTCCGTGGAAGTCCACCTGTCCCTGGATCTTCACGGAGGGGATCAGGTCGTTCATGCGGTTCAGAGTCCGCAGGAACGTGGATTTGCCGCAGCCGGAGGGACCGATAAAGGCGGTGATCTGCCGCTCCGGGATGGCGACGGATACGTCGTGGAGGGCGTGGTTCTGCCCGTACCACAGATTCAGGCTCTTGGCCTCAAGAATGGGTTCCATAGCAATGCCTCATTTCTTTCGCAGCTTCCGCCCCACCAGGGAGGCGGACAGGTTGATCAGCAGGGTCAGCACCATCAGAATGGCGGCGATGGAGAAGGCCAGGGCCGTCTCGCCGCCCTCGGTGGCATAAACGTACAGGGCCACGGTCAGGGTGGCGGAGGAGGTGTGCAGAGCCTTGACAAAGCCCACCAGCTCCAGGCCGAAGCCCGCCGTATACAGCAGGGCGGCGCTTTCGCCCACAATGCGGCCCACAGCCAGGATGCAGCCGGTGACGATGCCGTCCACGGCTCCGGGCAGCACCACCGTGCGGATCATGTGCCATTTCCCGGCTCCCAGGCCCAGGGCCCCCTCCCGATAGGACTGGGGCACGGTTTTCAGGCTCTCCTGGGTGGTGCGGACGATGGTGGGCAGGATCATCACCACCAGGGTCAGGCCGCCGGCCAGGATGCCTGCCTGAAGGTTCATCCGCTGGACGAACAGCAGCATGCCCACCAGGCCGAAGATGATGGAGGGGATGCCCGTCAGGGTCTCGGTGGCGAACTCGATAACGGACACCAGGCGGCGGTTGGACGCGTATTCCGTCAGGTAAATGGCGGCCCCCACTCCCAGGGGCAGGACGATGACCATGGCCACCACGATGATATACAGGGTATCCAGAATGTTGGGCAGGATGCCCACGGTGTTCTTGATATAGCTGGTCTGGCTGGTCAGCAGGGACCAGGTGATGCCCGGCACTCCGCGATAGAAGATATAGCCGATGAGAAACAGCAGCAGGGCGCAGGTCAGCCCCGCGCACAGCCATACCAGGCCCCGCATGCCCCGGTCATACAGACGGCGGCGGGGCGACAGCTTTTCCTCCATGGGTCAGTCCTCCTTCCTTTTTTTGATGAACACGTTGAGAAATACGTTGATGAGCATAATGAACAGAAACAGCACCAGGCCGATGGAGAACAGGGCCTGCTGATACAGGCTGCCCACCGGGGCATAGGACATGCCGGAGATGATGCCGGTGGTGAGAAACCGGACAGACTGGAACAGTCCCGGCATATTGGCCACATTGCCTGCCACCATGATGATGGCCATGGCCTCGCCGATGGCCCGGCCCACGCCCAGCACCACGGCGGTGGCCACGCCGCTGCGGGCGGCGTGAAGGCTGACGCGGAAATACGTCTCGGCGGCGGTGGCTCCCAGGGCCAGGCTGGCCTCCTCATACTCCCGGGGCACCGCCCGCAGGGCCGTCTCCGACACGTTGATGATGGAGGGCAGCACCATAATGGACAGCACCAGGATGGCCGCCAGCAGACAGGCGCCGGACCCCAGGGAGAAGGTGGTGCGGATCAGCGGCACCAGCACGATCATGCCCACCAGGCCGTATACCACCGACGGGATACCCGCCAGCAGCTGCACGGCGGTGCGGATCACGGCGGCCACCGGGGCCGGGGCCAGCTTGGAGAGGAAGATGGCCGTCATTAGGCCGATGGGCACGCCGATGACCATGGCCCCGGCGGTGCCGTAAACAGAGGTGAGGATAAAGGGCAGAATGCCGTATTCCGCGCCGGTGGTGGTGTTGGTGGGGTCCCAGACCTGGCCGAACAGAAACTTGAACAGGCCGATCTGGCGGATGGCGGGCAGGCCCGAGAGGATCAGGTACACGCTGATGACCAGCACGAAGCCCACGGCTACGATGCCGCACAGCAGGAAGATCAGGTGGATCACATTTTCCAGGGCCTTACGGGCCCCTGTATTCTTTGAACGCATAGTCGGTTCCTTTCTTGTCCGGAACGGGAAATGCCCCTGGCCCGGGATTCGGGTCAGGGGAGGTTTCCCGGGGTGGTTACTTGGCCACGGGCACCGCACCGGCGTTCTTGATGAGGTCGGAAGCGGCGGCAGAGGTGGCGAAGTCAAAGAAAGCCTGGGCGGCGGCGGAGAGAGTTACGCCCTGCTTGGTCACCAGCACAAAGGGACGCTGGATTTCATAGCTGCCGTCCAGGACGGCGGCTTCGGTGCAGGCCACACCGCCCACGGTGAGGGCCTTGACGGTGGCCTTGCCTTCCACGGCGGACAGGGAGGCGTAGCCGATGGCGTTGGGGTTGCCAGCAACAGCCTCAATGACGCCGCCGGTGGAGGTCAGCTCCTGGTCCAGCTTGCAGGAGTCCTTGGTGTCGGTGATGGACTCAAAGCCGTCCCGGGTGCCGCTGCCGGACTCACGGCCGATGCAGGAGATGGCGCCGGGGTCGCCGCCCACCTCGCTCCAGTCGGTGATCTTGCCGGTGAAGATGTCGGCGATCTGCTGAACGGTCAGGTCCGCGACCTTGCTGTCGGCGTTGACGATGATGGCGATGCCGTCCAGGGCCACGGTGGTCTCCTGGAGACCGGCGGACTTCTCCTGGTCCTTCAGGGCCCGGGAGGCCAGGCCGATATCGGCGGAGCCGTTCTTCACAGCCTCGATGCCGGCGCCGGAGCCGGTGGGATCATAGGTGACGGTGACGTTGGGGTTGTCGGCGGTGAACTGCTCCTTCAGAGCGCCGATGACCTTGTCCATGGAGGTGGAGCCGTTGGTGGACACGGAGCCGGAGAGAGCGGTGCTGTTGTCGTTGTTCTTAGGGGTGTCATTGCCCTTCTGGCCGCAGCCGGCCAGGATGCCCAGCACCATAACGGCGCACAGGGCGATGGAAAGAAACTTTTTCATTTTTTCAGAATCTCCTTTCGATTCACGTTTTGGGATTTCCTTGGTACAGCTCATAGCATACGGAGCGGATGTAAAGGGGAAAAGACGCGTTTTGTAAAGTCTGCGTAAAATGCGGCGGATTGGTGCCGGAGAGGACGGCATAGCGGTGATTTTTTCTTCTCGTGAAAATATTTCCCCCGCAAACCAATTCGGACCGGAAAGCTGCTGGTCATTTTATATAAACGCCTTGCCGCGCCGTATGAATGTCCATAGGTCCGACGGAATGCGGCTTTCTTTTGTGACATAATTCACAAAAAGCCGCATAAAATGGGACTGTAAAATTGCCTGCTGCGAAACAGAACGACCTGGAGAGGAGGGGGGAGGCGTAAGAAATCGATTAAAGAAAGCGTGATGCGTGACAATACGGCGTTAAGGAGAGACTGTATCGCTTTACAGGGGAAAACACACATGGTAAAGTGACCATAGTCCCCTTTACCGGACATAAGGGGGACATCCATATGAGTAAGGAGAGAAAGCAATGGAAGAAAGAAAAGGCTTTGGGTCCAATTTTGGATTCCTCATGGCGGCCATCGGCTCAGCCGTCGGCCTGGGCAACATCTGGGGCTTCCCCAACAAGATGGGCGCCAACGGCGGCTTCACGTTCCTGATCATCTATCTGATCCTGGCTGCCTGCTGCGGCTTCATCGTCATGATGGGCGAGCTGGCCCTGGGCCGCAAGACCGGCCGGGGCGCCATCGGCGCATACAAAATTCTGTCCAGGAAGTTCAAGTGGCTGGGCTGGCTGGGCGTGCTGTCTGCCTTCCTGATCCTGGGCTTCTACTGTGCCCTGGGCGGCTACTGTCTGAAGTATGTCACCCTGAACGTGGGCAATCTGTTCCATGCCGGCTTCGGCACCGGCACCCTGGACGGCGCAGGCGTGTTTGACGCCCTGATGGCCAACCAGGGCGAGTGCGTGATCTACGGTCTGATCTTCGTGGCCATCACCATGGTCATCGTGATGGGCGGCGTCGGCGGCGGCATTGAAAAGGTCTGCTCCGTGGGTATGCCCGCTCTGTTCGTGATGCTGGTGATCTGCATCATCCGTTCCTGCACCCTGGACGGCGCAGTGGAAGGCCTGAAGTATATGTTCGTCCCCGGCTGGGCTCTGGCCAACGGCGTCATCAAGGAAGCGCCTAACTTCTTCTCTGTAGTATCCACAGCAGGCGGCCAGATGTTCTTCTCCCTGTCCCTGGGCATGGCGGCCATGATCACCTACGGCTCCTATCTGGATAAGAAGGAGAATCTTCAGAAAAACGCCATCATCATCGTGGTCATGGACACGCTGGTGGCCCTGATGGCCGGTCTGTGCGTGATCCCCGGCCGTTTCGCCCTGGACCCCACCGGCAATCTGGGCGGCCCCTCCCTGCTGTTCGTCACCATGCAGAACGTGTTCGACCGCATGGGCGCTGCAGGCCCCATCTTCGGCATCCTGTTTTATCTGCTGGTGGTATTTGCCGCCGTCTCCTCCTCCATCTCCCTGCTGGAGGCCGTTGTGGCCCACTATGTGGACCGTGCCCGGGACCGGGGCAAGGGCGACAAGCGGAAGCCTTACTCCGTGCTGGCCGGTATTGCCGCCGGTATCCTGTGCGTCATCGTGTGCCTGGACTCCCTGGGCAGCGCCGGCATCTCTCCCGCTGATATCCTGGGTATGCGCGGCACCATGGAAAAGCTCCCCACCTGGAGTGCCGACTGGCTGGACTTCTTCGACTGTATCGCCGAGGGCATCCTGATGCCTCTGGGCGCGCTGCTGATGAGCATCATGTACG
>OLYM01000997.1_pt1 | contig 11224 bp, 7 predicted proteins | sample 1673691 | NCBI WGS metagenome assembly OLYM01 (sample SAMEA103958123, study PRJEB25191) | human gut metagenome | reverse complement strand
AGGGCTGGAATCGTTGGATTCCAGCCCTTTTCGGCCCGTGCGAGCGGGGGGAGTTGAACCCCCACGAGCATACACTCACTGCCACCTGAAGACAGCGCGTCTACCATTCCGCCACGCTCGCAGACAATCGACTAATTTACACCGCTTCATCCTAAGTAACAAATCGGCGTGTCGCGATTGGCAAATGGGAGTGAAGAGGCCGGATTAGGCGGCATGTTCAGCCTTGTACTGCGTGCCCCAGTCCTTCATCGCCTCGATAATCGGTTGCAGCGTCCGCCCGGTTTCCGTCAGCGAATACTCCACGCGCGGCGGCACTTCCGGATACACCTCGCGATGCACCAATCCATCGCGCTCCATCTGACGCAGATTCGCCGTCAGCACCTTCTGCGACACACTGCCGACCGAACGGCGCAATTCGCTGAATCGTTTGGTGCCGTCCAACAGATCACGCAGGATCAGCACCTTCCATTTATCGGAGATCATCAGCGCGGAATGCGCTTTACGTGTCCGATTCTCCCGAATCGGACATCCGTGGGGTATGCGTGAGGTGCACGGGACGCGCGGTCCGCACGTGGGGCTGGCATGGTCTATGCATGGTTTATGGGTACGAGCTGGAAGGAACGTCTGATGAATCAGCGGCGGCGTCGCGTTGGTTCACACTCAGCCCTTCGAACCGTTCTCGTAGAACTTGGCGAGTGTCTCGTCGCGGAATTCGTTGAAATAGCCGCCGTCGATCGATGCTCGGATATCGTCGAGCAGCTTCACGAAGAAGTGCTCGTTGTGGATCGTCGCCAGCGTGAAACCGTTGAATTCGCGGGCGCGCAGCGCGTGGTCCACGTATGCGCGCGAATAGTGCGTGCAGGTGTAGCAGTCGCAGTCCTCCTCAAGTGGGCCGAAATCGTGCTTGAACTGCGCGCGCTTGATGTTGTAGCGGCCGTGGCGCGTGAAAATCGCACCATTGCGGCCGCAACGCGCGGGGGCCACGCAGTCGAAGGTGTCGCCGCCGTTCTCCACGCAGGCGAAGATGTCGTCCACCGCGGCGATGCCGAGCACGTGGCGCGGTCGGCTTTCCGGCATCGCGTCGCAGATCCAGGCGCACGTGTCGCCGATGATGCGCTTCTCGATCGCGCCGCCGATGCCGACGCCGTCGAAATCGAGCGAAGCGATCTGTTCGGCGGCATGCCTGCGCAGATCCTCGTAATTCGCGCCCTGCACTACGCCGTAGAGCGCCTGGTACGGCTTGCCGAGACGTTCCTCGGTAAGCCGCTTGTGCTCGGCCACGCAACGTTGCGCCCAGCGGTAGGTGCGTTCCACGGAACGTTCCTGGTAGCCGCGGGTGTTCATCAGCGTGGTCAGCTCGTCGAAAGCGAACATGATGTCGGCGCCGATCTTGTGCTGGATGCCCATGGAGATTTCGGCGGAGAACCGGTGCAGCGAGCCGTTGAGCGGCGACTTGAACGTCACACCGTCCTCGTCCACGAACGCGAGCCGCTCCTTGCCTTCCGCGATCACGTCGTCCGATTTCATGCCGGTGACGTCCATGGCGAGCGTCTTCTTGAAGCCCGCGCCGAGTGACAGCACCTGGAATCCGCCGGAATCGGTGAACGTCGGACCGTTCCAGTTCATGAATCTGGCAAGCCCGCCGGCTTCGTCGAGCACCTGTTCTCCGGGTCGTTCATACAGGTGGAACGCGTTGGACAGCAGGCATTGCGCGCCAAGATCCTTCATGGTTTCGGGCAGCACGGCCTTCATCGCGGCCTGCGTGGCCACCGGCACGAACGCCGGGGTGTGGATGTCGCCGTGGGGGGTGTGGATGATGCCGGTGCGGCCGTAGCGCGCGCCGCCGCGCCCCTTGCCATCGGCCGCATCTGGCAGGCGGGTTTTCTGCTCGAAGTAGAACGCGTCGCGGCGGCCGGGCTTGCCGGGTTCCGCGCCGCGGGGATGCTCAATAAGGTTTTCGATCGATGCCGCGCTGGTCGTGTTGCCTGCTGCGTCGTGCGTTGCGCCGGCTGCCGCGTTGGCCGCTGAGGTCTCGTGCGCCGCCGCGCTGGTCTGTGGTTCGTTCAAGCTTGTCATGCTCTCAACTGTATGCGATAGCGCCGATTGCCGCGGTGGTGCCGTCGGCGGTCGACGGTGGCGTCGTATGGAGCAAACTGCCAACTGATTCGATTGCTACTTTCAACAAACATTCAGGAAACTTCCAGAGCAACTATCTTTACTCTTAGATAGCAGTTCGAGCGGCACGATTGCTGACCATGTTGAATGCCGCGAGACGAATAAGGAGCAACAATGGCTGAAGATAATAGCGATCAGAACATCGCCCAGCCGCAGGATGGCGCGCAGCAGACCGCGCCGCAGACGCCGAGCGAGAACGTCGCCGACGAAGCACAGACTTCCGTTACCGAACCGATTGCAGTGCCGAACGCGGGCGAGCAGCCCACCACCGCCCTTCCTACCGTGGACGCGGCGGATGGCACGGCAGGCAATACCGCTGACGATACGCCGGATTATGCTTCCGCTGCCGGTGAACGCACGGTGATCAACAACGCGACGCAGGATGCGCCGACCGAACAGTACCGTCCGGCGCCCGAATACGGCGCGTACGGTCCGGTGCCGACGCCGCCGGCTGGCGATGCCAGCGGCCAGACCGTCCAGCAACCGCAGTACGGCGCGCAGCAGCAGGGCCAGCCGCAGGACAACCGTCCGTCGTTCTTCGGCGCTTTCGGCAACCCGTATACGACCGGCAATCAGCGGAACAATGGCAATCCGTTTGGCGGCTCGTCCGCGCAGAACGGCGCGCAGCAGAACAATCAGCAGCAGCCGCAGTACGGCGCGAACATGCCCCCTGCGGGACCGGGCAACCGCAATCCGTTCGGCGCTCCGGGGCAGGGCTTCCCGAACCAGCCGAACCAGACGCCGGTCGTCACCAAGCAGAAGTCCGGCATGACCAGCCATGTGGTCACCGCAGTTGTGGCCGCACTGGTGTCCGGCGCGCTGTGCCTCGGCGTCGGCTTCACCGCGATCACCAACGGTTGGGTGCATGTGCCGACCTCCAGCTCGCTGTCCGACGTCAAGTCCAACACGTCCGGTTCCGGTTCCGCCAAGGCGAAGTCCGGTACGGCGGTCGATTGGACCGCGGTGGCCAAGGAAGTGTCCGATTCCGTGGTGGCCATCGACGTGGCGACCAGCGACGGCGAAGCCAAGGGCTCCGGCGTGGTGATCAGCGACAAGGGCTATATCGCCACCAATAACCACGTGATTTCCGGCGCGCAGCAGATTCAGGTGACGCTCGCCAGCGGCGCCGTCTATTCCGCGAAGGTGGTCGGCACCGACACCACCACCGATTTGGCCGTGATCAAGCTCGACAATCCGCCGAGCGATCTGAAAGTCGCGGAATTCGCCGATTCCGACAATCTCGCCGTCGGCGAGGCCGTCATGGCGATCGGCAATCCGCTCGGCTACGACGACACCGCCACCACCGGCATCGTGTCCGCGCTCAACCGCCCGGTGACCGTGACCGATGACGACAACAACGCCATCGTCACCAACGCCGTGCAGATCGACGCGGCCATCAACCCGGGCAACTCCGGCGGCCCGACCTTTAATGCGGCCGGCCAGGTGATCGGCATCAACTCGTCCATCGCCTCCACCGCAAGCTCGTCCGGCACGGCAGGTTCCATCGGCATCGGCTTCGCCATTCCGTCGAACCTCGTCAAGCGCGTGACCAACGAGATCATCGACAACGGTTCCGTGAAGCATGTGGTGCTTGGCATCACCATCAAGAGCTCCTCGGTGGAAGCGGACGGTGTGACCCGCGGCTGCGCCCAGGTGCAGGCCGTGACCGACGGTGGCCCGGCGTCCAAGGCCGGCGTGAAGGCCGGCGACTCCATCGTGGCGTTCAACGGAAAGGCAGTGAACAACAACTACTCGCTGCTCGGTTACGTGCGCGCCTCCGCCATGGGAGACAAGGTGAAGCTGACCGTTGTGCGCGGCGGCAACACCATGGATCTCGAGGTGACGCTCGACCAGGAGGAGACCAAGACGAACTCCTCCAACAAGCAGGAACAGCGTCAGCAGAACAACGGCAACGACGATAACGGCAACGGCCAGAATGGCGGCAGCCAGAACGGCCAGAATGGCGGTAACGGCAACAACGGCGACGGCGGTGGCCTGTTCGATCCGTTCGGTCTGTGGTAAAGCCGGATGCGCGGCATCGTACGGCAACGTACGGTGTGCGGCGTTCATGCCGACAGCGATACGGGTGGCTGCCACCCGATAGGCTGACGGCGAAGCCGCAACCGCAATCCGCGTAATCGCGGAAAACGCTGAACAAGCCGAAAAACGGCGGAAAACAAGGGCTGTGCGAGCAATCGCACGGCCCTTTTCGTATGCGCGGAACGCGCGCGACGAACGGAAGCACACGTAAACGACCGCGGCAATCGCAATGCTCTGTTATGCTGGAAATATCTTTTTACGCCGTGTATCGAGGGTCCGCGCAGGCGGGGCGCCGATGGGTTAACAAGGCGTCCGATACGAGCGTAAGGAGATTCTCATGCGTAGAATCATTTCCATTTGCAAAGAAGTTCCGCTGCTGCCGATCGCCATCATTGCCGCGATTCCGTTGGCATTGCTGGGTTCGTGGCGTCCGTGGGAGGCTGCGGGCGTCTCGCTGACTTTCGGACCGTTCAATCCGGGTGTCGGGCAGTGGATCGTGATCGCGCTGGTCGTGTACACGATTGTGGTGACTGTGATCGGCATGATTGACGATTTGCGGCACGGTCACGTCGGTGTGGATTTGCTTGCGGTTATTGCGATCGCGTCGACGGTGGCGGTGCAGGAATACTGGGCTGCGTGGGCCGTGGTGCTGATGATTTCCTCCGGCGAGGCGATTGAGGAATTCGCACAGTCGAAGGCGGAAGGCAACCTGACGGCGCTGGTTGATGCGGCGCCGCGGACCGCGCACGTGGTGACGTTGCCGGGCGTGGGTGCACGTGCGGCGGCTGCCGGGGCCGACGGTACTGCCGGTGATGCTGAGGGCGACATGACGGCGGACGGCTTTCGCAAGGTCGCCAGTGTGGATGTGCCTAACGCTGCGGAAACGAATAAGTCCACCACCCAAACCAAGCCTTACGACGCGGCCGGCGAGCATTTCGAAACCGTTCCGGTCGACCAGGTCAAGCTTGGCGACGTGATCCTCGTGCTGCCGGGCGAAACGGTGCCGGTCGACGGCGAACTGCTGTCGGGCGTCGCCACGTTGGATCTGAGCAATATCAACGGCGAGCCGGTGCCGCGCGAAGTGTATGCGGGCGCGCGCGTGCTGTCGGGTGCGGTCAACGGATCGACCGCGCTGACGATGCGTGCCACGCAATTGGCGCAGGATTCGCAGTATCAGAAGATCCTCGAACTGGTGTCTTCGGCGCAGCAATCGCGCCCGACCGTCGTCAAAACCGCCGATGTGCTGGCGGTGCCGTTCACCATTCTTTCGCTGGCGATCGCCGGCATCGCGTGGGCCGTCGCAGGCACGCCATTGCGATTCGCGCAGGTGCTGGTTTTGGCCACGCCCTGCCCGCTGCTGATCGCCGCTCCCGTCGCGTACGTGGCCGGCACCGGTCGCCTTGCCAAGGCGGGCATTCTTATCAAAGCGCAGGACGTGCTGGAAAACCTGGGCCGCGTATCGCATATCTTCTTCGACAAAACCGGCACGCTTACCGTCAAGCAGCCGCAGGTCGTGCGCGTCGAGAAGCCGTTCGAAAACAGCTCGCCGTACGACGAGAACCACATTCTGATGATGGCCGGCGTGGTGGAAGGCTACTCGGTGCACATTCTGTCGAAGGGCATCGCGGCGGCCGGGCAGAAGGCCATGCAGGAGCTGTACGCGCGCTATGAGAACGGGCAGCGGCTGTGCGCCGAACGCGATCTGCCGGGGCATGGACGCGATTACCCCGTGGTGAAGAACATCGAGGAACAGTCGGGCAAGGGTGTGTCCGGCGAGGTGAACGGGCATGCCGTGCGCGTGGGTCGTTTCGCGTACGTGACGGCCGACGAGGCCGGCTTCACGCATGTGCTGGGCGCAGGTGCGGCGGCCGGTATTGCGGCTGGTGCTGTGGCCGATAGCGCGGTTGGCGATTCGGCGACCGGTACCGCTGCCGGCGATTCCAAGAAGCCGGAGGTGAACTCGCTGTTCGCCCCGCTCGAGCCGGACGAAATGGCCGCGTACGTGGCGATCGACGGCAAGCTCGCCGCGCGCATCGTGCTGCGTGACGTGCCTCGCGAAAACGCGAAATCGTCCCTTGAAAAACTGCACCGGCTCGGCGTGAAGAAACTGTCCATGCTCACCGGCGACAAGGAGGCTTCCGCACGCATCATCGCGGGCGAGGTCGGCATCGACGACGTGCAATCCGAACTCTTCCCCGAAGGCAAGGTCGCGGCCGTCAAGAACGCCACGGAAGACGCGCACCAAAACCAGCCGGCGTGGGACAAGGTCGTACAGCGCGTGGTCGGCGAATCCATGACCCGACAGGTGACGATGATGGTCGGCGACGGCGTGAACGACGCCCCCGTGCTGGCGGTTGCGGACATCGGCATGGCCATGACCGACGGCACGTCCACCGCCGCGTCCGAATCGGCGCAGGTGGTCATCATGAACGACGACATCGCCTCCGTGCCGCGCGCCATCGCCATCGCCCGCCGCACGAAGAAAGTGATGCTGCAGGCGGTGCTGGTCGGCCTTGGATTGGCGATTATCGGCATGGTCGCGGCCGCGTTCAACCTCATTCCGGTGGTCGTCGGCGCGTTCATGCAGGAAGCGATCGACGTGGTCAGCATCCTGTGGGCGCTCACCGCCCTGCTCGACCGCGAGTAGCGCCGGTTGCGGCGACGAGCCGTGCGGAGGCTGAACCGCGTTGCGCCGTGCTACATCGAGCTGGGCGAGATTTCGCCAGCGATGTTCCGGCGCATCCACGTGCCGAAATCGGCCGCGTCCACGCCCTGCGACAGCAGGAACATGATCTTCGCGTATGCGGCTTCCAGCGTCATGTCGCCCGATCCGATCGCACCGGCGCGGGCGATCGCGTCGCCCGTCTCGTAATGGCCGAGCAGCACTTCCGCCTGCTGGCATTGCGATGCGATGACGACAGGCACGCCGTCATGCAGCACGTCGGCGATCACGTCGGTCAGTCCTGGCTCGTCGCTCGGCACATTGCCAACGCCGTACGCGCGCAACAGCACCGCTTCCGGACGAGGGTCGAGCATCGCGGCCAATCGCGCGGCGGAAATGCCGGGAGCCATGTCGATCACGGCTACATCGTGACGGGAGTAGGGCAGCGGTGACGCCCAACCGCAACTGGAGCCGGCCGAATCGCCCGCATACCAATGCCATGGCGTGCCGGTACGTGCCAGCGGGCCGGTGGACGGCGCCGAAAACCCTTCGAACGCCCAGCTTGACGATTTGCTCACACGGTTGCCGGCGAACAGATGATGGCCGAAGAACAGGCCGACGCCATGAAAACGTCCGCTCATCGCGGCGTTCAGCGCACCCGTGACGTTCGCGGTGGCGTCCGATTCGATTTTGCCGAGCGGATGCTGCGACCCCGTGAAAATCACAGGCTTGCCGAAACCGGTCAGCGCGTAAGACAGCGCGGCGCTCGAATAGCTCATCGTATCGGTGCCGTGCAACACCACGAACGCGTCGGCGTCATCGCGGTGCGCGCGCAGGTCGTCCGCCATCGTCTGCCAATTGTCGGGCGTCGCGTTCGACGAATCGATCAGCGGGTCCAGCTCGGTGAACGAGAACAAGCTCGGGTCCAGATGCGCGTCCTCAATCAGCCGGCGCAGCCAGCCGCGCATATCGGCGCCCGGAACCAGACCGTTCGGTGACTCGACCATACCGATGGTGCCGCCGGTATACGTGATGTGAATGCGCATATGCCCACCCTCTTACGATAAGGATCTTCTTTAGTGAGGGACCGATTGTGATCTTCTGCGATTGTACGTTCTCCTGCGCCGGCACATGGGCCGGGCTGCGCGTTGCGAGGCAAGTAAGGGAATCGCAAGAAAGTGCCGTATGCCCCCTGTTGGAAATGCAGGGAATATATTAGGCTGGAACATATGAGCGAAACCAACGAACTTCGTATTGCTGTAATCGGCGCCGGCCCCGCAGGCGTCTACTCTTCCGATATTTTCCTGCGCCAGCTGGGCAAGCTCGGCGAAGAGCTGGGACTGGGCACCAAGGCCCGCATCGACCTGTTCGAAAAGCTGCCGGTGCCGTTCGGCCTGGTGCGCTACGGCGTGGCCCCCGACCACCCTTCCATCAAATTCATCGCATCCGCTCTCGAGAAGACGCTCGACAACCCGGACATCCACCTGTACTGCGACGTGGAATTCGGCAAGGACGTGACGCTTGACGAGCTGCTGGAACGTTACGACGCGGTGCTGTTCGCCACTGGTGCCGTCGAAGACAAGCCGCTCGGCCTGCCGGGCGCCGACTTGGACGGCGTGTACGGTGCCGCCAAGTTCGTGGAATGGTACGACGGTTACCCGACCGGCGCCCGCGAATGGCCGCTCGATGCCGAGGAAGTCGCTGTGATCGGCGGCGGCAACGTGGCCATGGACGTGGCGCGCGAGCTGATGCGCAACGCCGACGACCTGAAGGAACGCACCGACATTCCGGACAACGTGTACGAAGGCATCAAGGCCAACAAGGCCAAGACTCTGCATCTGTTCATCCGCCGTGGCGTGGCTCAGGCCAAGTTCTCCGTGCAGGAGCTGCGCGAAATGGAGAAGCTGCCGGGCGTGCAGCTGATCATCAACGAAGACGACTTCGATCTGGACGACGACACTATCGAGGAGGCCGGCAAGGACAAGCTGACCCGTCAGATGGTCGAGGAGCTGTTCACCATCCGCGAGATGGCCGAGGACATGGAAGACGACGGCGACACCGATTTCGAAGGCAACCCGGCGGATCGCAAGTACTACATCCACTTCAATTCCGCTCCGGTCGAAGTGCTGGGCGAGGACGGCAAGGTCAAGGCGATTCGCGTGGAGAAGACGACGACTTCCGCGGACGGCAAGATGACTCGCACCGGCGAATTCGAAGAGTACCCGGTGCAGGCCGTGTATCACGCAATCGGCTACAAGCCGGCCACCGCGCCGGGCATCGCGTACGACGAGCGTCGCGCGCACCTGGCCAACGCGAACGGCGACGGCCGCATCACCACGGAGGCCTCCGGCGAGGACGCGCAGGTGCGTGAGCGTCTGTACGCCACCGGTTGGGCCAAGCGTGGTCCGGTCGGCCTGATCGGCTCCACCAAGTCCGACGCGCTGCTCATCGTCACCAACATGCTGGAGGACCTGTCCAAAGCCGCCGAAGGCGGTCGCGTGGCCGCTGACCGCGATCCGGAATCCATCGACCGCCTGCTCGCATCCCGCGGCGTCAAGCCGATCGACTTCGCCGGCTGGAAGAAGGTCGACGCGTTCGAACGTGCCGAAGGCGCGAAGGAAGGCCGCGAGCACAAGAAGGTCATCGACCCGGAGCAGATGCGCGCGCTGGCGCATGCCTGAATCGGGCCGGCTGGAATTAGGGTGGGAGTGCTGACTTCCTGACACCCTAACTCCAAGCCTTTCAACGCAATCTAGTAACGCCCTGCACGTCCGATTCCTCTGAATCGGACGTGCAGGGCGTTAGTTTTTGCCGCTTTAGTGGTCGATTTTCGGCGGACTGGTCGCGTAGCGTGCGTTTTCGATCGCACAACCGCCCGTTTCTCCAGAATCGGACATACGCGGTCGTTTTGACCTATTACCCCCGAAGTTCGGGTTCATGCGCTAGGCTGACCCCAGTGAAACGCGGTGCGCAATATCATCGCAAACGGATGCGGGCATTGAAATCTAAGGTTGTGAAGTCGGCATGAACTTTGGAAAACACGTCAAGCGCAAGGCACTGTACTGCTGTTCCGTGTCCGTCGTGGGCCTGCTGATCGCCTGCCTGATCGGCTTCGCCATGGGCGTGGGTCTTGTCGATGTGCATCTCGAAGAGGAAGCCCACGCAGCGGCGTCCTCGGGAACGTCTTCGGAAACGTCCTCCACGTCGGGCGCGCTTAAGAAAAACAGCGCGCCGCAATCGCAGACACAAGCCGTCTCGTCGCCGACGCAGGTCGCGCTGGACGGCATTTCCGCAGTCGAGGGCAGCGCCACGATCACAACGCAGGGCTTCACGCTAAGCGCCGATTCGCAGGCCGCCGTGCAGTCTCAAATCGCCACTTTCGAAGCCGACGGATATACCGCATCATTCGTGCTCGCCGACATCACGACCGGCCGCACGATCGCATACAACGCCGATGCACAGATCTATTCGGCCTCGTCGGCGAAGGCGCCATACCTGATATCGCTGTTCTCAACGGGCACCGTCGACCTGAACAGCGTGGCCCAATCCGCTGACGCGCAGTCCGCCACCGTCCACCAGAAGGTCGACGCCGTCCTGCGCAATTCCGACAACGCGTCTTACGACTGGCTGTACAAAACGTATGGCCTCGACTGCTTCAACACGTGGGCCGAACAGGCGGGCGCGGCTTCCAGAATGGGTGATCGCGGCGGGTACCTGTTCACCTCCGCGCGCGACATGGCCAAACTGTGGACCGCCGGATACGGTTTCCTGTTCGCCGGGCAAACGGCGGGGGTGCAGAACATCACGCCCGAATCGCTGCAATGGCTGTCCGGAGACATGACGAATTCGCTGAACTCCTGCATCCACGCGGCCCTTGGCGATGCGGACACCGTGTACACGAAGGCCGGATGGATCAACGGCGAAGGCGATTTGTACGCGCTGAACGATGCCGGACTGGTGATGTCGCAGTCGGGCACGTACGTGCTGGCGGTGCTGACGAACGCGTGCGGCCGCAACGATTTGCTGACCAGCCTGATCGGCACGCTCGACGCAGTGCATTCGGGGGATATGCGAGGGTAATACGTTTCAAGTTGGGGTGACTCTCGCCGTGCCGCAGATAGGTCTATGGCCGATGCTGTAGCGTCGTTGCGTGGCATGTTTCTAGATGTTGCAAATCCACCCTTCAGCTTGTATACAGCAAAATCCCAGTCTGAATTCCTAGGCTGGTGGCCATGAACGGCAAATTGCAGGTGCACTTTCTGCGAATCGGGCGCAATGACGGGATTCTGATTTCCATGAACGGAGAAACGGCGTTCATCGACGGCGGGTCACGGTATCACGGGAACG
>OLYM01000996.1_pt1 | contig 11241 bp, 7 predicted proteins | sample 1673691 | NCBI WGS metagenome assembly OLYM01 (sample SAMEA103958123, study PRJEB25191) | human gut metagenome | reverse complement strand
CGTCAACGAACTGATCGGCTGAACGGACTGCCGAGTCCGAAATCTCTTCTACGCCCTGTCGCCCTTCGCCGCCTCATACTTCGAACGAACCAAATCCGTGTAAAAATCGACCGCCTCACGAGGCGCGCCGTCGAACACCACACGATGGTCGTCGACAACGAGCACGCGGCCGATCGCATATTCCGGACGGACGATCAGATCCGTGTCATGCGTGGCGAACACCACCTGCTTGTCATAGCTGAACAGGGCCTTCGCCACGCGCGTCGACGACACCTCGTCCAATCCCTTGGTCGGCTCGTCGGCGACGATCGCAGCGGGGGAGAAGCTCAACGCGGCCGCGATCGCCAGCAGATGCCGCTTCTCGCTATCCAAAGCGGAGGCCGGCTCGCGGGCCACGGAAGCCAAGTCGAAATGCGCGAACAGATTGCCGATGATCGCCTGACGTTCGCTTTCCGGCACCTTGTGCTTCTTCAACGGCAGGTCGATCGCCTCACGAATCGAAGCCGCCTTGTAGTAGGCGTTCGGAATCTCTTCGCGCCGCACGCGGCCGACCAGATCCTCGACATGCTTCAGATCGCGTTTCACGGCGGGGTCGTATGCGGTACCGTCCGCTTCGATGCGGGCCGTTCCGGACGTGGCGGCCAACGCTCCGTCCAGCAACTTCAGCAGCGTGGTCTTGCCTGCGCCGTTCAAGCCGATTATCGCCACACGCTTGCTGTCAGGTGTGATATCAAGCGTGGTGGCCTCCAAGCCGATATTGCCGTCCTCGTACATGTGGGCGGCCTGGCCGAGATGGAACGTGACGGACGAAGCCGGTGTGGAACGTTTACCGGCGAACAGCGAATCGAAGAAACCCATACCGCCGATTGTAACGAACCGCAGGCGCAACCGCGCGCAGGTTCACCGGCAGTTCATCCGAATCGTCCGTGCCCGCATGCGTGGCGGACGCCTTGTAATCGGCGAACAGGCTGCCGAAATCCAACAGTCGCGTCACACTGCTGGTTTCGGCATCGAGTTTGACGACCTGGTCCTGCACGGCGTTGTCGTCGCGGCCCAGTTCGGTGGTGAGCAGCACGATGTCGCCTTTGGCACCCGACGTGCGGCCCGAGGATGGTTGCGTGGCGGCGAAAGCGGTTTCATGGTTGGCGATCCCCGGAACATAACTCAAAGCAACAATGATGACAATCGTTATGATTGCCGATGAAACTCAGAGCAAACCGGAAAAACTGCTATATGAATCAGGAAAGAAACCTGAATTTTTACTGGATGTAGCTTATGTCGGACGTCAACCCAACATGAACCAGGACTGCACGTCGAGATAGAGGGCGGGATTGTTGCGCAACATCTCATCGTCACGCCCGGGCAGGAACAACGACATCAGCGCGACAACCAGCGTGAACAGCAGCAGCGCGAGGAATCCGGCACGACATACCCAACGCAGACGCGGCTTGCCGCAATCAAGTACGATCAGCAACGAAGGCAACGCGGCCAAGGCAAACAGCCATCCGAAATCGGCGATGTACCGCCATCCCAAACCAGCCATGCGGGAGTCAATCACCACAAGCAGCAATCCCAATGCCAGGCTGGATGTCAACAACAGCCATGTGTTCGTGCGCCCGGCCTTGCGCATACGCCGGTAGAGGAACGGGCAGGCCAGCGCGGCCAACGTCAACGGAGCTATCGTGAATAAGCCGCCAGGCATTGCCTCGGTAAATCCCCAAGTGGGAAGAGGCGCCGGATTGACGGCGAGGAACGGAAACGCATCCGTGAACCGCAACGGCAGGAACAGGTAATATGCGACGGTCAGCGCAAGATTCGACAATGGCTGCCGATAACTGGTCATATCCGTGACCGTCATCTGATATGAGGTGCCGAAGTCGAGCGGTGATCCGAACCGGACCACGTTGTACGCCAGCAGAGGAACGATCACAATCAACGCGGGAAGCAATGCGGCCAACGGCGCGCGCATCAGACGCCAGACCGACATATGGGGAAGGGAGGAATCATTGGAGGCGTGACGGAAAATCGACTGAATCTGCGGCCAGAATATTACGAAAGCCAGCAACGCCACGAGAATGAACTGCGGACGGCACCCCAGATTGGCCGCAATGCACATCGAGCCTGCAGCCAGATGGGGCAACGACAACGACTGCGTGCCATCAACCTCACGAATCCGATCGCCTGACACCGGCACCCGCTTGGCGGCGCCCAACCACAGCCACAATCCCAACACGCTCAGAAACAGGGAGGCGGCGATCGGCACCGAATAGAAATTCGTCCGATACCACAGATACAAACCATTGGAAGCCAACAGCATGAACACGCACAGCATACTGACCGCAGCCAACGGCGCATTCGGACGAATTCGGGATATCACACGAATCACCAGCAGACATCCGAATACCAGAAAACCAAGCATCAGCAGCGGCACGGCCGCACCGCAGGGCATCATCAGCCCGCCATCGACGAACAACGATGTGACCGCCCGATACGGCAGGAACAACAACAACGCGGGAACCACACCGAAATACGAATACCAGTGCCCCTGATAGAACGCGTAATCCCAATACACTGGGCTTACGCCATCGGCAAGCAACCGCTGCCGGGTGGCCACATCATACGGATCCGCCGCGTCACGCAACGCATCCGGCACATCCAAATCCAACCACGCGTGACCATCAAGCAGCGCCCTTGCCACGTAATCGTACTGGTCGAAATCATACGTGTACGTGCCTTTCGTATGGAAGCTCAACGGAGCCGCCTCCACCAGCTGCCACACCACAACGGCACAAGTGACCACAACAGGCACCGCCAGCAGCGCCCCCAGCCACGCACGCTGCCTCACACTCGTCGTATCCAACGGCATCCGCCACAACCGCGAACCAGGCCTCCACACCAGTACCATCGCCAACACGGCCACCATCACGCCGATACGCAACGGATTCAACGCGAACGGTACACGCACATTCGCACGCACCGCATCAAACGGAATCAGCGAACCCTTCGGCTCGACAATCCGCACGCACACCGAACCACCTGCAGCCGCCGCATGCACATACAGCGAACGCGGCGAAGACACCGACACCGAACTGACCGTACCGGCCCTGCGATTGACATCAGGACGGACACGAACCGTGCGCAACACCTGCTCCGATTGTCTGGCTGCCTTATCCAACGCCTTCGAAGACACCGGGTCCATACGAACATATTCCGACGAGCCATCCGCATCGACCTGCATATATGCCTGCGTCGGATCGGTGACCTTCAACAACCCCTCGTCAGTACGTTCGAGCCCAGGGCCCAGCACGTTGTACGCGGCGGCGGAATCACCCGATGCGGTCAAGGAACGCCAAAACGGCATATTGCACAACACGCACTCGACCGCCACCATCACCGCGAAAGCGACTACAATGGCTGCGCACATACGACGACGTGCCTGAAAACGCTGCTTCGAAAAAGTCACGTCATTATTCTAATAGCTTCATGTCGCATTGGATTGAAAGAATGGCACACATGTCTCACCGCACACCATCAGACCCGGCCAGCCAACCGGAACATAACCGGACCATGCTCGAACGCGTCAGGCAAAATGTGCGGCGACTCGTCAACCAGGCCACGCCGCGCCACATCCACGCCAACCCCTTCGGCAAGGCGCTTGACAAGCCCGACGACATCGTCGACGAACTGACCCGCAACGCCATCCGGCTTAATCCGCTCATCAAACGACACATCATCGACGGATTCGAAGGCGTGCCCGGAGGATTCCGCCTCGGATGGGCCCAACTGCCGCAGACCCACGGCCATGCCTTCTCCATCGGATTGTTCACCGACAGCGACCACTTCGCCCAAATCGCGCTCGCGGACGGCAAAGCGCGTGTCTTCGCCGGCACCGATCCGGACATGGACACGCAGGAACTCGAACCGCGGTTCGTCTTCGTCAAAGAGGAAACCCTTACGTTGGCGGACGGTCCAAGACTCGGCCATGCGGCCAGCCGCAATCCGAAAACGGTGCGCGCCACGCAAGGCGGCGTCGTGGGACGCATGCTGGGCGGTCGCATGATGTGGCTCGCCTCATGGCTCAAAACCGGCAGCCGTTACACGCTTGAGCAAATGCGCGCCAACCTGCCAGCGAATATGCGGTTCGACCTCGAATATCGGGACGCCATCACCATCGCCTTCTTCGCCGCCTACATGCTTCCACAGATGAACGGCCTGCTCGTCGGCTTCGGTTCCGGCAACATTTTCCGCAGGCTCAACCGCGAAGCGCCCATAGGCGCCATCCGACGGTCCATCAGAGACACCATGAGCGCCCGGTCGCATGGCATGCGCGCCTCCGGCCTGGAAGACTACTTCGCCGATCTGATGCGCGAAGCCCACGCGCTCGATACCGATCAAGGGCTCGAAGCTGTGCACGGAGCGGAACCGCTGCGCCTGTACACATCCAGCTATTCCGGATGCTACTTCTTCGCATGGGATTCCTCCCTGCCGTTCTCGGCAGTGCTGTGCGCCCTCAACATCGAGGGCAACCTCAACCGCTTCGCCGCCGTCAGCTCATGGCTGGAACGTAACGCACGCATCGGCGCTCTCCCCACGGAGAACACGGTGACGCGTGCCGAAGCCGCGCAGATCGACTTCGCCCTGCTGGAGAATCCGGCGCTGATCGCGTTGAAACCGGACGACCGGTTCGGCGCGATCCTCGACCCGAACCGGGAAGACGGCATCCAGGCCGCCAGCCGACTGGCGGATATCGCGGCCGACTTCCGGCGTGAAGTCGCCGAATCAACCAAGGACAACGTGTTGGAAGGCGATTCCGGCGCCGACGGAGGTTCCGAATGGGTGTACCGGCAGACCATGTCCCGTCTGCTGCGCAGCCTGCGCCTGCCATACCGTTTCGACGTTGACTTCCGGTGCGACCTCAGCGACGGCGAAGTCGCAATCGGCTTCACTTCTGCTGGAGTGTCCATGATGCCGTTCACCCGATACGACGTATCGCGCCGCGCGTGGATCGACCTGACCGACGTCGAACGCACGCGTATGAGCGTCGATTACAATCTGCGCGTCGGACTCATGATGGCCGCGCTGAGCTTCGGAGCCGATCCGAATGTCAAACGCGTGTCGATGCACATCGATTCGATTGGTCTGGAAGAGGCCGTAGCCGAACAGGATTCCGCCATCAGCGAGTTGATGAGCGAGGCGTTAAGCGCCTTCGAACGCATCCGTACCGGAGACATGAGGCCATCCGGATCCAAAGCCGCTCCAAAGGACGGCGACTACCATGGCGATCCGGCTCGGCCCGTCACTCCGAGAACCACCGATATCTCATCCGAATCAATCGATTCCGACGATTCGGCTGGCTCGGATAGCGTTGGCACTGGAGACGATACGGTGGACGGCCAGTTCGAAGACCTGATGAAAAACATCGACTTCGACGAAATGGCGTTCGCGGTACCGGACGGACACGCCGACGATGACGACGCCTCCATGCGGGACGACGCCAGCGACAAAACGGAGTACGACACCTACCTCGATGATGATGACGACGATCCGATGGCGCAGCTGCGCAAAAACCCGACCGTACGCAACTTGGTGACCGTCACCTTCACCCGCGACGAGTTCCTGAAGCGGCTCGACACTGACGGATTGGCCCATCCAACCGCCACATACCGCATGTTCGACGCCGAAATGGACGTGGACGGCAAAGGCGCGCTCAAACCCATCGATGCGGCCTTCGACCTTCGTGACAGCCGATTCTCACCGGCGGGAAGCCAAGAAGAACCCGAACTGTCCGACATTCGTTTTGATGACGGCACGGCGCAGTTGTTCGGCTGTGAGAACATGATGGGCCTGTCCATCCAGCGTGTCGACCTGTTGCAGCGCGCCGTGGGGGAGTTCCATCGTCTTGCGCAAAGCGACGGACTCGAATCGGTGGCCAAAGCCAAACAGGCCATGGACATCATCAATTCCATATCCGATCCGGAATTGACCGAATTGGCGCCGCAGGTCACCAGCGCGCTGATCGACGGCGAAGACACGCCCGACTTCTCATTCGAACTGGCACAATCCCTCGATGACGAACGTCTGAAGGCACGAGACATGCTGTTCTCCGGAGACGTCGAGCGGGCCATCGAATCCGCCCAGTCCACACTCGAACGCATGGACCGGATCTTCGCTGAAAATCCGGGCGTGCCGCGGTACTTCAATTCATATGCGGAACGCGTCATCTACAACCGCATGTTCGCCACCGAAGGCGAAAGAACGGTGCTCATCCCCGACAACCTGTTCTACATGCATATGGAGCTTGCCGACCTGCTCGCCCAAGTCAAAGGCGTCGATGCCGCGCTGCCGCATCTGAACGCCATGGTGCGTTACGCCCCCGCATACCCGCTGTCGCATCTCAAGCTCGCCGTGCAGCTGGGGCGTGCCGAGGACTGGGATCCGGCACGTGCGGCATGCCTCAACGCGCTGAACGTCGCGCTTGACCGGGAAGACGCCTCATTCGCCTACTATCGCCTCGCCTATGCGGAATGGATGTGCGACCACTTCGACCTTGCCGCCGCCTCATACATCATGAGCGAGGAGATCGCCCCCGGACGTATCGCCATGCTCGAAAGCGAACTGCAGGAACTGATCGGAAGAGCGCAATCGCAGTGCATTCCGGTGCCGACCAACGTGCAGGAAGCCATCCACGTGCTCGCCGACGCCGGACTGCCGGTATGGCCGAACACGCCGGTCGCGCCCCTGATGCACCAAGCGGCCCGCGTCTGCGTGGACAAAGGCATGTTCGTGCCCGCACGCACCCTGTCGGTGGCCGCGATGCGCATGGATTACGAAGACCATGACGGTGCCGACGTGGTGCAGGTGCAGTTCCTGCGCTCTCTGAACAACTAACAAAAACAGTCGAACATTTGTGCGATAATCGGTGCTGGCGTGGACATCCGCGCGGCATGGCGGAAATGATGGGAAAGCGGTGACAATGACGAATCGTGATGATTCCGAACAGTTGGCATGGGATTTCGACGCGCCGGAGAGCGACGGTAGTTCCGCGGCCGTCGTGGCCGATGAGGGGCTGGCTTCGCTGACTCCGGGCAGCGAACGTTGGATTGCCGCGTTGCAGCCGACCGATGCCGACGCCATGCGCCTCGACAAGGTTGATGTGGCTTCGATGAGCGCCGAAGCCGCGGCCAGGCTGTGGGCGCGCGTGGCCGCATGGGTGGAATCAGACCAGATCGCATACTATATCGACGATGCCCCCGTCTCATCCGACGCGGCATATGACGCAAGATTGCGCTGCCTGCAATCGCTTGAGGCGCAGTTCCCATCACTTGACTCACCGCAGTCACCGACCCATCGCGTGGGCGGCACGTTCTCCAACGACTTCGCTTCCGTACGTCATCCATCGCGCATGATGAGCCTCGATGACGTGTTCTCCATCGAGGAGCTGCGCGAATGGTACGACGGCGTGCTCAGGGGATTGGACTGGCCCGAATCGAAGCCACTGCCCATGACCTGCGAGGTGAAAATCGACGGTCTTGCGCTGAACCTCATCTACCGCAACGGCGTGCTTGAACAGGGGCTGACCAGAGGCGATGGCGTGACCGGCGAGGACATCACTCTCAACGTGCGCACCATCTCCACCATTCCGCAGAACCTTGCCGGACCGGAGGAAGACATTCCCGAATTCGTGGAGATCCGCGGCGAAGTGTTCATGCGATGGGACGATTTCAACAAGCTGAACGCCGAGAACGAGGACGCCGGTCGTGCGCCATTCGCCAATCCCCGTAACGCGGCCGCAGGTAGTCTGAGACAGAAGGATCCGCGTATCACCGCAACCCGTCGCCTGAGCTTCTACGCGCACGGCATCGGATCGCTGCGTTGGGGTGCGGGGCACGCCGGCAACGGCCATGATGTGGTCAACGACCAATCCGAAGCCTACGAATTGTATAAGAAATGGGGTGTGCCCGTCTCTCCGCACAACCGTGAGGTCACGTCGTTCAAGGAAATCCTCGACATGATCGACTATTACGGCGAACACCGAGGCGACATCGAACACGCGCTTGACGGCATCGTCGTGAAGGTCGACGATTTGGGATTGCAGCGTTCCCTTGGCGCCACATCGCGGGCGCCGCGCTGGGCCATCGCCTACAAATATCCACCGGAAGAGGTCAATACCGAGCTGCTTGACATCACTGTGCAGGTGGGGCGCACCGGACGTGTGACTCCGGTGGCGGTGTTGAAACCCGTGTACGTGGCCGGTTCCACAGTATCCCGTACCACGCTGCACAACCCCTTTGAAGTGGAACGCAAAGGCGTGCTCATCGGCGACACCGTGGTGGTGCGCAAGGCGGGAGACGTGATTCCCGAGCTCGTCGGTCCGGTGCTGGAGCGGCGCAAGGGACGTGAGGGCCAGATCCGCCGGTTCGTGATGCCCACGCGTTGCCCGAGCTGCGGCGCGGAACTCGCTCCCGCCAAAGAGGGAGACAAAGATATACGCTGCCCGAACGTGGAATCCTGCCCGGCGCAGCTGACCGAGCGGATCATCAATCTGGCGTCCCGCAAGGCGTTCGATATCGAACATCTGGGCGACCAATCAGCCATTGCGCTGACGAATCCCGAAGAGGACAGGCCCGATTCCATCGACACGTATGCGCCGAACATCACCGAAATCGTGGTGAAACCCGGTGAGGAGCCTGAACCGTACGAGCCGGTGGCGGGACTGGAACTGCCGCCCATGCAGACACCTGTGCTGTCCAGCGAGGCCGGGCTGTTCTCGTTGACGTCCGCAGACCTCAAGGATGTGCGCGTCTGGCGCGAGGCCCCAATCATCGAAATCCACGAGACCGTCGGGTCAAACGGCAAGATCAAGAAAGTGCGCAAACGTGTGGGCGGATCCGGATTATGGCATCAGGTGCCCGCATTCTGGACCGCGCCTACCGCCGCCCGCAAACGCAAGGAAGCCGACATCGACGAGACCGCGGAATATCCGCAATACGTGGTGCCGGATGACGCCGTGGTGATCCGCGAGGAAATCAAGGTATCCCGTGGAGGCACGTCCAGCGTGCAGCCGGTGTACATTCGTCCGGCGGAAAACACCCGCAAGATGCTCGACGAAATGGACAAAGCCCGCCATGCCGACCTGTGGCGCGTTCTGGTGGCCCTGTCCATCCGCAGGCTCGGACCGCCCACCGCACGCACCATCGCCAGTGCGTTCGGTACGTTGGATGCCATCGAACATGCCAGCGTGGACGAATTGTCCCAAATCGACGGTATTGGTCCGGAAATTGCGGAATCCGTAGTCACATGGTTCACCGCGGCCCGTGAGCCGGGCAATTGGCGCGGTGCCGTGCTTGACGCATGGAAGGCCGCCGGCGTAGGAGTCGGACAAGCCCAAGCCAGCGGACTACCACAGACATTGGCAGGCAAAACGGTCGTGGTCACCGGCTCGTTGGAAGGATTCTCCCGCGATTCCGCCAAAGAGGCCATCGTCCTGCGCGGAGGCAAAGCCGCAGGATCCGTCAGCAAGAAAACCGATTGGGTCGTCGTAGGCGAGAATGCCGGCTCAAAAGCCGCAAAAGCCGAGGAACTGGGCATCCCCATGCTCAACGAAGACCAATTCAAACAGCTGCTCGACACAGGAACAGTTGAATAATCGCCACACCATCTGGCAAGCCGTGCCGCGAACCGCTACTGTGGTACGCGGCATAAGGAGGAAGCATGAGCGACGAGCGTACCATCGAAGCGCGCATCTACGAACGGCTAAGCAAAGTGATTGACCCCGAACTGGGCAGGTCCGTCACCGACTTGGGTATGATCGCAGCCATTGACGCCACGCCAGTGGCAGGCGAAACCAACACGTACGACGTACGGGTGCGGGTCGAACTGACCGTGGAAGGCTGTCCGCTGTCGCAGACCATCACCAACCAGATCAACGGCGCGGTCGCCTCCTATCCCGATGCCACGTTGATTCCCAGCATCGAAGTCGGCTCCATGAGCCAAGACAAACTCACCCAGCTGGTGGCCGGCCTCAAAGCGGAACGTAAACAGAACCCGTTCAACAAACCCGGCATCAAAACCCGCATCTTCGCCATCGCCTCCGGCAAAGGCGGCGTGGGCAAATCGTCTGTCACCGCCAATCTGGCAGCCACATTCGCGGCGCTCGGCTACGATACCGCCGCCATCGACGCCGACATCTACGGTTTCTCGCTGCCCAGGCTATTCGGCGTGCAATCACAGCCCACGAACCTCAACGGCATGCTCATGCCCGTCACCGCATGGGGTGTGAAACTGATCTCCATCGGCATGTTCGCCGGCGCGGACAGAGCCATCCTATGGCGTGGTCCAAGACTGCAACGCTCCTTGGAACAATTCCTATCCGACGTATGGTGGGGCGAGCCGGACGTCCTCTTGCTCGACTTGGCTCCCGGCACCGGCGACATGGCGATTTCCGTGGCCCAGGCGCTGCCCAACGCCGAACTTGTGGTGGTCACCACCCCGCAGCCCTCCGCCTCTGACATCGCCGTGCGCTCCGGACTCGTGGCCCTGCAGGTGCCGATGAAGGTGCGTGGCGTGGTGGAGAACATGAGCTACTACGAGCACAAGGGCGAGAAGCTGGAGATTTTCGGTGCCGGCGGCGGTCAGCGCGTGTCTGAACAGCTCACTCAGGCGCTGGGCTATGACGTGCCGCTGATGGCCCAGCTGCCGCTGGAACCCGAAGTGCGCGAGACCGGCGAGGCCGGCCGGCCGGCGGTGCTGGACGCCGACGGCGCTTTGCGTACGGATGGCATTGGCCAGACCTTCCGAGGGTTGGCTGAACGGCTGTTGGCAGTGTGAGCCTGCGCAGCCTCACACTTTTGTAGGCGGCGCTGGCGTTTAAGTCCGGTTCGCTGCTGGTGGGCGAATCGCTTGACCACAGCACCTGCGACCTGGTGGTCGAGGCAATGGAGCGCACTGTCGGCGTGGATAGGCTCATTAACCTGCAGGCCATTCACATGGACGAGGACGCCGTGCCGCGCTGCCTTGGTATGAATGGGAGATCTACGTTGAGCCCGATATCTGGCGGGTGCCTCGCAGTAAATAACGGCATAGCGCATTGTCGGTGCGATGCTAAGAGGTAATGGCCCATGAGCGGTTCCAATCGGCGAGATTGCGTTGCCGGGACACCACGACATGGGCCATCTCGATAAAACGATGCCGCGTGTCGGCTGTTCTCAGGTCATCCGCAGTGACGAGAATGACGATCCAGCC
>OLYM01000991.1_pt1 | contig 11267 bp, 10 predicted proteins | sample 1673691 | NCBI WGS metagenome assembly OLYM01 (sample SAMEA103958123, study PRJEB25191) | human gut metagenome | reverse complement strand
CTACATGGACTTGCAGAAAACCGGCTTTGGGCGTGTCACTGCAAAGATGAAAGTTGAGGATGGCCTCTTTACCGTGCTTAAAGGCAGCGTTTGTTGTCCGACCAATGCGTCTTGGGTTCCGGCAGCACGGAAGGGCGCTATTATCAAAAACAATGTTCTAATGGAAGACGTCGAATGCAGTTCCCCATCAACTGCGGCTTGGATTCCCACCGGCAGCCGAAACAGCGGATGGTACATTTGGAAAACAGAAACTGGAAAGCCGATTGATATTTTCAGAAAACGCGACTCCAGCAAGGGCTAAAGTCATCAAATATGCAATATACACTATTTTTCTGAAAACAGATGTTGTGATATAGTAACTCCGTTATAATAGATGATTTCCCCTATCATGAAAGGATGAATACCATGACTACTTTGGAACTGATTCTGACGATTATCCAGCTGCTGTCCGGTCTGGCCGTGACCGTGATCGTGCTGATGCAGTCCGGCAAGAGCGCCGGTCTGTCCGGCGCCATTGCTGGCGGTGCGGAAACGTTCCTTTCCAAGGGCAAAGCCAAGACGCTCGACGCCAAGCTCGCCAAGGCGACCAAGTGGTTCGGTCTCGTCTTTGTTGTCCTGACGCTGGTTCTGACCGTGCTGATGCACAAGGGCGCATAATCGCGGTAAAACAGCACAAAAGAGCATCCCCCGAGATATTCGGGGGATGCTCTTTTTCAGGTCAGGCTCAAAGCGCGATCAGTCCGGATATTCCGCACGGCTGCCGCCGATGAGCTTCGGTCTGGTGCGCGCCGCGTTGACCGCCGCCTCGCCGATCGTCTTGACCGACAGGCGCAGCGGGACTGCCACGTGCTTGAGGTGCATGCCGATCATGGTGTTGCCAATGTCGAGCCCGGCGTCAGCCTTTACGAATTCGACCGCGACCGGGTCATCCATCGCCTCGTAGACCGCCGTTGCGAACGAGCCGCCTGCCTTCGGGCGCGGTCGGACGCAGACGATCTCATAGCCGAATTTCTCAGCCGCTGCACGCTCCATGATCAGGGCGCGGTTGAGATGCTCGCAGCACTGCGCCTCCAGGTAGAGACCGCGCTCGTTCAGGATCGGCAGGATCTCGTCGACAACGGCTTTTGCCGCCTCCGGCGTAGAGCCCTTACCGATCTTCTGCCCCATGATCTCGCTTGAGGAGCAGCCGATCACGACCTGCTGACCCGGCTTGAGTGCAGCTGCATCCAGCAGTTCGAGCAAAGCCGCGCGGGCTGCGCTGCGTACTTCTTCATACATAAATGGTCATCTCCAGACAGTTATTAAAATTTCTTATTTTCATTGTAGCACGCCGCGGTTGATTTGACAATCCTCTGCAAGGCGTGTATCATAAATGTGAACCAAACGTAACAGGAGGACTCTGTTTTGAAACGTATACTTGCATGTCTTCTTGCCACAGCGCTGCTCGTTTGCGCCGGCTGCGGCACGAAATCCGAAAAGCCGTCCGTCAGCGGTGCTCCCTCAAAAGCGGAGACGTATTACGCTCCGCTCACCGGCGAGCAGCTGAGCGCAAAGCCGGAAAATACCCGCCCGTTTGCCGTCATGATCAATAACATTGTCTACGCGCAGCCGCAGGTCGGCATCAGCAATGCAGACATCATCTACGAGATTCCGGCTGAGGGCGGCATCACCCGTATGATGGCGATTTTCAGCCACCTGTACGACATCGAGTCTGTCGGCAGCATCCGCAGCCTGCGCCCGTACTATCTGAGCGTTGCCCTGTCGTATGACGCCATCGTCATCCATGCCGGCGGCAGTGAGCAGGCGTACAGCGATGTGAAAACCTATAATGCCGACCACCTCGACGGTGTGCGCGACGGCAATACCAGCTCCATGTTCTACCGCGATAAGAGCCGCGGTCAGCACGGCTCGGAGCACACGCTGTTTTTCCACGGCGCGAACGTGCAGCCGCTCGTGGAGAAATATCAGTTCCGCACCGAGCACAACAGCAGCTACGAGACCGGTCTGAGCTTCGCGGACAACGCGGCGCAGCAGTGCACTGCCGACGCCGCCACCGCACAGGTGACGTTCAATGCCTCCAAGAGCACATCCTTTACATACCATGCCGACACCGGCAAGTACACGGCCGTGCAGTATAAAGGCGACTACAAAGACGGTGCGACCGGCGAGCCTGTCCCCTTCTCCAACCTGCTCATCCTCTCGGCCGACATGAAAACGGTCGACAGCTATGGCCGCCTCGCGGTCGATCTGATCGGCAGCGGCACCGGCTACTTTGTGACCGGCGGCAAATATGTGCCGATCAAGTGGGCGCGCAGCGACATTAACAGCTGCTTTACCTATACGCTCGAGGACGGCACGGCGCTGAACCTTTCTCGCGGCACGACCTATGTCGGCGTGATCCCGACCAACGGCGGTAGCGTGAACTTCAGCTGAGAATAAAATTGAAGCTTTTTTGCAGCACTATGTGCGCGGATGGCCGCGCACATAGTGCTTTTTCTCTTGAGATCTGTTGCTTGTTTTCCAATACATTTGCTATAATAAATGCGCAGCCTGATGTGCCTGCCGCAAATGCAAAGAAAGGAAAAACGTTATGAACTACAATTTCGATGAAATCATTGACCGTCGCCATACCAATGCGCTGAACACGGATGGTTTTCGCGGCTATATTTTTCACGCCGGCCCGGAAAAGGTGTTTGCTTTTAAGGACGAAGAATTTGTCCGTATGTGGGTCGCCGACATGGAATTCGGCGTGGCACCCGAGATTCTTGATGCGCTGCGCGCACGGATCGACCGCCGCATTTTCGGGTACACCGGCCTGTATGATGACGAATACTACCACACTTTCTCAAATTGGTGCAAGGATCACTATGACTGGCACTTTCCCAAAGAGCAGCTCTGTATCTCACCGGGCATTATTCCTGCACTGTATCAGCTGACGGAAATGCTTTGTACAGCAGGCGAAAAGGTGCTGCTCAACACGCCGGCCTACGGTTATTTTCTCCATGCGGCGGAGTATGCCGGCGTAGATGTGCTGACTTCCCCGCTGCACAAGAAGGCTGACGGCACATTCGAGGTGGATTATGAGGACTTCGAGCGCAAGTGCGCCGATCCGGCATGTAAGCTGGTATTCTGGTGCAACCCGCACAACCCCACCGGGCGCATGTGGACGGAGGATGAGCTGCGCAGAGTCGCTGCGATCATCGAAAAGTACAACCTCTGGGTAGTGTCCGACGAGATCCACTGCGACCTGATCCGCTGTGGCCGCCGCCACATCCCGATGGCCAGGGTCATGGGCAGTTATCCGAAGCTCATCACCTGCATGGCGCCTACCAAGACCTTCAACATGGCGGGGCTGGCATTTTCCAACATCATCATCCGCGACCCCGCGCTGCGCGCACGCTATCAGGAGCGTGACAAGCTGTTCGGCATGGTCAACCCCATGTCGCTGACAGCGGCGCAGGCGGCCTATGCGCACGGTGGTGCGTGGCATGAGGCACTCAAGCAATATCTCGACGAGAACTTCGCGTTTGTCAAGGCGTTTCTGGCTCGGGAGCTTCCGGAAGCAGTCATGTACATTCCAGAGGCGACCTATCTGGCGTGGGTAGATCTGTCCCGCTGCCTGCCGGATGTGGCAGACCTGCCGGATTTCTTCGCCAACAAAGCGGGCGTGCTGCTCGAGGGTGGGGATTCCCTCTTCGTCGGCAACGCAAAAGGCTATGTGCGCCTGAATCTTGCCATGCCGCACTCGATCATTCAGACCGGGCTGGAGCGGATGCGCAATGCGATCCGCGAAGAGCAGGCAGAACATTAAAATTAAATGCAATAGCAAAAGTCCGATATGGCAGTGGCCATATCGGACTTCTTCATGTTTTATTCCCACGTCTTCCATACATCCGGGCAGTAGCCAATCGTGGCCTGTCTGCCGTTGCGGACGATGGGCGTGCGCAGCAGGGATGGGTCATCGAGCAGCCGCTCGATCTTGTCCTGCTCATAGGCCAGATGCTGCACAAGCGCGTAGTCCGCCGCCTTGGGATCGAGCAGCGCCTCGAGCCCCACGGCGTTTTTCACGCTCGTCAGCTCGCCGCGGCTCATGCCATAGCGCAGCAGGTCGATAGCCTGATACGGGATGCGGCGCTCCTTAAAGTAGCGCTCGGCCTTTTTTGTGTCGAAGCATTTTGACTTGCCCCAGATCTGGATCTTCATATTGCGCCTCCGCTCAGACTTCGATGATCACGGGCAGTACCATGGGGCTGCGGCGCGTGGTCTTATACAGGTAGCCGCTGATGTTTGACTTCACGCGGCCTTTGATGGCCGCCCAGTCGCGCTGCTTCTGGCGCTCACAGCTGGCAAGGCTCTCGTTGACAACACGCTTGAGCTCACCCATGAGCGCTTCTGCCTCCTTGACATACACAAAGCCGCGTGTGATGATCTCAGGGTCAGTAACGGGCTTGCCGTTTTCGGATGAGAGTGTGATGATCGCCATGACGATGCCGTCCTCAGCGAGGTGGCGGCGGTCGCGCAGAACGGCGCTGCCGACATCACCGATGCCGGTGCCATCAATGTACACATCGCCCGCGGGAACGCTGCTTGTTGCGCGCATACTGCGCTTGGTGATCTCGATGACTTCCCCGTTTTTGGCCACAAGCACATTTTTCGGCTCGACGCCCATGAGCTTGCCGATCTCGGCGTGCTTGCAGAGCATACGGTATTCGCCGTGCACCGGGATGAAGTAATGCGGCTTCGTCAGCGCGAGCATCATCTTCAGCTCTTCCTGACAGGCGTGGCCGGAAACGTGCAGCGGTGTGTTGCGGTCATAGATGACCTCTGCCCCCTTCTGGAACAGCTCGTCTATGACGCGGCTGATCGTGATCTCATTGCCCGGGATGGCCGAGGCGGAGATAATGACGCGGTCGCCGGCGTCGATCGTGACCTGCTTGTGCTCTGAAAATGCCATGCGGTGCAGTGCGGACATCGGCTCGCCCTGGCTGCCGGTACAGACGATAACCGTCTTACTGCGCGGCAGGCTGCCGATCTGTGACATGTCCATCATGACGCCGTCGGGAATGTCCACATAGCCCAGCTCCGTTGCAACGCGCATGATGTTTTCCATGCTGCGGCCGGTGATGCCGACCTTGCGCTTATACTTTGCCGCAACGTTGATGATTTGCTGCAGGCGGTGGACGTTGGATGCAAAGGTCGTGACAATGATGCGCTTACTGCAGTCTTTGAACAGCTCGTCGAAGCAGTCGATCACGCGCGCTTCCGAGGCGCAGTAGCCGGGGCGCTCCACATTCGTGGAGTCCGACAGCAGCGCGAGCACGCCCTCGTTGCCGAGCTGACCAAGACGCGGCAGGTCGATCATGCCGCCCTGAATGGGCGTGAGGTCGATCTTAAAGTCACCCGTGTGGATGACGGTGCCGATCGGCGTTTTGATCGCCAGCGCAACGGAATCGGCGATGCTGTGGTTCGTGTGGATGAATTCGATCTCAAAGCAGCCGAGCTTAAACTTATCACCAGGCTTTTTCGTGAAGATCTGCGTATGGTACAGCAGGTCGTGCTCTTCCAGCCTGAGCTCAATGATCGCAGCCGTCAGCGGGGTCGCATAGATCGGCATGTCCAGCTGCTTGAGCACATAAGGAATCGCACCGATATGGTCTTCATGCCCGTGCGTGATGACCATGCCGCGGATACGGTTTTTATTCGCCTTCAGGTAGCTGATATCCGGGATGACCAGATCCACACCATAGAGGTCCTGATCCGGAAAGCCCATGCCGCAGTCGACAAGGAACATATCCTTGCCGTACTCATAGATGGTGAGGTTCTTACCGATCTCACCAAGCCCGCCGAGCGGGATGATTTTCAATTTGGATGCCATGTGAAACTCCTTTTCGTTCGCTTTTGGGCAGACTACTCCCCCAAAAGCAGGTTGATGCTTCGAAAAATATGTACGAAATGCGTCGTCGCGGCGGCGGATAACCAGAGTATATCCGGAAACCCGAGCCGTCAAACCTGTTACATTTCCATTCGGCCGGCCAGCGCCCACAGGAGCGTGGCATCGTCCGCATATTCCAGATTAGACCCGACCGGAATGCCATAAGCCAGGCGTGTGATCTTCACATCAAATGGCTTGAGCAGGCGCGCGATGTACATCGCGGTCGCCTCGCCTTCCGTGTCGGGGTTGGTGGCCATGATGACCTCCGTGATCCCGCCATCCGCTACACGCTTGATGAGCTCCTGGATCCGGATATCGTCCGGGCCGATATGATTCATCGGCGACAAAACGCCGTGGAGGACATGATATACGCCGTTATATTCGCGGCTGCGCTCGAACGAGAGCACATCGCGCGGCTGTGCCACGACGCAGATCGTACTCTGGTCGCGCTTTGGGGACGCACAGATGCTGCACGTCTCCTGATCCGTGAGGTTCTGACAGATGGTGCAGCAGTGTATATTCTTTTTCGCATCCACAATGGCGTCTGCAAACTTCAGCGCCTCCTCCTCCGGGAGGGACAGAATATGAAATGCCAGCCGCTGCGCGCTTTTGCGCCCGACCCCGGGCAGTGCAGCGAACCGGTCAATGAGATTTTCAAGTGCGTTCGGGAAAAATGACATGACAATACCGTCCTGAATCAAGCGTTGCGAATGGCGGCGATGGCGGCCGCGCGGTCACACCGGCGAAACACGGCGCTGCCGGCCACGAGAACATTTGCGCCTGCCCGCTTCACAAGCGGAGCTGTCTCCGGGTCGATACCGCCGTCCACTTCCAGCTCGCAGCCGGGATTGACCTGCAGGATGCGCTCGTGCAGCGCTGCGATCTTCGGCAGCTGATCGGCCATGAAGCGCTGTCCGCCAAAGCCGGGCTCGACCGTCATGACCAAAGCCAGATCCAGCAGCGGCAGATACGGAATGAGCACGCTTTCCGGCGTTTTCGGCTTGATGGCGAGACCGACCTTCTTGCCATGTGCTTTCACGTCCTCGATCGCGGCAAACACATCCTGCGGTTCGTCCGCCTCGACGTGAAACACGACCAGGTCCGCACCGGCATCGCAAAACGCGCCTACATAGCGATGCGGCCGGTCGATCATGAGATGCACATCCAGAAACATCTTCGTATACCTGCGCACAGATTTTACAACCGGGATACCGATTGAAATATTGGGCACAAAAATACCGTCCATCACGTCTATATGGATGTAGTCTGCGCCGCCGGCTCCGATCTGCGCGATGTCATCGCCGAGCGTGCAAAAGTCTGCCGAGAGGATGGATGGTGCAAGTTTGGTCATGGATGTCACTCCGATCTGAAAGGATCCGGCCGAGCCGGATGCAGTGCTACGCGCTATAACTAATTGATTATACACCAGATATGGCCATTCTGCAAGTGGCGGAAAGAAAAAATCGGCTTGACGAAAGCTGTCGCCTGCGCTATGATGAGCTTCGGATACTTTCCAATACGAGAACAGGAGCGAGGCAAATGTCTATTGAAGCAGGAAGAGCATATTTCCGGCAGTTTGGCATGGAAGACCGTGTGCAGGAGTTTACAGTCTCGAGCGCGACCGTCGATCTGGCGGCAAAGGCACTCGGTGTTGAGGGCGCGCGGATTGCAAAGACCCTGTCATTTAAGACTGCGGACGGCTGCATGCTGATCCTTGCCGCCGGAGATGCGCGTATTGATAACCATAAATTCAAGGAAAAGTTCCACATGAAGGCCAAGATGCTCTCTGCCGACGAGGTGCTGGAGCTGGTCGGTCACCCTGTCGGCGGTGTGTGCCCGTTCGGCTGCAAGGAAGGCATCCCGGTGTATCTGGACGTGTCGCTGCAGCGGTTCGAGACGGTGTTCCCCGCTGTCGGCAGTCCGTCGAGCGCGATCGAGCTGAACCTGGACGAGCTCTACAAATACTCCAACGCCCTTGAGTGGATCGATGTCTGCAAGCTGCCTGCCCCGGCCGAGACGTGAGCAGGACGCAAAAAAGCCTGACGAACCATCGTTCGTCAGGCATTTTTTATTTAGGATTGGGTCATTGCTGATGGTCACGGCAGCAGCTTCGTCATGCTCTTGAGGCTGATGGCCAGCGTTGAGGCATTGTGCAGCAATGCCGAGGTCGCCGGCGGCAGAACGCCCGCCACGCCCAGACAAATCAGCAGGAAGTTAAAGCTGATGATCTTGCGGTAGTTGCTGTGGATACGCTCCATGAGCGCATCACTCAGACGCTTGAGCGTCAGCAGTGCATACAGATCATCCGCACTGACCGTGATATCGGCGACTTCGCGTGCTATAGCGGCGCCATCACTGATGGCAACACCGGCATCTGCCTCGGAAAGCGCCGGGGAATCGTTCACGCCGTCGCCAAGCATAATGACCTTGCGTCCGGCTGCATGTTCTGCCCGAACGAAGGCCGCCTTGTCCTCCGGAAGAACTTCGGCATAATAAGCATCCACACCGACCGCCTCTGCGACTGCACGGGCGGTCTTCTCATTGTCACCGGTCATCATGACCAGCCTGGACACACCGAGCGCACGCAAGCTGCGGATAACGTCGGCCGCTTCCTGCCGCAGCGGATCCTCAATGCAGATGACAGCTGCCAGCACACCGGAGACAGCCAGGTACAGGTGCGAATACGTATCCGGCAGAGCGTCAAATTTGGCCTGTTCCCCTGCCGGGATGGTGCAGTGCTCGTCGTCAAAAACAAAGTGATGGCTGCCGATGACGACCTTCTGCCCGTCAACGCTGCTGGAGATGCCGTGCGCGACAAGGTATTCCACGTGTGAATGGCGCTCCTCGTGGCGCAGGCCGCGGCGCGCCGCCTCGGCGACAACCGCTTTGGCCATGGAGTGCGGATAATGCTCCTCCAGGCAGGCTGCCAGACGCAGCATATCCGCTTCCTCGTTGCCGCCGAAGGTCACGACCTGCGCAACCTTTGGCTCGGCACGCGTCAGCGTACCGGTCTTGTCAAAGACGATCGTGTTGGCTTCAGACACAGCCTCAAGGAACCGGCCACCCTTAACAGACAGCTGATGGTCGCTCGCCTCTTTCATCGCAGAGAGCACGGCGATCGGCATGGATAGCTTGAGCGCACACGAAAAATCGACCATCAAAACAGCCAACGCTTTGGTCATATTCCCCGTCAGGAGCCAGACCAAGGCTGTTGCGCCCAAACTGTACGGAACGAGCTGGTCTGCAAGGTGCGACGCGTGATCCTCCGTTGCGGACTTGAGTTTTTCCGATTCCTCGATCATACGGATGATGCGGTCGTAGCGGCCGCTGCCGGCGCTCTTTTCCACACAAATGGTGCAGTCGCCCTCTTCGACGACGGTGCCGGCATAGACATAACCGCCTTCCGTTCTGCGGACGGCCAGCGGCTCACCCGTGATGGACGCCTGATTGACCATCGCCTCACCGGCAACGACTTTGCCGTCAAGCGGGATCACACCGCCGGTACGAACGACAATGCGGTCGCCGACCTGAACGTCTGCCACCGGAACGAGTACCGAACCGGTGTCCGTCTCTTTCCAGACTTTGTCCACATTCAGGGACATCGTCTGCGCGAGGTCGGCAATGGACTTCTTGTGCGTCCATTCATCGAGAATATCGCCAATACCCAGCAGGAACATAATCGAGCTCGCCGTCTCGAAGTCCTTACGCAGCATAGAGACCGAGATCGCCGCCGCATCCAGCACCGGCACCTGAATCTTCTTGTGCAGCAGACAGTTAAGCCCGGCCTTGATATACGGCACGGAGCGCACGACCGTGATCAGCGTGCGCACAGCGCTCGGGATGAACAGCTGCTTCATACCGCGCCAGCACAGTGATGCAACCAGCCTGTCCTCAAATTCGCGGCTCATGGCGCGGCTGCTATGCTCCGGAGCGAGCGCTTGTTCGTTGGCATAAGCAAACGATGCAAGTGCCTGAATGATCGCTGTGCGCGGCGCGTCATAGCAGATCACAGCGTCACCTGTGCGGTCATAAACCGTTGCTTTGGTTACACCTTGGATTTTCCTTAAATATGCCTCGAGAATATCCGCCTGCCGCAGTGACATAGCGCCCTGCATCGTGCGCACGCGCATGCGGCCTCGGGTTTCATGCAGGATCGTGCATTTCATGCTTACTCAGCCTTCTCTGCCGCATCCTCAATGACCTCGGCCTGTTCGGCCGCGCGCTTTTCGTTGAATGCCTTTGCGCCGGCCAAAACGTCACCTGCGATCTCTTTGATGTTCGTCACGACAGACATAACGTCCTCCTTCTCGCGCAGGGCTGCTGCCGTCGTATACACATACACCTTCTGGGCATCTTTACTTGCGAGAATCTTTGCACCGACTGTTGCAAACAGCGCGCCGCCAACAAATGCTCCCAATTTTTCCATGCTCATAACGATTTACCTCCATGTTATTAGATCCGCAGAATTGCGGTCTGGTTAGCTTGCTTGAATTTCTGTTAGATGCAGCTAACTTTCAATTTCAAGTTATACCACTCTAATCGGCTTTTTTCAAGTGTTCGGATAAAAATTTACACATTTCGGCAACGTTAACAAAAGTGCCCCGCCAGAAACGGCGGGGCACGATCAATCTGTCGGATATTTGGTTACTTCAGCAGCATCTTACGGAAATTCTTCTTGCCGCGTTTGAGCACAACGCCGTCCCTCAACTCTGCCTCGGTAAAGGTCTTGGCAATATCGGTGACCTTGCTGTCGTTAGCAGTCACGCCGCCCTGCTGCACATTGCGGCGCGCATCGGACTTAGATGCACACAGACCGCTCTTGACGAGCAGACTGAGGATATCATTGCCGTCCTCGGAGGTAATCTCCACCGTCGGCACGCCCTCGCCGGAGCCGCCGAACACTGCCTTGGCAGCTGCCTGCGCCTGATTGGCCTCCGCCTCGCCATGTACCATCTTCGTGAGCTCGTAGGCAAGGATCTCTTTGGCTTTGTTGAGCTGCTCGCCCTGCCAGCTGTCCATCTTGTCGATCTCCTCGAGCGGCAGGAATGTCAGCATACGGATGCACTTGAGCACATCGGCATCGTCAACGTTGCGCCAGTACTGGTAGAACTCAAAGGGGCTGGTCTTATTCGGGTCGAGCCAGACGGCGCCCTTGGCGGTCTTGCCCATCTTTTTGCCCTCGGAATTGAGCAGGAGCGTAATCGTCATAGCGTGTGCATCCTTGCCGAGCTTACGGCGGATGAGCTCCGTACCGCCGAGCATGTTCGACCACTGGTCGTTGCCGCCGAACTGCATGTTGCAGCCGTAGTGCTGGAACATGTAGTAGAAGTCGTAG
>OLYM01000981.1_pt1 | contig 11328 bp, 10 predicted proteins | sample 1673691 | NCBI WGS metagenome assembly OLYM01 (sample SAMEA103958123, study PRJEB25191) | human gut metagenome | reverse complement strand
CATGTCATAATTTTGCAATCCATTAATATCTTCGAGAGTCAAAATTCTCTCGTCATCCCCACCCGAAAGCAACCCATTAATTTTATCATCTTCATCAACTCTTGCTGTTAGAAACAAAATCGGGCATAACACTTTACTGCGTATCAGACGACATACTTCAATCCCATCCATGCGTGGCATATTGATATCCAACAAAATAATATCCGGTTTCATTTTTATTTTATTTAATGCTTCCATTCCGTCTGTAGCCGTAATGGTTTCATATTGTTTCATATTAAAATAACTACAAAGCATTCTCAGTACGTGTCCATCATATACTAAAGCTATTGTCCGGTATAAAGCATAGAGTAATCTATCCTTAGCAATAACCGGCGGCGGCTCATGGCTGAAATCAGCAATACTGTCCAGCCACTCTCCGATTTTGGGGTCCGCACAGTAGGCTTCCCAAAATTCATCAAATGGGATATCTCCGGCGATAAAGTCAAATACGATCTGCATACTACCTCCTATCGGTTTTTACACCATCCTCCGCAGATTGTTCCAGAACAGGTCCTCCAGCAGGGTCTGTGGCAAGCCCCGGGCTGCCAGGGCTTGCCACAGGCGGGGCATGTCCTGGACGCCCTGCATTCCGGCGGCCAGGGTCCCGCAGCCGTCCAGATCGCCGCCCAGGCACAGAGCTTTCTCCCCGCCCAGCTCCAGAAAATGCTCCACGTGGGCCACCAGCTCCTCCATGGTGCCCGCCGGACCTACAAACGGCCGGTACAGGTTCAGCCCCACCACACCGCCGGAGTCCCGGATGGCCCGGAACATGTCGTCGGTGAGATTGCGCCGGTGGGGGCACAGGGCCCGGCTGTTGGAGTGGGTGGCCACCACCGGCCCCCGGGCCAGGCGCACCACGTCCCAGAACCCCGGGTCGCTGATGTGGGACACGTCGGGGCAGATATGGCACGCCTCCAGCTGCCGCAGAAAGTCGGCGCCAAGAGGGGAGAGGCCCCGATCCGTGTCCCGGCAGTTGGTGCCGGACAGGACATTGGGCCAGTTCCACACGGGGTTGAGAAACCGCACGCCCCATTCCGCCGCCGTCTCCACCTGTCCTGGGTCGCAGCCTATGAGCTCGGCCCCCTCTATGGAGAGAATCGCCGCCATTTTCCCGTCTGCCGCGGCCTGGTCCACCTCTGCGCCGGTGCGGCAGGGGACAATGACGTCCCGGTTCTGCTCCATCTCCCGCAGGAACTTCTGATGCAGGAGTTGTCCCTCCCGGACCATGGTGCTGCCCTGGGGAACCTCCTCCGGGTCCTGGTACAGGGCGAACACCTGGGCGAACCGCCCGAAGGCCGATGCCCGGCGCAGATCCAGATGACCGTCGTTTTCCCGCAGCTGCGCTCCGGTCCGCAGGCAGCGGTAAATGGTATCGCAGTGCGCGTCAAAATAGGGGATATGTTCCATATGTCACCTCAAAATGCGTTTTCAATGTACTCTATGCGGGCGGCCTTCTGGGGGTGCGGTCCGTCGGCGTACACCTCCGCCACGTCGAAGCGGGCAGGGCAGTCCAGGTCCTTCACCATCAGATACCACGCCGCCGTTTTCCGCAGCCGCTGCTGCTTCTGGGGCGTCACGTACTCCCGGGGCAGGCCGCAGGACAGATTGGTCCGGGTCTTGACCTCCACGAAGCACAGCACCCCGTCCTTTCGGGCGATCAGATCGATCTCCCCGAACCGGCAGTGAAAGCCGTGGGCCAGCAGGGTATACCCCCGGCGGCGCAGATAGTTGGCCACCTCCGCCTCGCCCCAGGTGCCCTCCGCCCGGCTCATGACCGACGCTCCTTCCACTTGACCAGGAAGGACTGCCGGTGCTCCGGGCAAGGGCCGTATTGGTCCAGCATGGCATAGTGCAGCTTGGTGCCGTAGCCCTTGTGCTGGGCAAAGTGATATTGGGGGTACTCCTTGTCCAGCACCTCCGTCACATACCGGTCCCGGGTGACCTTGGCCAGGATGGACGCTGCTGCAATAGAGATGCTGCGCCCGTCGCCGCCTACCACCGTCTCATGGGGGAGGTCGATGGAGGCGCACCGCCCATGGTCCCGGTTGCCGTCGATGAGGGCATAGTCCGGGGGCAGGGAAAGGGCCTTGATGGCCAGTTCCATGGCCTTGATGCGGGCGCTTAAAATGTCCGTGGCGTCGATCTGCGCCGCACTGACGGAGGCCACGGCCCAGGCAATGGCCCTTTCGGTGATGACACCGTACAGGGCCTCGCGCTTTTTCTCCGTCAGCTTCTTGGAGTCGTCCAGCCCCGGGATATCGCACCCCTCCGGCAGGATCACAGCGCCCGCGCACACCGGCCCCATCAGGGGCCCGGCTCCCGCCTCGTCGCAGCCGCACACCAGGGCATAGCCCCGCTTTCGGGCCGCCTGTTCCAGGGAATCATCCGGTCTCATTGGGCATCCTCCACCGTTTCCAGGGTGAACCGCCCCAGCTTGCCGCCCCGGAACTCGTCCAGCAGGACCCGGGCCATGCGCTGGGTGTCCACCTGGGCTCCCCGCATGAGAAAGCCCCGCTTCCGCCCGGCCTTTTCCAGCAGGTCATATCCGCTGTCCTCCGGCTCCACCTCAATTTTGTACCGCTCCGCCAGCACCGGCGCGTATCGCCGGGACAGGTAGTCCATCAGGTAGCAGGCCAGCTCCTCCATGTCCACCACATCGTCCTTGATGGCGCCGGTGAAGGCCAGGCGCTTGCCTACCTCCGGGTCGTCGAACCGGGGCCACAGGATCCCCGGGGTGTCCAGCAGCTCCAGAGTGCTGTCCACCGGCACCCACTGCTTGCTGCGGGTGACGCCGGGCCGGTCCTCGGCCCGGGCGGTCTTGCGATGGGCCACCTTGTTGATAAAGGTGGATTTGCCCACGTTGGGGATGCCCAGCACCATGATCCGCACGGTGCGGCCCACCTGGCCCCGATCGGCCCAGGCCGCCAGCTTGTCCCGCAGCAGCTCCCGGACGGCGGCGGCAAACTGGGCGGTGCCTGCACCGCCCTTGGCATTGGCCTCCAGGACGGCATAGCCCTTTCCCCGGAAATACGCCGCCCAGCGGCGGGTCTCGCCGGGGTCTGCCTGGTCTACCCGGTTCAGCACCACCAGGCGGGGCTTCCCCGCCGTCAGTTCGTCCACATCCGGGTTCCGGCTGGACAGGGGAATGCGCGCATCCAGAATTTCGCACACCGCATCCATATTCTTGATTTCTGCCGTGATCATCCGCCGGGTCTTGGTCATGTGCCCGGGGAACCAGCTGAGATTGTCTACCTGCATATTTATCACCTCTTACGCTTACTTCATAACCATACAATTATATCATATTCCAGGCCCCTTGGCAAAAGAAAAAACGCCTGCACACAGCAGGCGTTCGTTCTTTTTTCGGGGGATACGGCTTACAGCTTCTCCTTGACCTTGGCAGCCTTACCGACGCGGTCGCGCAGGTAGTACAGCTTGGCGCGGCGCACGAAGCCGTGACGGACCACCTCGATGGTGGCGATGGAGGGGGAGTGAACGGGGAATACCTTCTCCACGCCCACGCCGTAGGAGATACGGCGGACGGTGAAGGTCTCCTCAATACCGCCGTGCTTCTTGGCAATGACGGTGCCCTCAAAGACCTGGATACGCTCGCGGGCGCCTTCCTTGACCTTCACGTGCACGCGGACGGTATCGCCCACCTGCACCTGGGGGACTTCCTTCTCCAGCTGCTCCTTGTTCAGTGCTTTGATCAGATCCATGGATATTTCCTCCTGTTTATATAGGCGTTCGTGCCGTCATGTGTGCGGCGCTCACTCCATTCCGGAGCGCCGGCGGCAGAGGACCGCCCTTTTTACGCCATGATAGGATATCATATCCCATCCCATTTTGCAAGTATTTTTTTCAAATCATGGGGCCTTTTTGAAAACCAGCCGCGCTCACCGGGAAAACGGCAGGCGCGGCTGGTCAATGCTCAGGTCATACGGTGCCCGTTACCGTCAGGATGCTCTGACCTGGTGTGACGGTCCAGGAGCCGTCGGCGTTCTGGGTAAACGCGGCCTCCGGCACCGTCAGTTTCCCGGCCACGGTGGCAAACGCGCCGGTGGCGGCGTCGTAGGTGTAATCCTCCGGCGACGTCCAGGCTGCACCGTTAAAGGTGACGCCGGTGATGGTCAGGGTGGGTTCAAAGGTATCGGTGATCACCGCGCCCTCCTGGCCGGTCAGGGCAGTGCTGCCGGTGTTTTGAACGGTAAAGGTATAGGTCAGGGGCCCATTGCCGGTGACCACAGCGGGGCACAGCGCCTTGCTGATGCTCAGCTCCGGTGCGGCCTGCGCCGCCGTGGTGGCCGTGGCCGTCAGGGGAGCCGCCAGCCCGCCGCCGGTAACGGTGACGGTGTTGCGGATCTCGCCCTCCACCCCCGGCGGGGCGAACTCCGTGACCCGTGCCTGATACACCAGGGTGACGTTGCCTCCGGCGGGGATAGTCACGCCGGTAACGGTCATCGGCGGCCCCGCCGTCACTGCCGGGGCGGTCTGCTCCGTGCCGCCGGTGTAATAGTGGAGGGTGCCCGCCTCATAGGCCAGGGGATACACCGTCTGGCCCCCGGCGGTATAGCCGCCCAGGTCGTCGGTCAGGGTCAGCCCGGTCAGCGCCGTGCCGGTGTTGGTCAGGGTCACCACATACGTTACCGTGTCCCCGGGCCGGTAGCTGCCGGACACCGCCGTCTTGGTAACGGTCAGGGCGTCCAGCAGCTCGCCGGTGACCACGTTGGAATTGATCTGGCTGCCGTTATAGGATAACGTTGCCATATTGGTAAAGGAAGCCATAGAACTCCTCCCGGAAAACGGATGGATTTTCCCGCGCTGCCGCGGGAGCCGTTTCCGCATTCCAGTGTATGCGCCATGGCCTGCCGCCGTCAGCCCTGCTTGTTCAGGGATGCCTGCACAAAGCCCACGAACAGGGGATGGGGCCGGTTGGGGCGGCTCTTGAACTCCGGGTGGAACTGAACGCCCACAAACCAGGTGTTCCCGGGTTCCTCCACGATCTCCACCAGGTGGCCGTCCGGAGACAGCCCCGCCAGCCGCAGCCCGGCATCCTGGAGCTCTTGCCGGAACTGGTTGTTGAATTCATACCGGTGCCGGTGCCGCTCGGAGATCTCGGCGGTACCGTAGGCGTTCCGGGCCAGGGTACCATCTGCCAGCACGCAGGGGTATTTGCCCAGCCGCATGGTGCCGCCCTTGGCGGTGACGCCTACCTGATCGAGCATCAGTGCGATGACGGGATGGGCGGTAAGGCCGGAGAATTCGGCGCTGTGGGCGTCGGCCCACCCGGCCACATGCCGGGCATATTCAATGACGGCGATCTGCATGCCCAGGCAGATGCCGAAATACGGCACGTCGTTCTCCCGGGCGTACTGTGCTGCCAGGATCATGCCCTCGATACCCCGGTCGCCGAAGCCGCCGGGCACCAGAACGCCGGAGCAATCTCCCAGCACCCGGCCAACGTTTTCCGCCGTCAGGCCCTCGGAGTCCACCCATTTGATATTCACCTTGGCGTCGCAGGCCGTCCCCGCATGGAACAGGGACTCGACCACGCTGAGATAGGCGTCGTGGAGGCCGGTATATTTGCCCACCAGGGCGATCTGCACGGTCTTGTGTACGCCGTTGATGCGGCGGACCAGCGCTGTCCATTCCGCCAGATCCGGCTCCCGCTGGGGCAGGCCCAGCTTCCGGCAGGCCACCCGGCACAGGCCCTCCTTCTCCAGCAGCAGCGGCACCTCATACAGAGTGGAGGCCGTCAGGTTCTGGATAACGCAGTCCTCCTCCATGTTGCAGAACAGGGCGATCTTCCGCCGCAGGTCCTCCGGCAGGGGACTGTCGGTGCGGCACACCAGAATATCCGGCTGAATGCCCACGGACAGCAGCTCCTTCACGGAGTGCTGGGTGGGCTTGCTTTTCAGCTCACCGGTGCCGGGGATGGACACCACCAGGGGCACATGGATATACAGCACGTTTTCCCGGCCCTTTTCTGCCGCCACCTGGCGGATGGCCTCCAGATAGGGCTGGCTCTCAATATCGCCCACGGTGCCGCCTACCTCAGTAATGATGATGTCGGTCTGACCGTCGTCCATGGCATAGATGCGGCGCTTGATCTCGTCGGTAACATGGGGGATGATCTGGACGGTGCCGCCCAGATAGCCGCCCTGGCGTTCCCGGTTCAGCACATTCCAGAACACCTTGCCCGAGGACACCGACGCGTTCCCCGTCAGGGATTCGTCCACGAAGCGCTCATAGTGGCCCAGGTCCAGGTCCGTCTCCGCGCCGTCATCGGTGACGAACACCTCGCCGTGCTGGAAGGGGCTCATGGTGCCGGGATCCACATTAAAATAGGGATCAAACTTCTGATTTTTCACCCGGAAGCCCCGCTGCTTCAGCAGCCGCCCCAGGGATGCCGCGCAGATGCCCTTTCCCAACCCGGACACCACGCCGCCGGTAACAAAGATATGCTTCATCGTGACCACTCCTTACCCGCAGAATACCACGTTAAAATACTTTCAAATTCTACTGCCGCGGTATTTCCTCGTCAAGACGGAATATTTATCAAAATAAAGAATCATTCTGCCGCCATCCCTGCACAAACAGCCAAAATTGCAAAATATGCGGAACTTTTCCTTGCATTCTATCCTCCTGCGTGGTATGGTAGGTTTGGTCCCGCCCTTTCCGGCGGGATTTTTTGCGCCTGCTTTCAATTTATTTAAGCGCCTTTACCGTCCGTCTGCCCCTGGTCCGTGACAATCGGTATGTCGCAGAAAGAATCGCAAGAGCCCCCGGAGGTCTCCCGATCGGTAGACCCCGGGGGCTTTCTGTGTATTTACACGGAGAACAGAATGTCTGCGTAGGTGGGGTAGGGCCAGTATTTCGCAGCGGTCAGGGACTCCAGCTGATCGATGGACTGGCGGGCCTCCTCCATGCGGCGGACGATCTCCTCCCGGTAATACCGGGCTGCGTCGATGCCGCCCTCGGCATCGGGGGCCTTGTCCATGGCTTCGTTTATGGCCGCCATGGTGTCGTACAGACTGCCGGTAAGGGCGGACAGCTTTTGCAGCAGGTCCTCCTCTACCCGGCAGGGGACCACCAGCTCCCGCTTGTGCAGGATGGCCTGGGTCAGGTCCGCCGTATAGCGGTTCACTGCCGGCAGGATGCCCCGCAGGACCATGTCCCGCAGAGTGGACGCCTCGATGGCCGTGACCTTGCAGTAATTCTCCAGGTGGATCTCGTACCGGGCGCGCATTTCCGTCTCGCTGAGAATATTGTGTCCGGCGAACAGACGGATGTTCTTGGGGTCAATATAGGCGGGCATGCAGTCCACGGTGTCCCGCAGGTTGCTGAGCCCCCGGCGCTGGGCCTCCTGCACCCAATCCTCCCCATAGCCGTTGCCGTTGAAGATGATGCGCTGGTGAGCCTTGAAGGTGTCGTGCAGCAGATTCTGCAGGTCCACCTGGAAGTCGTTGGACTGCTCCAGGATGTCCGCAAATTCCTCCAGCTCCTGGGCCATGATGGTGTTGAGCACCACGTTGGGGCTGGCGATGGACTGGGACGAGCCCAGCATACGGAACTCGAACTTGTTGCCGGTAAAGGCCAGGGGAGAGGTGCGGTTCCGGTCTGTGGTGTCCTGGGGGATCTCCGGCAGGGTGTCCACGCCGATGGCCAGCTTGCGCTTGGCCTTGTCCACATACTCCTGGCCGCTGATGATGGAATCCAGAATGGCCGTCAGCTCATCGCCCAGGAACACGGAGATGATGGCCGGAGGGGCCTCGTTGCCGCCCAGACGGTGATCGTTGCCGGGATAGGACACGCAGCAGCGCAGCATATCCTGGTATTCGTCCACGCCCTTGATAAACGCCGCCAGGAACAGCAGGAACTGGGCATTCTGGCTGGGAGTTTTGCCGGGCTTGAGCAGATTCTCACCGGTATCCGTGGCCAGGGACCAGTTATCGTGCTTGCCGCTGCCGTTGATGCCGGCGAAGGGCTTCTCGTGCAGCAGACAAACCAGACCGTGGCGGTCGGCCACCTTCTTCAGGAACTCCATGGTCAGCTGATTGTGGTCGCAGCTGCTGTTGGCGTCAGAGTAGACCTGGGCTACCTCATGCTGGGCCGGGGCTACCTCGTTGTGCTCCGTCTTGGCGGGGACACCCACCTTCCACAGCTCCTGATCCAGCTCATGCATGAACTCCGCCACCCGGGGCTTGATGGCCCCGTAATAGTGGTCGTCCAGCTCCTGGCCCTTGGGGGGCTTGGCGCCGAACAGAGTACGGCCGCACAGCACCAGATCCTCCCGGCGGCGGTACATCTCCTTATCGATGAGGAAGTATTCCTGCTCGGGGCCCACCTGTGCGGTGACGTGCTGGGCCTGGGTGTTGCCGAACAGCCGCAGAATGCGGATGCTCTGGGTGTCCAGCAGCTTCATGGACCGCAGCAGCGGCGTTTTCTTATCCAGAGTCTCGCCGCCGTAGGAGCAGAAGATGGTGGGGATATACAGGGTCTTATCCTTGACAAAGGCATAGGCGGTGGGATCCCAGGCGGTGTAGCCCCGGGCCTCGAAGGTGGCCCGCAGGCCGCCGGAGGGGAAGCTGGAGGCGTCGGCCTCACCCCGGGACAGCTCCTTGCCGGACAGCTCCATCAGCACGCCGGTGGGGCCGTGGGGGGTGATGAAGCCGTCGTGCTTCTCGGCGGTGAAGCCGGTCATGGGCTGGAACCAGTGGGTATAGTGGGTGGCGCCCTTCTCAATGGCCCAATCCTTCATGGCGGAGGCGATCTCGTCGGCGATGGAGCGATCCAAAGACGTTCCCTGCACCAGGCACTGCTGCCATGCGTTATAGACACGGGCGGGCAGACGCTGTCGCATTTGCTCCTGTGTGAACACCATGCTTCCGAACAGTTCAGGGATACTTGTGACTTTTTCGCTCATTGTAAGGCTCCTTTCGCCGCATTTGCGGTCTGTAGTTCTATCTTTCAGCGGGACACTCCCGCAGGAACAACATCAGATATACCGCGCCAGCGCCTCCATAACAACGGGGGTGACATACGCTTCGATGGCGGCCGCCGCCATCAGCAGGGGCGTGATATGCATCACCAGCAGCCGCGCCAGATTCAGTACTGCGGGGCCCACCAGCCCCTTCTCGTTGTGCCGCACATAGCGCACAATGGTCCGGCACAGGTACAGGCCGCCGGCCATGGCCATAAACAGCGCCGGCAACTCGAAAACGCCGTGGGGCAGGGTCCCCGCGCCGTAATACCATAGAGGCAGGCCCTGCTGGACATAGTACGACGCAAAGCCGCCGAACATCATGGCGTTGATGCCCAGGGACACCGCAGGCAGATACAGAAACGGGATGAACCCGTAGCCCACCGCCAGCAGACATGCCTGGAAATTGTTGAAGAACAGCTTCACGGCGCTGAAGTTTCCGTCGGCGTCCACGATGCCCCGATCCGCGATCTGCTCCCGGAACAGATTCATGAGCCGCTCGATGGGGGCGGCGTTTGCCATGGTCACTGCATAGCTGACCACCATGACGGCGGCGAAGGCCAGCACCGTCATACCAAGGGCCCGGCCGAAGCCGTCCCGGTAAAAGCCGTGCAGCTGCCGCCGCTGCCGCGTCAGCCAGTTCAGCATGCCGTCAGCTTTCCAAGGCCCGACCGCAGACGGCGCAGCGTCTCGTCCCGGCCCAGAATGCGGCAGATCTCCACCGCGCCGCCGGGCGTCACCAGCTTGCCTGCCGCCGCAATGCGCACAGGCCACATGAGGGTGGCGTTCTTTACCTCCAGGGACGCGGCCAGCTCTACCAGCGTGTCGTGGATACTCTCGTCCGTCCACTCCGTCAGCGCCTCCAGGGCGGGAATGGCGGCCTGGAGCATCCGGCTGCATACCTGGGGATTGGTCTTGGATTTCTTATTGGTATAGAAGTCCACCGGATAATCCGGCAGCACGTCGAAGAAGTCTACCTTCTCAGGGATCTCCGTCAGCCGTTCGCACCGGGCCTGAAGCAGGGCGGCAATGGCTGCCGCATCATAGGCGGGATTCCGGACGGCCTGACGGATGTAAGGCTCCGCCACCTTGGCAAAGGCGGCAGGCTCCATGCTGCGCAGATACACGGCATTGAAGTGGTCCAGCTTGGCCCGGTCAAAAATAGCCGGAGACTTGGAGATACCGGTGATGTCGAAGGCGCGGGTCAGGCCCTCCAGGTCGAAGATCTCCTGCTCCGCCAGCTCCCCCTTGGGGCTCCAGCCCAGCAGGGCCACATAGTTGAGGATGGCCTCCGTCAGATAACCCTGGGCCTTCAGGTCCTCGTAGGAGGGGTCGCCGTGGCGCTTGGACATCTTGTTCTGAGCGTCCCGCATCACCGGGGAGCAGTGCACATAGGTGGGCACCTCCCAGCCGAAGGCGTGATACAGCAGGTCATACTTAGGGGCGGAGGACAGATACTCGCTGCCCCGGACCACATGGGTGATGCCCATCAGGTGGTCGTCGATGACGTTGGCGAAGTTATAGGTAGGCAGACCGTCCCGCTTCATCAGCACCTGGTCGTCCAGGGTGCTGTTTTCCACGGTGATGTCGCCGAAAATGGCATCACGGAAGGTGGTGACGCCCTCCGCCGGAATGCGCTGACGGATGACATAGGGCTCGCCTGCGGCCACACGGCGCTCCGCCTCCTCCAGGGGCAGGTCGCGGCAGGGGTCCGCCGCCCGGTCAAACTCGCCGGAATCCTCCTCAGACTCCGTCTTTTCACAGAAGCAGTAATACGCGCCGCCCTTTTCCACCAGCAGCCGGGCATACTTTCCATAGGTATCCCGCCGCTGGGACTGGATATACGGGGCCACAGGGCCGCCCACATCGGGGCCTTCGTCGTGAGTCAGGCCGCACTCGGCCATGGTGCGGTAGATCACGTCCACCGCGCCGTCCACATAGCGGCCCTGGTCCGTGTCCTCGATGCGGAGGATGAAATCCCCGCCGTGGGACCGGGCAATGAGCCAGGTATACAGCGCCGTCCGCAGGTTGCCCACATGCATATAGCCTGTGGGGGACGGGGCGAACCGGGTCCGGACCCGTCCATGGGGGATTTTGGCCTCCATCTGGTCAAAATAGGTCTTATCCAACGACATGCTTTCTTCCTCCCAAATTTAGATAACTAAACGGCTAAATCCAAAATACACTCATTTATTATATTTTGTTCCGGGAAAATGTCAATCATAAATTCCTGCATTTTCTCACAAATTGAAGGGGAAATACGGACTATTCCTTGCCTTTTTGCCCGGAAACGGCAAATATCGGCA
>OLYM01000975.1_pt1 | contig 11364 bp, 7 predicted proteins | sample 1673691 | NCBI WGS metagenome assembly OLYM01 (sample SAMEA103958123, study PRJEB25191) | human gut metagenome | reverse complement strand
ATCAAAAACGCCTGTTAAGGCTTTTTGACGAGCGTAGCGAGATTTTTCGTGAAGCAAAGCTTCACAAAAAATGTGGCGTGTTTTGAAGCGTGTAAAAAAGTCACAAGACTTTTTTACACGCCGAAAAAACCCGCAGGAGCTTTCATTCCTGCGGGTTTTGCCGGGCTTTTGCTCAGCAGTGCTTTTTGCAAAGCTTTTCGAAGCACTCGCCCATGCGCCGCTTGGTTTTTTCAAGGTGGCGGTAGGGGTCGCGACCTGCGAGCTTGTCGCCGCCGAAGCCGCGGACAAAGCCGCTCTCGACAAAGGGCAGCAGCTTCTTGATGTCCTTGCTGTGGTGGATCTCCGACAGATCGACCACCGATTGGAACCCTAACTTCGTCAGTCTCAGCTTATCCTCATCGCTGAGAGAGTCGGCGTCGGATGCCATGAGCCTGTCACCGAAATAATCGTGCAGAGCCTTGAGCTCCTCGTCACTCGGGAGCTTGCCGCCGAAGTCGACGAGCAGCACGGGAGTTTCCTTGAGAAGCTCCACACCGTCGGTGTCGAGTATCTGCTTATCGTACTTGAACTCCGTACCGAGCACAAGCTCCGGCATATCCTCGCCGACCAATCCGCGCACGGAGGCGAACGCCTCGTCACGCATTTCGATGAACTGCCTCAGATCGGTTCCCGCCTCGTAAAACGGCATTGCGACCAGCTTGTCAACGCCTGCTCTTTTTGCGTAGATCATGAGCTGGATGGCCTTGACATGGCTGTCGCATTTTCTGTCGAGACCGGGCAGGATGTGCGCTTTCCAGTCAATTATCATAGCATGATTTCACTCCTGTTCTTGCTTTTTGAGATCATTTTATTAAGCTTAAGGCAGGGATAATAAAGCGCAATACCGAGGATGACCGAGCCCAGCGTTATGCCGAGCAGCACGAGTATGTTTTCCCAATAGACATTGGCATACATGCCGCCGATGGTCTCACGCATTGCATTCATGGCGTAGCGGAAGGGCATGAACTTGTAGAGATCCCGGAATATCTCCGGCAGCACCTCAACGGGGTAAGTGCCGCCCGAACCTGCGACCTGCACGACCATGACGATGACCGAAACGGCCATACCGATATTATCCAGCGCAAATACCAGCGCATAGTTGATCATTGAAAAGCACAGACCCGTTACCACTGCCGTCAGCACGAATTTGAACGGGTACAGGCATTGAACCTTCACATACCACAAGTCGCCGAGCGAGACGATTATCGCCTGCGCCATGCCGACAAGGAAGAACAGGGCGTAGCGCCCGAAGAAGCGCTCAAACACATTGGGCTTTTCGATAGGGCAGCTGCGGCCGACCTGCGTTTTGAGCATAACTGCGCACAGCAGCGCACCGACCCACTGCGCAAGCACGGTGTAAAACGGTGCGGTGCACGAGCCGTTGGAGGTGACATCGTACTCACGCACGGTCTCGCACTGAATGGGCGAGGCGAGGTAGCTGCCTATCTTGTCGCCGTTTCCGTCAACGGCCTCGACTATCTGCTTGAACTGGTCGGAGTTTTTGAACACCGTCAGGAACTCTGCTACATCGTTGAGCTCGGTCACTGCGCTCTGGGCAGCGGATTTTGCGCCGCCGAGACCGTTTTTGAGCGAAAGCACGGTGTTTATATAGGCATCGAGCGTTTTGGATATCGAGTTAAGGCCGGTCTTGGAATTTGAAAGTATCTTGCCCAGACCGTCGGACGCCGTGTGCACGGCATCGACCGTCTTGTTGACGGCGGGGGTCAGATCCTCGTTGACAGCCTTTTGCACGGTCTTGAGGGTGCTGCGAACGGAGCTTATCTCGTCGAGAACGCCGTTCTGCGCCGATTTAATTTCGGCAAGATTATCATCGTTTGCGGTCTTTAAGCTCTCAAGCTTAGAGCACAGCTCGCCGAGGCGGTAGCACAGCTTCTGCACCTGATTTGCAAGCGTGGTGAAGCCTGCGTTATTAAGCGCCGTCGCCATCTCGGAGTAGCTTGCCTGCATGCTCTTTACAAGGGCGATGCGGGAGGCAAGGTCTGCCGAGACAAACTCGTTGTACTTGTTAAGATCCTTAAACAGCGACTTCATGCTCGTCTGCATGGAAGAAAGCTCTGCGTCCGTCTGCTTTATCGCCGCCGTAACGGCATCGGCCGTGTCGGAATAGCGTGCATTTGCGCCGTCGGCGGAGTTATCTATCTTATTAAGATAATCCTTCGTGGAATCAAGCGTATTTGCGGTCGTACCCATGAGGGTGATGGTGGCCCGCATGAGGTTCACCGACGAGTCGGAAAGCTGCGTGCAGCAGTCGATGGTCGAGATGGCAAAGCCGAGCTTATCGGCAAGGGAGTTAACGCCGCTTATTATCTTATCAAGGCCGCTTTCGGCGCTGATGCCGTTTGCCTCGGCAACGGAGATGAGCTTGGTGGCGGAGTCTGCGATAGTCTCAAGAAACACTGAGTTCACCTGCTCCTGCACCGAGGTCTGCGCCTTGCCGGTTATCTTGGGTGCGATGGCGTTTTTCTTTTCGTTTTCGTAGTATTTAAGCTCCGGGTTCTTCGGGTCGCCACGGAGAATGCTCAGAACGCCGGTGGTGAAATCCTCGGGCACGACGAGCGCCGCATAGCAGTCGCCGCTGCGTACCTCGGCGAGCGCATCCTCGGTGTCGTCAAAGAACACCCAGCCTATCTGATCGTTGCTCTTAAGGGCGGAAATGACCTGATCGCCCACGCAGATATCGAGACCCAGAATGGTCTCGCCCTTATCCTCGGAGGCGACGGCGACCTTTATCCTTGAGGTCGATTCCGTGCCGTAGGGGTCCCAGTTGGAGAAGATGTTGAACCATGCATACAGGCACGGCACAACGCACAGACCGAGCACGACGACGATTGCGACGACGCTGCTGAACACACGGCTGAGGTCGTTTTTGCAGATACGAAGTACATTTTTCATTTCTCATCCGCCTTTCCGTCAGCCTGTTCGGGCACATTTTCCTCGGTTTTCTCGGTCGCCTGCTGTGCCTGACCGGTCGCCTGAGCGACGGCCTTTTCGACCGCCTGTGCAACCGCTTTCTCCACCGCCTGCGCAACGGCCTTTTCGACCACCTGCTCCACGGCCTTTTCAACAGCCGATGCAACGGGCTTTTCGACCGCCTTTTCTATCGCCTTTTCGATAGGCTTCGGCTCGGGCTTTTCCTCCGGCTTCGGCTGCTCGACCTTCACGACCGCCTTTTCGGCGGGCTTTCTGCGGGGCTTTGCAACGGATCTGCCTCTGATCTCAAGCAGACTGTCAAACTCCTTTTTCTCGCTTTCGGCAAGCGCATTGAGCGTATCCTGCAATTGCCTGTCGACATAGGCAACGAAGATGAGAAACGCCGCTGCAACGAACATCGTGAGTATCCAGATGATCAGGAACACGACACGGGAGCTGTCGGTCAGAAGTCTTATTATAATGAGCAGCACCGGCAGCACCGCAAGACTGATAAAGCCGTTGCGGATGCGGCGCTTGTTACCCATGTGCAGCTCTTCGGCGAATATCAGCAGCTTTGCGTAGAGCTTGTCGGTGTTGGACTTTCTTGCCATCACAGCACCTCCGTTTCTTCAAGCTCATGCTCGACAAATGCGTTGACCTTGATAAACGGCTTGCGCACCAAGCGGCCGACCAGAACGCCGACCACACCGAAGATGAGAAGCTCGCCTATGTAGATCCAGTAATCCATGCCGTAGAAGCCGCACAGTGCCTCACGCATGGCATTGATGCCGTACGGGAACGGGAAGAACACATAGATGTTGCCGAAAACATCGGGCAGAAGCTCGATGGGGTAAGAGCCGCTCGAGCCGGCGATCTGCACGACCATGATGACGACGACTATCGCCTTGCCGATATCGCCGAAGGCCAGCGTCAGCGAATAGATGAGCGTTATGAACACCAGCGAGGTGAACGCACCGGCGCCCCAGAACGCAAGCAGATTGTCACAGCTACAGCCGAGCAGATACACATCGCCGAACACGATGACCGCCGCCTGGATCTGGTTCAGTATCGCAAACAGCAGCCAGCGGCTCCAGTATTTCTGCCCCTCGGTGATATAGCCGAGCCCCTTGGGATCTGCCTCGACCTTGACGATGGAGACGAGGATGACGCAGCCGACCCAGATCGCAAGGCAGGTGTAGAACGGCGCCATTGCCGTGCCGTAGCTGCCCACGGGGTACACGGCGCTTTCGACGACCTTGACGGGCGCTGCGAGGAACTCCGCATAGCTTTCCGTGTCGCCGCCGAGCAGCGTGATAAGTGCGTTGAGCCTGTCGTCGCCCTTGAGCTTATCTATCTTTGCGAGCGCCTCGTCGAGCGCATCTGCGCCCTTGTCGGTGACGACCTTGAGGCGGTTGAGTACGGCGGCAATGTCCTTGACGGTGTCGCCGGTGGTGCTCAAAACGGGTGCGATGCCGTCAATGGTGACGGAAAGACTGTCGAGCACCGGACTCATGGACTTGAGCAGCGTCTGCATGGAATCGGTCATGGCCTTGACGGCCGGCTGCAAGTTATTTACGAGCAGGTCATCCATGGTGCTCACGATGCTTGAGCAGGAGTCTACAATCGCGGCAGCGTTGGAAATGGGCGTGCCGGTCTTGAGCATTTTAAGCTGCGACTGCAGCTGCTCGGTGCGCAGGATGAGCCCGTCGAGCGTCGAGCGGACATATGTAGTCGCCGAGGTCTCGGGCAGAGCGTCCTTGAGTGCCGTGAGCTGGTCGTGCAGCTTTCCTGCGGCGTCCTCGGCATCCTCGAGCATCGCATCCCACTTTTCGCCTGCCTCGATGAGCTTCTTGTTCTCGGCAAGGCGCTTTAATGCAGTCGACAGCTCGTCGAGCTGCTTGTTTATCTCGGTCAGCTTGCCGTCAAGCCCCTTTTCAAGCACACTGAGGGCGTTGGCGGCGGAATCAATGCTCTGCTGCACCTGCGAGACGCCGGTCTGGCCGTTTTCGACCAAGCTGCCGACCGTACCTGCGGCATTGCCCACGCCGTTTAAGAGGCTGTCGATATTCTCGCTTTTTGCCGTGAAGCTGTCGATGGCCGTGCCTGCCTGACGCAGACTGTCACGCAGCGTGGTCAGCTGCGAGATGACCGAATTTACCGTGCTCTCGGGGTCGGTCTCGTCGGCGACCTGCTGGGCATTTTTAAGCACCGTCTTGAACAGCTCGTCAAGATACTGCACCTGCACCGAGTGCTGCACGGTCTCCGCCGCCGTCTCGACTATCTTGTTGGCAACGGGGTTTTTCTTCGTGTTCTCGATAAAGCTCATGGCGGCGCCGCTGTTTTCAAGGGCGTAGTTGAGGTCGAGCATACGGCGGCTGAAATCGTCGGCAAAGACGATGGCGGCGTAGTATCTGCCGCTGCGCACGGCCTGTCTGGCCTCGTCGCCGCTGTTCATCACGACCCACTTGATGCTTTTGGACTCCGTAATGGTCTCTATGGCCTCTTGGCTGAGGTCTCGTTCATTGTATCCCTTGTCATCGGACGCAATGGCTATGGCGACATTACCGGTGTTCCCGTATGGGTCCCAGTTGGCGTAGATGTTGAACCACGCATAAAGTGCGGGTATTATCATGATGGCGATAATGATGACGAAGGCGAAAAAGTGCCTCGTTATCGCCCGCACATCACCTGCGAACAATTTAAAAGTATTTTTCAAGTGATCACCCTGACAAAATATTTTATATTTCATTCTATCAAACTTTTCACAAGATTGCACGCACAAATATCCCCAAATGCACAAAAGGCGCAAAAAATCACCGACCGAGCCCTGCTCAGCCGGTGATTTTCCGCTGTTAAGCTGCCGTCGGCGCCGCCGGTGCGGGGATAAGCTTTTATTTCAAAAGTTTATCCCATGTTTTTGCGCCGCAGATGCCGTCGGCGCCGCCGAGGCGGCTTTTCTGGAATTTGCGCACGGCATAGTCCGTTGCGGGGCCGAAGCGGCCGTCTATCGACAGGACACGACCGTTTTCGTCCTTGTAGCCTAACTGCTTCAAAAGCCGCTGGAGCGTTTTGACCTGCGCTCCGGCGCTTCCGCGGCGCAGCACCTCAAGTGCGACCTCGGTCGTGCGCACCGGGGGTTTTTCCTCGGTTTTTGCGCCGTCAAAGCTCACGCCGAAGCAGCGGCACACGCCCTTTGCTATCGCCTCGCCGATGGCGGTCGTGTTGTTCACTATCCACTTTGCTATCTCGGCGTTGTCGTGGAAATCGACCTCGAGATACACGCACATAGCCGTGGTGTAGCGCAGCTCGTAATAGCGGGCGGTTTTCACGCCCCTCGACGAGCCGTAGGGCGCTATCGCCCTGACCTCATCGTAGATCGACTGCGCTGCGGCAAGGCGGCGTTCGCTCTTATCGAGGACATACGCCTCTGCGCCCTTGCCGCCGCCCGCGTTGGTGTGGATGCACAGGTGCAGATCCGCACCCCATGTGTTCGATTCCGCCACTCGGGTGTACATGGCATTTGTGCCGTCGTCAAAATTCGTGCGCACGGCAAAGCCGTTCCGCTCGAGCGCCGCCTTGCAGGCAGACGCTATTTTGCGGCACTGCGCCGCTTCGTTCGTGTCGCCGTAGGCATAGATGTTGCGCACCTGATCCGACGGCGAAAGATATATCTTTTTCATTATTTCACCTCTCCGACATTATCATATTAAGCAAACCAGAAGCCCGTGATATAGACATCGTAGTTTTTGATGCCGCTTTCGAGCGGGCGCAGGGAGATAACTCCGCTGCTTTTTGCAAACGCCTGCGCCGCTTTGCTGCTCTTGACCGCCAAGGCTGCGTGGGAGTTTGGCAGCCGTGCGCCGATGTTCATGATGTCGTAGTCGTAGCCGGTGTTCATGTCGGCGTTGACCGTGCCGTAGATGCGCACGAACACCATGCCGAGAAGCGAGGAGTACCGTGCGGTGTACGACGCATTCGTGAGTCTGCCCGACGCCACCGTGAGCGCCACAGTCTCCATGCCCTCAACGGCGGCGAGCCTGCTTTTGACCGCCGTATCGTCGTACACGGTGTCGGTGTACTTGGGACTTGCCGGTATCGCATCGACCTTGGCCTTTGCTGCGGCGGTGTAGTCATTTGTCGAAAGCCCCTTGCCCGTGACCTTGTCGACCTTGCCGCTGTCAATGCTGTCCTGCGCACTCGCCGTGCGGTAGGTGCTCGGGACGGTCTGCAATGCGGAGTCTGCCTTGCCCAAGCTCGTCTGCACGGCGGACGCAAGGTCTGTTTTCGGAATGCCGCCAGTAGGCTTTGAGTATGTGCCCGTATTCTTGGTAAACCCCCAGCCGGAGACGGTGGCCTCGGTCACGGCTTCGGGTATCGTGGGCTTGTCCGTAAGGTCGTTGTAGCTGCCGCTGAAGCTTGAACCTGCCCCGATGCCGGCAACCTCGTTTTCGACGGCGGTCAGGCGGTTCTTGACCGCCGTATCGTCGTACACGGTATCGGTGTACTTGGGGCTTGCCGGTATCGCATCTACCTTCGCCTTGGCGGCGGTGGTGTAGTCGTTTGTCGAAAGCCCCTTGCCCGTGACCTTATCGACCTTGCCGCTTATGTCCTGATGGTCGGTCAAAAAGCCGCTGTCGTTAGTCAATTGGCTTGTTTTCTTGGGGATGTCATCCGTCCTTGCAAGCGGGGTCGAGTAGAAAACCCACTCGCCGCCGAGGCTTCCCGCCAGCTCGGCAAGAACATAGCTGTCTCTATAATATACTATGGTCTGCGAGACTATCATCATAAACTCATCGGCAAAATTGAAGTTCGTGAAAGACAGTTCGCCGTAGGTGCCATCCGTATATTTGACCACGACCGGCGTTCCGGCGAGAATGGCTTGATGCACCTGCCTCGGCGTGACATCGGCTGTCGTGCCGGTCAGCGGAGTGATCCCGCCTGCCACGGAGACGGTCTTGCCATCGGCGGCTATAGTGATGTTGGTGCCGGCGATAAGCTTGTCCTGCTTGGCGTTCCACGCCGTGCGCTCTTCGTCGGTGATGTGCCTTGTTTGATTTCTGGTGTGCGCCTCCGCTTCGGCGGCCTGATCAAGTGCATACAGCACCGGATATGCGAGGTCATCCTTCGGAATGCCGCCAGTAGGCTTTGAATATGTGCCCGTATTCTTGGTAAACCCCCAGCCGGAGACGGTGGCCTCGGTCACGGCGGTGCCGGATTTGAGCTCGTTTATCGCCGCAACGAGGTTATTTTTTGCCGTGGTGGTGAGATTGCCGAGGTTGCCGAGCTTGTCGGAAAGCTCGCTGAGCATTTCGACCGTCACCCGTGCGGTCACGGTCGTCTCCCAAGAGCCGTCCTGCTTTGCGGTGAGATATGCAAGTATCTGCTCGTCGGCAAAGCCGACAAAATCTATCTCCGCCGAGCTTTTGTCCAGCAGGAAAAACCACAGCACATCGCCGTCGGAATGCACCTTCAAAACCGGCTTTCCGTCCGCAACTGCCGCCTTGACCTGCTCAAAGGTCTTGTCGGCGGTGAGCACGCCGTCCTGCGCCGTGAGCGTGACCTCAAATACGCCGAGACCATCTGCCCGCTTGAGCTCGTTTATCGCCGCAACGAGCTGGGATTTATCGTTCGTCTCGAGCTTCGACAGGTCACCTATCTTCGCCGCCGTCTCGTCGCAGACATCGGGCGTGGGCGTGCCGGTGCCGGGGACATTCCCGTCGGTGCTCCCGAGCACCGTGCCGAGGTTTGCTTCGTTCGTGCGCAGAACCAGCCTGCCGTCTGAGCCGATTCCCCGCACATAGCAGGTGATGTCACCCTCGGCCTTGAGCAGCTCCCAAGGCACGGTGCATACGCCGACCTCGGCGCTTATCCGGCGGGTCTCGCCGCTTTGCTCGTTTGTGAAATCTATCTGCTTTGTGAATATCGCCCATTCGTCGGAAAAACTGAGGCTTATCTTATTGAGCCCAACCGTGCCCGCCAAAAGCGGCTCACGCTCCGAAATTTTGAGCTCTACGCCGTCTATTCTTGCTTTTATCATATCATTTTCCTTTCCTATCACCTGCGTCGTCGGCCGCATCTCGCAGCCCCGACACGAGCTTTTTCAAAAAATCCGGCATGGGTGCGCCGAGCTTCGCAGCATTCTCAATTACGCTGCCAAGCTCCGTGAAGATGTACCACGCCGCAACGACCGGCGTTATGATGCAGCCGCAGTCGATGCTTATAAAGCCGTCGCCGAGCTTGCCTGCAATAACGCCGAGAGCGATATCGCACAGGGCGGCGACTAAGACCGCCGCAATGCTGCCGAGCTTGTGCCACAGGCCCTGACTTGCCTTGCGGCTCGTCCATTTGCCCATGTAGATCGCCGCAAACGAGCCCGTCAGATAGTCGAGCACCATGGCGCATATCCATATGACTATCACCCAGCCGACCCAGCCGAACAGCGCCGTTCCGAACGCTATCGCCGCCGAAAATGCGGCTTTTATCCGAACAGCCCTATCGTTTACTTCCATTGTTGTCACCTCCAAACAAAATAGTTGACGGGAGCCGGACACTGTCGTCTGTCAGCGTACCCTTGCGCTGCTTTCCGTTGCTTCGCCTCGGCGGACGGCTGGTTTCGCCCCAAAAAGCAGCCCTGACAGATGCCTTGCAGTTTTGAGGGAGCAGATTTTTGCTCAGGCAAGGCGAAGCGTGAAGGGAATACTCCCGTATTGGCAAGGGCTTCAACGCAGCATGAGCGAAAAGATGCCCGTCAAGACCGACAGGCGTTCGGCTCTCGTCAGCTAAAGCCCTTCACTAATAGGCTGCATTGAGGCGAAAGTTGTACGTTTGCGTACAACAAAAAAGTTCTCAAGGCAAATTTTTTTGAAAATTTAGCTGTTTAAACAAAAAAAGCTTGTGAGATATGACAAAAAGTGATAAACTAAACAGGCAGCTTGTCTGCGGAATAGAGAGAGGAGTTCCCATATGGAAAAAAGATACGGATTGCCGACCGCCATATCGATGGTCGTCGGTATCGTCATCGGCTCGGGCGTGTTTATCAAGGGCGGTAAAGTCCTCAGCCTGACCGGCGGCAACCTGCTGCAAGGAATTGCAGTCGTTGGCATCGTTGGCCTTATTTGCATCATTTGCTCGCTCGTTTTTGCCGAGCTCGGCTCGAGGTACGAGAAGGTCAACGGCATCGTTGACTACGCCGAGGTCGCACTCGGACCCAAGTACGCCTACTATGTCGGCTGGTTCACCACCGTCATTTACACCCCCGCAATCGTCGCCATGCTCGCATTCTTCTCGGCGATGATGTTTTTGCAGCTGTTCGGCATCTCGGCCGTTGACTTTGCGACAGGTCAGGTCAACCCCGTGGCCATCGGTGTCGGCGCAGGCTTCATGATGATCGACTACGGCATCAACGCACTCAGCCCCAGGATCGCAGGCAAGCTTCAGGTCGGCATGACCGTTATAAAGCTTGTTCCTCTGCTGCTCATGGGCATCGTCGGCACCATCGCCGGCCTCGTAAACGGCACGACCCTTGAGGTGCTCAACTATGTTAATACCCCCGAATACACTCCGGTCAGCGGTGAAGGCTTCTTCAAGGCGATCGTCGGCTTCGCATTTGCGTACGAGGGCTGGATACTTGCGACCTCGATAAATGCCGAGCTTAAAAATGCCAAGCGCAACCTGCCGCTGGCACTCATCATCGGCTCGGTGTTCACCATTCTTGTTTACGCACTGTATATCTTCGCAATGAGCTGTGTCGGCGATGTCAACACCATCATCGGCACCTGGCCGTTCGGCGAGACTCTGCCCCGCATCGCATTCTCGAAGCTGTTCGGCAATGTCATCGGCACCATCGTTTATGTGTTCATCACCATAAGCTGCCTTGGTACGATGAACGGCCTTACCATGGCATCCTGCCGTGGCCTGTACTCGGTCTCCGCCCGTGGTCTCGGCCCCAAGCCGGAATTTTTCGGTCACATTGACCATCAGAACAATTTCTCCATCAAGTCCGCCGTGTTCGGCATGATGACCGCCGGCTTCTGGTACGCATGGACGGTCATGATGTGGATGGGCGGTCCGGAGCTGTTCGGCGCCGTGCACACCTGCGAGTGGCTTGCGTGGGAGCCCGATGAGATCGGCATCATCTGCCTGTATGTAATGTATATCCCGATGATGATCGGCCTTATGGTCAAGGCAAAGGATCTCGGCTTCTTCCGCCGCTTCCTGCTGCCGGGTCTGGGTCTGCTGTGCTGCCTGTTCTTCTGCTATGCGATATGGAACGGCTACGGCGCAAAGACCTGCTGCGGCTTCCTGATCTTCTTCGCCGTCGTCATGTTCATCGGCTACCTCGTCAAGGGCAAACCCCCCGAGAAAGTTGAAAACACAGAGAGCGCAGAACAAACC
>OLYM01000971.1_pt1 | contig 11383 bp, 3 predicted proteins | sample 1673691 | NCBI WGS metagenome assembly OLYM01 (sample SAMEA103958123, study PRJEB25191) | human gut metagenome | reverse complement strand
CAGAATCCTTCCAGAGCAGCTCATCCAAGCTCATTTTGAGCAATGCCGGTGCCCAAGTGGTAATAATTTGCTCGCCCTGAATCATCTTCTTTGTGGCTTTGGAGACAATCTCATCATCGCCTCCGCCAAGATTGCTGATTTCCCACTGGATGGTCTTAATATCCTCGTACTGGTCGATATATGGCACCAGCAGCCAGCAGTATGTCTCTTTAATCCGTGTCTCCACCGACGAATTACTACGACTCAAACTGCTTTCCGCTTCCCGGAGCTGTCCTCCGTCCAGATTCAAATCGTCCTTGTCAGAAAGAATCGACTTCCACGCGATAAATCGCTTCACTTCGGTCTGGAGGTCGCGGAGCTTATCTTGGTCAGGAGCAACGAAAGCAAGCATATTCCGATATACACGAGGGGAAGTTCCCCGCGTGTTCAGGAACTCCACAATCGTAGTCAGAGCCTTGCCACTGTCTTTTCCGTTAGCACGTCTGAAGCTGTCTTCTGGCCGGAGAATAACCAATCTCGCAGCCTGTTCGTCCGGGATGTCATTAGAAGACACCGGGCAGATATGCAGGCCAGAGAACGGATTCTCTCTACGCAGCTTTCTAAGTCTCGTTTCAATCTCCACCACAACGTCTGCATCAGAGACCTGCGAAGCGCGGTCTTCCGAAGTTTTTCTGAGGGTGGGCTTGGTATCATACCAGTAGCGTGTGCCATTCTGATTGTTATACAGGTACGACAAGGAGCCATGCAGCGTATTCAGGGCATCGTTAAAGTCCGCAATACTCTCGCCCGGCTGAACGACACCCAGACGGATTCTGGATGCCTCTAGTCCCCGAATGGTCTGGTCGCGGAGCGCAGATGTACTCGGTGCGCTGCCCAGCATAATGGTTCTTGCTACACGGCGGGCAGCCAGCTTCTGGCCATAACGGGAGGTAGATTTGTCCTTCTGATAGGGGATGGAATCCTTGCCGTCTACCTCGCGGTCAATAATACTGTTCCAAGTATCCGGCAGATGGCGTACCAACTCATCCCGCACATTCGGCATATTCAGAGGAATCGACCCCGGCATAATCATGGCACTAGAATCATTCGCCATCCAAAGCTCATGGATTACGGCAGCCATCAGGCGCAGAACACCACGAGTGCGCTGGAATCGCTCCAACGTTGCCCAATCGCCATACAGCCGATCGAAAATCTCAGGATGAATGGGATAGCAGGATACCATACGGTTCCTGTACTCCACCTCTTTCGCCTCCATCGGGAAATCGGAAGCATTCTCCTGATACATACTGCTGAAAGAATTGCACACCATGTCTCTGGCATCCGGGTCTTTACAGTCAAGAAACAGTCTGCGGCGTACAACCTCAAAGCCTTCATTTGCAGCAACCGGCTTCCAGATAGATTCCATACGACCGAAGGTGTGTTCAATCGCCTCCAAAGCAGTTTTTCCGGCATCGCCACCAATTTCAATATCAGACTCAGGAATCGAGGCAACGACGATGCTATTCCTGCTGGCTCTGGCTGCCTCTGTGATTTCCTGAATGAATGTAATGAAGTTATCGAAGGAGCCTGCCGGAAGTCCATCAACACCATAGATTTTTTTCGCATAGGCTACCAACTCGTCCATCAGAATAAGGCAAGGGCCACATTCATCGAACAAGTCTTTCAGTGCCTTAGAGCCAGGACTCACTCCACGGCGGTCGGAATCGCTCACAAGAGAATAGAGGTCTGGCCGTCCAGCAGATGTAACAAGCTGGTAAGCCATCTCGCCCCAAATCGTGTTGACAGTATATTTTGGGAGATTCGCCGGATTCTTTTTGCGAGTCGGGTCAAGAGCCGTGCCAACAAGCACAGCCACATTTGCTTTCGGAAGCGTATCAAGACCAGCTCTGTCCATAATCGGCTTCAAGCTGGGGATATGGTCAACACGGATACCTCCGCGTACCATATGATAGAGCGCCAGCATACTATGGGTCTTGCCGCCACCAAATGCAGTTTTAAGCTGAATGACCGGCTCGCCACCCTGCCCGGAAATCCGCTGGAGAGATTCTACCAGCAAACCTGCCATGCCTTCCGTCACATAGGTACGGGAAAAGAACTCCACCGGGTCTCTGTATTCGATAGCGCCTTCCCCACGAGAGACCTGTGCCAAATCTGCTGCGAACTCAGCGGCACGGTAACGGCCTTCGGCCACATCGGGATGGGGCTGCATAATATCCCGCCAACTTGGAAGATGCTGTCCGAAAGAGCGCGTCATAACGCCATCGTTTGCCTTGGCTTTCGCCGCTTTTGCCTGGGCGGGCGCAGCGACAGGTGTTGCTGCTACGGAACCCTCCTCGGAGCCATAACGCAGCTTCCGATAAAGAGCGCGGATTTCCTCAACTCCCTCGGTATCAAAGGCTTCGCACAGAAGCGCCATCGTATCCAAGGCTCTCTCTGCATAGCTCTTAGAAAAATCCTGTCCGCCGATGTGCGCAGCCTTATTACGAACGCCCAACAGTTCCTTCGACCATGTACGGTAATCCAATGACAGCTTCGTGCGGAACACTTCATTCCAACGCCGGTCAATCAGCCGGAGGCAGTTCATGACATCCAGAGAATCAATCAGGTCGCCGTAATCCCCGGATGAAGGCAAATCATACGGGTCGCTGAGCGCGTCCAGAATCTCCTGCCACCAGCCGTTTTTGTAGACACGGCTAAACTCTTGCCCGATATAACCTGCCATCAGAGGATGCAAAACGCGGAAGCCTTTCTGCACCAATTCATAGTTCTCCAGCATACCTTACTCCTCCTTTGATTCAGCAGCGTCCTCAGAAACTGCTGCTTTTCTTTGTTCGATATAATCATCGCATTCCAGATAGATGACCTGCAATGCGTCATGTACGCTCATCGCAGAGCCGTCTGCATTCAAGACCGATTCATAGGCTGTGAAAACGGATAAACCTTGTCCCAGACAGGATAGAAGCTCATCCTCCGGTCGAATGTGACCAGACCATAGCCTTGACAGCTTCTCAGGCAACTCTCGTTTGAGTGTATTGATAAAGCCGCGCCTTGTTATCTGTCCCCCACGACCTTCGCCTTTCCTTGCGACAATCAGCACCCTCGTAGAATCAGCCTTTTCTGACACTGGCTCGGAACGCATTGGCCACACAGCACTGATTGCAAATCCAGCAGAAAGCAAGCTGTCCAGCATAAACTCCCACGCAGATTGATTACCGCCTACGCTGCCGAGCTTTATGCACTCCAAATCGTTTTTGCGGAAGCAGTAAAACAGCAATGCCGGATACTCCTCTGAGCTGCTGGCATACAGCTTTTCGCAGACCGCTTTCATATCAGCACGGTACTTTTCCTCGGCTTCTTCTTTTGATACACCATAGTAGGTCGAAGTTGTGGACAGTTCCTCTTTGGATGTGACCATCGGCAGGAACATCTGCGGATAGGTATCTTTCAAACTGCGCCGGAGCCAGATATAGAAGAAATCCGACAAGTCCGCATATCCGATGTCCCGATAATAGGGCAACTCCGTGCAGACCATGACGTTCCGTGGATGCTCCATCGTGAGTGCATTGTCCTGTGAAACGACTGCCGGGCTGCCACAACCCAAGTGCTCAACGGTCTCGGCCACGCTGCCAAGCATCGTTTTGAAATTGCCGGACACACTGGAAAACGGGTTTCCCTCCGCAAATGTCCAGACCATCGGGATAGCCTGACGGCCAAAGGTACTGCGAAGATTGCCGCCAGCCGTTCGCCAGGAACACATGGAGCTGTTATAGTCGGCCATCTTGTCCACCACGAAAGCCAGGTACACGCCAACTGCCTGACCGTAGGCCAGAGCGCCAGTGCCACCAGCCTCCAGTGAACCGCCGGTTTCGCTCATACCAGCCGCCAGCGCTGCCGAAGCCGCCATGTCCTGCGCTTTGCGCACCAAATCGCTGAAGGTACACAGCATCCGCATCTGCCGTGCGGTAAACAAATCCGCATATTCCGTAATGCCAAAGCCCGGAGGGGAGAACCAGTGTGCATTGGTGGGAATCGAGCCGGGAGGGATTTCCTCCGGCAGCTCCACATTCGCAGCCGCTTTTTGTGTTTCGCTGGGTACAAAAAAGCTCTTTTTCCCGCCAGTGTTCGTCACGACGGCCATCATCTGCGCACCCAGCTCATGGGCAGTACCCATTTTCTTGATATACTCGTCTGTGGTGATTTCGCCGCAGACCGGGCAGCGGAATCTGGCGCCGTTGCCGGAGACTTTGTTGCTTTCTTTATCTTTCGGGCATTCTCCCTCGTGAATATGGAAATGCAGCTCTCCATTCTCGCTCACTGGCTCTGCCCAATAGGCCGCATTCTTGCTCTTGCTGAGGATATAGGAGCTTCCCAGCGGGACATGACAGCTACACGCGGGATTGGGACATTTGACCGTCCGCACCCAAATCCATGCAAAAGGAATCTCTCCGCTTTCTGTCTGAGGGTAGGCATCTGCCAACAGCTTCAATGCCTGATTCTCCAGCCATTCGCCGTAGAACTGTACGTCCTCTGCCAGCCCCTGTGCGCCGATATAAGCGCCGTGTTTTGCCTTGCCCGGATGTACCGGCGGCAGACCGGCAAAGCGGGCAGGGATGTCTGCTGCCGCTCTGGTCAGCATGGCTGCCACAGGGTTCAAGTCATTGGCGACTGCGTGTAATCCCAGTTTTTGCGCTGCAATAGGGATTCCGCCAAACCCAGAAAAGACATCCCAAACAGTTGGCAAGCTGCCGCGTTCTTTCAACTTATCGCGGACTGCCTCCATCGCTTCTTTATCACCGGAGGCGGTCTTTCCAATCAAATCTAAATCATGCTCGATGGTCTCTAGCGTGAAATCTATCACAGCAGCGGACAATGCAGCGAGGGAGGACGCTTCCGGGCTGCGTCCCCACCACATATGCAGGTTGGCGGGGTGTCCTCGTTTTCCTGCCTTCTCCCGAATCGCCGCATCGTTGATTTCTGCCAGTGGGAGCGCAGTCTCTATGTATTTACGCATGGGAGGCTACGCCCCCTTTCTCTATCAAAATCATTTGTCCAACATTCCAGTGGAGAACAAGTCCAACTGCTCCGGCTCGATTTGCTTCAGGACAGCGGCTCTGGCCTGAATATCCGGCCACGACACCACGAGGGCATTATAGGCATAGGCTTCATTCGTCCAATTCTTCCGCTCGGCAATGGTATAGAGCCGGTAAGCCAAGTCCTTCGCCCGTTCGCCGTTGGAGCCAAACATATTTGCAACGATTTGTGCGCAGGCTTCCACGCCGCCCTTGGTCATAGCTTGCGTGAGCTGCTGGGTCAGCATCCAGATGCAGCTCTCATTGGAATCTACTTTCTCCGGCAGTTCCGACCGTTCCAGCAGATGCACGATGCCGCCCTTGGCATAGAGAATGTCGTGGGAGGCCATCATGGGAATGGAGGTACTCTTGGCCGTGGCCAGAATTTCCGCTTCGCCGTACTTGATGTCATTGAAGGCGTTCTGGGTGTACAGATCCACACAGAACCGGCTGGCAGAATCCATATCGCCCACCTGCTCGTTGAAATACAGGTCTATCTCCTCGTTGATGATTTTCAGGGCGCTGCGCACAGGCATGGGCGTACCGTCTGCCTCCAGCACCTGCTTGAACCGGGAGAAGACTCCCATGCCGGGACCGATGGCCGACTGCGCCAAGTCCACCGGGGCGATGTTGCTGTCCTGTAGCTTTTTCAGGGCGGGACGCAATTCCCGGCGCAGGATGTTGATGAGGTTGCGCCGGGTGGTCTGGGGGGCGTCTTCGGGCCGTTTGCGGCAGACCAGTACGATAGAGGAGGCAAGGGCATTAGTGCCTTGCGAAATAGACCTTGAACTACGCTCAGTGCGCACAGGCCATGTGCCGGTAATGGCAAATCCTGCGTTGACCACAGCACTCAGCATCGTCTCCCAGCCGGAGGAGGCGGTGCCATCCACATCTGCGTCGCTCTGCTTATAGGCGTAGTAGATGGTCACCGGGATGTCCTCCCGAGCGTAGAGGTACATCTGCTTGCAGGCAGACAGCATCCCATCCTCAAAGAACTCCTTGGCCTCTTCTACGTTGCCATCATGCCGGTAAGGGGTGGCGATCAGCTCCTCCGCCTTGGGTACCAGCATGGTGGAAAATAGTTCTGGATAAGTGTCTCTCAATGACTGCCGCATCCAAACATAGAAAAAGTCTGACAAGTCAGCATAACCAATATTGTCATAATAGGGCGGGTCGGTGGACACCATGATATCTCGCAGACCACAATCTCTCTGGGCGTCAAACTGACCAACCTCTGCAAAACCAAATGCCGGAAACTCCGTGACACATTTAGCAACCCATTCTAACATATTGCTAAAGCATCCAGATGAATTCCCAACAGGGTTCCCTTCGGCATAGTCCCATAGCATTGGTAGGGCCTGCCGTGAAAATGTATGTCCTAATCCGTCTCGTGGAGGATTCCAGGCACATAATGTGGATTGGTAATCTGCCATTTTATCAACAGCAAACGCCAAATACACCCCAACAGCTTCGCCATAAGCTCTTGCACCTTGCCCGCCATTGCAGAGCGGAAGATGGTCATCGGCCATACCGGCAGCAACCGCATCCATTTCTGCCTTTTGCTGGGCCTCCGCCACCAGTGCGCTGAATGTGGTCAGGGCGGTGAGCTGGCGTGGGGTAAACAAGTCATCATAGTGGTCCATGCCAAAAGCTGGTGGGCTAAACCAACGGGGATTATCTGGCAATATTCCTGTAGGACCATTGTCTGGTCTCTCTACTTGTGCAGCAAAGATGTGTTCTTCACCTGGAGAGCAATAGATACGCCCGCGCTTGCCCTCAGCAACTACAGCCATCAGTTGGCTATTGATACGCCCTTCTTTGCCCTCCTGCTTCACATATTCATCAGATGTGACCTCGCCACAACAAGGGCACTTGAAAGTCGCTCCACGGCCTGTTTTATAGCTTTCGTATTCTTTTGGACATTTGCCAGACTGGACTTCAAATCGCACACGGTCTCCATCAGGTATCGGCTTTACCCAAGCCTCTTTCCCTTTCTTCTTCGACAGCACAAAGGAACTGGCAAGCGGCATCTCGCACCCACAGGCTGGATTCGGGCATTTCACTGTCCGCGCCCAAATCCATGCAATGACAGTGGCTTCGCCGCCGCCCTGCTCACGAGGGACTTTGACTTTGGGGTAGAGGTGTCCAATGCGCTTGAAGGCTTCTCTCTTCATCCATTCGCCATAATAGCGCACATCCTCCGCCAAGCCCTGCGCACGGCTCCACGTCGTAGTCATTGCGCTGGTACGGGCATCAGGATTGACCGGTGCCATACCGGCAAACCGGGGCGGAATCTCAATCATGGCCTTGTTTATCATAACGGCCACGGGGTTCAAGTCGTGGGCATGGGCTTTCAGCCCAAGCCGCTGCGCCTCCAACGGAATGGCACCTCCGCCAGCAAAGGGGTCTAACAGCTCCGGCGGATTGCCGCCGGTAGATTTCAGAATCTCAGCCTTTGCAGCCTCCAGCACCCGCTCATTATTGGAGTTTTCCCAGACCACCAAATCCTCCAGAATGCGGAACAGGCGCTGCCGCTCCCGGTTCTGCTCTTCCTCCGTGGGGAACTTATCCTGGTGGGAGGACGGGTCGTCCACCAGACTTGACCAGATGACCGCGCGGGCTGCCGCCAAAGGCCGTCTGGCCCACCATAGATGCAGGGTGGACGGATGCCCGTGGCGGATGGATTTCTCCCGGGCAGACTCCGCATTGATTTTTTCAAGAGGCAGCGCAACCTCTATCAGTTTCTTTGTCGCCATCTCTATCTCCTTATTTCTGATACAGAATCTCAGATTCTGCAATCAAATCCTGTATGTCATAGTTTACACTGGTCGCCGTAAAGTCCGGCGCGTTCTTGAACGGATGCTTCAGGTAAATCGTGTGGGTGTTCTTTCCGTCCACCTCCACGATTGCCAGAATGAATTCCTCCGGCTTGTTCAGCGCCGTCAGAATCTCATTCTTGCTGACCGTCACAGTCGTTGCGCCCTTCCTGCGGCCTTTGACCTCAATCATTCTGAGCGCATAGGCAGTCAGACGCGCACGCATGGCTTCCGGCACATAGGATTCCACATCATAACCGCATTTTGCCGCGCTGACATCCTTGGGCTGATAGCCAAGGGACGCTTCGATTTGCAGCACTGCATCCATCGCCGCATATTCCACTGCCTGACGGTCGCCGGTTCCGAATGTCGCCGGATTGCTGCTCCCCACTAAAATGCGAAGCAAGGCTTTGGGAATGATAAGCGCACCGCCGGTCACAACGGGCGGCATGGGAGAGATTCTGCGTTCCTTCGCTATTTCCTCCAGCCTTGCCTGCATCCGCGCAGTCAAATCGTCCGCACGGCGGGAGGCCAGCTTGGAGTTGAGCTTGGAATTTGTTTTCCCTGCGGCTTCCTTTTGTTGCAGTTCGCTGGCACGGTAGTCCCAATACTGAATCTCAGCGGTCATCCTGTCCTTGACAGCCTTTGCCGTCTTGTCCAGCATGGCCTCTTTGCGGCTTTTGACTTCCGCAAAATGCGCCGGGATGAGATTCGTGATGGCATAAGACTTTGCCATGTCCTCCACGCCGGAACTGAGCCACTTTTGAGACTGCGCCCATTTCAGCACCGCAGCCGTTTCCGCTTCATCCGCGGCACGGTAATCCAGATAAGGGGCATATCCCGCACCGGCCGCTTTGCCATGCTCGTCCAGCTCTACAAAGTGGACGTGTTTGGAAATCGTCCGTCTGCTTCCGTCTTTCAAAATCTTGCCGTCCTGAATGGCATCCTCGATATAGAACAACAGCCGGGCAGATGTGCTGTAGTCGCTGTCATCAATGAAGACAGCTCCACGCTTCATCACATCTACGCTGCGCTCCCGTACCAAGTCCAGTGTAGCATCCAGCAGAGGATGTCCGGGGCAGATGAGCGCGGCAGGAGTTTGTCCCTGCACGTTGCAGAACTCTTTATCAAAGCACACCCGCTCATAACGATGCAGCACCGGCTCGCCATAGCCGATTTGTGTGTCGCGGTTTCGCACTGCGTAGGGGACGGATGTGATTTCATATCTGCCTTTTTCCCTGCGTCGAATCTTTCCGCCCACAGACTGGAACGCCTCCACAAAGAAAGCCTCGATGAAGTGGGGCTGGAGCTTGTGTGCCTCCATGCGCTCCATATCTTCCTTGATGGCCATGACCGTATGAACGTCCATCACATCATCGGTCAGTGCATTTTCTTCGATGAGCTTCTGGAACTCGCCGCGATTTATCGTGTTGTCCACCACTTCATTTAGGCGGGCTTTTACCTTCGGGTCGTTTCCATACCGCACAGCTTCAATGAGCAGGTCACGGAGGGAGCGGTTGTTGAATGTCATCTTGCCAAGGATGTCGAACACCTTACCGCCCAGCGCCTGACGCTCCTCCTCCAGCTTCTGGAACAGACGCTGGAATACGAAGCCTTCCCGTGTTTCAGAGGCTACCAGATTCCATAGGTGGCAGACTTCCGTCTGACCGATACGATGGATACGGCCAAAACGCTGCTCCAGCCGGTTCGGATTCCACGGCAGGTCATAGTTTATCATCAGGTGCGCTCTCTGCAAGTTGATACCCTCGCCAGCAGCGTCCGTCGCAATCAGCACCCGAACACCCACGTCCTGCTTGAAAAGCTGCTCTGCCTTGCGCCGCTCGTCACGGAGCATCCCACCGTGAATCGTGATGACAGCCTCCTCGTTGCCAAGCAATGAACGTATCTTGTCTGTTAGATAATTCAGAGTATCCTTATGCTCGGTAAAGATGATGAGCTTCTCTCGCTGCCCATCTCCGCCGAACATCTTTTCATTATCCTGAAGGAGCCGGGACAACTCATCCCATTTCCGGTCAATGCCGCTGATGCGGACTTGATTTGCCATCTGCTCCAGTCGTTTCAGCGTTCTGATTTCTGCCTCCAACTCCGCAATGGTGGCAGCGGCGGAAGCATGGTCAACGACCTTTTCCTCCAATGCTTCCTGCTCATCGGGCGGAAGGTCATCATCATCGAAATCATCGAAGTCTCCGGCAATGTCCGCTCCTCGCTTACCAAGACGCTCCTCCGCAAGCCTGTGCTCCAGACGTTCCCGCCGTCTGCGGAGTGACTGATAAATCGCCTCCGGCGACGATGCCAGTCGGCGCTGCAAGATGGTCAGCGCAAATCCGACCGTCGTTTTTCTCTCGTTGTTGAGATTATCAGCCCGGTTAAATTCCTCTTGCACATAGTCGGTCACGGCTGCGTAGAGCCTTGCCTCCATGTCAGAGAGGTCATAATTTACTGTGTAGGCAATCCGTTCCGGGAACAGCGGAGTACCATCGAATTTCAGAAGTTCCTCCTTAACCAAACGGCGCATGACATCAGAGACATCTACAGCCTGCTGGGACTTTCCATGCGTTCCCTCGAAACGGTCTGGGTCAATCAGAGAGAGGAACAAGTGGAAGTCATCCTCTTTCCCGTTGTGAGGCGTTGCCGTCAGGAGCAAGAAGTTCTTTGTGATGTTGGAAAGCAGTCTGCCCAAAGAAAAACGGCGTGTGTATTTTATCTCGCCGCCCCAGATGGTGGCGGACATTTTGTGTGCCTCGTCGCAAACAATCAAATCCCATTCTGAGACTTTGAGCTTTTCCTGTATATCATCGTTTCTGGCCAGCTTATCAAGGCGGCAAATGCACAAGTCCACTTCATTGAACACGTTGCCGGTGGCTGCGGATTCAATCCTGTCGTTGGTCAGAATATCAAAATGCAAATGGAATTTCTGAAACAGTTCATCCTGCCACTGCTCCACAAGGCTTCCCGGAGAAACAATCAGACACCGTTTCAGGGAGCCTCGGGCAATCATTTCTTTGATGAACAAACCGGTCATAATCGTTTTACCGGCACCGGGGTCGTCTGCCAACACAAATCTCAAAGGGAGACGCGGCAGCATCTCCTGATAGACAGCGGAAATCTGATGCGGCAGAGGCTCTACAGAGGAAGTATGTACAGCCAGATAGGGGTCAAACAAATGCGCAAGACCAATACGGTATGCCTCTGAAGCCAAGCGCACCTGATTCCCGTCAGCATCAAAGCTCCACGGCAGATGATTGTCCTTTACCTGAATGCTTTCTTCGTCTTCACGGTAGAGCAACTGTGTTCCGGGAACGCCTTTGCTGTTTTTGTATGTGATTTCTATGACATTTGTTCCGTACCACTGGACAGCTACTACATTGACAGGTTCATTCCCTGCAATTCCTGTCAGATGGCTGCCCACTGTAATATCTTCAAGTTTCGCCATAACATGAGCCTCCTACGTTATTTTTGCGTTTCCTGAGACTCTGG
>OLYM01000968.1_pt1 | contig 11393 bp, 8 predicted proteins | sample 1673691 | NCBI WGS metagenome assembly OLYM01 (sample SAMEA103958123, study PRJEB25191) | human gut metagenome | reverse complement strand
GTGCTGAATTTTTGTTCGCACAAATGTTCTGTTGATATTGTACATCATACCCCTGCAAAAAGCAAGGGTATTTTTAAAATTATTTTGATCTTGCAAGAAAAGCGATGTTTATTGCATGGTCGCCGACGCGCTCGAAGTCGGTTATGGTGTTGAGATAAAGCATACCCGCTTCGGTGTTGCACTCATTGCGGTTGAGGCGGAAGATATGCGCATCCTGACAGGTGAGGGTCAGGTCGTCTATGTGCTCCTCCAAGTCTGACAATTCTTTAGCCTCGCCGTCACCCAGCGACTGATTATTAAAGGCCTCTATAGACCTGTCGAGCAGATTTATGACGCTGCCGCAGAGCTGATTCAACTCGTCCCTTGCCGCATCGGAGAACGTGAGCCCGTCGCCTATATTGCGCTCCGCCGCTTCCGCGAGGTTAGTCGCATGGTCGCCGACGCGCTCGATATCGTTTATCGCGTGGAAAACGCGGGCGATGTAGTCCGAGTTGCTGTCGGTTATGTCAAGGGCGTTGAGCTTGACGAGATACGAGGTTATATGGTGGTTGAGGTAGTTTATTACCTCCTCGTTTTCCATTACCTTGTTGAGATCCTTATCGCTGCGGTTTATCAGGGCGTAGGCGCTCGTCTCGAAATTATCGCGCGCGAGCTTCGCCATGCGGGCGACCTCCTTGCCGACCTGCATGACAGCGAAGGGAGGCGTATTGAGCAGACGATCGTCGATGAAACGGCAGTGCATCTCGCTCTCGCTGTCGTCCTTGCCGGGGACAATGAGGCAGGAGAGCTTGACGAGAAGCTTCGCAAACGGGAAGAGTACAACGGTCGAGACGACGTTAAACACGATATGCGATATGGCTATCTGCGCCATCGGGTCGGAGGAAATTTTCTCTATCCACTCGATATACGGAGTGAGCAGGGCGATGAGAATGAACATTCCCGTGCCGAGAAGGTTAAAAAGCAGGTGGATGACTGCGGCGCGTTTTGAATTTTTCTTTGCGCCGACGGTCGAAAACAGCGCCGTGAGGCAGGTTCCTATATTCTGACCGAAGAGGACGAACACGGAGAACTTGAGCGGCACAAGGCCCTGCATGGCGAGGGTCTGGAGCACACCGACGGAGGCCGACGAGCTCTGGAGCACGGCGGTCATAACTATACCTAAAAGTATACCGAACAGCGGACGCAGAGGCGAGTCGGAAACTGCGACGATAAAGTTCATGAAGCCTGCGCTCTCTCTGAGCGGAGCCATGGAATCGGACATCAGGTCGATGCCGAGGAAGAGCAGACCGAAGCCGGTAAAGATGGAGCCGAGGTTTTTAACGAGCGTCTTTTTCGATGCGAGCATCAGAATAACGCCGACAAGCACCGACGCCGCCGCTACGCTCGAAAAGTTCAGCGCGATAAGCAGCGAGGTGACGGTAGTTCCGATGTTGGCGCCCATTATAACGCCGACTGCCTGCGCGAGCGTCATCATGCCCGCGTTGACAAAGCCGACGACCATGACCGTAGTCGCGGTCGACGACTGGATTATAGCCGTGACGACGAAGCCGACGAGCACCGCCAAAAAGCGGTTTCCGGTAAGCACCTCGAGCATTCGTTTGAGCTTGGCGCCGGCTGCGTTTTCGAGTCCGTCGCCCATCGTTCTGATACCGAAGAGGAACAGACCGAGTCCGCCCGCCATCGACAGAATATTAGCTATACTCATTTTTCAATCCCCTTGTTTTCGTTTCCCGTTTATTTTAGCTTTCATTGTGCGAGATTTGAAGAAAGCCGAAATCTCACGAATATATCTTATCAGTTATCCTTGCAAATGTAAACCGTAAAAATAAAAATAATGCGGCAAAGCACGGAGTTATCATCCGTATTTTGCCGCATTTGAAAATCAGCTTTTCGTTTTTTTGCGTTTTGTAAGAACTGCAAGCAGCGTCAGAAGCGCCGGGAAGAAAAGAGCGCAGAGTATGCCCTTTTTTAGGTCGTCTCCGAACGCGCTCGCAATAATTCCGGCAAAGGTCGGCCCGGACGAGCAGCCCAAATCGCCGCCTAAAGCGAGCAGGGCGAACATCGCCGTTCCGCCGCCCTTTATCCCCGCGGACGCCTTGCTGAAGGTACCCGGCCACATAATGCCGACGGAGAAGCCGCATACGGCGACTCCGACAAGCCCGAGCACGGGCGAGGAGCTGAGCGCAATGAGCAGATAAGACGCCATGCAAAGTATCCCGCTGAAAATCATCATGCCGTCGAGGTCGATTTTGTCGCCGAACTTACCGTATATCGCACGCGAGGTGCCCATGAGCACGGAGAAAAGCATCGGACCCGCGAGATCGCCTACGGTCTTTGAGACGCCGAGCCCTTTTTCCGCAAAGGTCGAAGCCCACTGGCTGACCGCCTGCTCACTCGCGCCGGAGCAGAGAATGAGCAGCATGAACACCCAGAACATCCTGTTGCCGAGCAGCTCTTTGAATGAAAGTCCCTTCTCCCCTTCTTCAATGAGCGGAGCTATCGGGACGCGGACGAAATTCAGGGCGTTTACAGCCGGGACAACCGCCCAGAGCAGAGCAAGGTACTTCCAATTCGCCGTTGTGAACACCGAGAAATAGAGCGTCGAAAGACCGACGACGGCGACGCTGCCCCAGCAATAGAACGAGTGGAGCAGGCTCATCATCTTCTCTTTGTTATCCGTCGGGCACGCCTCGACTATCGGGCTGACTATCACCTCGAGCAGCCCGCCTCCGATCGCATAGAGCATAACGGATATAAGCAGACCGACAAACGGAGACGGCAGGATATCCGGCAGGACGGTCAGAGAAACAAGCCCCGCCGCCGCGAACACATGAGCCGCAACAGCCGCCGCGCGGTAGCCTATCTTATCTATAAAGAACGCGGAGAGCAGGTCGATTATGAGCTGGAGAATAAAATTGACTGTTATCAGCGCGGTTATCTTCGAAAGCTCTATGCCGTAGCTCTTGTTGAATGTCAAAAACAGCAGGGGCACGAAATTGTTGACAATCGACTGGACGACATAGCCCGCAAAGCAGGCGTTGACGGTCGATTTATAGTTTTTCTTCATGAAGCCGCCTTCTTTCTGCGGCGCGGGATAATGAACTCACGCACTAACATTATCACGGACAGGGTCAGCGGGAATATGACGGCGCAGAGTATGCCTTTTTTGAGGTCGTCGCCGAATGCGCTCGCCATCATTCCGGCAAAGGTCGGCCCCGCCGAGCAGCCGATATCACCGCCCAGGCAGAGTATTGCGTACATCGCCGTTCCGCCGCCGTGGAGCGCCGAGGACATTTTGCCTATCGTGCCCGGCCAGAGGATACCGGCGGAAAGTCCGCACACGGCAACGCCGACGAGCCCGAGCACAGGCGACGAGGTCAGCGAAATGAGAAAATAAGAAGCTGTGCAGACGCAGCCGCTCAGGAGCATCATTGAATCGAGATTTATCCTGCTGCCGAACTTGCCGTACATGAAGCGCGAAACGCCCATAAGAATCGAGAAGAGCATCGGGCCCGCAAGGTCGCCGACGGTCTTTGTGAGCCCGAGCGCCTTTTCGGCGAAGGTCGAAGCCCACTGGCTGACAGCCTGCTCGCTCGAGCCTGCGCAGAGTATGAGCACCATGAATATCCAAAACGCCTTGGTCTTGAGCATATCCTTTATTGACAGCTTTTCCTCATCCTCGCCGACAACGGGCGCTATGGGCACGCGGGCGAACATAACGGCGTTGACTATCGGGAGTATCGCCCAGACAAGTGACATTATCTTCCAATTATCCGTCGAGAACAGGGCGAAGAACAGGGTGGATATGCCAACCGCCGCGACGCTGCCCCAGCAATAGAACGAATGGAGCAGGCAGAGCAGCTGATTGGAATTTGTTGACGGGCAGGAGTTGACTATCGGATTTATCGTGATATCCAAAAGACCCGCTCCGACTGCGTAGCAGAACACGGAGATGAGAAGCCCCGCAAAGGCCGAGGGCAGTATCTCCGGCAGAATCGTCATGAAAATAAGACCCGTCGCGCACATCGCATGGGCGAGCACGGTCGAGGCGCGGTAGCCGATGCGGTCAACGAACAGCACCGCCGTCAAATCGACAAATATCTGAATAAAGAAGTTCGCGGTGATTAAAACGGTTATTTTCGAGAGCTCTATGCCGTACTGCGCCTGAAAGGTCAAAAACAGCAGCGGCGCGAAATTGTTGACGACCGCCTGAACGACAAACGCCGTGAAGCTCGCCGCAACCGTATGTTTATAGCCTATCTTTTTCATCCCTGTTCCCCCAAATGAGAATTGCACACAAAAGGCATTTTAGCACAAAGCGCAGGCTAAATCCATAGATTTTAAAAAAAGAGCAAGGTGCTCAAAAATTGCAGAAATGCGGCGGCGAGTTAGGTCATAAATGCAGACAAAAAGCGAACCGCCGGACAAAAGTCCGACGGCAGCTATAAGAAATGTACGGTTTTCGGCATCAAAAAGGACGGCGCACAGACCAAACGCCGCCCCGCGAACTCCGCCGGGAAGATAATTTAATATTTGAAAGGGATGGTCTGCTTGGCGGCGGAAGGGAGTAAGCTTATTTACCGAAAAGCTTTTTGAAGAGGTTGGTTATTATCTTTATTGGTTCTCGGAATTTCATCAATCATATAATATCACCATATTGAAAAAATACAACAGCCTTAGTATAATTGACCGATTTTGAGGATAAATAGTCGTCTTAATTTTCGATTAGGAAAATTTATTGCTTTTTCTCCGGGTGCGCGGCACGCGGTGTACTTGCACTTTACGCGTCGGAAATCACAGCGTGATTCAGCGCATTGCTTGCCGCTTATATATAAAGTGCGTTTCGGAATTTTACGATCGCTTGCGGGAACAGTAAGCTTTTAAAAAGCGACGCGTCCGCTCGCGGCGAAGAATTTGACGTATATGTCCAAAAGCAGCTCCGAAGCCGTTGCCTCGGAGCTGTTTTTTATATGCCGTTTCTGCGATTATAAAAGTAAAAATCCCCGAAACCGTTTGATTTCGGGGATCTTTATGGAGCTGCTAACCAGATTCGAACTGGTGACCTCATCCTTACCAAGGATGTGCTCTGCCACCTGAGCCATAGCAGCGAATGGCGACCCGGAACGGTCTCGAACCGTCGACCTCTAGCGTGACAGGCTAGCGCTCTAACCAACTGAGCTACCGGGCCAATTTGTCGGCTCTCACCGAACGCACATTATAATAACATAAGATTCCGGGTTTTGCAATACCTAATTTTAATTTTTTTGCGCTTCGTGCTGTTTTTTGACACGCTTTATAGGATATTGTGATTTTTTATCAAGAAAAGCTGTTGACTTACGCCTTATCGCTCCCGTTGGCAAATCTTGCGTAGCGGCGCATCGGCAGAGCACACGCCGCGACGCCTATCACGCCGAGAATAATCCAAAAAACAACCGTCGCCGTCCAACCGAATTTTTCGGACACTGCGCCGAAGCCGTAGGTCGATATCGCGCTGCCTATATATGTGCAGCAGTTGAATATCCCGCCGACCGTCGATGCGCGCCCGAATTTCGCAAAGTGCACCGGTATGAGCGTCATAAGCAGATGGTTCATGGCGGCTATTATTGTAGTAAACAGCGCCAGGAGTATCACGCAAATGGCGATAGGATATTTGCCGACAAAGACTATGCCCGTCAGCGGTATCAGCGTCATGGCGAAGCCGAACGCCGACGTTGCGGCCTCGTTGTGCCTGAACACCTTCTCATAAAGCTTCGTTCCTATCCACGCGCCGCTGAGATTGATTATCGGCATAATCGCCGACAGCAGCAGCGAAAATGAGGCGGAAACGTCATATTTTTCGGTAATAAGCGTGGGTACCCATGAGCTGACTCCGTCCTTCAGCATACCCTGGACGAGCACGCCGACGCATATGACCGACGCGCCGGAAATCATAAAGAGCTTGCCGAGAGAGATTTTTTCACCAGTATTCTCATGGACTGGAAGCGACGGCTTCTCCCCTTTTCCGAGGATTTTCGAGGTCTTTTTCGCGCATATACACCAAAAGACCAGCACGCAGGTTATTATTCCGGCGGGGATATAAAACGCAAAATGCCACGACGCGAATTTTATCGCCGCCGCAGATATCACATAGGAGAGCAGGCTGCCTATCGGGAAGGACGACGCTATGTGCAGACACGCACGGCTGCGCTGCTCCTCCGGCAGGACGGTGGCTATTATATAGAGCACGGGCGTCCAGAGCATGGACTGAACTATTCCGTTAAGTCCCCAGATAATGCTCATGGTGATATAGCTCGACGAGCACAGCGGCATTATAATATTGGCGCACACCGTCCCGGCGAGCCCCGCGCCTATCATTTTATAGGGAGACACGCGGTCTCCGAGTATTCCGCTGAATATCTGACCTGCTCCGTAGCAGAAGAAATAGACCGTGCCGATAAATCCGGCATGGGGCTTTGAAAACACCCCGTCGGCAACTATGGCGGTCAGCGCGGCGGTGTAGTTTATTCTCCCGAGATAAGAGGCGCAATATGCCGTCCAGCAGGCGACAAAAAGCAGAACGCCCGCCGAAAGCGTTTTTTTGTTTTCTACCCGTTGCTCCATAATTTCCCCCAAAGCAGTGATGAAAAAATTATATCACCCGTTCGTTTTTTGTCAATGTCTTTTGCCTTTGTTGTTGAGTTTATAGGTATTATGTGATATACTTAGTCGGTATCGCGAAATATATTTCAAAGGCTTACAGGAGAGTCAAATGAAATCCATAAAAGAAATTTACAGGATAGGGCGCGGCCCGTCCAGCTCGCACACCATGGGACCCGAGGCGGCCGCAAAAATGTTTATCGGCGAATTCCCGTCGGCGGAGAGATACGAGGCTGTGCTCTACGGCTCGCTCGCAAAGACAGGCAAGGGGCACGGCACCGACCGCGTGCTGCGCGAGACGTTTGCGCCGCGCACGCTCGACATCAAGTTAGACCTGACCGCTACCGATATCCCCCACCCCAACACGCTCGACTTCAGGGCGTTTGACAAAAACGGAAACGTCATAGGCAAGCGCAGGGTACTCAGCGTCGGAGGCGGCGCGATAGAGGTCGAGGGGCACAAGGACGCGGAGCCGCCCGAGGTCTACCCGTTTGAAAATTTTGCGCAGATAAAAGAATACTGCAAAAAAGAGAGCATCCGTATTCCCGACCTCGTGGAAAGATTTGAGGGGGTTGAGATTTGGCAATATCTCGACCGCGTCTGGGAGGTCATGAACAGCTGCATCAAGCGCGGACTTGCCGCCGAGGGCGAGCTGCCCGGCGGGCTCGGCATAATGAGAAAGGCGCATATGCTCATAAGCCGTCACCACATGGACGAGAGCCCGGAGACGCGCGAGAACAGGCTTGTCTGCGCCTATGCCTACGCAGTCAGCGAGGAAAATGCCTCCTGCGGCGAGATAGTTACCGCGCCGACCTGCGGCGCGTGCGGAGTGCTGCCCGCGGTTCTGCGCTACACGGCGGACAGGCGCGACTTCTCCGAAAAGGATATACGCAGAGCCTTGGCGACCGCAGGAATCATCGGCAACGTCATAAAGACCAACGCCTCGATAAGCGGAGCGGAATGCGGCTGTCAGGCGGAGATAGGCTCGGCCTGCTCCATGGCGTCCGCCGCTCTCGCGGAGCTCTACGGCATGGACACGGATCAGATAGAATATGCCGCCGAGGTTGCGATGGAGCACCACCTCGGGCTCACCTGCGACCCTGTCATGGGGCTTGTTCAGGTACCCTGCATAGAGCGCAACGCAGTCGCCGCGATGAGGGCGATAAACGCGGTGAGCCTTGCAAACTTTTTGACCTACACGAGAAAGATTTCATTCGATCTGATAGTCGAGACAATGTATCAGACGGGCAAGGATCTTTCAAAAATATACCGCGAGACGAGCGAGGGCGGACTCGCCAAACTCTATAAGCCCGCAAAGAAAAACGAAACTACGGAGGAAATAAAATGAGCAAGCAGTTAAGACAGCCCGCAGCGGGCGACACCGTTGCAACTATAAAGACAAACATGGGCGACATAAAGGTCGTCCTCTTCCCCGACGCCGCGCCCAAGGCGGTCGAAAACTTCACGACCCACGCGGAAAACGGCTACTACGACGGCGTTATCTTCCATCGCGTTATCCCCGATTTCATGATTCAGGGCGGCGACCCGCTCGGCAAGGGCATAGGCGGAGAGAGCATCTGGGGCAAGCCGTTCAAGGACGAGTTCAGCCGCGACTACCACAATCTCAGGGGCGCGCTGTGCATGGCGAACGCAGGCCCGAACACGAACGGAAGCCAGTTCTTTATCGTTCAGGCTCCGTCTGTAGACGAGCGTTTCATTCCGCAGATGGAGCGTCTGCCCGATATGTTCACGGACGAGTCCGTTGAGGACTACAAGGCGGTCGGCGGTACTCCGTGGCTCGATTTCAGACACACGGTGTTCGGTCAGGTGTTCGAGGGCATGGATGTTGTCGATGCGATAGCCTCGGTCAGCTGCGACGCTTCGGACAAGCCGCTCGAGGATGTTGTTATAAACTCCGTAGAGACACAGACTCTTTAATTTTACTCTTTACTTTCAAGTTTTAGTGTGCTAAAATATACTTGAATACGGGGACAGATAAACCCAATCAAGAAAACAAAAGGAGTAAAACTTTGATGAACGGCAAGCTGAAGGACAGCAATGTCGATTTTCTGTTCAAGGCGGTTCTCGCCCTTGAGAACATCGACGAATGCTACGATTTTTTTGAGGATCTGTGTACAGTGACAGAGCTCAAGGCGCTTTCACAGCGCATAGTTGTTGCGAAGATGCTCAGCGACAAACAGGTCTACAGCGAGATAGTCAGCAAGACCGGCGCGAGCACCGCCACGATAAGCCGCGTCAACCGCTCTCTCAACTACGGCTGCGACGGATACGAGAAGATTTTCGAGCGCATAGATGCCGCAGAGGCAGAGAAAAAAGACTGACATGAGCGACTATTCATTCTTCGCCCGTTTTTATGACGGGCTGACGCAAAATGTTGATTACGAGAGAAGAGCAGAGCATTTTTCTGCTCTTCTGCTTTCATATGGGGTCGAGAGCGGAACGGTGCTCGATCTCGCCTGCGGCACGGGTACTTTAACCTCGCTCATAGCCTCGCGCGGATATGAAATGATAGGCGTTGACTCGAGCCCCGATATGCTCGCTCAGGCGCAGAACAGGGCTTTTGAGGAGGGGCAGAACATTCTGTTTCTCTGCCAGCAGATGCAAAATCTCGACCTTTTCGGAAAAATCGACGCCGCACTCTGCACGCTCGACAGCATAAATCACCTAACCGAGCCCGAGGATGTGCGGGAGACATTTCGCCGACTCGGAACGTTTATCCGCCCGGGCGGGATGTTCATATTCGATGTGAACACGGTATACAAGCACCGCGAGATTCTTGCGGACAATTCGTTCGTCTACGAATGCCCGGAGGTTTTCTGCGTCTGGCAGAACAGCCTTGACGAAGAGACAAATACGGTAGACATCATGCTCGACTTCTTCGAGGAGCGCGAGGACGGGACATACGAGCGCACGAGCGAGGATTTCAGCGAGCGCGCATACAGTCTTGACGAGCTCTCAAAGTGGCTCGACGACGCGGGCTTTGAGACAGAGAACATATTTGACGGTATGACGAACGAACCCGTCAGAGAAGATTCCGAGCGCGCGGTGATAGCCGCAAGGCGCAGGAGATAACAGGAGGATAATTTATGGGCAAGCTTATACGCTGCATTTCCGAGGACGGCACTTTAACCGTTATGGCTGCCGACACCACGGATATAGTAAACAGGGCGCAGGAGATTCACGGCACATCCGCCGTTATTTCGGCGGCTCTCGGCAGGCTGCTGACGGCGGCAAGCCTCATGGGCAGCGCCTTAAAGGGCGCGGACGACTCTGTCACGCTCAGGATAAACGGCAACGGCCCTGCGGGCACTGTGCTCGCCGCTTCGGACAGTCAAGGCAATGTCAGAGGCTACGCGGTGAACTCCGTTGTCGAGCTGCCGCTCAACGACAAGGGCAAATTGGATGTTTCCGGCGCAGTCGGCAAGGACGGCTTTTTGACCGTTATAAAGGACCTCGGGCTTAAAGAGCCGTATGTCGGTCAGGTGCCGATAATAAGCGGAGAAATTGCCGAGGACATCACGAATTACTTTGCGACGAGCGAACAGATACCGACCATCTGCGCGTTGGGTGTGCTCGTCAACCCCGACCTCACGATAAGAAAGGCGGGCGGATTTATAATTCAGCTGCTCCCGACCGCCGATGATACAGTCATAGACAAGGTTGAAAAGTGCATAGGCGATATCGAGCCTGTGACAACGATGCTCGACAAGGGGCTGACCCCCGAGACTGTCTGCCGCACCGTGCTTCCCGCGTTCAAGCTCGATGTGCTCGACACGTCGGAGCCGGAATACCGCTGCAACTGCTCGCGCGAGCGCGTCTCCCGCGCGCTGATAAGCATGGGCAGAGACGAGCTCGCAAAGCTCAAGGAGGACGAGCAGACCGAGGTCTGCTGCCAATTCTGCGACAAGAAATATGTGTTCACGCCCTCGGATATTGACAAGCTGCTTGAAGAGAGCAAGGCAAAAGAGGATAAGTAACGAAAACCTCCGTAAGCGACAAGGCTTGCGGAGGCTTTTTATGATTATTTTTAATATGGGTACGGCATGAGGTCCTTTAAAGTCACGGCGGTATCGGAATCAACGAGGATTTCTGTATCCTCCGGGCTGCCGAGCTGCATCATAAACTCACGGCAGGCTCCGCACGGAGGCAGTATCTCTCCCGTTTTTGTTACCGCAATAACCTTTTTCGCGGCATACTCCCCGTTGGTTATCATCGTTGACAGCGCGTTTCGCTCCGCGCACATACCCAGCGAGCAGTCGGTATCGATACAAACGCCCGTATACACATTTCCGTTCTCTGTCAGCACGGCGGCGCCCACCCCGCCGGAGCACATCTGCTCCGATATAACCTTCGGCACTGCGACGGCAAGCGCGGCGGCATATATTTTTTCCCATTCCGTTGTCATAGAATCACCCTTTCGTTTTACTGCGCGGTTCCCTTTGCGGTGTTGAGGGAAGAGATGAGGAGTCTTCTTATGGTACCGCATTGAGCACACAGCACCTTTGCCGTCTCGGGCTCTAAAATTCCTGATTTCACAAATAGCTCAAGCCAATATTCAGTCTCATAACATTCCTTGAGCGAAATCTGAAGTTTCGCAACAAAATCGGCCTTGCTCTGCGCATAATTCGCCTCATGAATGTTTGCACCTATTGAGGTTGCGGAGCGTTCAAGCTGATTAACCAACGAATGATGACCCTTTATGCCGTCACACATTTTGACAACATTCACCGAAAAAT
>OLYM01000967.1_pt1 | contig 11396 bp, 8 predicted proteins | sample 1673691 | NCBI WGS metagenome assembly OLYM01 (sample SAMEA103958123, study PRJEB25191) | human gut metagenome | reverse complement strand
TGCCCGGTCCGGACCTGCTTTCAGCGGGACATCGACCGGATCATCCACTCCAAGGCGTTTCGGCGGCTGATGCACAAGACGCAGGTCTTTCTCCAGCCTGAGGGGGATCACTACCGTACTCGCATGACCCACACCATCGAGGTGGCCCGCATTGCCCGGACCATGGCCCGGGGCCTCCAGCTCAACGAGGACCTGACGGAGGCCGCCGCCTTTGGCCACGACCTGGGGCACACCCCCTTCGGTCACGCCGGCGAGCGGGTCCTCGACGAGATTATGCCGGAGGGCTTCCAGCACAACGTCCAGTCCCTGCGGGTGGTGGACCGGCTGGAGCAGGACGGCGACGGCCTTAACCTGACCTACGAGGTGCGGCGGGGCATCCTGTGCCACACCGGGCCAGACACGGCCGAGACCCTGGAGGGCCGGCTCCTGCGGCTGGCCGACAAGATCGCCTATATCAACCACGACATTGACGACGCCATGCGGGGAGGCATCATCTACCCCATGGATATCCCCCTGGAGATCTCCAACGTGCTGGGCTTTACCCATTCCGAGCGGATCGACACCCTGACGGTGGACATCATCACCCAGAGCGCCGGGCGGGACGCAATTCTCCAGTCCCCCGCCTGCCGGGACGCTATGGGCGAGCTGCGGGCGTTCATGTTCGAGTTTGTCTACCGCAATCCGGTGGCCAAGGGGGAGGAGGGGAAGGCCCAGGAGCTGCTCCGCCGCCTGTTCGACTACTACCGGCGGGAGCCGGACAAGCTGCCACCGGAGTTTCAGGACATCAGGATGGAGGAGGGCGTGGAGCGGGCCGTCTGCGACTATATTGCGGGCATGACCGACGTCTACGCGGTGGAGTGCTTCAACGCGGCGTTCATTCCGAAATCCTGGAGCGTGAAGTAGGCGCGGACAGGCAGGCCGCGCGGGAGGGTATAAGCCTGGTATATTGTGGAAAACATAGTCGGAAGGAGGGCGCGGCGTGCCGATTCCCGAACAATTCATCGACGAGCTGGTGGCCCGGAGCGAGATCTCTGACGTGGTTTCCTCCTATGTCCACCTGACCCGGAAGGGAAACAACCTGTGGGGGCTGTGCCCCTTTCACAACGAAAAGACGGGCTCGTTCTCCGTCTCGCCGGACAAGCAGATCTACCACTGCTTCGGCTGCAAGAAGGGCGGCGGCGTCATCAGCTTCATCATGGAGGAGGAGAACCTGTCCTTCCCCGACGCAGTCCGCTTTCTCGCCAAGCGCGCGAATCTGCCCGTTCCCGAGGAGGAGCAGGGCGAGGGCAGCCGCCTGCGCGCGCGGCTTTTGGAGCTCAACCGCGACGCGGCGCGCTTCTACTACGAGCTGCTGCACGATAAGCGCGGCGAGGCCTGCGCGGAATACCTGAACCAGCGGCGGATCACGCGCAGGACGGCGGTCAACTTCGGGCTCGGCGCAAGCGCCGATGAGTGGGACGGCCTGCTCACGGCGATGGCCAGAAAGGGCTACTCCAAAGCCGAGCTGCTCGCCGCGGGACTGGTCGTGCAGGGCAAGGGCGGCAGCGTGTACGACAAATTCCGCAAGCGTCTTATTTTCCCCGTCATCGACGTACGCGGCGACGTGGTCGCCTTCGGCGGGCGCATCGTGGATAAAAACGACCCGGGCGCAAAATATATGAACTCGCCCGAGACCATCATTTACAGCAAGCGCCGCGTGCTCTACGGGCTGAACCTCGCCAAAAAGAGCAAGCGGGAGAACATCATCCTTGTCGAGGGCAACATCGACGTGGTGATGCTCCATCAGGCGGGCTTCGACAACGCCTGCGCCTCGATGGGCACGGCGCTCACGACCGAGCAGATCCGCCTGCTCTCGCGCTACACGAAGGAGCTCATTCTCTGCTACGACAACGACAACGCCGGACGCATCGCCACGCAGAAGGCGCTGGAGCTGCTCAACGACACCGATTTTTCCGTGCGCGTGCTCGAGCTTCCCAACCGCATCGTGGACGGGCAGCCGGTCAAGCAGGACGCGGACGACTTTATCAAGAATCAGGGGCCCGACGCCTTCGAGCGGCTGCTCAGCGGCAGCGAAACGGGCATGGACTTCCGCATGGCGCGGCTTGCGGCGGGCTTTGACCTCACGAGCGACCAGGGCCGCATCGACTACGCCGCCGCAGCGGCAGATCTCCTTGCGGAGCTGCCGAACGCGGTGGAGCGTGAAATTTACACCACCCGCGCCGCGGCGTCCGCAGGCATCTCGCCCGACGCCCTCAAGCTGGAGGTGCAGCGCAGCATCAAGCGCCGCGGCTACCGCCAGCGGCGGGAGCAGGAAAAGCGCGACCTCAACGTCGCCGCGCAGGTCCAGCCGAAGGAGCGCGCCATCCGCTACGACAATCTCCGCTCCGCCATGGCGGAGGAGGGCGTGCTGCGGCTCCTCTGCACGGACGACAGCGTGTTCGGCGATGCGCCGCCGCTGCGGGAGGAGGAATTTTCCTCTCCCCTGCTCGGACGCCTTTTCGCGCGGCTGTGGCAGCAGCGGCAGGAGTCGGGCCGCATTTCTCTCCCCCTCCTCGCCGAGAGCTTTACGCCCGACGAGGTCAGCCACCTCTCCACCATCGTGCAGAAGCCGGAGTCGCTGAAAAACGCGCCGCAGGCCCTGCGCGACTACATCCGCATCATTCAGGAAGAATACCAAAAGCGCAGCGGCGCGGGGCTCGATCCCCTTGCCGCCGCCACCGAAAAATACAAAGCCCAACTGGGTCACGGAGGAAAGCAACATGGATAAGGAACTCACCATTCAGGATCTCGAAGCGCAGGCCGACGCCCTGCTCGCCGCAGCCGACGAGATGGAGGAGCTGCTGCCCGCGGACACGGGCAAGAGCAAGCGCAAGAAGGCCGAGGACGAGGCCCCCGAGAAGAAGGCCCCGCCGCTGGACGAAAAGGTCCTCGCCGGACTGCCCGCCGCCGAGCAGCTGCAAAAGAGTGAAAAGCTCCGCGACCTCTTTGCCAAGGGCAAGCAGAAGGGCAAGCTCGACTCCGATGAGATCACCGAGGTCCTCGACGAGCTCGACCTCGACGACGACGGACGCGAGCGCGTCTACAACTCACTCGACGCTCTCGGCGTCGACTACATCAGCGGCGTCATCGAGCCCGACGATCTGGACGAGCCGCCGCTGGAGGCCATCGCCGAGATCGAGGAGGAGGAGCTGGTCGACCCCAATGATCTGGTGGACAGCTTCTCCATCGACGATCCGGTGCGTATGTACCTCAAGGAGATCGGCAAGGTGCCCCTGCTCTCCGCCGACGAGGAGATCGCGCTCGCGACTAGGATGAACGCAAAGAACGACGCCGAGGCGCGCATCAAGGCCGCCGAGGAGTCCGGCGAGACCATTCCCGAGGAGGAAATGGCCGCGCTCAAAAAGACAATCAAGGACGGTGAAAAGGCCAAGCAGAAGCTCGCCGAGGCGAACCTGCGTCTGGTCGTCTCCATCGCCAAGCGCTACGTCGGGCGCGGGATGCTCTTCCTTGACCTCATTCAGGAGGGCAATTTGGGTCTCATCAAGGCGGTCGAGAAGTTCGACTACACCAAGGGCTACAAGTTCTCCACCTACGCGACGTGGTGGATCCGTCAGGCCATCACCCGCGCCATCGCCGACCAGGCGCGCACCATCCGCATCCCCGTCCACATGGTCGAGACCATCAACAAGGTCATCCGCGTCTCCCGCCAGCTGCTCCAGTCCCTCGGCCACGACCCCTCGCCGGAGGAGATCTCCGCCGAGATGGGGATGCCCGTGGACAAGGTGCGCGAGATTTTGAAGATCGCACAGGAACCCGTCTCCCTCGAAACGCCCATCGGCGAGGAGGAGGACAGCCATCTCGGCGACTTCATCCCCGATGAGGGCGCGAGCGAGCCGAGCGAGGCCGCGTCGTTCACGCTGCTGCAGGAGCAGCTCGTGGACGTGCTCTCCACCCTCACCCCGCGCGAGGAGAAGGTCCTCAAGCTCCGCTTCGGCATCGAGGACGGCCGTCCCCGCACGCTCGAGGAGGTCGGCAAGGAGTTCAACGTCACGCGCGAACGCATCCGCCAGATCGAGGCCAAGGCGCTGCGCAAGCTGCGCCATCCCAGCCGCAGCAAGAAGCTCAAGGACTTCCTGAATTAAGAAACCGAATCAAACAGCGAAAAAATACCGTCGGGGAGCGATCCCCGACGGTATTTTCTTTCCCCTGCCCGCGTGCTCCGCGGGCTTTATCCGACCGATCCGCCGATGGCAAGACGCAGCAGAACGGCCGCAGTCAGCATAAGGACCGGCAGCTTGCGCCGAAGCCTTTTGCGCGCGCTGTCCATTGCCGCTTCCTTACTTCGCCAGCGCCCTGCCGAGCTCGCGGCAGGCCTCGAGCGCCGCATCGTCGGGCGCGTCGCAGCAGGTGACGCTCTCGCACACGAGGTTCAGCCCCGCGTCGCCGCAGTCCTTCTCCCAGCTGCGCATCCACTCGCCGTCGCCCCAGCCGTAGGAGCCGAACAGCGCCGCGCGCTTGCCGCCGAGGCTGCGCTTGCACGCGTCGAACATCGGCTGGAATTCCATTTCCTCCAGCACCTCGCTGCCCATGGCAGGGCAGCCGAAGGCGATGGCGTCGTAGGCGTTCAGATCGCCGGGCTGTACCTTGTCGGGCGTGAGCAGCACAGCCTCCGCGCCCGCGGCGGTCATGCCCTCGGCCACAGCCTTCGCCATGGCCTCCGTATTGCCCGTACCGCTCCAGTAAACAACAGCAGTTTTCATATTCGTATGTTCCTTTCGATGATGATATAGTATCAAACTGCGACGGCAAGCTGCTCGAGCTTCGAGCCGGTCTGCCAGAGTGCGCAGTAGATCTCCGTGCATTTCTTGAATTTCGCGAACAGGGCCTGCGCCTTGGCCTCGTCGCCGTAGACCTTCCACAGCCCCGCGCATTTGAAGCCGTTCGCGCGGTGATCGATAAAGCCCTTGACGTCCTCGGGCGGATAGCTGAGGAACAGCCCCACCTCGTGCGGGAACTCTCCGCTCTCGCGGAAGCGGCGGATGAGCTGCGCCACGCAGCGCGCACAGCTCTCATTGGCGTAGCCCGCCTGGCGCAGCAGCTCGGACGCCAGCGCGTCCTGCAGGTCGCGCCGCAGCTCGGCGGGACGGTAGAGGTAAAGGAGCGCCTGCCCCTCCAGAAAGCGGATCGGCAGCAGGCACAGGCCCTTCGGCACCAGCAGCCGGTTCAGCCGCCGGATGTCGGCCAGCAGGTCCTCGCGGTCCTCGCAGGGGCAGGGAAACAGGCTCCCCGTCTTGATGCCCGCGAGCGTCGGCGCGCCCTGACGGATCAGAATTTCTTCAGACATTTGCTCTCGCCTCCTCCGGTAGTATTTCACACGACGGCTGCTTTCATTCCATCAGTTAAACCACTCTAACCGTATGGTAAAAAAAGAAAGATGTCGATTCCGACCTTTTTCACGTCTTGTTGGTTAAGGTGCTCTAACCAATGTTCTTTTGAAAAACCGCACCGGCGGTTTACAGCTATACCATAGCATACTCCCGACGCCTTTGCAAGTCTTTTTTTCGCGGATGACAAAATTATTCCTGCCGGCAGGCGGAGCAGGACCGCCGCTTCGGCAGTCCCGCTCCGGGCAGCTCTGTTATTTTTCGATGCGGTAGCTTTCCCTTCCGCCGTAGATGTGTACCGCGCGGGCGCGGTAGATGTCCAGAACGGCGCTCGCCAGCGCGTCGGGATCGTGGCGGGCAAAGTCGCCGGACGGCGACGCCAGCGGCCGCTCGACCAGCTCGATGCCCATCTGCGCGATGCGCTCGCGGTCGACCGTCAGCGCCTCCGCGCCCTCGGCGCGGTAGCGCTCCGCCAGCTCCGGCGGGATGGGAGAGGAATTGGCAAGGCACAGCTCCACCATGTCCGCCGTACCGTGGCGCAGCAGCGCCGCCAGATGGTCGGCGGCGGTGTAGCCCTCGGTCTCGCCGTCCTGCGTCATGATGTTGCAGACGTAGATCTTCTGCGCGTCGGACGCGGCGATGGCCTCCGCCACGCCGTCCACCAGCAGGTTCGGGATGATGCTCGTGTACAGGCTCCCCGGCCCGAGGAGGATGAGGTCCGCCGCCGCGATGGCGTCGAGCGCATCGGGGAGCGCCTTCGGGTGCGCCGGCAGAAGCTCGACGTGGTCGATGCGGCAGTCCTGCTGCTTTTTGAAGCCGAAGATATTGCTCTCGCCGACAACGTAGGCGCCGTTTTCAAAGGTCGCCGTCAATCGCACGTCCGTCGTCGTGACGGGAATGACCGTGCCGCTGATGGCAAGCACCTGCCCCATGCTGCGCACCGCCTCGTCAAACGAGCCGGTGACGCCGTTGAGCGCCGCGAGCAGGAGATTGCCGAAGCACTGCCCGCGCAGCGTGCCGCTCTCAAAGCGATAGGTCAGGAGCTGCTGCATGACCGGCTCGGTGTTCGCGAGCGACTCCATGCAGTGGCGGATGTCGCCGGGCGGCAGCATCCCGATGTCCCGCCGCAGCATACCGCTGCCGCCGCCGTCGTCCGACACAGTGACGATGGCGGTCAGATTTTTCGTGTATTTTTTCAGCCCGCGCAGCATGGTGGAAAGGCCCGTGCCGCCGCCGATGGCGACGATATGCGGTCCCTGCGCCCACAGCTGACGGCTTGGAAGCATTGCGCTCATACGCAGTCCTCGTTTCCGCGCCGCCCACAGCGGACCGGCGCAAAAGACTTTTCGATTTTTAAGGCAGCACCGCGCAATTCGGCAAGCCGATCCGGCGAAGCGCGCAGACGCAATTGCGCGGCGATGCCTTAAGATTATACCACTTTCTTTAAGACTGCACAAGCACCCTTGTTTTTTTCACCGCCGCGTGCTACACTCAGGGCGTACTGTTCAGAAGTCGCAAAGAAAGGCAGATCGCTGTGCTATGACCTATTTCTGGGAAACCGTTGACACCATCGCGCCGGGCCTCGGCTGGCCGCATTTCGGCCCCTTCCATCTCGCCGTGCTCGCCGTTTTTCTTCTGCTCGGCGCCGTGCTCTGCCGCGGCTATTGCGGCATGGACACGGACAAGCGACGCCGCTGGCGGCGCACGGTCGCGCTGCTGCTCGTCGCGGACGAGCTCTTCAAGGACTTCGGCCTTCTTTACGGCGGCAATTTCAGCCTCGATTACCTGCCGCTGCACCTGTGCTCCATCAATATCTTTCTCATCGCCCTGCACGCCTGGCGGCGGCCGAAGCTGCTCGACACCTTTTTGTATTTCGTCTGCCTGCCCGCCGCCTGCGCGGCGCTGCTCTTCCCGACGTGGGCCCCGCTGCCGCCGCTCAACTTCATGGTGATCCACAGCTTCACCGTGCATTTCCTGCTCGCGCTCTATCCCCTTGCGCTGACCCTCCGCGGCGACATGGACCCGCAGCCGCGCGCGTTTCCGCGCTGCTTTGCCCTGCTCGCGGCGATGGCCGTGCCGATCTGGTTCTTTGACCGCGCGTTCGACACAAACTTCATGTTCCTCATGCGCGCCGGCGAGGGCAACCCGCTCAAGCTCTTCGAGCGCTTCGGCAGCCATCTGCTCGGCTACCCCGTGCTCCTCGCCGTGGTGTTCGCCGTGATGTATCTGCTCCTCCGCGTGCTGCGCCGACGCACCGCCGTGCCCGCCGGCAAATAAAGCCCTCCGCCGATCCGGCCCGTCCCGCAGGGGCGGGCCGTTTCATTTGTGAACTTTCTGTGTCATTTCATTTTCCCGCTTGACAAGAAAAATCGTTTCGGCTACAATACGCAGGTCAATAGGTCGCATACGACGTAATTTTATTTCCGAGGTGAGGAACCATGTGCAAACGATCCGTCCCCAGGGGACTGCGCTTTGCGATCCTGCAAAAAACCATACGCCGGCAGATGGATGAATACGTGCGTGAAACGGGCCTGACCGGCACGCAGGTCGGCGTGCTCGGCGAGCTTGGCCGTCTGGAGCGCGAGAGCGCGGGTGAGGTGACGCAGAAGGCGCTGGAGGACGCGGCGCACGTCACGCATCCGACGATGACCGAGCTTCTGAAAAAGCTGGAGAAAAAGGGCTTTGTCACCTGTCGCACCAGCGAAAAGGACCACCGCTGCAAGGTCGTCTCCGCCACCGAGAGGGCGCACGAGCTGCATCATGCCATCGGTGTTTTCGACGATCGCGTGTTCACGGCGCTCTGCCGCGGACTGAGCGAGGGCGAGGTCGCGGAATTTTTACGCATCACCGATGTGATGCTGGAAAACGCAAAAAATATGAACGACGTGCGGGAGCCTTTCCCGTGCGGGAGAGGATGTGATGCCGAATGATCCGACAGCTCACAAAATGTATCCGCGAATACAAAGCCCCGACGGTCTGGACGCTCGTGCTCATTTTAGCCGAGGTCGCCATCGACGTTATCATTCCCTTTGAGACCGCCAACCTCATCAACGAGGTCAAGGCCGGCGCGGAGCTCGGCGGCATCGTGCGCGTGGGTCTTGTGCTCGTGCTGCTGGCGATGATCTCGCTCGTGTGCGGCGGCGCGGCGGGCTTTACCGGCTCCAAGGCGGCGTCCGGCTTTGCCAAAAACGTGCGCCATGACCTCTTCACCAAGGTGCAGAGCTTTTCGTTCGAGAACATTGACAAGTTCTCGTCCGCCTCGCTCGTCACGCGCATGACGACCGACATTCAGAATGTGCAGATGGCGTACATGATGTGCATCCGCATCGCGGTCCGCGCCCCGCTGATGATGATCTTCTCCATCATCATGGCGTTCATTATGGGCGGAAGGCTCGCGCTGACCTTTGTGGTCATCGTGCCGGTGCTGGTCGTCGGGCTGTTCTTCATCGCGCGCGAGGCCATGCCCGCGTTCCGCGCGGTGTTCCGCAAGTACGATAAGCTCAACGAATCCGTGGAGGAAAACGTGCGCGCGATGCGCGTGGTGAAGGGCTTCGCGCGTGAGAGCTACGAGACGAAGAAGTTCACCGCCGCGAGCGACAACATCCGCGGCGACTTCACGCACGCCGAGCGCGTGGTCGCGCTCAACTCCCCGCTCATGCAGCTGTGCGTGTACTTCAATATGGTGTTCGTGCTCTTCGTCGGCTCGAAGCTCATCATCACGAACGGCGGCACGACCATCGACGTCGGCCAGCTCTCCGCCATGCTCACCTACGGCATTCAGGTGCTCATGTCGCTGATGATGGTCTCCATGATCTATGTGATGCTCACCATGTCCGCCGAATCCGTCAAGCGTATCTGCGAGGTCTTGAGCGAGGAGTCCGCGCTCACCGATCCCGCCGCGCCGGTCATGACCGTCGCGGACGGCTCCGTGGACTTTGACGGCGTGAGCTTCAAGTATTCCGCCGGCGCGGAGAAATACGCGCTGCGGGACATCGACCTCCACATCGCCTCGGGCCAGACCGTCGGCATCCTCGGCGGCACCGGCTCGAGCAAATCGACCCTCGTGCAGCTCATCCCCCGCCTCTACGACGTGACGGAGGGCAGCGTGAAGGTCGGCGGCGTGGACGTGCGCGAGTACGACCTCGACGCGCTGCGCAGCGCCGTAAGCATGGTGCTGCAGAAGAACGAGCTGTTTTCCGGCAGCATCAAAGAAAATCTCCGCTGGGGCAATGAGAACGCCACGGACGCGGAGCTTGAGGATGCCTGCCGCCTCGCGCAGGCGGACGACTTCATCCGCTCTTTCCCCGACGGCTATGACACCCACATCGAGCAGGGCGGCACGAACGTCTCCGGCGGACAGAAGCAGCGCCTGTGCATCGCCCGCGCGCTGCTCAAGAAGCCGAAGATCCTGATCCTCGACGACTCGACCTCCGCGGTCGATACGCGCACCGACGCGCTCATCCGCGAGGGCTTCAAGTCCTATATCCCCGAGACGACCAAGATCATCATTGCCCAGCGCGTCGCGTCCGTGCAGGACGCCGACCTCATCCTCGTGATGGACGGCGGCGCCATTGCCGCCTCCGGCACGCACGAGGAGCTGCTCAAGACCTCCGGGATTTACCGCGAGGTCTACGAATCCCAGACGAACGGAGGTGAGCAGGATGAAGCGTGATCCCAAGAATTCCCGCCGCCCAAACGACGGCGCGGCGAACCTCGCCATGCTTAAGCGCACGGTGAAAAAGCTCTTTTCCTACTATCCTGTGCTCGCGCCCGTCACGTTCGCGTGCATCCTGTTCTCGGCCATCGTCACGTCGATCCCGTCGCTTTTCGTGCAGAATGTCATTCAGGTCATCGAAAAGTGGTACGTCTCGCGCGACTGGGTCTCCGCCAAAGCAGAGCTCATCCCCATCCTGTCGCTGCTCATCTCACTCTATGTGCTCTCGATCATCGCGATCCTGGTCTACAAGCAGCTCATGGCCTATATGACGCAGGGCTTTCTCGACAAGCTCCGTCAGGAGATGTTCGGCGGCATGCAGGATCTTCCCATCCGCTACTTCGACACCCACCAGCACGGCGATATCATGAGCTTCTACACCAACGATATCGACACGTTGCGCCAGCTCGTGTCCGAAGCCATCCCCGCCTTCATCCAGTCTGGCGCGATCGTGCTGGCCGTGTTCGGCATTATGCTCTATTTCAGCATCTGGCTGACGCTCATTTCGGTGCTCGGCGTGATTCTGATGATCGTCGTCACCAAGCGCGTCGGCGGCGGCAGCGCCAAATTCTTCCTGCGCCAGCAGCAGGCCGTCGCCAAAACCGAGGGCTATATTCAGGAGACGATGACCGGCCAGAAGGTCGTCAAGGTCTTCTGCCACGAGCAGCGCTCCATTGAGGAGTTCGACAAGATCAACGACGCCCTCTTTGAAGACAGCTACCGCGCCCACGCCTATGCCAGCGTGCTCGGCCCCATCATCGGCAACATCGGCAACTTCCTCTATGTGGCTCTGGCGCTCGTGGGCGGCGTGCTGCTGCTTATCGGCGTTCCGAACCTGAGCCTTTCCGGCAAGGCGCTGGATATCTCCATTCTCGTCCCGTTCCTCAACATGACCAAGCAGTTCACGGGCAATATCAACCAGCTCTCCCAGCAGATCAATTCCATCGTCATGGCGGGCGCAGGCGCGCAGCGCGTCTTCTCCCTCATCGATGAAAAGGCTGAGACAGACGACGGCTTCGTCACGCTCGTCGACGCGAACATCGCCCCCGACGGCACGATCACCGAGAGCGACCATCACACCGGCCACTGGGCGTGGAAGAACCCGAATGACAACGGTAAGGCCTCTTACCGCGAGCTGCGCGGCGACGTGCGCCTCATCGACGTGGACTTCGGCTACGAGCCGAACAAAGAGGTCCTGCACGACGTCTCCGTCTACGCGGAGCCCGGTCAGAAGGTCGCCTTTGTCGGCGCGACCGGCGCGGGCAAAACGACCATCACGAACCTCATCAACCGCTTTT
>OLYM01000962.1_pt1 | contig 11460 bp, 8 predicted proteins | sample 1673691 | NCBI WGS metagenome assembly OLYM01 (sample SAMEA103958123, study PRJEB25191) | human gut metagenome | reverse complement strand
CCTCCCCTACCTCGGCCCGCTCCGCCGCCAGCTTCAGCAGTTCCCGGTCATAGTAGGCAAACCCCAGAGACTCACTGAGCTTCCGTCCGATCTCGCGGCCGCCGCTGCCAAACTGTCGGCCCAATGCGATCACATGCTTTTTCATAGGAACACACCCTCCTCGTTTTCTATGCGTATACAGCGGCAGGAGCCTTCAGCCGAAGGGCCACGCCGCGAATATAGTCCTGAAACATCATATCGATCCGCCGGGTCAGCTCCTCCGGTGTCTGGGTCAACTCTCCCCGGAGCCAGCTCTCCACCGCCCCTGCCATCATAATGGTCACCAGGCAGATCACCACTTCCACCTCCGGCGAATGGGCTGGCAGGCCGTTTTCCACCGCCGCCTGCCGGACGGCCCGGCAGGCGGTTTTTGCGGTTGTGAATGGGTATCGAGAAGGTTGAAGAGGGGGAAATGTCAATTATGCAGTCTTTTTCACTGTCTGCTTTTTGGTCGCATAGATGAACAGCGCCAGCATGGCGATCGCAAAGAGGATGCCCACCGGGTAAGCAACTGCGGTGTTATAGACGATAGCGCCCTCAGCAGTCTTATGGTTCAGCAGGCCGCCCAGGCACTCGGGAGCCAGCACGAAGTAAGTAGCGGACACAGCGCTCATAAAGGCAGCGGGCACTGCGGTGATCCAGTAGTTCTTCTTCTCCTTGAACAGGTACATGGAAGCGGCCCACAGAACGATCATAGCCAGCGTCTGGTTGGTCCAGCTGAAGTAACGCCAGATCACGGTGTAGTTGATGAAGCCCAGCGCGTTGCCGATACCCAGGAAAGCGCCCACGCCCAGCACGGGGATGCAGAGCTTCAGGCGGTTGCCGTAGCTGTCCTGATCGATCTTGAACCAGTCGGCCAGGGTCAGGCGGGCGGAACGGAAGGCGGTATCGCCGGAGGTGATGGGGCAGACGACCACGCCGATCATGGCCAGCGCGATGCCCACGCCGCCCATGGTCTTGGAGCAGACATCATAGATGGCCTTGGACTGACCCATTGCCAGTGCCTGTGCCAGACCGGTGTTCAGGCCATCAGTGACCTCGTACAGAGAGCAGCCTGCAGCGGCCCAGATCAGGGCAATGACACCCTCGCAGACCATGGCACCATAGAACACGAAGTGGCCCTGCTTCTCACTCTTCATGCAGCGGGCCATCAGAGGCGACTGAGTGGAGTGGAAGCCGGAGATCGCGCCGCAGGCAACCGTGATGAACATGAAGCTCCAGATGGGCGTGCCCGACGGGTGCATGCTGCCGAAGTGATTCCAGATCTCAGGGATGGTATAAGCCGGGTTGGTGAAGATGCCAAAGATGACACCGATGGCCATGATGATGAGGCAGATGCCGAACAGGGGGTAGATCTTGCCGATGACCGCATCGATGGAGATAAAGGTCGCGATGAAGTAGTAGGTCAGAATGATGACCAGCCAGAACAGCAGCGAGGTCATCACGCCGGATGCGCCGCTCTGGCTGCACAGCTCAACGATCAGACCGGCGGGGCCGACGGCGAACACGGTGCCCACCATGATCAGCAGCACAACAGAGAACACACGCATCACGTTCTGCATCACGGGGCCTAAGTATTTGCCGGTGATCTCCGCGATGGAAGCACCGTCGTTGCGCTCACTCATCATGCCGGAGAAGTAGTCATGCACACCACCGGCAAAGATGGTGCCGAAGGTGATCCACAGGAACACCACGGGGCCCCACAGAGCACCCTGCAGTGCACCGAAGATGGGACCCAGACCTGCGATGTTCAGCAGCTGGACGAGGAACAGCTTCCACTGGGGCATCACAACGTAGTCAACGCCATCGTTGATGCGCACAGCAGGCGTTTCACGGTCGTCCGGGCCGAAGGTATTGTCCACGATCTTGCCATAGACGAAGTATCCGCCCACCAGGATCGCAAGACAGAGCAGGAAACTAATCATACCAGAAACCTCCTTTTTGCCCCTGCCGGCCGCGGCCCCATTCTGCCGCATACCCGGGGCTCTTTTCTGGCCTCATGGTAGCATACTTTTTTCCAGCGGAGAAATATCTTTCCGGTATGGGGCCATATGGTTTCCGATATAGCTGCAAAGAATTTTTGCCGCTTTTCCGTTTATTTTTTGACCATTTATCAGCAAAAATAAAACCGGGCGCTTATTTTCGCCCGGTTTTGCATCCATTTATTGGTTTTTCTGTCAATTTCAAAGGAAGCAACCTTTGCCGTGCCTTAGCCGGAAAGCCCCTTTATTTCACGGTGGAAGCCGCTTCCTTGTGGAGCAGATCCACAAAGGCCTGCTCCTCGGGGCGCAGGCGGCCCTTGTCCGGGTAGACCAGCACATCCCGCATCTGCTGGCGCTGGGCCGGGCACTTCTTCAGCACCAGATGGTACTGCTCCAGTGCCCTGCGGGGCATGGGCGATGCCCACATGTAGGCCGTGGGCAGCCGCTGCAGGATCGAGAACTGGCTGCACCGCTCATACACATGGATGCGGCGCTCCGGGTTGACATGCCAGCGCACACCGTCGCCGCCCTCCTCGCCGGGCAGCTGGAAATCATCGTGGAGGATCTCCATATACTTGTCCAGCTCAGACAGGTCGCGGATCGCCTTTCGGGCCAGCGGGCCGTCCCGGTTGGTCAGCAGACTGTATTCAAAATCCATAATGGGTTCCATTTTCAGGCCCCGCCGGGCGCAGTAATGGGTATAGTGCTCGTCATCCTCCACGGCGTACCGCAGCAGAGCCAGATGATACCCCTGCCGCAGGACATGATCCAGTGCCTCCATGGAGCCGCCCTCCCGGATGTGGATGTGGAGCCGCTCAATGGAGGCCGCCTGCTCCAGATAATCCACCGCCGCATAGGAGGCATAGGTGGCGTGGGGGATCATTACCCGCAGTTCGGCGCAGCGCTCCTGCGCCTCCTGCACGCTCTGGTCCAGCCGATCCACCTCCCGCAGCACCCGTTCGGCCTGCTCGATGAAATGCCGTCCCTGCTCCGTGGGGATCATGCCGGTGGATGACCGCTCAAAAATGCGGAGATGATATTCTTCTTCCAGATTTTTCAGCGCCTTGCTCACGTTGGGCTGAGCGGCATACAGCCGCTTTGCCGCCGCACTCACAGATCCGCATTCCATGATGGCGACGAGATACCGCAGTTCTGTAATGTTCAACTTTTTCTCTCCTTTTGGCGTTTTTATCCCTTGCGCCTAGTTTATCAGGCGACACACGGGGCTGTCAAGCGTTGACGGGGCCCCGCTGCCGTTTTATAATGTAAGAAACAATCTGCCCGAAAGAGGTCGAAGAGGATGGAAGAAAAAAACTACCGCGTTCTGCGCATTGAGGAGCAGCTTTATGGCTGCGAGGAGCTGCCCGAGGGCCAGCCCGTGCTCTGTGATGTCCTGCTGGAAGCTGCCGACGGCACGCAGCGGGTTCTCCCCTACCCGGATGCCGAGCTGACCCGGCTGGACATCAACGAGGGCAGCACTGTCACCCTGCGGGATCACAGGCTGGCCAAGGCGGCGCACAAGGTCTATTTCACCCGCCACGGCGAGACCGTGTGGAACGTGGAAAACAAGATCTGCGGCATGACCGACAGCCCTCTGACCGAAAAAGGCCGCGCCCAGGCCCGGGAGCTGGGCGAAAAGCTCCGGACCAGCGGCCTCCGCATCGATGAGATCCTGTACTCTCCCCTGTCCCGCGCCGCCGACACCGCCCGGGCCATTGCGGAGGCCACCGGCATTCCTGCCCGGTGTGAGCCCCGGCTCCGGGAGCAATGCTTTGGCCGCTACGAGGGCACGCCCCGGGACGGCGAGGAGTTCCGCATCTCCAAGACCCACTTTGCCGACCGCTACTCCGGCGGCGAGAGCATGATGCAGCTGGCCCAGCGCATCTACAACCTGCTGGACGAGCTCCGGGCCGACACCGATAAGACCTACCTGCTGGTGGCCCACAACGGCATTGCCCGGGTGGTGCAGTCCTATTTTTACGATATGACCAACGAGGAGTACGCGGCGGCAGGCATCAAAAACTGCGCGTTCGTGGAGTTTACATTCTGAAAACAGAAAGGACCCGCCGAGGGTCCTTTCTTTGTTTGCGGTTATTCTGCCTTGCGGTAATGGAACTGCTGGTCTCTGGTGATGAACAGGCCGATGCTGACCAGCAGAGCGGCCAGCTCGGCGGCTGTCACGGCCAGCCAGATGCCGTCAATGCCCAGCAGGAGCGGCAGCAGCAGAACCGCCGCCACCTGGAACAGCAGGGTGCGCAGGAACGAGATGAGCGCACTGGTCACGCCATCGCCCAGGGCCGTGAAGAAGGAGGACGCATAGACGTTGAACCCCATAATAAGGAAGCTCAGGCCATAGAGCCGGAAGGCCCGGGTGGTCAGAATGAGCAGGTTTTCATCATAGCCCACAAAGAAGCGGGCCACATGGGGGATGATGAACATGGAGCCGATGGTCATTACCACCGCAACCACACCGATGAGCTTCAGGCTCTTGCGGTAGAGGTTGTTGACCTCTTTGCGGTTATTGGCACCATAGTGGTAGCTGACGATGGGCGCACTGCCCACGGCGTAGCCCACAAACACTGCCACGAACAGGAAGGACGCGTACATGATCACACCATAGGCGGCCACGCCATCCTCGCCCGCAAAACGGAGCAGCTGATAGTTGTACAGGATGTTCACCAGCGACATGGAAAGGTTGGTCATCAGCTCAGAGGAACCGTTCACACAGGCTTTCAGCAGCACACCGCCCTCAAACTGCGTGCGGCAGAGGTGGAGCAGGCTGGTGTTTTTCCGGTTGAGGAAGTAGAACACCGGCAGCAGGCCGCCCACCACCTGGCTGAGCATGGTGGCAATGGCGGCACCCTCCACGCTCCAGTGCAGGATGCCCACCAGCAGCACGTCCAGCACCATGTTGGTGCAGCCCGCGCCCACCGTGAAGTAAAAGCCCAGATGCGGCTTTTCGGCGGTGACAAAAAAGCTCTGGAACATATTCTGCAGGATAAAGGTGGGCAGGCTGAGCATCAGCACCCGGCCATAGCGCAGGGCGTAGTCCAGCATCTCGCCTTCTGCACCCAGCATCAGGGCCACCGGCCGGAGCAGCAGCAGCCCCAGCACGGACAGCACGATGCCGGCGATCAGCGCCGTTGACATAAACAGGCTGAAATAGCGGTCGGCACGGGCTTTATCGCCCTCACCCAGCGTGATGCCCACAATGGCGCTGCCGCCGGTGCCCAGCATAAAGCCCACTGTGCCCACCAGCATGGGCACGGGCATGATGAGGTTGACTGCCGCAAAGGCCGTTTTGCCCACAAAGTTTGAGACACACAGGCCGTCCACAATGCCGTAAATGGAGGTGAACAGCATGGTGCCGATGCAGGGCAGCACAAAACGGATCAGCCGTGAATAATCAAAGTGATCCGAAAGTTGGATTTTCTGTTTTGACATGGATTCTCCTTTTTGCCGGGGTGGATCACACCATCCCGCCGGGCCGCCAGCCGGTGCAGTAGCGGGCGTAATCGCGGTCGGCCTGTTTGACGTAAAGGAGGAACTGTTCCCTGCCTTCCTTGTCCGTGACCTGACGGACTTTGGTGGGCAGGCTCTGGCGCTGGAGCAGCTCCAGTTCATCGTTGAGCTCTTCCTCGGTATCAAAAGCATCCAGCTTGGTCCAGTGGGTGGCAAAGAGCCAGATGTTTGCAAGGGTGTTATTCATATTCAGTCTCCTTTTCCGGGGCATCGGCAAGGGTGCCGGCCCGGTAGAACGGCGCAATGGCGTTGGCATCGCCGTGGCGCACGATGGAATAGGTAATGTCGCAGTAGGGCTGGATGGCCGTGCTCTTTTCCACAGTGGAGATGAGCAGCACCTGCAGCTGCAGGCGGCGGAACAGCTCCATCATGGGGCGGATGCGGTCACTGGTCATCTTGCTGAAGGCCTCGTCCAGCAGGACAAGGCGGATGCTGTTCTCGCTCTTCTGGTAGATCTGCAGCAGGCTGGCGCAGATGGCCACATAGAAGGGAGCCTGGTTCTCGCCGCCGGAGGAATCGCGGCTGACGCGGGAAAGATAGGCCTGCTGGCCCGAGACGGTGTTGGTCACCTTGATGTCATAGTCCAGATAGGTGCGGTAGTCCACATAATCCGAGAGGGTGGCACCGGAGGTGGTGCGGCCCTCCTGCCGGGCCCGGGTGTTCTCATCCACATCGGCCATGATCTTTTCCATCAGCGCGTCCACCTGCCGCTCGTAGACGGGGTCAGCGGTGGCGGCAAGGTTGTCCAGCGAGTCGCCATCGGTCATCTGCTGGTTGCCCTTGTCCACAATGACCTGATAGAAGGCGGCCAGCTGGGGGTCACGGCTGGGTTCCAGCTCAAAGCGGTAGACTTCCTCGCCGTAGGTCAGCTGCTCCATCACCTTGTTCAGCTCCCGGAACTGGCGGCGGGCGTTGAAAATATCATCCTTCATCCGGAAGAGGATATCCTTGCGGAAGCGGTCCTTGCAGTCCCGCTGTGCCTGCTCCAGCCGGGCGGCGTAGCGTTCCAGATCAATGCGGACAAGGCTGTCGTGCTGGGCGCGGTACTGCTCCACCCCGGCCAGACCCAGCGGATAATCGCAGACGTAGTGCTCGTTGTAATCCCGCTGGGCGGGTTCCAGCGTGGAAGTGAGATAAGCACGCAGGGCATCGTCCAGCCTGGTCTGTGCCTTTTCGGCAGTCTGCGCGGCGGCACGGGCCGTGCGCCCGCCCGTCATCAGGCCCTTTTTGCGTTCCTGTGCCAGAGGCTTCAGCAGCGGGTGCTGTGCAAAGAATGCCTCTGCCGCCTCCCGGCTCTGTGCGGCGGTCTCCACCGCCTTACCCTGCTCTGCCTCGCAGGATGCGATCTGCTTTTCGCAGACGCGGATATCGCCGCCCACCTGCTCCACGGCCTTGCGGGCAGTCTCCCATGCGGCTTCCCGGGCTTCTTCCTCGCGGTAGAGCTGCTGCAGCATGGGGTTCTCGCGGCAGTCCGCCAGCTTCTGCTCCTGCGCGGCGTAGTCGGCACGGGCGGTATCCAGCGCGGCCCGGCTGGCCCAGAGTTCAGCCAGCTGTTCCAGCGCATGGCCCCGCAGGACGTTCTGGTACTGGTCGTAGGCAGATTTCAGGGTCTTTTCGGTCTGGGCGACTTCGCGGCAGCGGTCGGTCTGGGCGGCAAGCTGTGCTCCCAGCGCTTCGGCACGCTCCCTGCGGGCATCCAGGCCGATATAGCGCTGGGGCCTGCGCAGGCGTTCCAGCCGGAAGGGATGATGGCGCAGCAGGTCCCGGGTGGCGCTGTCGGGGAAATGCTCCAGCGTATCGGGGGTGTCGCAGCAGACGATGCGGCGCAGGATGGTGTCCGCATACTGTGCAGCCAGCGGGTTCTCGCTGGTGACCTGGGCGGCAAGGCTGTCGGCGGGGGCCGTCTCCGCATGGCGGTCCGCCTTGCGAATGCCCGGGGTATCCAACAGGCTGATGGGCCCCACCCGGTCGCCCAGCGCCACAAAGGCGCTCTTGGCGGCGGCATAATGGGCAGGCGGCACAAGGATATCGAACCGGCGGTCACCCAGGCAGGCCTCCACACAGTCCTGCCAGCTCTCGTCGGCCACGGTCAGCAGCTCACAGAAGATCTTTGCATCCGCTGTCATGCCGCGGCTTTTCAGCTCGGCGTTCACGGCATCCCGCACTTTGGTGGCGGCATCGCCGTGGGGGTAGACCCACTTGCCGCCGGACACGGCGTTCAGCTCGGCCCGCAGGCCCTCCTGCTCTTTTGCCAGATCCGCCGAAGCCTGCCGGGCAGCGAAATACTGCTCCTCCAGCGGCTTTTCGATGCGGGCCAGCGCCTCGGTCAGGGCGGGGAGATGTTCCGCTGTCAGTCGCTGGGGCCAGAGCTCCTTCTCCACCGCAAAGCCGCTGCGGTTCAGCTGGGTCAGCAGGCCGGTGATGGTATCCGCAGTTGCTTCCAGACCGTTCCTTGTCCGGGCTGCTGCATCCAGCGCGCTCTTTTTCCGGGCCAGCTCCTCGGTCAGGGCATCCAGCGCCCGGCCCGCGCCGCTGTCACCGGCCGCACCGTGGGCCGCCAGATAGGCCCGGCGGGCTTCGGCTTCGGCGTTCTTGGCGGTCTCGTATTTTGCGTTCAGGTCGGCCAGCTGGCGGCGGCCTGCATCCAGATGGCTCTGCCAGGAGGCATCCTCACCGGCATCCGCTTCGGCGCGGGCCAGCAGGGCCGCGCCCTGGTTGACAAGGGCATCCGTTTCTTTGGCAGCAGCTTCCCGGCCATACGCCACGATCTGTTCCAGCGCTGCGGCACGGGTCTGGGCCTCGGCCAGAACGGCGTGGAGGTTTTCCAGCTCCACCCGGTCGCCCTGCAGCGCTTCCAGATCCAGCTCAGGCTGGGGCAGGATGTACTGGTACAGGAACTCCCGGAAGTTGGGGATCTCGTCCATGCTGGTGCCCATCTGGAACACTTCGTTGAACTTTTTGCCCAGCGGGCTGGAGGCGCGGCCAATGCCCAGGGCACGGCAGATGCGGTCCCGGGCCTCGCTGGGGCTGCGGGTGTAGGACAGACGGCCCACGGCGGGCTTGAAGTCCTCCTTGGCGCTGGGGGCACCGGTGCGCGGATCAAGGAAGGGCAGCTTTTCCAGCGTGATGCCGTCCTCGGAGATGTACCAGGTCTGGTCGCCGGGGTGAAGCTCCTGCATGGGGCCCTCGGATTCCACCCGGACAGCGATGACAAAGTTTGTTCGCTTGACGGTATCCCAGAACTCGGCTCCGATGTATGCCACCGTGCGGCCCGGGCGGCGGTAGGCGTTCTCACCGCGCTGCTTGGCGTGGACAGAGCCCTGCAGGGTGCGGCCGCTCTTTTTATTGCCCAGGGCATTGAAATTGCGGTTGGTGGTCAGGCAGTAGCGGATGGCATCCAGAATGGTGGTCTTGCCCACCGCGTTGACACCGATCATATAGGTCAGACGGGCACAATCGAAGGTGACATTTTCAAAGTTGTGCCAGTTGATGAGCTTCAGGCGCTTTAATTCGATCATTCTTCTTCCTCCCCGCTGGCATCTCCGTCAGGCCGCTCGTAGAGGGCCAGTTCCTCCCGGGTGCGGCTGCTCTCGGCGGCGGCATCGGCAAGGTCTGCGTCCGGCAGGGCCAGCAGCACGGTGGGGAACACCTCGATGCGGCTGTCCAGACCGGTCAGCCGCCCCACCGGGCGGGCCAGATTATACCTGCGCAGGGTGCGCATCAGCTCCTCCAGCGTGCGCTGATCCAGCCGCCGGGGCAGGTTCATCTTCTGCAGCTCCGTCTGCACTTCTTCCACCGTGACCAGCACCTGATCGGCGCTGGCGGCAAGGCTCTCCCGCTTTTGCAGGTAGAGCAGGCGGAGCACCAGCAGCAGGATGCTCTCGTATTTCAGCAACCGGGCCTGACTGCCCTCATGCTCGTTGACCAGCGCCGCCGCCTGCAGCGGAGCCGGGTAAAGCGTTACCGCATAGCCCAGCGGCGCGAACACGGCCCGCACCTCGGGCAGATGATCCTGCACGTAGAGGTATTTTGCCCGCTGATCCTCCACGCCGCCCAGCACAAAGCAGTGGTTGAGCAGATAGTTTGCGGTCTCTTCCAGCATTTTATTCGGTTCGGCCATGGTCAGCGTCCTCCCTGCGGGGTGTCAGAATAAACTCTTCAAACCGGAAGCCGCCCCGTTCGACCCAGTTTCCGGTAAGGGTGATATCGTAAGCCCGGCGCGGCGACTGCGAGTAGGTGTGCAGGCCGATGATGCGGGCAAAATCGCGGGGGTATTCCTCCGCCAGCGTGGAAGCGGCCACCGCACTGCGGGCGGCAAGGGCCTGTTTTGCCAGCAGGCCCACGTTCTCCTCAGTCACGGCCATCCGGGCGTAGTCCAGCAGCAGCTGCTGTTCTTTGCGCAGCTGCTCCGCATCCAGCCCGGCCTGCCGCACCGGGGCCAGCGGCGTTTCGCTGCGGGGCGCGGCGGGCGGGTAGAGGGGCTTTGCCCCGAACACCGCCGCCGGGTAGAGGTGCAGGTGCTTTGCCACCGGGCCGTCATCCGGCGCGAACAGCTGATCGGGCGTTTTGATCTCCTCAGCATAGCGGCGGAGCAGGGCGGTGACACTGCCCTGCGAAGAGCGGTCGCTCAGCAGCAGGAACTGTGCCCGCTGCACGGCCCGCTTGCGGTAGCGGATGTGGCTCTGGTCGATCTGGCGCATCAGGGTGCTCATCTCTTCCAGCGAATCCCGCAGTTTCTGGATGAGGGCACGCACGGCAGGGGCTGCCTCGCCGGGGGCGCAGCGCTCCACCCGGGCGTAATCCAGTGCCAGCCGGGGCAGGTGCTCTGCCTCGCAGTCGTCCAGCTCCTCTTCCAGATAAGCGCGGTAATTGAACAGGTTATCGCTGGTCTTGAAGCGGTGGTAGGCGGCGGCCACCACCTTTTCCTCGTACTGGTCGAAGAGTTCCAGCACCTCCTGCGGGGTGCGGTTGCGGGTGAGCCGGTCGATATAATGCCCGATGGATGCGTTCAGCGCCCGCAGGGACTTGTTCAGTGTTTCCAGATCGGAGGCCACCTCCCGCAGAACATTTTCATAGGGGCTCTTTTCCTCCCCGATGTTCTGCAGCAGCTGCCATGCCTTGTACAGCTTGCCGGTGTAGGTGACAACGCGCGGGTTCAGGATCTCTTCCAGCGCTTCCAGCAGAGGGGCCACCTCGGGCACAAAGGCAAGGGCAGGCTCTTCCTCATAGCTGCCGGGCTGCTCTTCCAGCCAGCCGGTGCGGCGCAGGCGGAGCAGAAAGCCCAGCGCAAGGGTATGGGGGTCCCGGGTGGGCTGTTCGGCTTCATCGCCCGCGTCATCGGCATCCAGTGCCAGCGGCTTTGCCAGCGCCGCAAAGTAATCCTCGGCCCGGCTCACCGCTTCTGCCCGGGAGATGGAGTAATCCGCTGTGTGGCGGCACTCCTCCCACAGCAGGAGCAGCAGCTCCGCATAAAACGCCCGGTTGGGCCCCGCCAGCGGGCGGAACAGCCGCGGGCTGACCAGTTCAAACAGCTGCATCCAAAGGTTCCTTTCTTTCGATAAAATCTATCTTTTATTGTACCACAATCAGAAGGATTTTGCCACAAATACAAAAAGCCCCGGAGGGCGGCCTTTCAGCCACGCTCCGGGGAAAAATCATATAATTTGTTTTGCTCAGGCATTTGTATCAATAGCCACCGAGATAGCCATGTAGGTCTGACCATTCACAGCTTTGACAACAACGCCAACCTGTGTCCATTTCGTGCTCTGTGCGATATTCGCGTTTCCAAGATTGCCGCCTTCGGCAATTTTCTGAACAAACTTATTCAGCTTTGTTCCATCATAGTCAAATGTCGTCACAAATGTAGCTGCACACTTACCATCTTTGGGGCCATCACTTTTGAACCAAACCTTAGACG
>OLYM01000954.1_pt1 | contig 11507 bp, 10 predicted proteins | sample 1673691 | NCBI WGS metagenome assembly OLYM01 (sample SAMEA103958123, study PRJEB25191) | human gut metagenome | reverse complement strand
CTGCCAGCCCGGAAACCACGCTGATCAAAAAACAATAGAGCGTTTCATAGGCCATCATGCGGAAGATGTGCCGCTTTTTCATGCTTCTTTCAAAAAATCAACACATTTGCAGGATATACTCATTTTTGTTGAAATATCACCTGCATAAAGAAGGGGAGCCGGTATGGCAGAGAAAACAAAGACAAAGCATAACCCGCTTGCATGGGTCAAAAAGCACAAAAAACTGACCGCCCTTTTGGCTGTTTTGCTGGCGGTGGGCATCGCCATCGCCGGTGTGCGGGGCAAGGCCCGGCAGGCCGGCGGCACGCCCTACCAGTATGTGCGCACCACCGTGCTGAGCAAAACAACGCTGAGCGATTCGGTCAGTGTCAACGGCACGGTCAAGTCGGGCAGCAGCGCCAGCGTTACGGCGGCGGATGCGGTCAAGACCTACAAGGTCACGGCAGTCAATGTCGCGGTCGGCGATACAGTCAGGAAGGGCGACATCATCGCCACGCTGGATACCGCCGATGTCGAAAAGCAGATCGCCAACGCCGAGCTTGACAGCAGCGATAACCGGACGAGCGCCGAGAAAAGCTATACCCGCAGCGTGGAGGATCAGGCCGCCGATCAGGCCAGCGCGCAGCAGGAGCTGGCAAAGGCCCAGCAGGACTATGACACGCTCGGACTGAACGACTACTACAGCACCATGACCACGGACGGCAACGCCGACAAGACGAACCGCGAGGTCGTGACGGACTGGTACACCCGCTATGCCGAGGAGATCGCCGGGTACGAGAATACACTTGCCAACCTGCAGATCCAGCTGACGCAGGCCCGGCAGAGCGGCGAGACGGACCGCGCCGAGGGGCTGCAGGGCCAGATCGAGGACTATCAAAACCGTGAGAGCATCGCCAAGGCGCAGTGCAGCATCCCGGAGCTGGGGCTGCAGGGCTTTGACGCGGTGAAGAAGTGCTACGAGAGCATCCAGAACTACGCCGATGCGCTGCAGAAGGCGCAGGAGTCCTACCAGAAGTCGGCCACGAATGCCGCGCGGAATGTGGACGATGCCGCCACCAAGCTTGCACAGTCCCAACGCGAGGACGATAAGCTGACCAGCCTGCAGACCGCACTGGAGGAATGTACCCTGACCGCCACGATGGACGGCACGATCACCGCCCTGAACGCCACAGTCGGCGATGTCTGCAGCGGTACGGTGGCCACGATTCAGGATGTGGAGAATCTGACCGTGGAGGTCACGATCCCCGCAAGCTCGGTCGGCAAGCTGTCCACCGGCATGACCTGCCGCATCACGAGCGATGCCACCGGCGATGCCGTCATCAGCGGTACGCTGACCCGCATCGACCCCGTGGCGAATGACAGCGGCAGCTTCGGCGCGACGGTCACGGTCAACGGGCAGGACAGCGGCCTGCTCATCGGTATCTCCGCCAAGGTCGAGATCGTCATCAGCGAGAAGGACGATGTCTTTACCGTCCCCCGCGATGCCGTGGGCACGAACGAGGACGGCACGACGGACTACCGCGTGACCTTTTTCACCGTGTGCGGCGAAAACACTGTCCGTATCGATTTCTCTTTCATATACAGTTCTGGCGCGGCAGAGCAGGACGCGCTCGCAGACGGCGTTATCGACTCCATGAAGTTTTCCGCCGCCGTTCCAAAGCCGCAGGGTTCGGCGGGAACGGCCAAAACCATCGTCTCCTGCGTGCTCCTTGCCGCGGTCATCGCAGCTCTCGGCATCCTCAGCCGGAAAATGCGCAAGGATAAGGAAGCCGCCGCAAAAGCGATGGCATCCGACGCGCTCACCCATGTCTCATCCGCACTGGCGGAAGCTACCGCCGCGCCGGATACGAAATACTGCGCCTGCTGCGGCGAAAAGATCCCCGCGGGGAGCAAATTCTGCCCCAAATGCGGCGCGCAGCTCCCGCCGCGCAGTGAAAAACAATAAACTTACTAAAGGAAGAAGACCGTATGAAAATTCCGTGCAAAAAACTCCGTGAAAATGCCATACTGCCCACGCGCGGCACCGCGCTCGCCGCGGGCGTTGATCTTTACGCCCTGCTGCCGGACGGGCAGGAGAGCGCCGCTGTTGCCCCGCAGGGCAAGTACCTCTTCCCCACCGGCATTGCCGTGGAGATCCCGGAGGGGTACGTCGGACTGGTGTTTGCCCGCAGCGGCATCGCCACAAAGCGCCAGCTCGCCCCCGCCAACTGCGTCGGCGTGATCGACGCCGATTACCGCGGAGAGCTGCGGGTGTTTCTGCAGAACAACGGCACCGAGACGCAGACCGTGGAAAACGGCGAGCGCATCGCGCAGCTCGTCATCACGCCGTGTCTTGACATCGAGATCGAAGAAACGGACGAGCTCTCCGAAACGCTCCGCGGCGCCGCGGGCTTCGGCAGCACCGGCACGCACTGAAGCGGAGCCGAAAAACCGTCACAAAAAAACATCGCCCCGCATTTTGGACGCGCTATCCAAAACGCGGGGCGATTTTTTGTATTCTTTCACCGAAATAAAGACAGACTTGCCTGCACGATGCGCCGCACGAACCGCACGACCGTTTCGCGCTCATACCGGTCGTAGCCCTCCACCACGACATGCATCAGCCCATTGGACAGATGCGTGTACAGCATCTCCAGTTCCTCGTCGCTCGCGCGCAGCTCCTGCCGCCAGTAGGCGATGCTCTGCGGCCGGGCGTAATCGATCATCCGGTGGATGACCGGTGAGCCGGGATTTTGGAAGATCAGCACACGGCAGGCTTCCTCGTTCTTCCCGATCATGTCGTAGATCGCCTCCAGCAGCGCCGCAACATCAAACGATTTTATCAGCGTGAGCGACTGCGCGAACGCTTCAAGCAGCTCATTCTCGATCGCCTCCAGCAGCGCAAAGCAGTCGCTGTAATGCGAATAAAACGTCGCGCGGTTCAGCTCCGCCAGCTCGCAGACCTCCTTGACCGTGATCTTGTTCACGCTCTTTTCCTTCAGCAGCGTTAAAAGCGCCTGCTTGAGCGCGTGCTGCGTATACCGGACTCTCGCATCGGATTTTCCTGCCATGGGACACCTCATCACAAATTGTTTACAGAATTGGGCAACGTTTCTGTTCCGCATGTTGGTTTTCTTTCACGCGGCAGCCGGTTGACGGTTGTACATCTCTGTCGGAAAAAGTATACTATATACATGAAAGATAATCAACATATGTCTTTCGTATTTATCCCATGGAGGTGGATCCCTATGTATAAAACTTATCTTGTGACCGGTGCGACAGGCTTTCTCGGCCGCACGGTCGTTTCGGAGCTGCTCTCCCGCGGTGCGGCGGTGCGGGCGCTCGTACTGCCGGGCGACCGGCTCGCCGGAGTTTTGCCCGAGAGCGTGGAGCGCACGGAGGGCGATATCTGCAGCGCATCCGCGCTGGAAAATTTCTTTGCCGGAACGGATGAGAGCACCTGCGTCATCCATACGGCGGGCATCGTAACGGTGGCATCGCGCCCGGACGCTTCGCTCTACCGCGTAAATGTGGACGGGACGCGCGCCATTTTACGCGAGTGCGCCGCGCATGGCATCGGCAAGCTCGTGTATATCAGCTCCGTCCATGCGCTGCCCGAAAAGCCCAAGGGCACGACGATCACGGAAACCGACGCCGTTTCTTCGGAATTTGTTTCCGGCGATTACGCCAAAAGCAAAGCGGAGGCGACATCGCTCGTATTTGCCGCAGCGAAAAATGGTATGAACGCGAGCATCGTGTTCCCGTCCGGCATTATCGGGCCGGGCGATATCGCCGGAGGCAGCATGACGACGATGTTCCGCTCGTTCCTTGCGGGGCGGCTCCCGCTCGCGGTGCGCGGCGGATACGACTTCGTTGATGTGCGCGACGTTGCCCGCGGCATCGCCGACTGCGCGGAGAACGGGCAGCGCGGCTGCGGTTACATTCTCTCCGGCCACTATACAACGATCCGCGATATGCTCGAAGCGCTCAAATCCGCAGCCGGTGTACGGCGCACGGTAACCTATCTGCCGCTCAGGCTTGCCCGGAGCGCGGCGAAGGTCTGTGAGAAATTTACCCGTAGGGGAAAGAAGCCTTTCTTCACGCCTTATTCCATAGCAGTCCTCGGCTCGAACGCGGATTTCAGCCACAGCGCAGCCAGCCGGACGTTTGGCTATACGCCGCGTCCGCTGCTTGCGACGCTGCGCGACACGGCGCACTGGCTGTGCCGGGCAAAGCCTATCACGGCAGCAACATGAAACTATAAGCCCCATACTCCGCCGGCGGAAGCGCATCAAGCGCTTCCGCCGGTTTCGTTTTCCACGCGCCGCTCCACATCCCGGACGAGCGCTTCAAACCGCCGGGCAGTATCCGGGCTGTCAGACTCAATGCAGAGTGCCGCGCGGTCGGCGCAGGGTGCGATGTGCACGCCGCCGGGGACCGTCCGCACGGTCAGTCCGTCGGTGAGGTCCGCGCCCGCTTCCATGAGTCCCGCGGTGAGCGCGCGCATGAGCCGCGCGCGGTGCGGCGCGCCGCAGTACACCCGGCAGGCGTACCGCGCCCGTTCGGAGAATGCCTCCGGCGTGCGCTCAAGCGCGCCGCCTCTCTGCTCGGGCAGGCGCAGTTTGCCCTCCCAGGCGTCGAGATTGGCCCGGTAGTACGAGCCGGGGTCGCCGATATCGCGCCAGTAGCCCTCCATCGGCACGCCGCGGATGCCGCGCCCGGAGGACATCAGCCGCGGGAAAAGATCGCGGGCAAAATCAAAGGGCGTATCCGCCGGGATAAAGCGCAGCACCTCCGGGGACAGAACATAGATGCCGGTGTTTACCAGATCGGTCACGACGCGCTCCCACGCGGGCTTTTCGATAAAGCTGCGCACCCACCCCTCGCCGTCGGTCACGGCGAGACCGTAGGGCAGCGGCGCTTCGTGCGGATAGAGCGCCATCGTAACGGCGGCGTGCGCGCGCCGGTGCTCGTTCCAGAGGGCGCGAAGATCAAAATCGCACGCGGCGTCGCCGCTGATGATGAGCGCGTTTTCCCCCGCGATAAAATCCTCGCAGTTTTTCACCGCGCCCGCGGTGCCGAGCGCTCTGTCCTCGCGCCGGTACTGCATGCGCACGCCGAAGCCGCTGCCGTCGCCGAAGTACCGCTCGATCTGCTCGGGCAGGCAGGCCGTCGTGCAGCAGAGATCCCGGAAGCCGCAGCGCTTCAAAAGCGCTACGATGTGCTCGAGCATCGGCGCGCCGAGCAGCTCCGCCATGGGCTTCGGCACCGCGCCGTGAGTGACCGGGGCGAGCCGCGTCCCTCTTCCCCCCGCCAAAATGACCGCTTTCATCTTTTTATAAAAGCTCCTTTTTTTATTTTTACGGAGGAAGTTTCTGCACCGCGGCGAAAAAATATGCAAACAGCGGAAGAATGCGGCGAAAAGGGCTCGCATTCTTTGGATATTTGTGGTATATTATATTTTGTATTTTTATCTGCCCGCTCTGTGGTTCCGGCGGGCATGGGGAGAGGATACTTTGAACAGCCGCAAACCGCAGAAATTTGCCGAGCCCGGCCTCCGCATGTGCCTGCTCATCATGCTCATATTCGCGCTTGTGACCTTCTTTTTCGCCCGCTTCAACCGCTATATCGCCTACGGCGAGGCGGTCGTCACGGTGCTGCTCGCGATCTACGCGCTCATCCGCGCGCGGGCGCGCCAGAAGGAGCTGCAGGCGTTCGTTGAGAACGTCACCTACAACGCCGAATCCGCCACGAACAACACGCTCATCCACTTCCCGCTGCCGATGGCGGTGTTCCGTCTGAACGACAGCGGCGTCGTCTGGGGCAACCAGCCGTTCTGGGAGATGTGCGGCCGCACGAGCCCCGCGTTCGACGCGAAGCTCGCCTCACTCGTGCCGGAATTCAACAGCAAGTGGCTGCTCGAGGGAAAAAACCGCATGGCGGATCTTCTCGAGGTGGACGGGAAAAAGTATCAGGTCAACGGCAACATGGTCCGCGCCGGAGAGCGCGAGGAGACCTATGAGTTCATGGGCATCACCTACTGGGTGGACGTGACCGAGTACGACGACGTAAAACAGGAATATCTCGCCACGCGCCCGGTCGTGATGGTCATGCTCGTGGATAACTACGACGAGCTGATGAAGCCGCTCACCGACCGCCAGCGCACCGAGCTGCGCGGCCAGCTCGACATTGCCATTGAGAAATGGTGCGAGGGACGCGGCGGCATTCTCCGGCGCGTGGACCGCGACCGGTACATCTTCATTTTTGAAAAGCGGCATTTTGACGAGATCACGAAAAACCGCTTCACGCTCGTCGAGAGCATTCATTCGATCGTCAATCTCACGGGCATCCACGCCACGGTGAGCATCGGCGTCGGGCTCGACGGCGCGAGCTATGACGAGGACTATTCCTTCGCCACGCTCGCCGAGGATATGGCGCTCTCGCGCGGCGGCGATCAGGCGGTCGTGAAAAACAAGTTCAACTTTGAATTTTTCGGCGGGCGCGGCGCGGAGGTCGAAACGCGCACAAAGGTCAAGTCCCGCGTTATGGCAAACTCTCTCTCCCGGCTCGTGCAGGACGCCTCGCAGGTGTTCATCATGGGCCACCGGTACGCCGATCTCGACGCCGTCGGCGCGGCGGTGGGCGTGCGGTGCATCGCCCGGCGCTTCCACTGCCCGGCAAAGATCGTGCTCGACATGGACAAAAACGCCGTCGGGCCGCTGCTCACCATGCTGCACGGCGAGGAGGAATACAAAACCGCCTTTATCAGCGCGCAGGAGGCGCTGCTCGAGGCCGACAGCCGGACGCTGCTCGTCGTGGTGGACACGAACCGCCCCGAGCAGGTGGAGGACGAATCGCTGCTCACCGCGTGCAGCAACCGGCTCGCGGTCATCGACCACCACCGGCGCGCCGCGACCTATATCAAAAACGCCACGCTCACGCTCTATGAGCCGAACGCCTCGTCCTCGTGCGAGCTCGTCACGGAGCTCATGCAGGAGCTGTGCGAGCCGACGGACATTCTCCCCTTTGAGGCGGACGCCGTGCTCTCCGGCATCGTGCTCGACACGAAAAACTTTACGATCCGCACCGGCGACCGCACGTTTGACGCCGCGGCGTTCCTCCGCCGCAGCGGCGCAGACACCACGCGCGTGAAGAAGCTCTTCCAGAACGGCATGGAGGAGACCATGGAGCGCTACGACATTATGAAGCAGGCGCGCATTTACAAGGGCATCGCCGTGGTCGCCGCACAGGAGACGCAGAACCGCATCGTCGCCGCGCAGGCCGCGGACGAGCTTTTGAACATCTCCGGCGTGAACGCGAGCGCCGTTTTGTACCCCACCGGCGACGGCGGCGTCGCGGTGTCGGCGCGGAGCATCGGCAATGTGAACGTGCAGGTGCTGCTCGAAACGCTCGGCGGCGGCGGCAACCGCTCGGCGGCCGGGGCGCAGATACCGAACTGCTCGCTGCGCGACGCGGTGAACCGGCTCTTCGCCGCCATCGACGAATACCGCGCCACAGACTAATAAAAAAACTAAGAGACCGAAGGAGGTCATATTCCATGAAAGTTATTTTCCAGCAGGATGTCCGCGGACAGGGCAAAAAGGGCGAGATGAAGGAAGTCTCCGAGGGCTACGGCCGCAACTACCTTCTCCCCCGCGGTCTCGCCGTAGAAGCGAATAAGGACAATCTCAACACCCTCGCGCTCAAGGAAAAGGCGCGGAAGGCGCAGGAAGCGCGCGAGCGCGCCGAGGCCGAGGAAGCCGCCGCCAAGCTCAAGGACGTTATCGTCACGGTGCGCGCCAAGGCCGGCGCGAACGGGCGTCTTTTCGGCAGCGTCACGTCGCAGGAGATCGTGGACGCGCTGCGCGAACAGCACGGCGTCTCCATCGAGAAGAACCGCATCGTGCAGGCCGAGCCGATCAAGAGCTTCGGCAGCTTTGAAGTCAAGTGCAAGTTCGGCTACGGCATCGACGGCACCGTGCAGCTGCTCGTCATCGAAAAGTAAGAGCGGATGGAAGAACTGCTCGGACGGCGGGTGCCCTGGTCCGCGGAAGCGGAACAGGCGGTGCTCGGCTCGTGCCTGATCGACCCGTCCTGCCTGCCGGACGTTATGACGGCGGTGCGCGGCGCGGATTTCTATCTGCCGCAGAACCGGGAGATCTTTGAAACGATCTTCTCCATGTTCACCTTCGCCAAGCCCATCGACCCGGTGACGGTGCTCGATGAGATGAAGGTGCGCGGCGTTTACCATGACGAGAGCTCGCAGCAGTACATCCGCGAGCTGATGCGCTTGACGCCCACGGCGGCGAACGTGCTCAAATACGCCTCCATCGTGCGCGACCAGGCGCTGCTCCGCAACGTTATCACCGTGTGCGAGGAAACGGTCGAGGCCGCGTCCTCCGGCGCAGGCGAGGCCGGGGATGTGCTCGATCTCTGCGAAAAGAAGATCTATGCGCTCCGGCAGGACCGCGTTGTCGGCGGGCTGATGCCGGTGTCGCAGGTCGTGAACAGCGTCTACTCCAATCTTTCCGAGCTCGCCGCCTCCGGCCAGCCGATCCCCGGCATCCCGACCGGCTTCCGGGACGTGGACCGCCGCATCATGGGCATGAACAAGGGCGACTTTATCCTTGTCGCCGCGCGCCCCGGCATGGGCAAAACGAGTATCGGTCTCAACATCTGCCTGAACGCCGCGAAAGCCACGGGAAAGACCGTCGCCATCTTCTCGCTCGAAATGAGCCGCGAGCAGCTCGTAACGCGTTTTCTCTCCAGCGAGGGCGAGATCCCGCTCGGGAATCTTCTCACGGGCAATCTCACGATGGACGAGTGGAAGCGCACGGCTCACGCCTGCGCCGCGGTGTCCTCGCTCGATATTCTCGTAAACGACAACCCGACGCTCACCGTCGCGGAGATGAACGCGCAGTGCCGCCGGCTCAACAATCTCGGCCTTGTGATGATCGACTATCTTCAGCTCATGCAGGGCTCCGGCAGCAAGAACAGCTGGGCAAGCGAGAGCCGCCAGCAGGTCGTCAGCGACATTTCGCGCATGATGAAGATCATGGCAAAGGAGCTGAACGTGCCGGTGCTGTGCCTTTCGCAGCTCTCGCGCGCCAACGAGCAGCGGCAGGACAAGCGCCCGATGCTCTCGGATCTGCGTGAATCCGGCTCGATCGAGCAGGACGCCGACATCGTCATGGGCATTTACCGCGAAGGCTATTACAACCAGGAGATCGAAAACCCGAATCTCACGGAGCTGATCGTGCTCAAAAACCGCCACGGCGAGACCGGCAAGGACAATCTCCAGTGGCAGGGCGAGTATACAACGTTCCGCGACGCCGACCGCTGGCACAATGAGTGAGCCGGTGCTCGACCGCAGCCTGCTCCCGGCGGGGTGCACGGTGCTGTGCGCCGTGTCCGGCGGGGCGGACTCGGTATGTCTGCTCGATCTCGTGCGGCGGCTCGGCGATGTGACGGTGCTCTGCGCCCACTTCGACCACGGCATCCGCGGCGCGGAGAGCGCGCGGGACGCCGCATTCGTCGAAGCGCTCTGCAAAGAATGGGGCGTCCCGTTCTTTCCCGGCCAGGGCGACGTTCCGGCGTATGCCGCGGCGAACGGTTTGAGCATCGAGACCGCGGCGCGGGAGATGCGCTACGCCTTTCTCGAGCGCACCGCGAAGGAACAGGGCGCGGACGTCATCGCCACGGCGCATAATTTAAACGACAACGCGGAGACCATTCTCTTCCGCATGGCGCGCGGCACGGGACTGCGCGGACTTACCGGCATCCCGGCGCGGCGCGGCAGGATCGTCCGCCCGCTTCTGCAGACGCCGCGGCGCGATATTGAGGAATATCTCACCGCGCGCGGCATCCCCCATGTGGAGGACTCCACGAACGCGGAGACAGACGCTGCGCGAAACCGCATCCGGCTCGACGTGCTCCCGAGACTCGAGAGCATCCACCCCGGCGCGGCGGCGGGCATCGCGCGCATGAGCGAAACGCTCGCCGAGGACGAGGCGTTTCTCGCCTCGCTCGCGGAGGAAAAGCTCGCCCTCTGGGGCGAGGCGATCCCCGGCGCGGAGCTTTGCGCGGTGCCGCGGCCCGTCGCGCGGCGCGCTCTTGCGCGCTGGCTCGGCGGAGAACTCTCGCGCGAGCGGTTCGACGCGCTGCTGCGCTTTGCCGCCGGAGACGGCGACGGCGTGCTGGAGCTTCCGGGACGGCGCGTCCGGCGGGAGCTCGGGCAGCTTCGGCTCGGCGAGGGGGACGCGCCGCCGCTGGAGGAGCGCGTGCTTTTGCCCGGAGAAACGCTCCTTTACCCCGGCCGGTGGCGCATTTCGTGCGAAAGTTGCGCTGCGGGGTCGGAAATTCAAACTTCGTTCAACACTTTTTGCTTTTCATGTGCCAATATATGTGGTAAACTGTCCGTCGCATCCCGCGCTGCGGGAGATACGATCCTCCTGCACCGCCGCGGCGGTACGCGCTCGGTGAGCAAGCTGCTCGGCGAAGCGCGCATCCCGGTCTCGCAGCGCGCCGCCGTTCCCGTTTTGCGCGACGGGGCGGGGCCTCTTGCCGTTTACGGCATCGGGCAGAGCGAGAGAGCTTTCCCCGCGCCGCAGGAACCGTTTTATAAAATCACTATTTCGCCAATTTCGGAGGAAGAGAGAGAATGAGAGAAGATATTGCGTCCATACTGCTCAGTGAGGAGCAGATCCATACGCGCGTCCGCGAGCTGGGCGCGGAGATCTCCCGCGATTACGCCGGGAAAGAGCCGCTGTTCGTCGGCGTTTTGAAGGGCTGCTTCATTTTCATGGCGGACCTGTTCCGCGAAGTGACGATCCACGGCAGCGTGGACTTCATGGCCGTTTCGTCCTACGGCAACGGCACCTCCACCACGGGCGCGGTGAAGATCAACAAGGATCTCAGCCAGGACATTGAAAACCGCGACGTCATCATCGTCGAGGACATTCTCGACTCCGGCATCACGCTCAGCTATCTCACGAAATATCTCCAGAACCGCAAGCCGAGCTCCATCTGCATCGCAACGCTGCTCGATAAGCCCGCGCGCCGCCGCGCCGATGTGCAGGCGAAGTACGTCGGCTTCACCGTGCCGGACGCCTTTGTCGTCGGCTACGGGCTCGACTATGACCAGAAGTATCGGAATCTGCCGTACATCGGCGTTCTGAAACCGGAAATATACACAAATTGAGGTAAAATACCGAATGGACAAACAACCCAACAAAAAGGCGCGGGACGTCGGCTTTTATTCGCTGATCCTGGTCGTGCTGCTGGCGCTGATCTTTTCCATGACCAGCGGGAAAAAGGCGGCTGTGCCGACGTATTCCGAACTGATCGGCCTGTTTGAAAACAAGCAGGTGGAGTCGTTCACACTTTCGGGCGAAAAGCTCAAGCTCAAGCTGCGCGAGCCGTTCGAGGGCCAGACGGAGATCGAGAAGGTCATCCCGGACACGGATAAGTTCTTTACCGATCTCGGCCCGACCATCGAGGAGCAGACCAGGGCCGGCATACTCACGGAG
>OLYM01000951.1_pt1 | contig 11519 bp, 9 predicted proteins | sample 1673691 | NCBI WGS metagenome assembly OLYM01 (sample SAMEA103958123, study PRJEB25191) | human gut metagenome | reverse complement strand
AGCGCAGAAGAGTTCATCAAGCAGGGCAACTACGACGAGTACTTTAAAGAGTGCGACCGTGAGCACAAGTATCCCGAGAAGGCTTGCAACGCTTTCGTAGAAGCCGGCTTCCACCGCATTGACCATCCCACCCAGTTCGGCGGCGACGGCCTCGACCTCGTTACCACGGTCCTTCTCAAGCTTAAGTTCTATGAGAACGGCTGGCCTGCACTGACCATCCCCGGCGGCAGCCTTGAGATCGACAACATCATGGCATACGGCACTCCCGAGCAGCAGGCAAAGATCCTTTCCTACGCATCCAAGGGCATCAAGTCCTACACTCTCGGCTTCACCGAGCCTCAGGCCGGTTCCGACAACAGCGGCATGACCACCAAGGCCACCCACGAAAACGGCAAGGTGTACATTGACGGTCACAAGACCTTCAACACCGGTGCTACCGTTGCACCTTACATGATGTGCATCGCCCGTGAGTACGAAAACGAGAACCCGTACAAGGATATGTCTTGGTACCTCGTTCCTCTGGACGCACCCGGCGTCAAGATCTCCGTCCTCGACAAGATCGGCTGCCACTGCATGCCCACCTGCGAAGTTTATCTTGACCATGTCGAGCTCGACGAATCCGACCTCGTCGGCGTTAAGGGCAAGGGCTTCTACCAGCTGATGAAGAACTTCGAGACCGAGAGACTGTTCACCTGCGTCTCCAATGTCGGTATGGCAATGTGCGCATACAACGACGCCCTTGCATACGCAGGCACCCGCAAGCAGTTCGGCAAGAACATCGGCGACTTCCAGATTATCCAGCAGAAGCTGTGCGACATGAAGATCAAGTGCGACAACATGTACAACATGCTGCTTCGCTGCGCATGGAAGAAGCAGAACGGCGAGCAACTCGGCGTTGACGCTTCCCTGCTCAAGCGCTACACCGGCAAGGCCGCATTTGAGGTCATCGACGACGCAATGCAGGTCATGGGCGGCATCGGCTACACCAACGACTGCCGTATCGCACGCCTGTGGCGTGACCAGCGCGGCGCCCGTATCTACGCAGGTACCGAAGAAGTCATGGTCCACTCCTCCGCAAGAGCACTTATAAAGAACGGCCCGTCTACCTTCTGCAAATAAACGAAAGGCCACCACTCCATTGGAAAGGACTCCAAAATGAAAGTAGTAATCTGCTATAAGCTCGTACCGGATGTATCAAATGTCAAGGTCAAGGCTGACCGGACGCTCGATCTGTCCGAGTGCGAATGGTCGATAAGCCAGTACGACCTCAACGCAACCGAGGCTGCTAACAGACTTGTCGCATCCAACGAAGGCAGCACACTTACGGCGCTGACCTTCGGCGGCGATATCACTGACAACTCCAAGCTCCGCAAGGCGATCCTTGCAAGAGGCCCGCACAATCTTGTCATAGTGAAGGATGAGGCGGCAGGCTCTGCCGACACATATGCGACCGCAAAGATCCTTGCCGAAGCGATCAAAAAGATTGGCGATGTCGATGTCGTTGTATTCGGCGAAGGCTCAGGCGACATGTATGTCCAGCAGACCGGCAGCATGGTCGGCGCAATGCTCGGCTGGAACACCGTTAATTCCGTGAACGCTCTGAGCATGGCAGACGGCAAGCTCAATATCGGCCGCCTCGTTGAAGAGTGCACCGAGAACCTTGAGCTCACCCTCCCTGCCGTTGTCAGCGTCACGAGTGATATCTGCCCGCCGAAGATTGCAGCAATGCGTGATATCCTCGCGGCAGGTAAAAAGCCCTGCGTCGCATGGACGAGCGAAGATGTCGGCACCGGCATCGAGAATAAGTCCGTGACCGAGAGCATTCTTGCTCCCATGCAGACCGACCGCAAGAAGATCGTCAGCGGTGCTGCCGACGAAGATCATATCAATGCTGTTGCCGCCGTGCTGCGCAGCGTGATGTAAGGAGGTAGTCAAAATGCTTAATAATGTTTTTGTTATCTCCACAAAGAAGGCAAACAGCTTTGCGCTGTGCCTTGAGGCCGCAAAATACGGCGAGCATGTCAGCCTCATTTACGCAGGCGAGAAGGACGATGCAGTCAATGCCGAAAAAGCATACTGGCTCGGCTCCCTCGACAGCACCTCTTTCGTGACCTATATTCCCGAGATCGTAAAGCTCGTTAAAGAGCAAAAGCCCGAGCTTGTGCTCATAGAGCTCACGAAGAACGGCCGTTTGGCGGCAGCTCATGCGGCAGTCGCACTCGAGACCGTCGTTCTGACCGATGTCAGCGAGCTGAGTGCAGCCGACGGCAAGGTCACCGGCAAGAGGATGGTCTATGGCGGCAGCGCCGTCAAAACCGAATCAGTCAGCGGAAGCGCCGTTGTTTGTCTGTCCGTTCAGGCCGACAAGGAGGCTCAGCCCACAGCGGCAGGCGAAATAATCGAGCTTGCAGCCGAAAATTGCGGCGGCATCACCTTCACCGGCAAGACCGAGCGTACCGTCCAGACGGTTAACCTCAATGCGGCAACCAGAGTAGTCGGCGTCGGCCGTGGCTTCTCCACCGAGGAGAGTCTGAGCATCGCAAGGGACTTTGCGGCTGCCTTTGAGGCCGAGATCGGCTGCACACGCCCCATCGCCGAGGAAGAGCGCTGGATGCCCACCGAACGCTACATCGGCGTTTCCGGTGCGATGATAAAGCCCGCCGTTTATGTTGCGGCTGGCATCTCCGGTCAGGTTCAGCACACTGTCGGTGTCAATGAGGCCGGTCTCATCATTGCAATCAACAAGGATGAGCACGCACCCATATTCAACAACTGCGACTACGGCATAATAGGCGATGTGGCACAGGTACTCCCGCTGCTCGCCGAAAAGCTGAAAGCATAAACCACAGCATCGCAAAACCGGGGACAGGGCCGCTTCGGCGGCCTGTCCCGGAATGCGTCACTTAAAAATCTTACTACCCCCTTCCAACCACCCTAATACACCCACCCGTGCAAAAGTGATTGCCAAAGTTTTGACTTTGTCAATGTAAGTCACCTATACAACCATACATAAGAATATAACCATAAGGATTAAAGGAGATAACATGATAGGAATTATCGGAATCATTCTTGCAGTTGCCCTGTTCGTATTTATGGCGATCAAGGGCTACAACATGGTCCTCGGCGCAGTCCTTGCGACCATCGTCATGGCGCTGTTCAACTCGCTGCCCGTCTACGAAGTCGTAATGGGTACATATGTCGCCTCCGAAGGCGCAGCCGGCACCGGCTTCATGGCCTTCATGGCAGGCTTTATCAAGAACTACATGCTGCTGTTCGTCCTCAGCTCCCTGCTCGGCAGGATCATGGCTGACGGCGGTGCGGCACGCCGTATCGCTCTGAGTGCGGCAAAGCTCGTCAACAACGCCAGCGAGGCAAACAAGAAGTTCGCCTGCGCAGCTCTCGTTCCCGTGCTTTACTTCATTCTCAGCTATGTCGGCATCTCCGGCTTCGTTCTTGTTTTCACCATCATGCCCATAGCAAAGGAACTGTTTGAGAACACCAACACTCCCTGGCGTCTGTACTGCTTCGGCGGTCCTCAGGCTGTCGGTGCGACCATGCTGGTCGGCTCCCTGCAGGCAGGCAACATCTACGCATCCGATGTCTGCGGCACCACCACCATGGCAGGTATTGCTCCCTCTCTCATCGGTATCGTCGTTTGGATCATCGCAACCGTCATCCTTCTTAAGGTAATGCTCAAGAAGTCCGTTGACAAGGGCGAAGGCTTCCTGACCGACGGTGCAGCCATCAAGGCAGCAGCAACCTCCGCACAGCTTCCCGAAGAGAAGCTTCCGAACTTCTGGGTCTCCATCCTGCCCCTGGTTCTCGTTATCGTTCTTTCCGCAGCATTCAAGATCCCCGTTATCCCCGCACTTCTCTACAGCTGCGTGCTTGCTATCCTCCTGTTCTGGAAGAACATCTCCAAGACTCTCAAGAGCACCCTCGCAAACGGCATCACCAGCTGCTTCGGAGCTGTATTCACCGTTTCCGCAACCTTCGCAATGGGTTCCGTTATCAAGATTCTCCCCGCATTCACCCACATCATGAGCGCTTTCAACTCCCTGCCCGGTCTGCTCGGCGGCGTCGGCCTGACCATCCTCTCTGCATTCATCATGGCCTCCGCTTCCTCCAACATTGCAGCATTCGGCTCCACAATCCTTGAAAGCATGACCACCGCCGGCATCGAGAACGGCATCGCACACCGTCTGATGACCATCAACGGCTTCTCCTGCATGGGTCCGCACAACGCCGGTATCGCAAACGCCTGCGCTGTTACCAAGATCGAGTACAAGCGCTGCCTGACAGTCTACATGCTCGCAACCTGGATCCCCGGCGGCTGCGCAGCCATTGTCACCGTCGCACTTGCGGCACTCGGTGTATTCTAATTAAAACTTTACCGAAAGCAGGCAAATTATCTGCTTGAAGAGCATCGGCCTGCTTGCGGATCGAGATCTGTAAGCAGGCCATTTTAAAGCCGAATTTTCTCTCGGCTTCCATATTACAGCTGAAAGGACACCACATATATGAAACCTCTGGAAGGCGTAAAGGTCGTAGACCTTTCCACATATGTTGCCGCATCTTCCTGCGGCAGAATGATGGCCGATTGGGGTGCCGACGTCATCAAAGTCGAAGCTCCCTCCGGCGACGGTTACCGCAAGTTCGGCCGTGCATACAAGTGCCCCGTTGACGATGACTGCAACCCCCTTTTCGACTCGCTCAACGCAAACAAGCGCGGCATAGTTATAAATCTCAAAACCGAGGAAGGTATGGCCGTCATGCATAAGATGCTCGAGACCGCCGATGTTTTCCTCACCAACACCAGAAACCAGTCCCTCGTCCCGATGGGTCTTGACTATGAGACGCTTATGAAAAAGTATCCCCGTCTCGTCATCGCTAACCTCTCGGCATACGGCGAGAAGGGTCCCGAGGTAAACCGCCCCGGCTACGACACCATGTCTCTGTGGACACGCTGCGGCTTTACCCACGATGTCTCCTTAATTAACGAAGGGCACTACGCCCCCACACTGCCTCTAATGGGCACCGGCGATATTCCCGTTGCAATGGGTCTTATGGCAGCTATCAACGCTGCGCTTCTTGCCCGTGAAAAGACCGGCAAGGGCGACCGTGTCGCACTCAGCCTCATGGGCACCGGTCTTTGGATGGGCTCGCAGATGATCGAGAGCACCCAGTTCGGCCATGTTTACCCGAAAAACCGCTTCACACAGTCCCCTGTCGGCGCAGCGTACGAGTGCTCCGACGGCACTTGGTTCAACTGCAATGTCGTCAATTTCCCGAAGGACTATCCCAACTTCCTTCGCCTCATGAACCACGCCGAGCTTCTGGATGATCCTCTCTACAACAACCGTCCCAATATGAATAAGCCCGAGATCGCAGAGCATCTGTACAAACTGTTTGCAGCCGAGTTTATAAAGCAGCCCGCTTCCTACTGGAAGGAGCAGTTTGAGCTCAACGATCTGTGCTACGAGGTCGTCGGCACCTTCAGAGGCGCTCTTGACGATCCCACCGCATGGGAAAACGATTTCCTGTACAAGATGAAGCACGACAACGGCACCGAGAGCGTTCTTGTACGCCCCTCGATGACAAGCGTAAACCTCGGTCTGCCCGAGTACAACAGAGCGCCCAAGCTCGGCGAACACACCAAGGAGGTTCTTGCAGAGTACGGCTACAGCGAGGCCGATATCGACAAGATGCTCGCAGACGGTGCAGCAGTCCAGCGCTAAAACTCATTTTTCATTACTATAACAAGGAGGAATATTTATGGCAATCGTAGGACCTCTTAACGGAGTAACTGTAGTTGAGCTCGGCAACCAGGTCGCGGCTGCGACCTGCACCCGCATGATGGCCGATCTCGGTGCAAATATAATCAAGGTCGAGAACACCGCAGGCGGCGACACTTACCGTGCATGGCCCCGTGCCATCGGTGCGCCCATCGATGATGACTTCAACCCCATCTTCGATGTCCTCAACGCAAATAAGAGAGCTATCTCCCTCGACCTCAAGTCCGAAGGCGGCAACAAAGTCATGTACAGCCTTCTGGAAAAGGCCGATATATTCATCACCAATGTCCGCACAAAGGGCCTGAGCCACATCGGCCTTGACTACGACACTCTGAGGGTCAAGTTCCCGAAGCTCATCATGGGTCAGCAGGTCGGCTACGGCGAAAAGGGTCCTGACAAGGACAAGCCCGGCTACGATAACACCGCCTTCTGGGCACGCAGCGGCTTCCTGTACGGTCAAAAGGTCGATTTTGACGACTCGGATATCGAGTCCTACCCCGTATACATGCCCATGGGCATGGGCGACACCGCCTGCGCAATGAGCATGATGGCAGGCTGCATGGCTGCACTTCTGCACGCCCGTGAGACCGGTGAGGGCGATCGCATCATCATCCCCCTGTACGGCACGGCAATGTGGATGGCAAACATCCAGATCGACGGCACCCAGTTCGGCTACAAGTACCCCAAGACCCGCAACAACTCCAGCCCCTTTGGCGCTCCCTACAAGTGCAAGGACGGCCGTTGGTTCATGCCTCAGGTCGCAAACTTTGCAAAGGATGTCCACAAGTTCTTCAAGTGCATCGGTGTTGAGGATATGGAGGAAAACCCCGCATACCTCGTTCGCCCGAATTACAACAAAGCAGATTTCAACGCTCCCGTTATCGCCCGCTTCGAGAAGATCTTCGCTACGAAGACCGCCGACGAGTGGTGCGATGAGTTCAGAAAGTACGACCTGTGCTTTGAGAAGCTCTACAGCTACGAGGAAGTTCTCGTCGACGAGACTGCCGAGGTCAATGACTATGTCTACACCATGCAGTACCCCAACGGTAAGAGCATCAAGATGGTTCGCCCGAACATCCGTTCCCAGCGCACCGGCATAGTTGAGATCAAGCAGGGTCCCATGCACGGCGAGCACACCGTTGAACTCATGAAGGAATACGGCTATGGCGATGCCGAGATCGAGAAGATGCTTGCAGACGGTGCCGTAAAGCAGCACGATTAAGACAGTCAGGCATTCCCCTCCCCGGTTCTTTTGCCGCTATGAGGCCGTGATAGGACGGTCAACAGAAACTATAAAAGAGGCAAGTCATGAACAACAAACTTTTTACAAAACCGACCGGCTTCGGTCAAATAATCGACGGCACCGTTGCCCGATGCCCAGAGCGTGAAGCCATCGTTTACAAAGGCTGGCGCATCACCTACGGCGAGATGGGTAAACTCATCAACCAGACTGCGCACTATCTGCGCTCGCTCGGTCTTGCAAAGGGCAGCAGACTGTCCGTCATTTCGAGAAACTGCCCCGAATGCCTTCTAATCGAGATCGCTGCGCTTAAGCTCGGCATCATCCCCGTCAGGATCAACTGGCGCCTGTCGCCCGAGGAAATGGAATATATCATTGACCTCAACGATGTGAACATGGTATTTTACCGTCCCGAAAATCCCGAATGGGGTAAGGCTCTTTCCGAGCACTATTCGGATGCATCCCACGCAGGGAAGATGTTCGTAAACCTTAACGACACCGACAAGAAGTCCGTTCTCTACGATCTGGTCACCGATTTTCCGGCCGAAAGCATCGAGATCGAGCTCAGTCCCGACGACGAAGCCGTCCGTATGCACACGAGCGGCACCACCGGCAGGCCAAAGTGCGTTGTTTATACGCATGGCGGCATGCTCGGCGAGATTGAGAGCGTCAAGGATATCTACGAGTACACCGATGGACAGCGCTATCAGTTTATTGCGCAGCTGTTCCACACCGCCTGTATAGGCGCATATCTGTCCCTATGCACCGGCGGCACGCTCGTCCTCATGGACAGATTTGACCCTGCGACCTATATGCAGAGCCTTATAAGCGAGCGCATCACCGCAATAAGCGTCGTTCCGACCGTTCTCAAATGGATACTCGACGAGGCTGACAAGCACGGCTACGACCTCAGTGAGCTGCGTGTCGTGCGTTACTCCACCTGCCCCATCCCACCGGCAACATTGCACCGTGCGATGGAAAAGCTCCACTGCAATTTCTATCAGTCCTACGGCATGACAGAAATGGGCAGCATCGTCACTGCACTCGTTTCCGAGGACCACTTCACCGACAACGGTGCCCATCTTGACAGCGTCGGCCGTCCGATTCCGGGCGCACAGATGATGATAGCCGACGAGGACGACAACGAGTGCCCCGCCGGCGTAGTCGGTGAAATACTCGTCAAGGGTCCGGGCAAAATGAAGTGCTATCTCGGCCAGCCGGAGCTTACCAAAAATGTGTTCCGCGGCGGCTGGTATCATACGCACGACATGGGATTTATCGACGAATACGGATATCTGCACATCTCCGGCCGCAGCGACGACATGATAATCTCCGGTGGAGAGAACATCCATCCGGCAGAGATAACGAATGTCATCATGGCAATGCCCGGCGTCAAGGAAGCCGCCGTTTACGGTCTTCCCGATGACACATGGGGTGAGAGGGTCAAGGCAAGCGTTGTGCTCTACCCAGATGTCAGCATCACAAGCGAGCAGATCCGTGCTTTCTGCAAGCAAAAGATCGCAGGCTTCAAGGTGCCCAAGGAGGTCGAGATACTTTCCGAGCTGCCTAAGACCCCGAGCGGCAAAGTAATCATCCGTGAACTTAAAGAGCGCTCCATGAAAAGATGAGCGCAGGCAAGGAGGTACAAATGATCAAAACCAAGCTTACCGAATTACTGGGCATCGAGTACCCGATCGTGCAGAGCGGCATGCAGTGGCTGGCTGTTCCGCAGCTGGCTGCGGCAGTCTGCAACGCAGGCGGAATCGGCACCATCAATGTCACCTGCTGGCCTACTCTCGACGAGTTTGCCGACGCTCTCGACGAGATGAACTCTCTGACCAGCAAGCCCTACATAGTAAACATCTCCCTCGCACCGACCCAGCGTCTGGACAATGAGGAGATACGCAAGACCATCAAGCTGTGCGGCGAAAAGCATGTCGCAGCCATCGAGACCAGCGCCGAGGATCCCCGTGAGTTTATCGCCGACATCAAGTCCGCCGGTATGCGTCACTTCCACAAGTGCCCGAACTACAAAGTCTCCATGAGCATGGAGCGCAAGGGTCTTGACGGCGTTATCATCGCAGGCTACGAGGTCGGCGGCCACCCCTCGGCCGACGGTGTCGGCACCTTCGTTATCGCACGCCGCTGCGCAGCCGACATGAAAATCCCCGTCATCGCCGCAGGCGGCATAACCGACGGTCACGGTCTTGCAGCAGCCCTCGCTTTGGGTGCTTCCGGCGTCGCAATGGGCACACGCTTTGTCTGCACCGACGAGTGCCCCATTTCCGATAACCACCGTCAGTGGGTCATTGACCACACCGAGAAGGACACTGTCCTGTGTCAAAAGACCATCGGCAGCATGATGCGTGTTACCAAGAACAACGCCTCCCTGCTCGCAAACGAGATCGAGGAGCGAGGCATACTCACCGGCAAGGGTGCTATGGACATTCTCAAGGAGCAGATGCCCGTCATCACCGGTCAGAAGACCCGCAAGTCCTTCATCGACGGCAATGTCGACAGTGCGATTTTCTGCACCGGCATGGGTATGGGTCTTATTCACGATGTCGTCCCCGTCAAGACGCTTCTCGACCGCATGGTCAAGGAAGCCGAGGAGACCATAGACGGCATGAAAGCAGCTTTTAATTAAGGAGAAGAAAAATGTACGAAAATATTGAAGTTATAAAAGACGGCAGAGTTGCCACTCTGGCCCTCAACCGCCCTGAGGTGCTCAATGCTATCAGCCAGGCTGTTGCACTTGAGGTCACCGCAGCCATCAAGGAACTTGACGCCGATCCCGGCGTAGGCGTTATCGTCATTACCGGCAGAGGCAAGCACTTCTGCGCTGGCGGCGACATCAAGAAGATGAAGAAGCTCGTCGACTCCAAGCAGTTCCTGTCGGCAGAAAGCATCGCTGACTGCGACGCAATGGCTGCAGCCATCCGCTACTGCTCCAAGCCCGTCATCGCAATGGTAAACGGCACCGCAACCGGCGCAGGCTGCTCGGTAGCTATGGCATGCGACTTCCGCTTTGTCGCACCCACCAGCAAGCTCGGCATGGCGTTTTTAAACATGGGTCTGCCCGGTGACACCGGCGGCATCTATCTTCTCATGCGTCTTGCAGGTCCCACCAACGCCACCCGCATCATGATGACCGGCGAGCCCGTCGGAGGCGAGGAGGCCGTGAAGCTCGGTCTTGCTTCCTTCCTGACCGGCGACAACGATCTCGAGGAGGCTACCTACGCCTTTGCAAAGAAGCTCTCCCGCAAGTCCGCCACCGGTATGGCAGCTCAGAAGAGGATCATCAACAAATACTTCTTCGGCGAGGAGATGCAGCAGTACTTCCTCGACGAGCAGAAGGAAATGGTCTGGGCCTCCAACCAGCCCGACTTCTCCGAGGCAGTTAATTCCTTTATTGAGAAGCGTCGCCCCGAAATGAACAAGCAGTAATTTTCGCAGCCGGCGGTTCTTAACTAAGACCGCCGGCATTCTTAAATTTCAATACAGAAAGGAACAACCCTATGAAGCCTTTGGAAAACATTAAAGTAGTTGAGCTTGGAACTCATGTCGCAGCACCCGTGGCAAGCCGCATTATGGCAGAGTGGGGCGCCGATGTCATCAAGGTCGAGACGACAAAGGGCGAGTCCTACCGCACCGTCGGTCGTGCATGGAAGGTACCCACGACCGAGGATAACTCCCCCATTCTTCAGACCCACAACGGCTGCAAGCGCAGCCTGAGCCTCAACCTCAAGGATCCCGACGGCAAAGAAGCCCTGCTCAAGCTTCTCGAGACCGCCGATGTCTTTATCACAAACACACGCCCGCATGCTCTCGAGCGTCTGGGCATCGATTACGACAGCGTAAAGGCACGCTGCCCGAAGCTCATCTACGCACTGTTTACCGCATACGGTCTTGAAGGTCCCGACCAGGATGCCCCGGGCTTTGACACCGCAGCATACTGGGGGCGCGGCGGCATGCTGCTCGACTGGACGGCAGCGGAGTATACCCCGTTCCGTGCGCACCCCGGCTTTGGTGATGTCACCGTCGCATCGGTCGTGCTCTCCGGCATCATGGCGGCACTTTTCCGCCGCACCGTCACCGGCGAGGGCGACCCCGCCATCGACGCGCTGGTCCTGGCCCGGTACGAGGCCAAGAAGGCCAAGAACTTCGCCGAGGCCGACCGCATCCGGGATGAGCTGAAGGCCCAGGGCATCGAGATCGTGGACAGCAAGGACGGCGCCGTCTGGAAGCGGAGCTGACCTTCCCCTAAAAGCCAAAGCAGCCCCGGCCAGTCGCCTGGCCGGGGCTGCCTGCGTACCAACGCCGGAAGCGGCGGAAAAATCTCCCTTCCCTCCTTGACAGTTCCTGCCGGAAAGGCTATGATAGGAGAGAATTTTGACAAGATATTGCGCCTTTCGGCGCTTTGGGAGGGCCTTGCCATGGAACTGAACCGCGCCGTCGCCGGCAACATCCGCCGCATCCGCAAG
>OLYM01000949.1_pt1 | contig 11525 bp, 13 predicted proteins | sample 1673691 | NCBI WGS metagenome assembly OLYM01 (sample SAMEA103958123, study PRJEB25191) | human gut metagenome | reverse complement strand
GCCACGGCGGCGAGCCGTACAAATTGCAACCTTAATATATAACTTGCCCCGCCGATAGGCGAGTAGAAACCATGTCACGCCCATCTGCCGGAAGGCGGCCAGCCTATGATGCAGCCCCCGCCCCGGCGGCGGGCGGGGAGATATTTTGCCGCTGGGGAGATTATCCCTTGCCTAAATGGCGTCGGGGTGGTAATCTTGTAGAAGAAAACCGCTGATGCAAGGAGAAAAGCATGAACCGTTATCCCTATGACGAAAAAGCACTGGAAAAGGAATATCCGCTGGCGGCGCGCTGCGCCCGGCCGGAGGGCAGTATTGTGGCCGTGGGCGATGTGAAGATCGGGCCGGGGACGCTGACGCTGATTGCGGGGCCGTGTGCCGTGGAAAGCCGGGAGCAGCTGTTCACCACCGCTGCTGCCGTAAAAGCGGCCGGCGCTGCCATCCTGCGGGGCGGCACCTACAAGCCCCGGACATCCCCCTATGCCTTTGCGGGGCTGGGGGAGGAGGGACTGCGCCTTTTGGCGGAGGCCGGACGGGAATTTCACATCCCGGTGGTGAGCGAGATCACCTCGGCGGAGCTGCTGCCGCTTTTTGACGGGATCGATATGCTGCAGGTGGGCGCGCGGAATATGCAGAACTATGCGCTGCTGCAGGCGCTGGGGCGCCAGAAAAAGCCGGTGCTGCTCAAGCGCGGGCTGGCGGCGACCTATGAGGAATGGATGGCCTCGGCGGAGTACATTCTGCGGGAGGGGAACCCCAACGTGGTCTTGTGCGAAAGGGGCATCCGCAGCTACCAAAGCGGCACCCGCGGCACGCTGGACCTGGCGGCGGTGCCGGTGATGCAGAGCCTGACCCATCTGCCGGTGCTGGTGGACCCCAGCCATGCGGCGGGGGTATCGGAATGGGTATCTGCGCTGGGGCGGGCGGCGGTGGCTACCGGCGCCGACGGACTGATGGTGGAGGTACACCCGGAGCCGGGTCGGGCCTTGAGCGACGGGCAGCAGGCGCTGCTGCCGGAGGAATTTGCACAGCTGGCGGAGGATGCCCGGCGGATCGCCGGGCGGTAAGCCGCAGGGACGGTACAGGGGGCGGAACGGGCCGCAGGCCCGGCGATGCTTCGCATCGCCGAAGCGGGCTTCGCCCGCTTGCCCGCCGCCCGGCGGCGGGCGGCCTGCGGCCCGTATTTTGCCCCTTGCAGGTGCTGGGTGCAGGCGGGGCGCAGCCCCACCCGCCGGAACGGCGGGTTCTGCGGCCTGCGGCCGCAGCGGCGGCGGAGCCGCCGGGGGCTGCGCCCCGGGCCCGCCCTCTGCCGGGGGCTGCCGAGGAAGGAGCAAAGCGGAAGATGGAAAAAACGATAAAGCCGGGCAGAGCTCCCCGGGCGGTAACGGTGCCGCTTTCCAAATCGGAGGGGCACAGGGCGCTGATCTTGGCGGCGCTGGCAGAGGGCGAGACCCTGCTGCCGCCCCTGCCCCCCTCCGGGGACCTGCGGGCGACGATGGACTGCCTGCGAAAAATGGGCGCCGGCCTGATCGAAACGGCGGAGGGACTGCGCATCCGCCCGATCTGCCGAACCGGCGAAAGCACCGCTGCCCCCATCCGACCGGACTGCGGAGAAAGCGGCAGTACCCTGCGCTTTTTGCTGCCGGTGGCGGCGGCCATGGGGATAAATGCCGTTTTTACCGGGAAAGGGCGGCTGCCGCAGCGTCCCGTCGGGGAGCTGCTGGCGGCGATGGAGCAGAACGGCGTCACCGACGAGGTGCGGCAGGAGCCGTGGGAAATAGCGGTGACCGGAACGCTGACGCCCGGGGTTTTCCGCCTGCCCGGAAAGGTGAGCTCGCAGTATGTCAGCGGGCTGCTGCTGGCGCTGCCGCTGCTGGCGGGTGAAAGTGAGATTGTGGTATGCGGCGGGCTGGAGTCGGCGGGCTATGCCGAAATGACCGCCGAAATGGTGCGTCGCTTTGGCGTAAATTGGGAAAAAACAGCGACCGGGTGGCATCTGCCCGGCGGTGAACAGTATAAAAGCCCCGGCAGGCTCGCCCTTGGCGGGGACTGGAGCCATGCGGCCTTTTGGCTGGTGGCGGGGTGCCTTGCCGGCCCCATAACGGTGGCCGGATTGGACCTGCAGACCCATCAGCCCGACCGTGCGATGGTGGAACTGCTGCGGCAGATGGGCGGAAAGCCGGAGCAAACCCCGGCGGGGATTATGGTGTGGCCGGGCAGGCTGCACGGCATCACGGCGGACGTGAGTGGTTGCCCCGACCTGCTGCCGCCACTGGCGATGGCGATGGCATTTGCCGAAGGCGAAAGCCGGCTGACCGGGGCGGCGCGGCTGCGCCTGAAGGAAAGCGACCGGCTTTCCGGGATGGCGGGGCTGCTGCGGGCGCTGGGCGGCACGGTGACGGAATGCCCGGATGGGCTGATCATTGCGGGCGGGGGACTGCGGGGCGGCACGGCCGACCCCTGCGGCGACCACCGGCTGGCGATGGCGGCGGCGGTGGCAGGGCTGGCCTGCCGGGAGCCGGTGACGGTGACCGACGCCGAATGTGTGGAAAAATCCCACCCGGAGTGGTGGGCGGAGCTGGAGAAGCGATAACGGGCAGGGGCCTGCAAAGGGGGAGAGCTGCGGGCCGCAGGCCCGGCGATGCTTCGCATCGCCGAAGCGGGCTTCGCCCGCTTGCCCGCCGGGCGGCCTGCGGCCCGACCCCGCCCCCTGCAGGGGCCCGAACGGAGCGCATCATAAAAGAGCCGAAACAGAGAGGAGTGGCAGCGGATGATGGAATACCACGGCAGGCGGCTGGAGCTGCGGATGCAGGGCGAAAGCCACAGCCCGGAAATGCGGGTGACGGTAACGGGGCTTCCGGCGGGAGAGCCGGCGGAGCTTGAACCCATGCGGGCGCTGCTGGCACGGCGCAGACCGGGACAAAGCGACCTCACAACGGGACGGCGGGAAACGGATGAGCCGGAGCTCCTGTGCGGGGTGCGGGACGGCGTGCTGACCGGGGAACCGGTGGTCATTCGCTTTTGGAACGAGGACTGCCGGCCGGAGGATTACGCTGCCATGCAGACGGTGCCGCGGCCCGGCCACGCCGATTATACCCAGTATCTGCAAAGCGGGCGCATCCCGGCGGGGGGCGGCGCACTGGGCGGCCGCATGACGCTGCTGCTGTGCGCGGCGGGCGGCCTTGTGCTGGGCCTACTGAAAAAACGGGGTATCACCGTGGCGGGACGGCTGCTGGCGGTGGGCGGCGTGCGGGATGTGCCGCTGCCGCTTTGGCCGGAGGCGGGGCGGCTGGAAGCCCTTGCGGCGCAGCCGCTGCCGGTATGGAGCAAGGAACTGATCCCCGAAATGGAGAGGGAGATTTGTGCGGCCTGTGCGGCGGGGGATTCCATCGGCGGGGTGATAGAGTGCGTGGCGCTGGGGCTGCCCGGCGGGCTGGGCGACCCCCGGTTCGAGGGAGTGACCAACCGTCTGGCGGCGGCGCTGTTTGCCATCCCCGGCGTAAAAGGGGTGGAGTTCGGGGACGGCTTTGCCGGGACTGCGCTGCGCGGCAGCGGGCAGAATGATGCGTTTATTCTGCGGGACGGGCGCATTATGACCGAAACGAACCACGCCGGCGGGGTACTGGGGGGCATCACCACGGGGATGCCGCTGGTGGTGCGGCTGGCGATGAAGCCGACCCCCAGTATTGCGGCGGCGCAGCGGAGCATTGACCTGAAAACGATGCAGCCGGTCAGCCTTTCGGTAGGCGGACGGCACGACCCCTGCATAGCGGTGCGGGCGGTGCCGGCGGCGGAGGCTGCAACGGCGCTGGTGCTGTGGGATCTGCTATCGGAGAAGGAATAACCGGCGGGGAGGGGAGGGCGGCCCGCAGGGCCGGCGCTGCTGCCGCAGCGCCGTAGGCGGCCTTCGGCCGTCCCGCCCCCGCCCGCCGCAGGCGGGCGGGGACGCCCTGCGGGCCGCCCGGTTCCTGCACAACCCCGCGGCAGGCAAAAGCCGGAGGGCCTGCGGGATGCAGCCCCCCGGATAAGCGCAGGGGGCACGGGGCGCAGCCCCCGGCGGCGGAGCCGCCGCTGCGGCCGCCCGGCCGCAGAACCCGCCCGGAGGGCGGGTTGGGCTGCGCCCCGCCCGGCCCCGCACAAACCCAAGGAACAGAAAGCGAGGAAACCAAATGGAGCTGCAAGAGCTGCGAAACGAGATCAACCGGATAGACGACGAAATGCTGGCGCTGCTGGGGCGGCGGCTGGCGGTCTGCCGTTCCATTGCGGAGTATAAGCGGGCAAACGGCCTGCCGGTGCGGGATGCCGCCCGGGAAACCGAAAAGCTGCACGCGGCGATGGAACAGGGCGGTGCGGCCGGGCAGCGTCTGGCGGCGCTTTTAATGACGCTGGGGCGCGAGGAGCAGGAGCGGCTGCTGAAGGAGGAATAAAGATGATACTGAAGGACGATACCGTACTGCTGCGGGACTTTAGGCGGGAGGACATAGCGAAACGGATAGAATGGGAGACCGAAAAGACCGAGTGGCAGCTGTGGGACGGTCCGTGGGAATACGAGGGGCTGACCGAGGAGCAGAAAAAAGAGAATCTGCAAAAATATATAAAAGCGATGGAGGAATGGGCGGCACTGTATGAGACGCTATCCGACGAGATGCCGCGTAAGTCATTCCAGATCTGTACGCCGGAGGGAGAGTATGTGGGCTGGTGCAGCAGCTATTTTATCAATGAGGACTATGAAACAGAGGAAGGCGGCGACCGGCTGGCGGTCGGGATTGACCTGCCGGAGGAGAGCGCCCGCCGTAAGGGGCTGGCGACCCACGCGCTGCAGCTGTTTATGGCATACCTGCGCACGCTGGGATTTACCGAGCTGTACACCCAGACCTGGAGCGGCAATGAACGCATGATAAAGCTGGCGGAAAAGCTGGGCTTTACCGAGTGCAGCCGCGAGTCGAAGGAATGCACGGTGCGAGGGCAGCGATATGACGGACTGACCTTTCAAATAAAGATAATGTAATACAAATTGTATAATGCAAACGAAATATACAAGCAGAAGCAGAATGTAAGACCTCCGATTAGACCGGAGGTCTTGTTTTTGGGGCAAAACAGTTAAAAAAGCAGGATATACAAAAGCGCCCAGATCAGCTCACGGTCGGCACGGCAGCGCAGCAGGAAGGCCAGCACCACAAGAATGAGAAGCGTCTCGTGATCGAGGGCGGGACGGCGTGCGGGGACGGGCGCCTGCGGCGGCACAGCGGCCCGTTGCGGGGGAGCACCCTCCGGGGGTGCGGCAGGCGGCGGGGCGTCCCCTGCGGGAGCCTGTGGAGCAGGCGGGGGCGGCGGTGCAGCAGGTGCAGCCCGCCGGGCGGCCTCCCGGGACTGCTGCTCGGCACGGCGGCAAAGGTCATCAAAGCGGGTGCGGTCTTCCGGCATCCATTGCGGCATGGCAGGGGCCTCCTTTCGGGCGGGATGGGGGACAAAAAGACCCCGGCGGCATCAACCGGCGGGGGGCTTATCCTCCAGCAGGGGCAGCAGCCGGATAATGCGCAGGAGTTGGGCGGCCTCCTCCACCTTTTTGCGGCGGTGTTCCCCACAGAAGGGCTGCAGCGCCATCAGCAGCCGGGTGTTGCGGTCGGGGGCGGAAAGGGAGGAGACGACCTGTGCGATGCGCCCCAGCAGCGCAGGGTCAATGGCGGGGGCGGCGGTGCTGCCGCTGCTTTTGCCGTCTGGCAGGCCGAATAGGGCGGAAAGGTCGGGGGCGGGGGAGGGCTCACCGGAGGGCTGCTGCGGTGGGGGCTGTCCCAACCCGAGACCTGCGGCCAGCTCCCCGAGCCGGGAGAGGGCCTGCGGGTCGGAGAGGAGCTGTTCCAGCCGGTCGCTGAAGTCATCCATTTTGGTTCCTCCCATCGGTGGATTGGGGTAGGGCAGATGCAGGGGGCAGGGCGGGCCGCAGGCCCGCCGGCGCGCAGCGCCGGCGATACGGGCGAAGTCCGTATGTTTCGGCGAAGCCGAAACGGCCTGCGGCCCGCATCCGGATGGCGCAGCGGCTACGGGGCAGGGGGCGCCTGCCCGGCCAAAAGCTGCTGCAGCAGGGTGCGTACCTGCTCCGACTGGAGCAGCTGCGATAACCCGGCCTTATCGTTCAGCAGGGCGGTCACCTTTTCACGGTCGGCCCCCAGGGATTGCAGCAGGGCATCCAGCCGGCCGGCTTGCAGCTCCCGCTGTAATTGTACGGGGTCACGGCCCAGCTTCCCTGCGGCAATCCGCAGCAGGATGGAAAGCTGTTCCGGGGTGTATGGGGCGGGTTCAGCCATTTCTTCATTCCTCCTGTTCCTTTTTGATAAAAGATATGATAAAATACCTGTGGTTAGAAGATGGGCGGGCGGCCGTTGGGTCGCTCTCCCCATCTATATGCGGCAGGCGGAACGGAGGTGCCGGAATGAAGGTCATCGTGTGCAGCGACAGCCATGGTGCGTTTGCGGCGGCGGAGCAGCTACTGGAGCAGCAGCCCAAGGCGGCGGCTGTCATCTTTTTGGGGGATGGCGCCGAGGAATGGGGCGACCTGCACGAAATATACCCGGAGATCCCCTTTTACCCGGTGCGGGGCAACTGCGACTGGGGCAGCGACTGGCCGGGGGAGCGCATTGTGGAATTGGGCGGGCACCGGATCTTCTGCACCCACGGGCATCTGTACGGCGTGAAAACGGCCGGGACGGCGCTGCTGGAAAAGCGGGCGGCCGAGGAAAACTGTGATATCGTGCTGTACGGGCACACCCACGTCCCGCGCATCGATTACATCGCCGGGCGGTATTACCTGAACCCAGGGAGCCTGCGCCAACCGGCGGAGGGGCACCCGGGCTACATCGAGCTGAACCTGGACGGCAAAAACACAGTGCCCATCCGGGTGGAGATATAGGACAGCCCGTGCAGACCCGCGGGGCAGCGGGGCGCAGCCCCGGCGGTGCTCCGCACCGCCGAAGCGGCCCCCTGCGGGGGCCGCTTGCCCGCCGGGACGGCGGGCGGGCTGCGCCCCATCCCCCGGATGCTGCAGGGAGCATGAAAGGAGAAGAGCATGAATTACACAGCCGGAAATGTCTATAAGGCCATCGATGCGCTGGCGCCGTTTGGCGGGTGCATGGAATGGGATAACGTGGGCCTGCTGGTGGGCACGCCGGAGGCTGCGGTAAGCGGGGTGCTGGTAACGCTGGATGTGACCCCGCAGGCGGTGGAAACGGCACGGCAGCGGGGGCTCAACTGCATCGTCAGCCACCACCCGGTCATCTTCCACCCGCTCGGGCGCATCAGCGCACGGGATACGGCGGGGCTGTGTCTCACAAACGGCATCACGGTCATCAGTGCGCACACCAACTATGACTTCGCCCCGCAGGGCGTCAATTATGCGCTGGCATCGGCGCTGGAGCTGCAAAATATCCGCCCGTTTGGGCCGGAAAATAAAAAAGAACCGTGGGTTTCGCTCATCGTATTTGTGCCGGTAACGCACGCCGAGGCGGTGTACCGGGCCATGAGCGAGGCAGGCGCCGGGCGGCTGGGGAATTACAGCGGCTGCGCCTATATGAATGAGGGCGAAGGACGCTTTCTGCCAAAGGCGGGGGCGAAGCCCTTTTTGGGCAGCGTGGGCGCCCCGGAAACCGCTGCCGAGATAAGGCTGGAGATGCTGTGCGACCCCGACCGGGTGGCGGCGGTGCTGGCGGCGATGCGGGCGGTGCACCCCTACGAGGAACCGGCTTACAGCATCCTGCCGAACCATGCACTGCACCGGCGGGAATGCTGCGGGATGCTGGGCGAGCTGCCTACCATGCTCTCCCCGGAGGAGCTGGCGGCGGCAGCCGGCCGGGCGCTGGGTACCCATGTGCAGTACGTTCCCACCGGCCACAGGATCAAAACCGTGGCGGTCTGCGGCGGCGCCGGGAGCGACTTTATGGCGGATGCTGCGGCGGCCGGGGCGGAGGCCTTCCTGACGGGGGAGGTAAAGCACCACGAATGGCTGATGGCGGCAGGGCAGGGCCTGTGCCTGATGGCGGCAGGCCACCACGCCACCGAGCATATTGCGATGCCGCAGCTGGCCGAGCAGCTGCAGGCGGCGCTGCCGGGGCTGACCGTGGCACTGTATAACAGCGACCCCACCCGGTGGGACGGGGATTGACCCCGAAAAAGGGAAAGCCGGCAGAGAGCAGGCCGCAGGGTTTGCAAAAAGGGGCAGACGGGCCGCAGGCCCGGCCGCCCTGCGGGCGGCCGATGCGCCGTCCGGCGCATACCCCGGCTTCGCCGGGGTGGCCTGCGGCCCGCCCCGCCCCTTGCAGATTATTTCCCGCCCCCAAGCACAATCATGGCGCAAAAGCGGCTTGCAGTCATTTCCCCAAACCGGCCCTTGCCCCCTTTGCCCACCCATAAGCAGGTATAAAACCATCCCCCGCATAAGTATTTGAGTGTGGCGCAAAAGCGGCTTGCAGGCATTTCCCCAAACCGACCCTTGCCCCTTTCGCCCACCCATAAGCAGGTATGAAACCATCCCCCCACCCAAGGTATGAGTGGGAAGTAAAAGGGGGCTTTGCCCCTTTTGCCCACCCATAAGCAGGCAGAAAACCATCCCCCCACCCAAGGTATGAGTGGGGAGTAAAAAAGGAGAGTAGAGAATGATCGATTACAGCAAGCTGCAGAACGGAAGTGATGTCCGGGGCGTGGCGCTGCCGCTGGTGGCGGCGGAGCCGGTGACCTTGACCGAGGAAGCCGCCGGACAAATTGCGCGGGCGTATGCCGCATGGCTGGCCGAGCACTGCGGCAAGCCCATGGCGGAGCTGAAGGTCGCCGTGGGGCGGGATAGCCGGCTTTCGGGGCCCTCCCTGCAGCGGGCGGTGCTGACCGGACTGGTGGCCATGGGCGCCACCGCCGCCGATTGCGGAATGGCCAGCACCCCGGCCATGTTTATGGCAACGGTGCTGCCGGGCTGTGATTTTGACGGGGCGGTGATGATAACGGCCAGCCACCTGCCGCAAAACCGCAACGGCTTAAAGTTTTTCACCAATGAGGGCGGGCTGGAGTCCGCCGATATCAAGGAGATCCTGCGGCGGGCAGCCGAAGGCCCTGCGGCGGCACGGCTGCACGGGCGGCTCACGGCGTTTGATATCCTGACCCCCTATACCGCCATGCTGCGGCAGCGCATCATTACGGAGGTGCAGGACGGCGACCGGCCGCTGACCGGGCTGAAAATAGCGGTGGATGCCGGAAACGGGGCGGGCGGCTTTTATGCCACACGGGTGCTGGCGCCGCTGGGCGCCGATGTTTCCGCAAGCGTCTACCTGGAGCCGGACGGGAGCTTCCCCAACCACGTGCCGAACCCGGAAAATCAGGAAGCGATGGAGAGCATCCGCCGGGCGGTGCTGACGGGCGGCTGCGATCTGGGACTGATCTTTGATACCGATGTGGACCGGGCGGGTGCGGTGGAGGCCGACGGCACCGAGCTGGGGCGCAACCGGCTGATCGCACTGGCGGCGGCCATCGCGGCGGAGCAGGCCCCGGGCAGTACCATCGTCACCGACTCGGTGACAAGCGACCAGCTGGCGGAATTTATCGAAAAGAAGCTGGGCTGCCGGCACCATCGCTTCAAGCGGGGCTATAAAAATGTCATCAACGAGGCAAAACGGCTGAATGAGGCGGGCGAAACCTGCCTTCTGGCGATGGAGACCAGCGGCCACGGCGCCCTGAAGGAAAATTATTTTTTGGATGACGGGGCGTACCTTGCCACCAAAATAGTGATACGCTATGCCCAGCTGCGGCGGCAGGGGCGCACCCTTGCCGATTTGCTGGAGGGGATGCGGGAGCCGCTGGAGGCACGGGAGCTGCGGTTCCGCCTGCTGCCGGAGGACTTTAAGGCGGCGGGCGCAGCGGTGCTGGCGGCGCTGGCGCAGTATGCGGCCGGGCAGCCGGGTTGGGTCCCCGCACCCGATAACTACGAGGGGCTTCGGTATGCGGTGCCCACCCAAAAGGGCTGGTTCCTGCTGCGGATGAGCCTGCATGACCCCCTGATGCCCCTCAACATCGAAAGCGACTGCCCCGGCGGCAGCAGCGCCATCCTGCGGGAGCTGACCCCGTTTTTGACGGCGCAGCCGGCATTGGATACCACCGTGCTGGATTGAGCGAGGGCGGGGCGCGAAGGGAGCAAGGGGCGCAGCCCCCGACGGCTCCGCCGTCGGCGCGGACGAAAGTCCGCGGGAACCGTCCGCAGGACGGTTCGGGCTGCGCCCCTAACCTTGCCCACTGCACCGACCTGCCGAGAGAAACCCGACCCCGAAAATCAACCGCATAGGAGGACCACCAATGTCAAGCAGCAAGGAATACCTGAATTATATTTTGGAGCAGCTTGCCCCACTGGAGGAAATCGCCTATCGCCCGATGATGGGAGAATATATCCTCTATTATCAAGGCAAGGTGGTCGGCGGGATCTACGATGACCGGCTGCTGGTAAAACCGGTAAAATCTGCGGTTGCCTATCTGCCGGCGGCGCCCCGAGAGCTGCCCTATGACGGTGCAAAGGAAATGCTGCTGGTGGAGGACGTGGACGATAAGGCACTTTTGACCGGGCTGGTTCGTGCCATGGTTGATGAGCTGCCGCCGCCGAAGCGCAAATAAATACCCCCCGCAAAAAGACCCCCTGCAGAAATCTGCAGGGGTCTTGCAGGAGGGGGGTTACAGCAGCCCCTGCCGCAGCAGCACGGGGCGCAGACGGCTGGCCAGCAGCGCCGCCAGCAGGATCTTGACCACATCACAGGGGAGGAACGGCACTACACAGGCGGAAAAGCTGGCGAAAAAGGGCGTGCCGGAAAGGATGGAATACCACAGCGTGCCGAAGAAATAGCATACGGCGCAGCCCAGTACCATCGCAACGCACAGCTGCCAGAACTTCGAGCCCCATTTGACCGCCAGCAGGCCGGTGAAAAAGGCAGCGAAGATATAGCCGACCACATAGCCGCCGGTATTGCCGACGAGGTTACCCAAACCGCCCCGGAACCCGGCCATAACCGGCACACCGACCGCCGCCAGCAGCAGATAGACCACAAGGCTGATCGCACCGCGCCAGGGTCCCAGCAGGGCGCCGGCGAGGTAAACGGCAAAAAGGGCGAGGTTGATGGGGATAATGGGCAGCGGGATGGTGATCTGGCTGCAAACGGCCACCAGTGCCGTAAAAATAGCGCACATGGTCAGCGTCTTGGCGGAAAAGCGGGAGCCGGTATAGGGCTGGGTTTGGGTGGACATGGGAAATACCTCCGGGGAATCAATATAGGATGGGATAAGAATACCACGCCGCAGGCTAATTGTCAACCATGAATATATATAAGGTTGACAATTAAAGAAATAATAACACCCCCGCCGTATAGACGGGTGTCCGTAAAACAGTTAATCCTCCGTATGGCTTAGACCATGCGGAGGATTTGTTTATGTCTAATCTTCAAACTTGCTGGCGGCAAACGGTTTGTCAAAACCGTTTGCGGACGGCAAGTCCACAGGGGATAGCCGCTTTA
>OLYM01000948.1_pt1 | contig 11532 bp, 8 predicted proteins | sample 1673691 | NCBI WGS metagenome assembly OLYM01 (sample SAMEA103958123, study PRJEB25191) | human gut metagenome | reverse complement strand
CTACGCCGCATTTATCAGTCTCGGTCTGCCGGATGCCCTGCTCGGCTCGGCGTGGCCGACGATGTACCGGGTCATGAATGTTCCGGTGTCCTATGCGGGCATTGTCAGCATGATTATTTCCTGCGGCACGGTCATCTCCAGCCTGATGAGCGACCGCGCCGTGCGCAGGCTCGGCACGCATCTCGTCACGGTCATCAGCGTCGGCCTGACGGCGCTGGGACTATTCGGCTTTTCTTCGGCCGGCGCGTTCTGGCAGCTTTGTGTTTGGGCGGTGCCGTACGGGCTCGGCGCGGGCAGTGTAGATGCCGCTCTGAATAATTACATCGCCCTGTATTACCGCTCCGGCCACATGAATTGGCTGCATTGCTTCTGGGGTCTCGGCGCCATGGCCGGGCCGTATATCATGGGTGCGTGCCTCACGGGCGGCTATTCCTTCGGCGCCGGCTACCGCGTGGTGTTCTTCATTCAGCTCGCGCTGACGATCGTGCTTGTTCTCTCGCGCCCGCTGTGAAAGAAAACGCCCGCAGGCGAGGCGGAGGAAACAGGCGGGAAATCCTTCCTGCGCCGTGTGCTGAAAATGACCGGCGCACCCGTCACCATGCTCGCGTTCTTCTTATATTGCGCTTTGGAGGGCACCACAGGGCTTTGGGCCAGCAGCTTCCTCGTCCTGCGGCACAATATTGCGGCGGAAAGCGCCGCCTCCATGGCTTCGCTGTTTTACATCGGCATCACGGCGGGGCGTTTCCTCAGCGGCTTTATCTCCGATAAGCTTGGCGACCGCCGCATGGTATCGATCGGCATCGTCTGCGTGCTGTTTGGCACGGTTTTATTGTTCGTGCCGGTCGAGTTCTCGGCGGTGGCGGGCCTTGTGTGGCTGACGCCGAAGATGACGGGAGCCATCCACACCGAGAGCCGCCTCCTGCGCTTTGTGCTGACCTCGTTTGCGACGACACTCGGTGCGCTGGCGTTCTCCACGCCGCTGGGGGCGTACTATTTCGGTACGTTCTCCGTGGTCTCGCTCCTGAGCAATCTCCTGTGCCTGTGGATGGTGAGCCTTGTGTTCGGCGCGGGGCTGCTCGGCTTGCTGCTGAGCATGACCGTCCCGGCGGTCGGCGCGGCCTTTGTGCCGCTCGTGTCGCTCGGCGTGCGGTATGTGCTTTTTGTTTCGGGACTGCTGGAGGGCCTGCCGCTCCACGCGCTCTATTTCAACACCGCGCTTTCCGTGCTGTGGCTTGTGTATGTCTATGCGCTCTTCGCCGTCTGCGCCATCGCGCGGCGGGGGAGGTACCGCTGGTGGATCGCCGGCGCGCTGGCGGTGACGATGCTCCTTGCGACAGCGCGCTTCAACGCGCTGCAATTTGAGCGCGGGAGCCTGCATGTCACGGCGCTCGATGTCGGACAGGGCGAGAGCGTTGCGCTGCTCTCCAGGCGTCATGGCGTGCTCGTGGACTGCGGCAGCAGCAATTCCTACATCAGTGCGGGCGATGTCGCCGCGGACTATTTTCTTAGCGCAGGGATACGGCGGCTCGACGCGGTGGTGCTCACGCACTACCATGCCGACCACGCCAACGGTCTGGCGCTGCTGCTTGCCCGCGTCGGCGTCGATGCGCTCTACCTTCCCGACATTGCGGAGGAGGACGGCGAAAAGTCCGAGGTGCTCGCGCTCTCGGAGCGCTACGGCGTGGAGGTCCGCTATGTGACGGAGGAAACGCAGACCGCCGTCGGCGAGGCGTCGCTGACGCTCTATCCGCCGGTGGGCGAGGGCGGAGAAAACGAGCTGGGGCTGACGATCCTCTGCTCGGCGGGTGACTTTGATACGCTCATCACCGGCGATATGGACAGCAGGACCGAGCGCGTGCTCGTGAGCAGCTATCCGCTGCCGGACATTGAGGTGCTGCTCGTCGGACACCACGGCTCGCGCTACTCGACGAGCGAGGAGCTGCTGGAGACCGTCACGCCAGAGGTCGGCGTGGTGAGCGTCGGCAGCAACAGCTACGGGCATCCGACGCGGGACGCGCTGCTGCGCCTGACGGACGCGGGCGTGACCGTTTACCGGACGGACCTGCAGGGAAATATTTATATCACAGTGAATTGAGGCGGATCATGGCAGAGAAGAAAACAGCCGCTAAGGGCTATCAGAAATTCAAGGCCGACCTGGCGGCCGGCACGCTCGGCGAGGTCTATATTTTCTGCGGTGAGGAGAGCTACCTGCGCGAGTATTATCTCAAGGAGGTGCAGAAGAAGCTCGTCCCCGCGGGCTTTGAGGAGTTCAATTTCCACCGCGTCGCAGGCAAGGGCCTGACGATGGAGGAGCTGACGGAGATGACCGAGGCGATGCCGATGATGGCCGAGCGCACGCTCATCGTCGTCACGGACTGCGACCTCTATAAGCTCGGCGAGGAGCAGCGGACGCGTCTCATCGCCCTGCTGGACGATTTTCCGGAATACTGCTGCCTGATCTTCGTCTATGATCTGGTGGAGTATAAGCCGAACAAGACCTACAAAAAGCTCTATGCCGCGCTTTCGGACAAGGCGCAGGAGGTCCGGTTCGAGCCGCAGGACAAGAGCGACCTGATCAACTGGATCGCCCGCCGCTTCCGCGCAACGGGACATGACATCGACGCCCGCACGGCGGAGCACCTGATGTTCACCTGCGGCAGCCTGATGACCGGCCTCGTGCCGGAGATCGAGAAGATCGGCGCCTATGCCAAGGGCAGGGCGGTGACGGTCGAGGACATCAACGCGGTCGCCGATCCGGTGCTCGACGCGGTGGTGTTCGACATGACGAGCGCCGTCACAAAGGGCGACTACGACCGCGCAAGCGAGCTTCTGGGGCAGCTTCTCAAAAAGCAGGAGGAGCCCATCATGATCCTCGGCGTCATTTCCAAGGAGCTGCGGCGGCTCTACACCGCGCGTCTCGCGCTCGATTCGGGCAAGGACAAGCTCTGGCTGATGGACCTGTGGAATATGCGCTCGGACTATCCCGCGCGGCTGCTGCTCGACGCGGCGCGGAAAACGACGCACGAGTGGTGCGCGAACAGTCTGGCGCTCTGCCAGAAGCTCGACCGGCGCATGAAGAGCGAAAAGGGCATCGACCGCGAGGGCGAGCTGAAGCTGCTGCTCATGCAGCTCGCGCAGAGGGCGTGACGATGGAAAAGCCGAAAATCCAAGAGGTCATCGTGGTCGAGGGCCGCTACGACAAAAATACGCTTTTGCAGGTGGTGGACGCCTCCGTTTTGGAGCTGGGCGGCTTCGGCATCTTCAACGACCGCGAGAAAACGGCGCTGCTGCGCCGTCTCGCCGAGACGCGCGGCATCATTCTCTTCACCGATCCCGACGGCGCGGGCTTTGTGATCCGCAACCGTCTCAAGGGAGCTATCCCGACGGGCCGCGTGCTGCACGCCTATGTTCCCGATGTGTACGGCAAGGAAAAGCGCAAGCGCAGAGCAGGCAAGGAGGGCAAGCTCGGCGTGGAGGGGATGCCGCCCGAGGTGCTGCTTTCCGCGCTCCGCGCGGCGGGCGCGACCTTTGAGGGAGAGGGGACGACCGTAAAGGAAAATCCCGTTACACACGCGGACCTTCTTGACCTCGGCTTGATCGGCGCGGGGAGCAAAGCGAAGCACGCCGCGCTGCTGCGCGCGCTGGCGCTGCCGGAGCATCTGTCCACCGCGGCGCTGCTCGACGTGCTTGATACGCTGACGACGCGCGAAGAACTTGTCGAGGAATGCAATAAAATTGTTGCAAACAGGGAATAAAGGGACTATAATCAAACATTATTTTGCTTGCCGCAGGCAGGCGCGAAGAAAGGAAGGATTCAGTATGGCTGAGGAAGTCAAGGCCGCCGTCGCCGAGAGCGAAGGCAAGAACTTTATTGACGCCTTTATCGAAGAGGATATTGCGGAGGGTGGTCGCTTCCAGGGTCAGCAGGTCCACACCCGTTTTCCGCCGGAGCCGAACGGCTATCTGCACATCGGCCACTGCAAGGCGCTGACCATCGACTTCGGCACCGCCGAGCGCTTCGGCGGCCTGTGCAATCTTCGTATGGACGATACCAACCCGACCAAGGAGGACACTGAATATGTCGATTCGATCAAGGAGGACATCCAGTGGCTCGGCTTCCAGTGGGACAAGGAACTTTACGCTTCCGACTATTTCGACCAGCTTTACGCCTGGGCCGAGCAGATGATCGAGCGCGGTCAGGCCTACGTGGACGACCAGACCCAGGAGGAGATCAGCAAGGGACGCGGCACCGTGGACAAGCCGGGAACCGAGAGCCCTTACAGGAACCGTTCAGTAGAGGAGAACCTCCAGCTGTTCAGGGATATGAAGGCCGGCAAATACGCTGACGGAGAGAAGGTTCTCCGCGCGAAGATCGACATGGCTTCCCCGAACATGATGTTCCGCGATCCGATTCTCTACAGGATCAAGCACGCCTCGCATCACCGCACGGGCGACAAGTGGTGCATCTACCCGATGTACGACTTCACCCACGGCCAGTGCGACTCAATAGAGCACATCACCCACTCGATCTGCACTCTTGAGTTCGATGTCCACAGACCTCTGTACGACTGGTTCATCAAGACCCTTGAGATTTGGCCGAGCCATCAGTACGAGTTCGCCAGACTGAACCTCACCTATACCTTGATGAGCAAGAGAAAGCTTCTGGAACTCGTCCAGAAAGGCCTTGTCTCCGGATGGGACGATCCACGTATGCCTACTCTCTGCGGAGTTCGCCGCCGAGGCTACACCGCCGAGGCCCTCAAGATGTTCTGCGAGAAGATCGGAGTCTCAAAGCGTGACCAGATGATGGACATCCAGCTTTTGGAATGGTGTGTGCGCCAGGATCTTAACGCAAGGGCCAACAGGTATATGGTCGTTCAGAAACCTTTGAAGGTCACCCTCACCAACTGGGAGCCGGGCAAGGTGGAGTGGTTCGACTGCCCTCTCAATCCTGCCGAGCCGGAGGGAGCCACCCGCAAGGTTCCGTTCACGGGAGAATTCTACATCGAGCGCGACGACTTTATGGAGGACGCTCCGAAGAAGTTCTTCCGCCTCAAACCAGACGGAGAGGTTCGTCTGAAATACACCTACATCATCAAGTGCGAGGAGGTCGTCAAGGATGCCGATGGCAATGTTGTCGAGCTCAAGTGCACCTACGACCCTACCACGAAGCCGGGAGGAGGCGAATGGCGCTCTGTCAAAGGCACGATCCATTGGGTTTCAACTGAATATGCCAAAGAGATCGAGATCCGCAACTACGACCGTCTCTTCGTCAAGGAGGACATGAACTCCATCCCTGAGGACAAGGACTACAAGGACTTCCTCAACCCGGAGTCACTCACAATAGCTAAAGGTTACGCCGAGCCGGCCCTTCTTGAGGACAACTCCGGAATCGCCGTCCAGTTCGAGCGCACCGGCTACTACTACAAGGATCCGGACAGCACCGCCGACAAGGTGATATTCAACAAGACGACTGCCCTGAAGGACTCCTACAAGCCTGAATAACAGAGGTGGTTATGCACCTGCCCCTTTTCATAGCCCGACGGTACCTGTTCGCGAAGAAGTCACACAACGTGATCAACATCATCTCCGCGATCAGTGCCGTCGGTATGGCTATAGGGACGGCTGCCCTGATCATCATCCTTTCAATCTACAACGGCTTCGACGAGCTTGTCAAATCGACACTCAGCAACGTGGAGCCGGACATACTCATAACCCCCGCCAAAGGCAAGATCTTCATCCCCGAAGGCGAGGCGTTCGACCGGATCAAGGCGAATCCGATGATCGGTGAATATGACCTCATCCTTCAGGAGAATGTGTTCGTGGACTATGACGGGCATCAGGGAATAGCCAAGGCCAAGGGCGTGGACAGCGCTTTCGAGGCGGAATCTCCTCTTGCGGAACACATCACCAACGGAGAGTTTTCCCTGCACAAAGGCCAGCTGCCGCAGATGGTTGTCGGCGCGGGCCTGGCATACAAGATGGGCATGAACCCGGCCTTCCTCGCCTCCGCGGAATTATATTTCCCGATCAGGGACAGGAATTTCTCGCTCGCGAACCCGGCGGCCTCGATTGAAACCGTACGGATGCGCCCTTCAGGAATATTCTCGGTCAACCAGCAGATTGACGATGATCTGATGATCGTGCCGATCGAAGAGATGAGAAAGCTGCTTGGCTATGAGGAAGAGGTTTCAGGAGTGGAGATCCGCCTGGCCGAAGGCTCCACGGCGAAAGACATCCGTTCCGCGATCAAGCATATTCAGAAAGAGTTAGGCCCTGAATTCAAGGTTTTGGACCGCTTCCGCCAGAATCCGTCGCTCTACAAGATGATGCGTTACGAGAAGGCGGCGATATTCCTGATCCTCATTTTCGTCATCATCATCATCGCACTGAACATCTTCGGCAGCATCACGATGCTCATCATCGAGAAAAAGGATGACATCGAAACCTACCGCAGCCTCGGGGCCACCGACCAGATGCTCCGCCGCACCTTCACTCTGGAAGGCTGGCTGATCTCCCTTCTCGGCCTCGCCGCCGGCCTTGTGGTCGGCATAGGCTTCTCCCTCGCCCAGCAGCACTTCGGCTTCATCAAGATGCCCGGCAGCTTCCTCGTGAACGCCTACCCGGTCATCCTCCAGTGGCAAGACGTCCTCGCCACAATCATCGGTGTAGCCCTCATCGGCTACATCATCGCCCTCCTCCCCGTCCGCCGCAACATCCGATAGATTTCCTCACGGGACAGCAGGGACATTCGGGAAGGAATGCTTATCTTCGCAACAATTAACTAATCACATTATGATAATACCTGACTGGGCCAAGGAGCTGAACTGCTCCATAACCGTCTGTGACAAGGACGGAGTGATTATCTATCAGAACGATCCTGCCGTGAGACAGTACGAGAAGCATGGCAGCCTGATCGGAAAGAACCTTTTCGGCTGCCACGGTGAACGTTCCGCAGGCATAATCCGTCACCTGCTGAAGACGGGCGGCACGAACTGCTACACCATCGAGAAGCAAGGTGTACACAAATTCATCTTCCAGAGCGCCTGGAAGGAAGACGGCGAGGTGAAGGGGCTATGCGAGATCTCCATCATCACTCCATCGGAGATGCCTCACTACGTCAGGGAATAAAGGATTTGAATATGAACCGGCAGGCCGCGAGGATGAGCATCGGGCCGAGGCCGGAGTAGAAGGATGCGATGAATTCAGCGGGGAGTCCGGGTATGAACTTCAGGCTGACGCCAAGGCATGCCATGCCCACAATCAGAATCCATCCGCCGGGTGGGAATGTCTGCCAGGGAGTCGTCTTCCGCGGCAGTCCGGCGATGCGCGCCGAGTACTTGTTCACGGCTTTGCGGAACATGAGGTAGAAGCACATCAGCACAAAGGCCGTGATGAGCAGCAGCCACCAGAGCCTTTCCGTAGGCATTGTCAAGTACGCCTGGATGCCTTTGACGGCGATGACAACCCCCGGCGCTCCCCAAAGGAGGGCGGCGATGTAATAGAGGACTTTCTTGTTCATACCTGATAGTTTATCTTGCGGCTATCTGTCTGACATTCACCACGGCTTAAGGTTGACAGTCTGGTAGAATGCCTGGGCTTCCCTCACCAGGGAGTCCGCCGGTGTCTCCTTCGGCGTCTCGGTGTGGCTCCACGGTCCGGTCTCCCTCACGTCGAACTGCCGGATTCGGCGAACCGGCGAGAGGACGGTCAGCACATCATCACTGTAGTAGCCCAGATCCTGGTAGGTGGCCATGAACGCCCGCTGGTTGTAGTCCGGCGCGAGGATGTCCCGGCCGTAGAACTTCGAGTCATAGGAGAAGTGCAACAGGGAGAAGATGGTCGGCATCAGGTCAATCTGTGAGCAAAGCTTCTCCACCCTCCGAGGCTGGATGAAGCCCGGGGAATAGACGATCGCCGGTATGTGGTACTTGTCCACCGGGATGCTGGTCTTGCCGGCGCTGGAGGCGCAGTGGTCGGCCACGACGATGAACACGGTGTTGCCGAACCACGGTCTGCGCGAGGCCTCGGCGAGGAACTGGCCGATCGCGAAATCGGTGTACTTCACGGCGGCGGAGCGCGACTTCATCTCACCGTCGTAGGTGATCTTCCCTTCCGGGAATGTGTACGGACGATGATTGCTGATTGTGAATATGATGGCGTGGAACGGAGTCCCGCTCTCGGCCTTCTTGTCGAACTCCTTCAAGGCCACCCTGTACGAATCCTCGTCGCAGGTACCCCAGATGTTGCTGAACGTTATGTCCTCCTTCGGATAACAGTACTTGTCGATGATCTCGAAGCCGTTGCCGGAGAAGTAGGCGCGCATGTTGTCGAAATAGCTGTCGCCGCCGTAGATGAACGAGGTCGTGTAGCCGTTCTCCCTCAGCACGGTGCCGGTGGAGAAAAGTCCGGCGTTGTCCGGCCTTTTGATAAGGCTTTCGCCGGCGCTCGGCGGAATGCAGAGGGTCAGGGCCTCAAGGCCGCGGACGGACCGGTTGCCGGCGGCGTAGAGGTTGTCGAAGACAAGGCTCTTTTCAATGAGCGTGTCCAGATTCGGAGTGATGCCGTCCTCATTGCCATAGGCGGCGAGGAAATCGGCGCTCAGGCTCTCGACGGTGATCATCACGATGTTCTTCCTGACAGGCGGAACGGAGTCCCTTATCATCCGCACGGCGGCATCGGCCGGCTGGTCTGCCTGCCGGACCGCGGAGCCAGCCTCCTCACGGACAGGAACCTGGCCGCACAGCGCGAGCTTGAGCCCCAGCGCCTCATCCTCGGGAAGCATCTGATAGAACCTGTCATATTCAAGAGTGCTGCTGCTGTAGGCCTCAAGGAAATTCCAGCATCCGTTGCACTGCAACTCGGTCGCGTAGTTATTGGAGCTCTGGAGGTTACGGTAGCTGAAACGCAGCCAGAAGAAGCTTCCGGCGAACAGCACCGCATAGATGACGAATGTCGCCAGGAACGGAACGGCTCCCCCGTTGCCGGACTCGCTGAAATCCTTCCGCCGGAACAGCCGCCAACAGATCAGCACCGCCACAAGAAAGACCCCGAGGAACATCGGCACGATAGGATATGATTCCATGATGTTCCCGATCACCTCGTTCGTGTAGACCAGATAGTCAACCGCTATGAAGTTGTACCTCACGCCGAACTCGTTCCAGAAGACACACTCAGAGATGGCGTTCACTATCATCAGGAATATGTACAGCCCCATAGTGAACAGCAGTCCGGCCTTGCACCAACCCTTCCTGATGTTCGGGATGAACAGCCTCAGGCAGAACGCGCCGAGAAGCAGGAGGGAGAGCAGACGGGCTATCGTCGGAACGACGGAACCATATTCAGTGAATATGTTGGATGGCAGCAATGAGTAGACCGCGAAGGCGAGCAGGGCGGCTCCGATAATGTAGCAGAGCGGCTTTTTGTACTTGGCGTCGTTCAGCGTGGCCTGCACCACCATCGCCGGTGCGAGCGCGAGCAGGGAGAACGCCACATCATTGACAAAGCCTAACAGAAAGATCTTAAGCCATTCCAGAGCCGTGAATCCGATGACAGTAGGCGGAGTGAACAGCAATAATATCCTTGTGATGAAGCCAAGCGCCACGGAAAAGGTGATGAAGACCGGCGCGAAGTACCTGAACCAGTCGTGGACTTTTCTGGTCTTGTCATAGTTTCTTAAGCAATTTCTGTCCATAAGGAGAAATGATTGATGTTTATCAGCTGCGAAGATAAGAATTTCCGACGATTATTGCTAACTTTGCGTAATTATGCGTAAATCATTCATCTTGATGAAAAGACATTTATTCTGCGTCGTCATAGCGGCGATCCTTTTTTCCGCCCTCCCGTCGGAGGCACAGATCCGTGGTTTCCGTCAGGAACAGTTGAAGGAATGGGAATTCAGCAAGGACGGCTCCAATTGGGAGACCGTGGCCGTGCCGCATTCCTACAACGCCGAGGATGGCCATTCTCCTTATTACTACCGTGGCAAGGCGACTTATCGCTGTGATCTGAGGATCACCGATGTGAAGAAGACATATTATCTCTTTTTCGAGGGTGCGGCTCAGGCGGCCGTTGTCAAGGTCAACGGAGAGCAGGTAGCGGCCCACAAGGGTGGCTACACGCCTTTCTCCGCAAACATCACAGAGTCTTTGACCAGGGGTGTCAACAGGGTGGAGGTGATTTGCGACAACTCTGAGGACCTGGAGATGGCTCCTGTCACTTCGGACTTCAATAAGAACGGCGGACTGCACAATCCGGTCTGGCTTCTGGTCATGGATGATGTCTATTTTTCGCCGGAGGACTACGGAATGTACAGGCTTCGTTGCGAGACTCCGGTCGTGACCAAGAAGAAAGTTGTCACCAATGTCAGGACTAAACTGGTCAACGCGGGCAATCGGGACGCGGACATCCTTGTGCGTGTCCAGCTTCTGGAGGCCAATGGCGCGTTGGGCTATCAGGCTGACCGCGAGGTCCTTGTCAAGGCGTTCTCTGAATATGACTTCGACCATGAGTTCATCCTTTCCGGCATGCATCTTTGGGAAGGCATGAAAGATCCTTACCTCTACACGATCAGGGTCGAGCTGTTCAAGGGAAAGAGGATGATGGACATCGCCGAGACAAAGGTCGGTTACCGTTCGATAGGGATGGATCCGGAGAGAGGATTCCTTCTGAACGGTCGTCCTTACCCTCTCCGTGGCGTGGCGATGCATCAGGACACTGATGGGAAGGCCTCCGCGTTGACTCAGGCTGACTATCGCCGCGACTACCGCATCGTCAAGGAGCTTGGGGCGAACTTCCTGCGTCTCGCCCATTATCCGCATAACGACTTCGCGTTCCAGCTTTGTGACTCTCTCGGAATCATTGTCCAGACGGAGATTCCTTGGGTCAATGTGTGCGGAACCAACGCCACACAGGCCTATTTCAACAATCTCCACCATCAGATGAAGGAGATGGTGAACAACCTCTACAACCATCCTTCCATCGCGTTCTGGGGAATGTGGAACGAGCTTGACACCTGGGGCAACAACAATGACCTCCAGGGACCGTTTGACGCGGAAAGGGTAGCGAGAGAGACCGAAAGGCTCTATAACTTTACTAAAAAACTTGATCCTGACCGATTTGTAGGCTTCACGGATTGCTCGAATCTCGCCCGTGAAGGCTATCCTGAACTAAAGGGTGACTTCTGCTCCCAGAATCTTTACTTCGGCTGGTACAGGACACCCAACAATTTCGACGGATTCACGCCCACGCTGAAAAAAGTCCGCGGCCTGAGACCTGACTGCCCTGTCAATGTCGCTGAATATGGCGTCGGCAACAATCCGTTCTGTCAAGTATGGAACCCTGCGGACGCTGTCCGCGACAAGGAGGACGACTCAAAGCATTATGAAGAATACGCGAACCGTTTCCACGAGTCGCACGTCCGCCAGATCAAGGCGATGCCTTGGCTGAACTTCACATCCATTTGGGTCTTGTTCGATTTTCCGGTGGCCAACCGTCAGGAAGGTTACATGGATTCCGAGGACGGAGTCAAGT
>OLYM01000945.1_pt1 | contig 11535 bp, 8 predicted proteins | sample 1673691 | NCBI WGS metagenome assembly OLYM01 (sample SAMEA103958123, study PRJEB25191) | human gut metagenome | reverse complement strand
GGCAATTTTATATGCGTTGAGGATATGCTCCCGTCCGGCCAGCGCCGAGACGAGCATGATGAGCGTGCTCTCCGGGAGGTGAAAATTCGTGACGAGCGCATCCAAGCATTTGAACTTATAACCGGGGTAGATGAAAATATCCGTCCAGCCGGACTGTGCGCGCAGCGTCCCGTCGGGCTCGGCGAAGCTCTCGACCGTGCGGCAGGACGTTGTGCCGATGCAGACGACGCGGCCGCCATTGGCCTTCGTCTCGTTGACGATGCGCGCCGTTTCCTCCGGAATTATGCAAAACTCCGAGTGCATCGGGTGATCTTCGATCTCATCCTCTTTGACAGGGCGAAACGTACCGAGTCCGACGTGCAGCGTGACATAGCCGATCTTCACGCCCATGTCCGCGATCTGCTGCAGGAGCTCCTTCGTAAAGTGCAGACCGGCTGTCGGTGCGGCTGCGCTGCCGAGCTCACGGGAATAGACCGTCTGGTAGCGCTCCTGATCCTGAAGCTCCGCCTTGATATACGGCGGCAGCGGCATTTTGCCCAGCCGCTCGAGCACCTCGAGGAAAATGCCCTCATAGTGAAACTGAACGATCTTGTTGCCGTCGGCAATCGCGTCGACAACCGTGGCAGTCAGTTCCCCGTCACCGAACGACAGCGCAGTGCCGGGCTGGGTCTTACGTCCCGGCCGGGTCAGGCACTCCCACTTGCCGTCGCCGAGGTCGCGCAGCAGCAGCACCTCGACCGCTCCGCCGGTGCTCCGGTGCCCGAGCAGACGTGCCGGAAGAACACGTGAATCATTGAGGATCAGGCAGTCGTTCGGGCGCAGAAACTGCGGCAGCTCATAAAAGTGGTGGTGCTCGACCGCACCGGTCGCTTTATCCAGCGTCAGCAGCCGGGAGGCATCGCGGCGCTCGAGCGGTGTCTGTGCAATGAGCTCCTCCGGCAGGTCAAAATAGAAATCCGATTTTTTCATGAAACATAGGCTCCGGTATAATAGAAACTGATAATCTCTTCGTAGGTTTTGCCGTGTTCCTGCGCCATGGCTTTGGCACCCCACTGGCTCATGCCGCAGTTGTGGCCGTAGCCGCCGCCGACGACATTGTAGACATTCGAAGCCGCATCATACTCCACGGTGAAGTGGCGGCTGTTATAGCGCAGGCCGCAGATCTTTGTCAAAAACGTGCGCACATTGTCCTTGCTGTAAGTTTTGCCGCCGACCGTCACAGTCATGACATTTCCGATTGGCGTATAAGTGACGGAGATGTCACCGACTGCATCGCGGGAAACAGATGTTCCCCAGCTCTTACAGTAAAAATCAATATCTTTTTCATATGGGTCAATCACGCCGCGCAGATACGGCACCTCCGCAACCCAGACGTTCTCGGAGTTCTCGGTCGCGCCGCCATCGGCAGCAAAGAAGAACGTCTCACACAGTTTGCCCTGATAGCGCACAAATTTCCCCGCCGTCTCGTCCACGGCGCGGTCACTGTTGGCGCTGGCTTCGATCGTGCCCAAGTAAACCTGGCTGGTCGTCGTCGCCGTGATGTCAAAGCCATACGCCGGCAAGCCATTCATGTGCGAGGCGGCATATGTACGCGCGCAGACCGCCTGCGCCTTGAGTGCCTCGATCGGCCAGCCGCTGCTCATCTCATACGGCACAACGCCCTTGACATACGACTCCAGATCCACGAAGTTCACAAGCGTGAGCTTCTGCGGTTCCTGCGTGTTGAAGCGTGTAAACTGGAAGTCGCCATAATACGTGCACGAGCGATCCGTGCTGCGGTATTTGCACTCGGCCACCTGCGTGATCGCGGCGCCGCCGCCGTTTTGCGGTGCAAGTGTAAGCGATTTGGTCGAGCCGCAGTCGAAGCCGAAGAGGATCTGATCCGTACCGGCCTTCACGACCAGCACGCCGCGCGAGCCGCCGGAAACGACGCTTCCGTTCGCGGCAGCCGATGATTTGGACGCCGCATCCGCCGTCTCAAAGCTGCCGACGCGCACGCGGTACGTTCCGTTATAGAACACCGGATAGCCGCCGCACGTCTTTGCAGCCGCCTGCGCCGCGTCAAAGCTCGCATACGTGTTGCCGAGCTGGATATGATAAGCGCCGAAGGTGCTGCTCCCGACCGTGACGTTCGTGTCTGCGACGACAGCCACGGAGCTCTCCGCCGTTGCGCCGACCTTGCGGAAAACGCGCCCGGCCTCCTCATCATAATATCCGAAGGCGAAGCCGGAGCCCGTCTTGATCTGCAGATGCACGGCACTCAGCGCCGTCGAGCCAAACGCCAGACCCGCGCGGATGATTCCGTTTGGAATGTTCGGCTGCACGTCGTCATATTCCGTGCCGCCGAGCATCTGTGTGCCGTTCGCCGTGGCCGCATAGACACCGCGCTCCGGCAGCTTTGCCGCGTCTCCGGACGCACCGACGGCATACGCGTCCGCCATCGTCAGCGTGCTGCTGCCGTCATTGACGTAATACGTCTGCGCACCGAACACCGGCGTGCAGGGCGCCGCAGCCAGCAGAGCAGCGGCAAGCAATGCCGTTACTGCCTTTTTCAAACTCGATTTCATAGCGCACCTCGCTGTTTTGTGAGAGTGGTCATACGCAAAATACGACACTTTATTATAATAACTTTTCGCGCATTATGCAAGTGCTTTTCGATGGCAAAACGCCCTCTGGAAATCCCGGAGGGCGTTTGAAGCGTACATCAAATATGCAGGAACACTTTTGCGATGGAAAAATAAATCAGCAGTGACACCGCGTCCGTAATCGTCGAAATGAGCGGGCTTGCCATGACAGCCGGGTCAACGCCGATCTTTTCGGCGATCATCGGCAGAAGGCTGCCGACTGCTTTGGCAAACATGACCACGAACACGATCGTGCAGCAGACCGTCGCCGCGACCGACATCGTAACAGCGGTGTTGCCAAGCAGAAGCCGGTCGACCAGCAGCATTTTCACGAAATTTGCCGCTGCGAGTGAAACACCGCACAAAAACGCGACACGCAGTTCTTTCCAGATCACGCGCAGCGCGTCCGACGTCGATGTATCACCAAGCGACAGGCTGCGGATGATCGCCGTGGACGACTGGCTACCGGAGTTGCCGCCCGTACCCATGAGCATAGGCATGAACGATGCAAGCGCAACCTGCGTCGCCAAAGCATCCTCAAAGTGCGTGACGATCATGCCGGTGAAGGTCGCCGAGAGCATGAGAAACATCAGCCACGGGATGCGGTTTTTCCAGATATCCACGACGCTTGTGCGGGAGTACGGCTTATCGGACGGCGTGATACCGGCCATCTTTTCGATGTCTTCCGTAGCCTCCTGCTCCATGACGTCGATGATATCGTCGACCGTGACAATACCGACGAGGCATCCTTCCTTATCTACGACCGGTATGGCCAGCAGGTCATAATTGGAGATCATCTCCGAGACCTCTTCCTGGTCATCACCGGTGGTCGCGTAGATGACATTGGTATCCATGATGTCCTCAAGAATCACGTCATCATCCGACAGCAGCAGATCCTTGACCGTAACAACACCCTCAAGCTTGCGCTTGGCCGACGTGACATAGCAGACATAGATCGTCTCCTTGTCCTCGCCGATCTTGCGGATGCGGGCAAACGCCTCGCGTACACTCATGTATTTTTTCAGATCCACAAACTCGGCCGTCATGATGCTGCCGGCAGAGTTTTCGGGATATTTCAGATACTGGTTGATGAGCGCGCGCGTAGCAGGCGTCGCCGTGCGCATAACACGCTTGACGACGTTTGCAGGAAGCTCTTCCATCATGTCGACCGCATCGTCGACATACAGTTCCTCGATGATGCCGGCAAGCTCCGTGTCTGTAATGGAGTTGATGATCGTCTCCTGCTCCTCGACCTGGAGATTTGCAAACACTGATGCTGCAATCTCCTTGGACAGGATGCGGAACACCATCGCCATCCGCTGGGGGTTATCCTCCCAGAGTTCACCGAGAAATTCAGAGATATCAAACTCATTCATTTCGTTGAGCTTTTGGCTCAACGCCTTCATCCGATGTTGATCCAGAAGCGCAAAGAGTTCGTCGTGCAGCGCCTCGTAGTCCTCGTACTCCTCGTATTCCGTGTTCTGATCGTCCATCTCCTTGCCCCTCCTTTCCGTCCGGTGTTACAGATCAGCCGTTGAGGTACTCCTTCTGGCTGCAGCTGAGGCTGTCGATGGAGACGCCCATGGCCTTGAGCTTGCGGCGTGCGATGTTGTCATCGATCTCCGCAGGCACAGACACGACACCCGGACACAGCTGGCCGCGCATGCGCACCAGATACTCCGCGCTCATAGCCTGCACGGCAAAGCTCATATCCATGATCTCGGCAGGGTGTCCGTCACCGGCCGCCAGATTCACCAGACGTCCCTGCGCGATGACGTAGATCGTCTTGCCGTTCGGCAGACGGTAGGCATCAATATTGTGCCGCGCCTCATAGATTTCATCCGCGCAGCGATCGAGCGCCTCCATGTCGATCTCAACATTGAAGTGACCGGCATTGGAAACGATCGCGCCGTCTTTCATGTGCTCGCAATGCTCGAGCGTGATGACGTCCTTGCAGCCCGTGACCGACACGAAAATGTCACCGATCGCGGCAGCGTCCATCATCGGCATGACCTCATAGCCGTCCATCACGGCTTCGAGCGCACGGACGGGGTCTACCTCGGTCACGACGACCTTTGCGCCAAGTCCCTTCGCGCGCAGCGCAACGCCCTTGCCGCACCAGCCGTAGCCGCTCACAACAACATACTTGCCGGCGACGACGAGGTTCGTCGTGCGCATAATGCCGTCCCACACGGACTGACCCGTGCCGTAACGGTTATCAAACAGGTGCTTGCAGTCGGCGTCGTTGACCATGATCATCGGGAAGCGCAGCGTCCCGGCGCGGTCCATAATGCGCAGACGGTGGATACCGGTCGTCGTCTCCTCGCAGCCACCGATGACCTGCGGGATGAGATCTGTGAACTCCGTGTGCATCAGATGCACCAGATCACCGCCGTCATCAATGATGATGTTCGGGGCGACGGAAAGAACGCTGCGCAGATGCGCCTGATACTCCTCGTCCGAGCAGCCGTAGACAGCGTGCACATCCATTCCCTTTGCCGCCAGCGCCGCAGCGACATCATCCTGTGTAGACAGCGGATTCGATCCGGTGACGTGCATCTCAGCACCGCCCATTTCGAGCACACGGCAGAGATACGCGGTCTTAGCCTCCAGATGCACGGACAGCGCGATCTTGAGACCGGCAAACGGCTTCTCGCGCGCAAAATCACTGCCGATGTCGCGCAGAACAGGCATATGTGCTTCTACCCAGCGGATCTTTCGCTCTCCGGATTCCGCAAGGTTCAGATCTTTGATCGTGCTCATAAGGCAACCTCCCACTAAAAATCGATTTAGGCGCTTTATTCTAACACTTTCGGCAAGCGTTGACAACCGCTATTTGCACAGAAAACGCCCCGGAAGGGCAGCATCCCTCCGGGGCGTCGAGAAAACCGGCCGCTCACCAGCCGCAGTACAGGCAGTATCCGATGGCTGCCGTCAGCGCAGCGGCGACGGAGCACAGACCGATCAGCAAGCCGGTGTATGATCTTTGCTTTGGCCGCGGTGCGCGTACCGCCGGCACACTGCCGACAGCTTCACGCGCCTGCCGCACAATATCCGCCGCGGTGACACCGCTGCCGGCGGCATTGTCACGCACGATGTAGATGATCTGCTCGAACAGCTGACTGTCAGCGGCATCGACTACCACAACGCGGCGCGAAATACCGTGAGCAAACGCGGTCTCTCCTGCGTTTGCCGCCGCGGGAAGGGATTGCGATCGTACAGAATTGCGGGCAGACTTGTTTTTTCGTTTCATCAGCTGCGCACCTCCACCTTTACCGCCAGTGCGGTCATGTCATCTCCACGCCCGTATTCACGGATCGCAGCGCGCACGACGCTGCCCGCGAGCGTCTTCATGTCTCCATCCTCAAAATCATTCAGCAGCCGTCTCAGCCAGAGATCCTGCCCGTCGGACACGACGCCGTCACTTGCGATCACGGCGACGCTCCCCGGCTTGAGATGCATGTGCAGCTCATCGGGGGCTTTCCCGCTCTCCTGCTCGAGACCGGGAGCAAACGACGTGCAGCGCAGCTTTTTGAGCGCGCCGCCGGATTTTACATAGGTCGGTGCGGCGCCGTACTTATAAAAATCAGCCTCGCCGGTAAACAGATTCATGCACATGAGATCCACCGTGGCATAGCCCCAGTTTTCTCCGTCGCGCAGCAGCATGGCTGAGTTTAACAACTTCATGGCCAGCGTCGGACTGACACCGGAGCGCAGGAATTCTTCCAGCATGCCGACCGTTCCGATGCTGCCGTCGGCCGCCGATTCACCGCAGCCCATGCCATCGGACAAGATCACGCACAGCTGCCCTGCGTCGGTTTTGAAATACGTGCCGCGGTCGCCGGAGACCGTCTCCCCTTTCTTGCGCATGGACGCGATGCCGACCGAGACCGCCAGCGGCTCCGCCTCCAGAAGGAGCAGGCTGTCGCCGCGCACGCTGTCTTCCGGCATACACAGGCGCACACCGAGTGCCGCCGAGAGCTTGTCAAGATAATCCGGCAGCTCCAGCAGCGGGCGCAGATACCGGCTGTCGATCGTCACACGCAGGCGCCCCGTGCTCTCGCGGAAAACTGCGGCATCGGCCTCAACGCCGACCGTGCGCAGATAACGGATAAGCCGCTGTTCTGCGAGCGGGTCGGCGCCATAGCTGCTGTCCAATTCATGCGACACATTCGTGAGCACCTGCGCAAAGTCGGCATACTGCTGCCAGAGTACGGTGCGGTTTTCCTGCAGGGTTTCCTGCATCCGCTGGCGATAAGCGCGCAGACGCAGCTCACCGTTGACAACCTCAGTGTATTCATGCAGATAGACACAACGGTCACGGAAATACGGCGGAAAATCCTCCGGCAGCAGGCGGCCGCGTGTTTGGATGCGCCGCGTAGCATCGTTCATGATATTGAGGGTATCGAGCGCCCGGCGCGTCCAGCATTCCTGCTGCAGCTTGCACCGGCAGCAGACACGGTCGGCCGCGCGGTCGAAGATCTTGGCGGCGTCGGCATCGTTTTCAATCGCCGCAGCCGCTTGAGACGCGGTGTCATGCAGCTGCTGATATGCGTGCGCCATTCCGCCTACGCGCCCGGCAACATACCGGCGCAGACCGGATTCGCCGCTCCCGGCGCGCATCGGCTGCAAAAACGCACCGACCGCGACCACGAATTTCTTCGGGAGAGCGAGATAAGCGCCGACGGCAAGCAGCAGCTCCGCGCTCGCCCCGATGCGCAGCGCCGGGAGCGGGACACAAAACAGCGCCAGAAGATACGCCGCTGCAAACGTACTCAGAAAAAAACCACGGCGATGCTTGCAAAACTGTCCGGATAACAGCCCAGCAGCCGCATACACGACCGAGAACAAAACGCCGTCCCCGGCGGCCACATCCATGGCGATGCCGAGGATCACGCCCGCAGACGCACCGCACAGTGCACCGCCCGTTCCGCTGAGCACGAGCAGAATGAGCACTGAGAGGGCTCTGCCGACCGAGAGCGTGTCAAACAGCAGGAGGTTATTCACGCCCATGAGCAGACACGCGAGCAAAAACACCGCCGATACATTGCGGCAGATCTCGGCATTGGCCGTGCGCGGCTCCTGCGCGCGCAGCAGGTCGTCAAAGCCGTAAGCCGCTCCCGCACAGAGGATCAGAAACAGCGCCATGCGCGATATCAGCAGCAGTGACACGCCGCCCGTGAGCAGATACAGCACCAGGCGCGTCGGTATGTAAGCCGCTGCGGAGACGAGCGGCGGATACCAGCGCGTCTGCACAAACGGACGGCTGCGCAGAAAATACGCCGTCAAAAAAATCAGGCAGCATCCGGCTGCAAGCTGCGTGCCGGATGCGACGCCGAAAGCGGCAAAATAACCGAGTGCGCACCCCACAAGGCACAGTGCGCCGCCGGATCCATAACCCATCGCTGCCAAGAACGCCAAGCCGAACGGCGCCGGTGAGTCTGCGATGTGCGCCGTCGATAAAATAAGCCCGAGCGCAAAGCTCACGAGCATACCGACCCACTTGGCGTTGTCACTTGCCGGCAGCAGGCCCATCGGGCTCAGCGGTGTTCCGTGCGCGCGCACGGGGCGGTCACCGCCCGCGATTCTGACGTTCATAGTGGTTCCTCCTGACGCAGATAAGTTTACATAAATTATAGATTCTTATCATTATGAAAACTGTCATTCCCCGCTGTCGCAAAAGATATCTTTGTACAGGAAGCCCTTATTTTTGGACGCAAAAAAGCTGCCGGAACAAATCCGACAGCTTTTTATCTGATTCGATTTTTATCTCGGGCTCAGTTTTCCGAATCCGACTGCTGCAGCAGATGCTCACCGATGCGAAACACATCGCCGGCGCCGACGGTCAGAATGATATCACCCGGACGGGCGATCCTGCGCAGCTCGCGCTCGATCTCCGCAAAGGTCGGGTAGAATTTCGCACCCGGGATCTGCGCGGCCAGATCGGCAGACGAAATGCCGATGGTGTTTTTCTCGCGCGCAGCGTAGATCTCCGCCAGATAGACGATCGTCGGGCGGCGGAGCTGCTCGACAAAATCGTTGAAGAGCTTCGCCGTGCGGCTGTAGGTGTGCGGCTGGAACACGACGATCGTGCGCTGATAGTTGAGCGTATCCACGGCATCCAGCAGCGCGCGCAGCTCACTCGGATGGTGTGCATAATCGTCGTACAGATCCGCGCCCTGAAACTTGCCCTTAAAATCAAAGCGGCGGCCTGCGCCCTCAAATCCGGCAAGACCATATTTGACGGCGTTCGGGCTGACACCGAGCACAATGGCTGCGGCCGTGGCAGCGAGTGCGTTGCGCACATTGTGAATACCCGGCACGTGGAGTGTCACGCGGGCAAAATAATTTCCCCGGTGATAAATATCAAACTCAGACACCGAGCCGCGGTGCACGATGTTCTGTGCATAGACGTCCGCTTTTGCATTCAGACCGAAGGTAATGACCTTGCGCGCAATGCCGCGCAGAGCGTCCATGGTGTTGGCATCGTCATAATTTGCGATCACAGTGCCAGTTTCTGCCGGAACGCGCTCGGCAAAGCAGCGGAAGGAATGCTTGATATCCTCAAGATCCTTGAAGAAATCCAGATGATCCGCCTCGATGTTCAAAACCACGGCGATCGTCGGGTTGAGCGCCAGAAATGAGTTATAATACTCGCACGATTCCATGATAATCGTGTTGCCCTTGCCGACGCGGTGGCAGGCCTTCAGCAGCGGAAGCGTTCCGCCGATCATAACGGTCGGGTCTTTTTCCGCCGCCATCATGATGTGCGTACACATGGACGTCGTTGTGGTCTTACCGTGCGTACCGGAAATGCACAGCGCGTTCTGATATCCGCGCATGAGTGCTCCCCAAGCCTGCGTGCGCTCAAAGACCGGAATGCCGCGGCGATGCGCCTCGTGCACCTCCGGGTTATCATCGTGCACGGCAGCCGTGCGGATCACAAATGAAATGTCATCCGTGACATTGTCCGCACTGTGGCCGATATGGATCGGGATGCCGCGCTCACGCAGCGTGAGCGTGTTGCTGCTCTCGGCCATATCCGAACCGCGGATGTCCAGCCCGGCGTCATGCAGCACCTCCGCCAGCGGCGACATGGACACGCCGCCGATACCGATCAGCAGGCCGGTCTTTCCGGGAACCAGGTAATTCTTAAAATCCATTCAAAGCACCAAATTTCATAAAAATATTGTGATATCCGGCACAGCGGGATATGATCGCGCCGCGCAGACAAGTTACAGACAGGTTACAGTTGTCATTTAGATTCCGAAGTATTATAATACGTTTGCTAACACATTACAATAGATTTTTGACGAACCGGCTGCAAAAAGCCCTCTTTATTCAAACAAAAAGGAGCAAAAACGGATGAATGAAGCCTGGAAAGAGCTCAAGCAGGCGTGCGCGCAGTGCCATCGCTGCGGTCTCGGCGAGACGCGGCACAGCCTCGTGTTCGGAGACGGTGCAGAAAGCGCACGCATCATGCTCATTGGCGAAGGCCCGGGTGAGCAGGAGGACCGCCAGGGCGTGCCGTTTGTCGGCCCGGCCGGAAAGCTGCTCGACGACATGCTCGAGATGATTTATCTGGACCGCACCAAGGTCTACATCGCCAACATTGTCAAATGCCGTCCGCCGCATAACCGCGACCCGCAGTTTGCGGAGCAAAAGTGCTGCAGCGAATGGCTGCAGCGGCAGATCGAGCTTGTCGATCCTGTGCTTATTGTCTGCCTCGGCCGCATCGCTGCAACGGCGCTCATCAAAGACCCGTTTCGCATCACGCGCGAGCACGGGCAGTGGTTCGATGTCAACGGCCGCCGCTATATGGCGATCTACCACCCCTCTGCCCTGCTGCGCGACCCGAGCAAACGCCCGGAAACATTTGTCGATCTCAAGACCCTGCAGCGCGAGATCTATGCGCGCTGCCCGGAGGTGTATCCCGATGCCTGACATGCGGATCCGACGCGCAGCGCCGGCTGATCTTCCGGTACTGACCCGGCTCTGGCAGGCGGCATTTGGCGATCCGCCGGAGCTGATCGAGCGATTTTACCGCCGCTTCCCGCCGGCGAAGGCTGCATGGGTGGTCGAAGCCGGCGGCTGCGTCGTCACGGCGGCGCATCTTTTGGAGGGACGCTTGCACACGGCGGACGGCGGCGTCTTGCCCTGCGCCTACGTGTATGCGGTCTCGACCGACCCGGCGCATCAGGGAAACGGCTATGCCTCGGCGCTGATGCGCCGCTTTGCGATGGATGCAGACGCGAGCGGCTGTGTCCTCTACACGCTCCCAGCGGAGGCCTCCTTATACAAGTGGTATCAGGCAGTCATGGGCACAACGCAGACCGCCCGCGGCGAGCGGATACGCATTGCCCGGCAGCAAACAGCCGGCACTTTGCCGAGTGTTACCCGCATCAGCGCGCCGGAATACGCTGTACTTCGGGCGCAGCAGCTGCAGGGGCAAACCTACGCAGAGCCGTCAGCAGCGCTGCTGGATTTTCAAGCCGATCTGTGCGCCATGTGCGGCGGCGCTTTGGTGCACGTCGGCTGCGGATGCGCCGTCGTGGAACGAGATGGTGACACGCTGATCATCAAGGAACTGCTGGGTGCAGACACCGCATCTGCGGCGCAGGCGCTGCTCGCAGCCTTTGACGCACAGGCGGCACAGGTATGTCTGCAAAGGCAAGACGGCGCACAGCCGATGGCGGCGTATCGTCCGTTTTTCCGCGATACAGCGGATATATTCTGGGGGCTCTATCTGGACTGAGCAAAAACTTCATGGATCGGTAATCATTTTTCTCTTGTTTGCGTAATATTTTCCCGATATCCTTGAATTCAGAAGCAAGCAATCGATTTTCTTTTTTCCTCATCCACAGCAAAACAAAACAGAGCGAAGCGGCACAGAAGCAATTTCTGTGCCGCT
>OLYM01000943.1_pt1 | contig 11543 bp, 7 predicted proteins | sample 1673691 | NCBI WGS metagenome assembly OLYM01 (sample SAMEA103958123, study PRJEB25191) | human gut metagenome | reverse complement strand
CGGCCCACTGCTTAGAAGGCAGTTGCTCTATCCGGCTGAGCTACTGGCGCACATTCAAGAACCCTCGGAAAATGGAGCGGGTGAAGGGAATCGGACCCTCGTACCCAGCTTGGAAGGCTGGTATTCTACCATTGAATTACACCCGCAAGCTATGAGAGCATACCATTATCCGCGCCGGATGTCAAGAGTTCCTGAAAGAAAAACTTTGAAAATCCGGCGCGGCATGGAAAAATTTTTATCCGATCAGCCGTGATAGAGCTTGTGCGTTTCGTATTTCGGCTCGCAGGTGAGGTTGATCTTGAGCTTGGAGAGCGTGTTCTCATCGGCGCGGGCGAGAATGACGGTCGCGTGCGCCTCGCTCCCGGCGAGATCGTTGAGCGCCTCCATCGCCCGCGAGGCGACCGGATCGCTGACGGCGCATACCGCGAGCGCGATGAGCGCTTCGTTCACGTGCAGGCGCGGGTTCTTGTTGCCGAGATGCTCCACCTTGAGATGCTGCAGCGGCCGGATGATCTCCGGGGAGAGGAGCAGCACGTCGTCCGGGATACCGGCGAGCGTTTTGAGAGCGTTCAGAATACACGCCGAGCACGCGCCGAGCAGCGAGCTTGTCTTGCCGGTGACGATGCGCCCGTCGGGCAGCTCCATCGCCATGGCGGGCTTGTCGCCGTTGAGCTCCGCCTTTTCGAGCGCCGGGACGACCGGCGGGCGGTCCTTGCACGTGATGCCGAGCCGGTTCATCAAAAGCTCGAGCTTCATGAGGGCGTTCTGGCTGGCCATGCCCTTGCGCACCTCGCACGCCGTGTGGTACCAGCGGCGGATGATCTCCTGCTTCGAGGCCTCGCAGCACGCCGCATCATCGCAGAGACAGTACCCGGCCATATTCACGCCCATGTCCGTGGGGCTCTTGTACGGGCTCTCGCCGAGAATGCGCGTCAATATCGCGCTGAGCACGGGGAAGATCTCTACATCGCGGTTGTAGTTGACCGCCTTCTCGCCGTAAGCCTCAAGATGGAACGGGTCGATCATGTTCACATCGTCCAGGTCGGCGGTCGCCGCTTCGTAGGCAAGGTTGACCGGGTGGTTGAGCGGAAGATTCCAGATCGGGAACGTCTCAAATTTCGCATACCCGGCGCGCTCACCGCGCTGGTGATGATGATAGAGCTGGGAAAGACATGTCGCCATTTTGCCGCTGCCGGGGCCGGGCGCGGTCACGACGACGAGCGGGCGGGTCGTTTCGATAAAATCGCTCTTGCCGAAGCCGTCGGGCGATACGATCAGCGGGAGGTTGGCGGGGTAGTCGGGGATGATGTAATGGCGGTAGACCGGCACGTTGAGCGCTTCGAGCCGCTTCTGGAACTGGGACACCGTGTCCTGCTCACGGCAGTGCGTGATGCACACGCCGCCGACGTACAGCCCGCAGGCGCGGAACGCGTCGATAAGGCGCAGCGCCTCCATGTCGTAGGTGATGCCGAGATCGCCGCGGCGCTTGTTGCGCTCGATATCGTCTGCGGAGATTGCCACGATGACCTCGCTCTCCGCCTTCATCTCCATGAGCATGCGGATCTTGCTGTCCGGCCGGAAGCCCGGCAGAACGCGCGAGGCGTGGAAATCGTCAAAGAGCTTGCCGCCGAACTCCAGATAGAGCTTGCCGCCGAACTTATTGATGCGCTGGCGGATGCGCTCCGACTGAAGCCGGACATACTGGTCGTTGTCAAAGCCGATCTTTCTCATTTTATTCTCCCGTATGGTAAATTATTTGTATGGGTCTCGTGTCGGGTCGGGTGCGTAGGTGTGGGTCAGCGTGTCGTTGGGATCATCGAAGATGCAGGTGATATACGGCTCATAACTTTCCGGATGCGTGATTGCAATGCCGTTCCCGGTCGAAACGCCGTCAATGGGCGGCACATTCTCGCAGGTGAGGCGGAACATCAGCCCGGGCGGGGCGTTGAACGCGTCCTGCACATAGTTCACAAAGCAGCGCAGATCCTTTGTGCGGTGGATGTTGCCGAGAACACGGTCGCTGCGCATATAGGAATCGATATCCCCGTTTTCGATGACCGTCGTCAGGCCGATGTCCGCATCGTTCCGATAGTGGGTCAGATCGATGATGTAGTACCACTCGCCGTCCCAAATGTAGTTATAAATGTGGCCGCTGCCGTCCCGCTGGGAGGTGCTGATGTAGCCCAGCTCGTCATAGTCTCCGTCCAGAATATAGCGCAGCCAGGCGGAATCCGTGGCGCAGCAGCCGCTGTTGTTCTCTGCCGCGAGACGTCCGGGGGTGTGATATTCCCAGTCTATGCCGTTTTCCTCAATGCGGATGTTGTCGTCCGCCGACCGGAAATCGCCGATCTGATAGAGCTGCAGCGCTTCATAGAGCGTGGAGATCTCCGCCTGCTTTTCCTCGGGCGTGTCGGACAGAAGACGATAAACCTGCGCATTGGTGAACCGCGTTTTGCCGAGCGCCGATGCGCTCACCCAGTATACGCCCTCAAAAACCTCGATCTCGAAACCGGCGTCGCAGCGAAGCGCGGCAAGGTCACGGCCGTTGTCGGTGCTGTAGTCCGCCGGAGTCTGCGCCGCTGACCGGGACGCCGGGCTGCCGTCAAGCTCGTAGATGTAGGAATAGGATACCTCGCCGCCCGAGGCGGTCTCCGGTGCTTCCGGAGTCTCCGGGACAGCGGCCTTTTCCGCGCTGTCCGCTGCTTTGACCGTCTCTTCGGAAACCGCGCCTGTCTCCTTCGATATATCCTGATATCCTGGCCGGAGCGGCCGAGCCGGACATACACAAGCGTGCTGACGGCAAGGTTTGCCGCCAGCAGTACGATTACAAGAATTCGGAACAGTGTTGTTCCCTTGCCCTTTTCCATTTTCTTTTCCTTTTCTGAGACAGCGCTGCTTTTACTCGCCGTAATGCACGTCGCCGTTGAGATGCGAGAGTGCCGTGAGGTATTTTACCATGCAGTGAACGGTGCTGCTCCGGATGACATAGTGCGTGTCTCCGGCACTGATGTAAAGGTCCTGCGGGCCCATGAGCGATACGCCGGTGATCTCGCTTACCGGGATCTCCGCCTTCGGCAGCTCCAGCGTGCCGCGGAAAAGGCGCATGTCGCCGCGGCCGAGCAGCTTTGTGCCGCTGCCGGACGCGACCGTATCGACGCGCACGTCGGTGTCGGTGAAAATGGGCTTATCCTCCGCCTCGTCGCACAGGCGGACGATCTCGCCCTTCTGCCAGCGCGTCCAGTCGCGGAGGTTGTCGAAGGGAATATCCTCCCCGACGAGAAAGCCCGTCGGCAGATAACGGAACGAAAAGCCGCACTTCCAGCACCGGACGGTATCGTCCCGGCTCTGGAGCGTATGCATCCTGCCGCACTTCGGGCAGAGGAAGAGCAGCCGCTCCAGGTGCTCGGCGAGGGCCTTTCCCTCAAAGCGCACGGGGTTTTTCCGCTGGCGTTCGTAGGCGTCCTCGTGAAGATCGGAAACGATGCGCTCATTGATCTCCTGCGGGCTCATCGCGCGCAGCTCCTCGGGGGAGTATACGCGCACGGCCTCGCCGTGCATCTTCCCGCGGCGGATGGAGTTGCCCGCCCAGCGGGGGCTTGCGAAGTATCCGCCCGTGAGCTTATAGGTGACGAGCGACGCACCGCTCGAGCGCGCGAGCTTGCCGATCGAGGGGAGAAACTCCGCCGTCACGCCGTCCCAGGTGCGGTTGCCCTCCGGGAAAACGCACACGTTCATCCCGCGGCGGAGATAGCGCATCATCGTGAGAACGGTGCTCGCGGCGCTGCCGCTCTTCTGGCGGGGGATGGGGGACTGGAGCCATCCCACAAGCTTGCCGCCGAGCCCCGCGCGGAGCAGGTGCTCGCTTGTGACAAAATAGGTCTGCTCCGGGAAACTGCACGCCACGAGGATGGGGTCCCAGTTCGTGACATGGTTGCTCACGAGCAGATACGGACCTTTGACGTTCGTTTTTTCACAGGTAAAGCCGAATTTGATCCAGCAGATGAACTTTGCGAGCGGGCGCAGCGCTTTCCATACAAATACATGGCGGCGGCGTCCCTTCACGGTGCCGTGCTCCTCCATATGCAAGCCTCCTTTGCGGCAGTCCATAATATTCTATTTTACAGTATACATCATTTCCTTTCGCAGTTCAAACCCGAAGAGCGCGAAATTCCTCTTTTTTTTCGGCGCGAAATGTGCTATAGTCTAAAATAAGTATAACTATCTCCGCACTGAGGCGGAGAGCAGGAAAGGCAAAACCATGGGTATTCTTGATAAACTGTTCGGCACCCGCAGCGAGCGGGAGGTAAAAAGGCTCCTTCCGACGGTCGATAAGATCGAGGCGCTGAGCGATGAATATGCCGCGCTGAGCGACGAGGCTCTGCGCGCCAAGACCGAGGAATTCAAAGCGCGCTACCAGAGCGGCGAGACGCTGGACGACCTGCTGCCGGAGGCGTTTGCCGCCGTGCGCGAGGCGAGCTGGCGCGTTTTGGGCATGAAGCCCTTCCGCGTGCAGCTCATCGGCGGCATCGTGCTGCATCAGGGGCGCATTGCGGAAATGAAGACCGGCGAGGGCAAAACGCTCGTCGCCGTACTCCCGGCGTATCTGAACGCCATCACCGGCGAGGGCGTGCATATCGTCACCGTGAACGACTATCTCGCCCGGCGCGACAGCGAATGGATGGGCAAGGTGCACCGTTTCATGGGACTGAGCGTCGGTCTCATCGTCCACGGTCTCACCGGCGCGGAGCGCCGTGCCGCTTACGCTGCGGACATCACCTACGGCACGAACAACGAGATGGGCTTTGACTATCTGCGCGACAACATGGCGCTCTACAAAGAGGACATGGTGCAGCGCGGCCACGCATTCGCCATCGTGGACGAGGTGGACTCCATTCTCATCGACGAGGCGCGCACCCCGCTCATCATCTCCGGTCAGGGCGACGAGTCCACCGACCTCTACCGCCGCGCGGACGATTTCGTCTCGCGCCTGAAGAAGCTCGTCGTCGCGTCCGTGGACGAGAAGGAAGAGGAGTCCGACGATATCGACGCCGACTACATCGTCGATGAAAAGGCGCGCACCGCCACGCTCACCGCCCGCGGCATTGCCAAGGCGGAGGCGGCGTTCAATCTCGAAAATCTCGCCGACATGGAAAACTCCACGCTCTCGCACCACATCAACCAGGCGCTCAAGGCGCACGGCGTCATGCGGCGCGACATCGACTACGTCGTCAAGGACGGCGAGATCATCATCGTCGATGAGTTCACCGGCCGTCTCATGCTCGGCCGCCGGTACTCCGAGGGTCTGCACCAGGCCATCGAAGCCAAAGAGCACGTGGACGTGCAGAAGGAGAACAAGACCCTTGCCACGATCACGTTCCAGAACTATTTCCGTCTGTACGGCAAGCTCTCCGGCATGACCGGCACCGCGCTCACTGAGCAGGAGGAATTCCAGTCGATCTACGCGCTCGACATCGTTGAGATCCCAACGAACAAGCCCGTTATCCGCATCGACCGGAACGACGTTGTATACAAGAATCAGGCGGGCAAGGATCGCGCCATCATCGAGCAGATCAAGGCGTGCTATGCCAAGGGCCAGCCTGTGCTCGTCGGCACGATCTCCATTGAGAAGAGCGAATACATCTCGTCCCTGCTCCGCAAACAGGGCGTGCCGCACAGCGTGCTCAACGCCAAGCACCACGAGAAGGAAGCGGAGATCGTCGCGCAGGCGGGCAAGCTCGGCGCCGTGACGATCGCCACGAACATGGCCGGCCGCGGCACGGACATCATGCTCGGCGGCAACCCGGAGTATCTGGCCAAGTCCGATCTCCGCCGCGCCGGATACGACGAGGACACGATCAGCGAGGCGACCGGCTACGCCGAGACCGAGGACGAAACGATCCTCGAAGCGCGCTCTCTCTTCCGCGAAAAGATGGCCGAGCACAAGGCCGTGACGGGCGCGGAGGCCGAAAAGGTGCGCGCCGCGGGCGGATTGTACATCCTCGGCACCGAGCGACACGAGTCGCGCCGTATCGATAACCAGCTGCGCGGCCGAAGCGGCCGTCAGGGCGACCCCGGCGAGAGCCGGTTTTTCCTGGCGCTGACGGACGACGTCATGCGTCTTTACGGCTCCGAGCGGCTCATCAGCGTGTTTGAGAGCCTCGGCGTCGATGAGGACACGCCCATCGAGCACAAAATGCTCACCGGCGCGCTCGAGCAGGCGCAGAAGACCGTCGAGAGCCGCAACTTCCAGGCGCGAAAGAGCACGCTCGAGTTTGACGACGTGATGAACGTGCAGCGCAACCTTATTTATGAGCAGCGCCGCAAGGTGCTCGACGGCGAGGATATCCGAGAGAATATCCAGGGCATGGTGCGCGACACGATCGCCGAGACGGTCGGCAACATCCCGCCGGAGAACGCGGACGATCTGGCCGAACGCGTCGCGCCGCTCACCCGTCTGTTTGTACGGCCGGGCGAGATCGTTTACCACGACGGCATGACGGTGGAAGAGCTCAACGAAACGCTCGCGGCCATCGCCGCGGACGTATACGCCAGGCGCGAGGAGGCCTTCGGCCCCATGCCGGACGGCACGCCGCTCATGCGCGAGCTGGAGCGCGTCGTCATGCTGCGCGTCGTGGACGAGTACTGGATGGACCATATCGACGCGATGGACAACCTCCGCCGCGGCATCGGTCTGCGCGGCTACGGCAACGTCAAGCCCATCGATGCTTATAAAAAGGAAGGCTTCGATATGTTCGAGGCGATGATCTCCGGCATCCGCTCCGAGGTCGTGCGCCGTATCTATACCGTCCGCGTCCGCAAGGAAGAGCGCGTTGAGCGCAAGAGCGTGACGAAAAACGCCGTGGCGAACGCCGGGGGCGACGCCTCCGTGCGCAAGCAGCCGGTCAAAAAGGTCAAAAAGCCCGGCCGGAACGACCCCTGCCCGTGCGGGAAGCTCCGCCCGAACGGTCTGCCGATGAAGTACAAGGACTGCTGCGGCAAAAATCAGTAAGGATACTATTTAAAAATATGGGGGTGGGGCAAGCTGCTCAGCATCCCCCGTAAAGGAATCAGCTATGGCATTTTCACTCTGCGAAAAAGACAATATCCAGTGGGTCACGTCGGACGTGCTCGGCACGAAGCACCTCTTCTCGCGGCGGCTCGGAGATGTCGGGGATTTCCCGTTCAGCTCAAAGCCCGATCCCGAGTGGGAGAGCGAGAGCCGGCAGGAGCGCGTGCGCGCGCTCTGGCAGCGCTTCCGGACGGCGGCGGAGTTTCCCGCCGAGGGCTTTTGCTTCACGCGGCAGGTGCACGGCACCGTGCTGCGCTATGTGACGGAAGCCGAGCGCGCCATGCCGCCGCTGCCGCACCCGCCCGAGGACTGCGACGGGCTCATCACCGACCGGAAGGACGTGCCGCTCTGCGTTTGGACCGCAGACTGCGTGCCGGTGCTGTTCCGCGACCCGAAGGCGGGCATCGTTGCCGCCGCGCACAGCGGCTGGAAGGGGACGGTCGCCGATATGATGGGCTCGGTTGTCCGCCGCATGGAGGACATGGGCGCGAGAGCGGAGAACATCCGCGCCGCGATCGGCCCGGCCATATCGCGCTGCTGCTTTGAGACCGGCCCGGAAGTGCCGGAGGCGGTGCGCGCTCTGCTCGGGAGCGATGCCGAGGGGCTCTGCCCGCCGGAAGAGGGCGTCGAGGGAAAATTCCTCGTCGATCTCAAGGAAACGAACCGCCGGAGACTTCTGCAGCTCGGCCTTGCGCCGGAGCACATCGATGTGTCGCCGGACTGCACGATGTGCATGCAGGACGTGTACTGGTCGCACCGCGCCACGAAGGGCCGCCGCGGCACGATGGCGTCGGTTATCATGCTTTGAGGTATCGCATTATGAAATACAGAAAGATCTTTGCTCTGCTGTTCGCCGCGGCGACGCTCTTCTCGCTTGCCGCGTGCGGCGAGACTGCCGCCGGGCCGGAGGCAACGCCCGATCCCGCGCTGGACGAGAGCGCCGCGACCGTCTCCGGCCAGACGCTCACCTTCGCCGGCGCCGCGGACGACGTGTTCTCGCTCTCGCTCGACTACGAGGAGAGCCTCAACCCCGTCAAGACGCAGAGCACGCTCAATCAGCTCGTGGACTGCCTCGTGTACGACCGGCTTTTCGAGGTCGATGAGAACTTCAACGTGACGTCGCGCATCCTTTCGGACTGGTATTACTCCAAGAACGAAGACAGCGCGGGCGTGTGGGTGCTCAAGGTGAGGGAGGGCATCCAGATGCACGACGGCTCCACGCTCACCGCGCAGGACGTGGCGTATTCCGTGTCCTGCATCTTCACGAGCGAGAGACACAAGCATCTGCAGCAGCAGGTCGGGCGCGTCTATTCGAGCGCGTACAACGGCGAGGTGTATCTCGCCGTGGAAGGCGCGGACAACGCGCAGCTCCCGCAGCGCATGAGCATCCCGATCATCAAGTCCGGCTCCGTCGGCGACGAGATCCCCGTCGGATCGGGCCCGTATATGTATAATGAAGACCGCACGGCACTCGTGAAGTTTGACGGGTATGAAAACAGCGAGAGTCTCCCGCTCGACGAGGTGCAGCTGCGCGCCTACCGCGGCATGGAGGAACTCATCACCGAGTTTGAAAGCGGCCTCGTCGATCTCGTCGTGAACGACCCGACCGGCATTTACAACATGGGCTACGGCGGCAAAAACGAAAAGCGCACCATCACCACCACGAATCTCCACTTCATCGGCTTCAACAGCCAGAGCCGCTTCTTCCAGTATGACGCCTACCGCTACGCGATGAACTGGATCGTGAACCGCGACAAGATCGTATCGGACACGCTCGACGGCAACGCCGTGGCGACGGTGCTCCCCGTCCACCCGAACAGCGCGCTGTACGATACCTCGATCGCCTCGCAGTTTTCCTACGATCCCTCGCGCTGCCTTACCGAGCTTGAGCGCGGCGGCTGCCGCGATCTGGACGCGGACGGCATGCTTGAATTTGCGCTCTCCGGCATGAAGGTGGACATTGAGCTCAACTTCGCCGTCTGCGCCGACAACGCCGCCAAGGTGCAGGAGGCGCGCCGGATCGCCGAGGATCTGGAAGCCATCGGCATCGGCGTCAACCTGCGCGAGCTTACATGGAAGGACTATCTCGCCGCGCTTCGCTCCGGATACATCGACTTCGATCAGGAGGAGCCCGAGATCGTTATGGATATGTATCTCGCCGAGGTCGCGCTGACCGGCGACTGGAACATTCTCACGCTGTTCTCCGGCGACTGGGAGGATGACAACACCCTCAACTACGGCGGCTGGGACAACAGCGAGCTGGAAGAGCTCACCGAGGCCTATCTCGGCGCAAAGGACGACGACCGCGCGCAGGCCGTAAACGACTGGCTGCAGCTCCTCACGACGACCACGGTGATCCTGCCGGTATGCTTTGAGACGCGCGAGGTTATCTCCCATCTCGGCGTGATCTCCGGCATGTCGCCCAACCAGTACGACGTATTCAATAATATTACCGCCTGGACAGTCAATATCGGCTGACCGCCGGCGGAAAAAGGAGCAAACGGATATGACCGATCAGGAACTGATGGACATGGCGAAGAAGGCCGCCGAATATGCGTATGTGCCGTACTCGAAATTCCCCGTGGGCGCGGCGCTCGAGTGCAGCGACGGCACGATCTTCACCGGCTGCAACGTGGAGAACGCCGCCTACGGCGACACGATCTGCGCCGAGCGCACCGCGGCGGTGAAAGCCGTGAGCAGCGGCCACCGCGACTTTGTCCGCATCGCCATCTGGGGCAACAGCAAAGAATATTGTTATCCCTGCGGCTCGTGCCGCCAGTTTCTGCAGGAGTTTTCCAAGCATATGACCGTGCTCTGCGCCAAGGGCGACGGGAGCTTCGTGAGCCACAAGCTCTCGGAGATGATGCTGTTTTTCTTCGACTTCTGATCGCATCGAAAAAGAACACCGCGGAGGACCAGATATGAGAAAGAGAATTCTTGCGGCGCTTCTGTGCGCGTGCCTGCTCGTGCCGGCGCTCACCGCTCCGGCGTTTGCCGCGTTCCCGGACGTTCCGGCGGATGAATGGTACACGGAGTACGTCGATTTCTGCACCGAAAAGGGCATCGTCAACGGCTTTGAGGACGGCACGTTCCGCCCGACGGGCTATCTGCGCCGGAGCGAGTTCATCAAAATGCTCGCCACGAGCGCATCGCTGACGTACAAAAGCGAGCTGCCCGGCAAGCACTGGGCGGAGGCGTACTGGGCGATGCTTTCCGAAAACGGCGTGCTCGAGGGGCTGGACATCCCCTGCACGTTCGACGCTCTGCAGGCAAAGACCACGCGCTATGAAATGGCCGTGATGATCCGAAACTTCCTCGCCAAGGTGCGCGGGGAGACCGAGGCCGTGACGAACGGCGCGGCGCGCAGGATCCCGGACTGGGCGTATATTCCGGAGGCGTACCGCGGCGCGGTGGCGCAGGTGTACGCCAAGGGCATCATCAACGGCATGAAAAACACCGCCGGAGCGGAGGACGGCTCCTTCTGCGGCGAGCGGAAGCTCACCCGCGCGCAGGCGAGCGCCGTCATGGTGCGCCTGCTCGATCCGACCCGCCGCGCCCCGGTCGATCTATCCGACAACAACCCCTACCGTCTCGCCGACGCGCCGAACGGCCTGCAGCCGTTTATGATCTGGGCGCGCGAGAACGGTTATATGCTCAACAACAACGAGCCGCGCGGCGCTTTTAACAAGCTCTTCTTCGGCGACGAGAACAAAACGTACTTTGCGAGCGCCGAGGAAGCCGCGCCGTATATGCGCGATGTCACCGTGAACGTATGGCAGCTCCAGCCGGACGGGACGAAAACGCAGGCTGCGCTCAAGCTCACGGTACATAAATACCTCGCCGCGGATGTGTACGAAATTTTCCAGCGCATCTTTGAGGACGAGGAGAAATTCCCCATCGCCTCCGTCGGCGGACTGCGCTGTACGGATACCATGCGCCACGCCTGGGGCGCGGCGGTCGATATCAATCCCGACGCGAACTGCGCGGCGGACCGCGTTGACGGCGCGGTGAAGATCACGGTAGGGCAGGGCTGGTGGCCGCTCGGCACCGAAAAGAGCGAGTGGGCCGGTACGCTCGCCGAGCCGAGCCCGTACTCGATCGCCGCGGGCGGGAGCGTTGTGAGGGCCTTCGCCGCCTACGGCTGGGGCTGGGGCGGAACGTGGCAGTCGAGCCGCGATTTCATGCATTTCAGCGTCCGCACCGACGGCGGCTGAGCCGAATTCTCCGTATTCGGAAAATTCGGAGAAATCCCCAAAAAAACTTTGAATTTTTCTCTATCCCCTCTTGACATTAAGAGGGGATTTTGTTATTCTAACGGAGCGCCTGTGCGAAGAAGCAGGGCGTATTATGCGGTGAAGCGGGAGATTGCATCGTTTGACGGTGGTAACTTCCGTGGAGTATGTCCGTAAATCGGGCGGCTGAGAGTTTATCGTTTCCCCGGCCAGCAAGAGGCGTATATCGCCGGAACGGGAAG
>OLYM01000932.1_pt1 | contig 11610 bp, 8 predicted proteins | sample 1673691 | NCBI WGS metagenome assembly OLYM01 (sample SAMEA103958123, study PRJEB25191) | human gut metagenome | reverse complement strand
TCCTTTGGGAAGCACCATGGGTGAATTGGAGATGGGGTCGCGGATGATCTGGCAATCCAGATTGAACACCTCTTTGATCAACGCCTCGGTGACGACCTCCTGCGGCGTGCCCTGGGCCACCAGCGCACCGTTCTTCATGGCGAACAGGTAGTCTGCGTAGCGAGCGGAGAGGTTCAAATCGTGCAGCACCATGACGATGGTGGTGTTGCGCTTGCGGTTCAGCTCGGTAAGTAGGTCGAGAATCTCCACCTGATAGGTGATGTCCAGGTAGGTGGTGGGTTCGTCCAGGAACAGTATGTCCGTCTGCTGGGCCAGCGCCATGGCGATCCACACGCGCTGGCGCTGGCCGCCGGAGAGCTCGTCCACGTTGCGGTCGGCGAACTCCGTAACGCCCATCATCTCCATGGCCTCGTCCACGGCGGCATAGTCCTCCCTGGACATGCCCTTGAAGGTGGTCTGGTAGGGGTAGCGGCCCCGGGACACTAGGTCGGAAACCTTCACGCCCTCCGGCACCAGCGGCGACTGGGGCAATAGTCCCAGAATCTGCGCCAGCTGCTTGGCGTGCAGCTCGCCGTAGCCCCTGCCGTCCAGTAATATGCTGCCCTTCATCGGTGTCAGCAGCCGGGCGAAGGCCTTCAGCAGCGTACTCTTGCCGCAGCCGTTGGAGCCGATGATGACGGAGATCTTGTGGTCGGGTATGGTGATCGTCATGTCCTCGACGATCACCTTTTTATCGTAGCCCGTCTGCAGATGCTCAGCGGTGAGGATGTGGTTCTTTGAAATCGCGTTTTCAGACATGTCTTATCCTCCCCATTATGCGCTTCTTCGGTTCATGCCGAGCAGCAAGTAGATAAGATACGGTGCGCCGATGATGCCGGTGATGACGCCCACCGGAAAACGCGTCGAGAATGCGAACTGGCCCAGCGCCTCGCTGACCAGCACGATGATGATGCCCACCAGTCCGGCGTGCAGCGTGTTGGTGCCGCCGGTTTTCAGCAGCCGCACTGAGATCGGGCCCGCCATGAATGCCACGGAGGCCAGCGGCCCCGTCACCGCCGTCGCCACAGCACACAGCACCACGGAACTGAGAATCAGCGCAAGGCGCATGAGTCGCGGCCGCATGCCCAGCGTGACCGGCAGATCCTCGCCCAACCCGAGGATCTGTATATCCCGGCTGAGCAGCAGTATGACCGCTGTCGTGACCACGACCACCGCGGCGAACACCGGCACATCCTTCATCCGCACGCCGTTCAGGCTGCCGGACAGCCAACGCAGGCCGTCGGAGATGTTATAATCGGAAGTCTTGAGGATGATGAAGTTGATCACGGCCTGCAGCATAGCCTGCATGCCGATACCCGTCAATATCATCTTGTTGACAGAAAAGCCGCCCCGCTGGGAGATGACCAAGATCAGCAGCGCCACGGCGACACCACCCGCCACCGCCAGCACGGAGACGACCGCACCGCTCATGCCCAGCACCATCATGGCGAAGATCGCCACGGCGCTGGCCCCGGAGGTGACGCCCATCACGTCGGGGCTGGCCAGCGAGTTGCGCAGTATCTTCTGGAAGGTGTTACCCGCGACGCCGAAGGCGAAGCCCGCCAGCGCCCCCACCAGTACCCGCGGCACACGGATGGTATTCACGGCGTAGGTCGCGCCCTTAACGCGCTCCCCAAATAGCACCCGCAGTACCGTGGACAGGCTGTAGATCTGATCGCCCCAGATCAGTAAGAAACAGGACGCCGTGAGGCCGAGAACAGCGAGTATAACAAGGATGAGCCTCGACTTTTTCCGCCGCGTTCGAAAACCCGACTCGGTGATTCCGATTCTTCTGTTGTCCGTCATAGCTTGCCCACCTTCGCTTTCCTAACCACGAGGATGAACACCGGTGCTCCGAGAAAAGCCGTCACGATGCCGACTTCCAGCTCACCAGGCCTGCCGATATAGCGTCCCAGCACGTCCGCCAGGATCAGCAGCAGCGCGCCGTCCATCGCTGATACGGGAATCTGCACCCGCAGATCCGCGCCGCAGAAGATGCGCACCAGGTGGGGCACCATCAGCCCTACAAAACCGATGGGCCCGGTGAGCGCCGTGATCGCGCCGCACAATAGTACGCCTGACAGCGCCCCGAGGGCGCGAGTGCGGGTGACATTCACGCCAAGGCCCGTGGCGATGTCATCACCCAGGGCTAGCGCGTTCAGGGAGGGCGTCAGCAGAATTGCCAGCAGTATGCCAACGACCAGCAGCGGCAGCACCGTCAGTATATTGTTCCAGGTACCGCCGCTGATGCTGCCGACCTGCCAGAAGCGAAACTCCTGGGTGACGTTGGTGCGGGGCAGCATCACCGCGCTGATGAGGGAGGAGCAGGCCGTGCTGACCGCCGCACCCGCCAGCGCCAGTCGGATGGGATTGGCGTTGTTGTAGCTGACCGCCCCCTTGCCGGGCACAAAGGAGGCGATGCCGAATACCAGCATCGATATGATGCCTGCGCCTGCCAGCGCCAGCGCGATGTACTGACTCGCGGTCTTGGCACCGAAGAAGGCGATCCCCGAGACTACGAACAGCGCCGCACCGGAGTTGACGCCCAGAATGGAGGGATCCGCGATGGGATTGCGCGTGATGGACTGCATCACACACCCCGCCGTGCCCAGAGCGCACCCGGCAATGAGACCCAGCACCGTGCGAATGACGCGCTTTGTGAGGATCGGCGCATACAGGCTGTTGACGGTTTCGCCGCTCAGCGTTGCCATGAGGTCAGACAAAGGAATATCCCGCGCCCCCGCGGAAAGGGAGAGCGGGATAGAGATAACCAGCAAGGCAAAGCTGATGAGAATAAACAACCGTACCTTTTTCTGTTTCATGGGTGTTTTCGCTTACTTGACGTTGGTGGCCGCCGCGGCGATGAGGGACAGGTATTCGTCGATGGTCGCGGGGATGGACAGCGGCGTAGGGGTGCATGACGCGCTGATCAGCGTGGAGGCTGTATCCAGGAAAACCACCGAGCCGCGCTGCACGGCGGGAATCTGGCTCAGCAGAGGATCCGCCCGAAATACATCCAAGGTGCTGGCGTCGCCCCAGGCCACGATCATGTCCAGGTCATTCAGAACGTCGATGTTCTCGGAGCTGACGGTCATGAAGAAGAAGCTGCCGTCGTCCAGCGCGCGGATGTTCTCCGGCAGGGTCAGCCCGAGGTCAATCAGATAGGCGGCGCGGGGGTCCTTCGGCATGTAGACGTAGAAGGAACTGAGGTTGGAGACGTCAAAGTAGCAATACGCAGCGGTCAGGCCCTGAATCTCCGGATAAGCCGACGCCTTTTCCGCGATCAACGCGCTGATTTCCTCGACCAGCGCATCACCCTCAGCCGCCAGGCCCAGCGCCTTGGCATTGTCGCGGGTCATGTCCTGCCAGGTCGTTGCCCAGGCTTCCTTGGTATAGCCTATGGTGGGGGCGATTTCGGAAAGCTGCTCGTAGTCCTCGGCGGTGATGCCGGAATACACAGCCAGTATGACGTCCGGCTCGGCGTTGTTGATGGCTTCGAAATCCAAACCGTCGGTGTCGTCAAATACGTTTGGCTCTTCGACGCCCAGCTTGGCGAACGCTTCGTTGGTCCAGTAGAACAGGCCGTTGGCATCGGCGGAGCCATAGGTGGTCTTGGAAACGCCAACGGGCGCGACGCCCAGGGCCAGCGGCACGTCCAGATTGCCCCATCCGATGGTGGCAACCCGCTGCGGCTGCGCCTCCAGCACAGTATCGCCCAGCGCGTGGGTGATGGTCATCGGGTAATCCGCCTCCGCGCTCGCGGACAGAACCATGCAAAGCGCCAAAATGAGCGCCAGCAGAACGACAGACAGCTTCTTCATTATTGTAGAATCCTCCTCACGTCAGTTTGATTAAGCTAACCTGCATTCCCATGATAACATGAAAAAGAAGAAAAGTCAATATGATTTTGAAGTGACCCCCAAAAGTTAGACAATATTTTGAAGTAAAAAATATTCAAGCAGCCGAAAGGGCATGTTGTCTGTGAATTGCAGGCGGCAAGTCCTTCAGCTTTGCCTTGATCCTGTGGTTGTTGTAGTAGAATTGCTTTTTGCTTGCGCGACGTCGTTCGCCGCCTTTTTTGCGCAGGTTCGGTGTGACGCGGACGTTTTGCGCGAAATAATGAAAGAATGTCGCAACTGGTGAAGTAAAGAAAAGAAAAAAACAAAAACGCCCTTTGCGCGAATATGTTATTTTGTGTTCATTTGTGCTATTGTGTCAAAGATATTCCATTGTTTCTGGTGAAAACTTGTGCTATACTATTATCAATAGAACCGATAGGAATTCGGTTCAACAATTGCAAAGGAGGCTTCCCTATGAAGAAATTCCTCTCCGTCGTATCTCTGCTGATGGCGCTCATGATGCTCTGCACCAGCGCGCTGGCGAACGAACAGAAATATGATGAACCCGTGACGGTGCATTTCGTTCGTTCCACGGACGACACGCTCGACGCGAACTACTTCTCGCAGCATCCTGACAAGACCATGACCGACAACCTCTGGTGCGATCTGTTCCGCGACGAGCTGAACATCAACGTGGAATACGACTGGATCGTGAAGAGCGGCGACGAATACAACCAGAAGCTGGCTGCGGAGCTGGCCGTCGGCGCCATTCCGGAGTTCGTGAACGTGACCGCTCTGCAAGCCAAGCAGCTGTATGAGGCGGGTCTGATTATGCTGCTGGACGAAATCTACAACGAGTACGCAACCGAGCAGACCAAGCGCGTCATGCTGGAAACCGGCACTTCTCCCTTTGACGCGGTCACCTTCGACGGTCAGCTTTACGCGCTGCCCGTGGTAGACGCAACGCTGATGATTGCCGACCTGATGTGGATTCGCACGGACTGGCTGGAAAAGCTGAACCTGCCCGTTCCCACCACCATGGACGAGCTGATTGCTACGGCGAAGGCCTTCGCTGAGGCTGACTTCGACGGCAACGGCGTGAACGACACCATCGGCATGGCCGTGTCCAAGACGCCTTGGGATCAGCTGTTCACGCTGAAGGGCTTCTTCAATGCGTTCGATTCCTATCCCGAAATCTGGGTGGACGACGGAACGGGCAAGCTGGTGTATGGCTCTACGCTGCCCGGTACCAAGGACGCGCTGGCGACGCTGCATCAGATGTATGTGGACGGTCTGCTGGATCCTGAATTTGCCGTTAAGGACGACGGCAAGGTGGCGGAAGCGACCACTTCCGGCAAGTGCGGCATCATGTTTGGCGCACAGTGGAACTCTATTTACCCCCTGCAGAACAGCAAGAACCTTGAGCCCGAAGGACAGTGGCAGGCGTTCCCCATCGTAACGGCTACCGACCACAAGGCGAAGGCGCAGACGGACGTCGGCACTACCGCTTGGACCGTGGTTCGCAAGGACTGCGAGCATCCCGAAGCCGTTGTGAAGATGTACAACCTCTTCATCGACAAGTGCTGGGGCCCCAACAACGAGAATGGCGTGTACTACGCGCCCCTGGATTCCGAATCCATCTGGAAGCTGTCCCCTGTGACCCCCACCAAGCCTGACAAGAACCTGAAAGCTTTCCTCGATCTGGAAGCGGCGCGTCAGTCCGGCGATTTCTCTCAGGTCACCGGTGAAGGCTACTCCATCCTTCAGAAGCTTCAGGCGTTTGAATCCGGCTCCGAGGAAGGCTTCGCCCTGTGGGGCTGGGAGCGCATCTACGGTGCGGAAGGCGCTTACGGCGTGCTGAACTACTACCAGGAAAACAATCTGACGCAGGACATGATGTTCGTTGGCGCACCCACCGAAAGCATGACCCTGTACATGAGCTACCTCAAGGACCTGCAGAACGAAACCTTCGTGAAGATCATCACCGGCGAGGAAACCATTGACGCTTTCGACCGGTTTGTGGAAAACTTCTACGCCAACGGCGGCGACGCGATTACTGAAGAAGTCAACGAATGGTATGCTTCCTTGAAGTAATCTGACCGGTTGACTAACGGGGGCTGGTGACAACATCAGCCCCCGCTTTCAAATCAATTCCAGCAGGGGGTGACGACTGTGGAAAAAAGCATTGTAAGCAAAAATTACGTCAACTTGAAGCGCGTTCGGAGAAGAAAACGCTTGTGGCGCGAGATGCCCTTTCATCTAATGCTGCTGCCCGGCGTTATTCTTGTCTTCATCTATATGTACCTTCCCATGATTGGGCTGAAGATCGCATTTGAGAACTTTATTCCGGCGAAGGGACTGTTTGGTCCTCAGAAATTTGTCGGCATGAGGAACTTCCAAATGCTGCTGCGAAATCCCCAGACGATGCCTGCGCTCCGCAACACGATCATCATCTCGGCGTGGAAAATGGCACTGCATCTGCTCGTGCCTGTCATCGTGTCCATTTTGCTCAATGAGATTCGAAGCAATGCCTTCCGGCGCATCTCGCAAACCTTGATTTATCTGCCCCACTTCCTGAGCTGGATTATTCTGGCGGGTATTATGATTGACCTGCTGTCGCCCAATGGCGGTCTTGTCAATCGCTTCCTGGGGCTATTCGGCGCTGAACCGATTTTCTTCCTTGGCAGCAACAAATGGTTCCGATTTACGTTGGTGTTTACCGACGTATGGAAGGAATTTGGCTTTGGTACGATTGTGTATCTGGCTGCCATTACCAACATTGATCCCACCCAGTATGAAGCCGCGACCATTGACGGCGCCAACCGCTTTCAGCGGATCATGCATGTCACCTTGCCCAATATGCGCATGATTATCGTGCTGATGATGGTGCTGAGCCTTGGCAACGTGCTCAATGCCGGTTTTGATCAGGTTTATAACATGTACAGCGAGGCTGTTTATCCCACCGGCGATATTCTGGATACGTTCATTTATCGCCTGAGTTTTAAGAACGGTCTGTGGGGACAGTCCGCCGCTGTGAGCATGTTCAAATCCGTTGTATCGACACTCTTTATCTCTGTAAGCTATCTGTGTGCCTACAAGTTCGCAGATTACAGAGTTTTCTGATGAGGAGGCGCGTGGTATGGTTAAGTCAAAGAGCTTCGGAGCCCGGGTATTCGTTGTGGTCAACGCCCTGGTAATCGGTTTGCTGGCCGCGTCTTGCCTGATTCCGCTGATTCACGTATTCGCCATCTCCCTGTCAGATAAGTCCTCTGCCTCCGGCGGACTGGTTGCGCTGTGGCCGGTGAAGTTCACGCTGGAAAGCTATAAGTATGTCATCAACCGCGCTCCCTTCTGGACGGCGATGCTTGTTTCGCTCAAGCGTGTGCTGGTCGGCGTGAGCCTGAACATGTTTTTCTGCATCATTTGCGCCTATCCGCTGAGCAAGGAAACAAACCAGTTCCGCTCCCGCACGGCGTATGCATGGTTTTTCTTCATTACCATGCTGGTTTCCGGCGGCATGATTCCGCTGTACATGGTCATTAACCTTACTGGACTCAAGGGAACCTTCTGGTCGCTGGTGATTCCCGGCGCTGTCCCTGTGTACAACATTATTCTGCTGCTGAATTTCTTCCGTCAGACGCCTCGAGAGCTGGAGGAGGCCGCCATCATGGACGGCGCCAGCCAGTGGCGCATTCTGTGGCAGATCTTTGTGCCCACCTCCAAGGCGGCGCTCGCCACCGTCGCCCTGTACTCCACTGTGTATCACTGGAACGAATGGTTCAACGGCATCATCTACAGCAGAGGTCCGGAGCAATATCCTTTGCAGAGCTACATGCGAACCATCGTCATTGACCAGAAGCTCACGCAGATGGGCGCCGGCGACTGGGAGGCGCTTGCCTTGGTATCCGACAAAACCGTGAAATGCGCCATGATTTTTGTAGCATGCTTCCCGATGCTGGTGCTGTATCCTTTCTTGCAGCGCTACTTCGTCAAGGGCATGGTGCTGGGGTCTGTGAAGGGATAATTGCGCATGCATAAACAGCCGCTGGGTCTAAATCGCCGTGGGTTCATCCGCCTGCTGGCCATCACGGTCGCCGTGGTGCTGGTGTTCTATGCCATCGGGCTTTACCTGAACCATATGGGATTGCAGACCCTTCATGGGAACATGGAGGCGCTTAGCGAACGGGAATGCAGCTATATTGCGTCGCAAATCAATCTGGAGGTCGGAAATCTGATTACCCAGTGTCAGGAGCTTGCGGCGGATAAGGAGCTGCTGCGGTATGTCATCGCCTATCCGCGGCTCAGCGACTATCAGCGTATCGCCAGCATTAGCGGGCTGTCTGATAAGCTGCTCCGCATGAAGCGCTCGTGTGATTTGCTGGAAAACGCAAAGATCCTGCTGCCGCAGATCGACCGCGTTATCTCGACGGAAAAATCCATCTATGATACGATGGATCGGAGCGAATACGCGACTTTCCGGCAATTGGTGGACGGAAAGCTGCTGCGCATCGCAGAGCATGGGAACAATCTGTACATGCTTTGCAGCTCTGTAACGCGGGGCGAGCCGATGTTCCTCATTTCTGTCTGCATATCGCCGGAACGTCTCGAACGGCGAATGCGCCTGTTGGCCAGCGAAAACGCGCTGGACATGACGCTGTATACGCCGGAAGGCACGGTGTTTTTCAGTGCCGGAACGAAAAATGGGTTGCTGTCCGCCGGAAAGGAGGGCAGCAGCCTTTTGGGCGTGCAGGGGGAAAGCACTTTTTCCGCAGAGGCGGAAATACCGCTGCTGCATCTTACGCTTCGCTGTGTCGGCACGATAGCGGATGAATTGCAGCCGCTGATGCGCCATCGTATGTGGGTCTGCCTGCTGACCGCGCTGGCGTTGGTGCTGCTGGTTATTTATCTTACCTATTTCCGGCGATATATCCTTCAGCCGCTGGACACCATTGCCGATTCCCTGCGTCAGGCGGGCGAAACGGGACATTTCCATATTGACCGCTCGGATGCGGGCTTTGACGACCTCTACGCCCAGTTTAACTCCATGATGGAGAATCTGGAAAGCCTCAAGGCGCAGGTTTATGAGGAACGGCTGCGCGCACAGCAGGCGGAGATTCGGCAGCTGCAAATGCAAATCAATCCGCATTTCTTTTACAACACGCTCTTTATGGTCTACCGCATGGCGCAGCAGGACGGCAACGAAGACATTGCGCGGCTGAGCCTGAATCTGAGCCGCTATTACCGCTACATCACGACCATTCCGGAGCATGACGTTCCCCTGCGCGACGAGGTGAACCATATCAGACAGTACCTGGAAATTCAAGGGATGCGTTTTTCTCCGCGGGTGCGCGTGCATATGAACGAGCTGCCGGAGGAAATCGCGCAGGAAAACATACCGCCGCTGATTCTTCAGCCGGTGGTGGAGAATGCCTTTGTGCATGGCGTGAAGAACAAGCAAAGCGGCGGCGTGGTGGAGGTCAGCTTTATCATGGAGCAGGATCGCTTCGGCGTGACGGTATATGATAACGGCGGAACGATGGATGCGGAGAACGTGCGCCGCCTGGACGAGCGAATGCGCGCCGAAGAACTGGCGGAGGGCAGCGCGCTGTATAACCTGTATCGCCGCATGGAGCTGCTCTACGGCGATCATTATGAGCTGAAACTGGAAAGCTTTGCGGACGGATTGTCTGTGACAATCCTATTCCCGAGGACAGGGAGGTGAGGCGGCGTGGAATCGCTTCTTATTGTCGATGACGAGGTTATCATTGCCGACGGCTTGTACCATATGCTTCAAGAGGTGTTTCAGGACAGGCTGGAGGTTCGCCGCTGCTACAGCTGCGACGAGGCGTGCGCCGTGCTGAACCGCAACCGCGTGGATATTCTGCTGACCGATATTGAAATGCCCGGAGCGTCGGGGCTGGAGCTTCACCGCATGGTGCGCGAACGCTGGCCGATGACCCGCGTTATCTACCTGACCGGCTATTCCGATTTTGATTATGCGCGTCGAGCGCTGAAGCAGCGTGCGTTTGCGTATGTACTCAAAAGCGAAGGCGACCAAGTGCTTATCAGCACGGTGGAAAGAGCGGTAGAGAACCTGCGGGAGGAAAGCGCGAGGCTGATGCGGCAGGCGGCGGTGGGGAGCGAATATGCAAGGCAGCTGCGGCAGCTGGTGTTCCATGCCATGCACGGCGGACAGCTGCAAGAGGAATCGCTGCTTGCCGCCATCAAGGACAGCGGTTTTCCCTTTGACGCGCATCGACCGGTGCGTATGGGATATGGCATGTTCGGCGCAGCTATGCGCCCCGAGCTTCTGCATCAGTCGATGAACCTGATCGAGGAGCTGATGCGCCCCCATTTGCCGATGCTGCTGACCGACATGAATGCCCGCTGCTTCTCCATTGTGTTTCAGCCCTCGGAGGAGGACAGCGCGCTGCTGGAGGGACACCTGGAGAATGCGCAGCGGATGATCGAGCAGCAGGGACAGCAGCTGACGGTCTGCCTGATGGACTGCGAAACAGAATGGAAGGCATTGGGGAAGGGAGCGGCGCAGATGCTGGAGCTGATCAATCAGGTCAGCCCCGCGTCCGGCGAACTGGTCACGCTGCACGCGACGCAGGCGCAGCCAACGTCCTCGATGCCGCTGGTATCCGTCAGCGACGGACAGGCAAGCCTTATCCGCATGAAGGAATACCTGCTTACCGGTCAGGAGGATCTCTTTGCTGAAGAAACCCCGCGTTTTTTTCAGCTTCTGGCAGATACCAGCGATAAGCGAAGCACCGATGAGCTTTACGAGGCGCTGGCGCAGTTCATGCGCGATTGCAGCGGCGCCTTCCTGACGGGCGACATTGCGTCGCCCGCGCTGGAAAAGCTGGTGATTAAGCCCGGAACGCCGCTCAGCGAGCTGCAGCGCAAGCTGAACCATCTGGCGCAGGAGGTATTCAATGTACGCTCCAAAAAGCAAATGCACCGTCAGCGACACATTGTGCGGCAGATTGACCAGTATATAGCCGAGCATCTAAGCGGGGATTTGTCGCTCACCGCGATTGCGGACGCGCTGCATTTCCATCCCACCTACATTTCGCGTGTGTACCGTGAATGCAGCAGCGTGTCGTTCAGCGACAGCATTGCACAGTCCCGGCTGAAGAAGGCGTGCAGCCTCCTCAGCGAAACCGACCAGTCCATCGCCTCTATTGCGGAGCAGACGGGCTTCAATACCGCCAACTATTTTGCCCGATGGTTCCGGAAATGGATGGGCTGCACCGCGCAGGAGTATCGGGAACGCTCGCGAGATCATGCGTAATACGATTTCCTGATTCAACTGCGCCATCAGCTCGCGCCTTTTCTGCTCTGGCGTCTGCTCATTCCAGTCAGGAATGATGCGGTCAGGATGAATGGTGTTGAAGTTGGCATTGCGGTTGACTTTCCGCTTTACTTCCATTCCGTTATGATTATATACGCATTTTTGTCTAACAAATTCCGGCGTTGGCGAAGGGGACTAGATAAAACGACATGGCAGCAAACATTGATTTATCGAAAGCGGAGCATGCTTATTTATATCTGTCGCCGTTGTAATGAAAAGCGGAGGCTGCACATGAATCCCTCGGTATACTCAAAATGCATGCAATAAACGGTGCAAAAAAGCACATATTTTCAATTTGGTAGCGAAAAACGACAGTTTGGTCGAAGAACAATCCATTGCTTCTTTCTGTGGCTATAATAAAATCAGATATCG
>OLYM01000928.1_pt1 | contig 11621 bp, 4 predicted proteins | sample 1673691 | NCBI WGS metagenome assembly OLYM01 (sample SAMEA103958123, study PRJEB25191) | human gut metagenome | reverse complement strand
AGGGAAGAATGCTTCCCCATGGATCTCAAGGAAGCCTTCGAAGTCGGCCATCATATGGCTCTCGGCGAGCTCAGGGAATTCGACGAGCACGCGCGGGAACATCACCATCACGACCACGACCATGATCATGAGCACGCGCACGGGCACGATCATCACTAGCCTGCGGCGGTCTGCCGGCCGGCTGTTTTCATAAAAAAAGAGGCACCCGTCCCGGACGGGTGCCTCTTTTATACGGGAGAAGCGGGCTGCCTAGTCGTGCAGCTGATAGGGCACGGGCGTGCCGGGCTCGAGCTCGAGAGCTTTTCTGTAGGCGGCGAGGCCCTGCTCAAGGAAGTCGCGGGAGCCGCAGAAACCGCCCCTGTCGATGATGCAGCGGTTGAGGGCGTACATGCCGGCCACGACGTCGGCCCAGTCGACCCAGCCCATGTGGCCCACGCGGACGATGCGGCCCTTGAGCTGATCCTGGCCGCCGGCCATGTAGACGCCGTACTTGTCGGCGCAGTCCTTGACGATCTTTGTGCCGTCAAGCCCATCGGGGAGCAGAATGGAGGTGACGCCCCAGGCGAAGTTGTCCTTGGCCAGAAGCTCGAGGCCGAGCGCTTTGGCGCTGTGACGGCAGAGCATGGTCAGAGCCCACTGCTTGCGGTAGATGGCATCGAGGCCGCTCTCGAAGATCATGGAGAGGCTTTCCTCGAGGCCGCAGATGAGGTTCACGGGCGTGGTGAAGTGGGTTTCGCCCTTGGCGAGTTTCTTGCGCTCGGCGGGGAGATCAAAATAGAAGCAGCCGGGTTCGATGTCCTCACAGCGCTTCCAGGCGCGCTTCGAGAGAGCGATGAAGGCCAGTCCGGGAGGAACCATGAGGCCCTTCTGGGAGCCGGTGAGCAGGCAGTCGATGCCCCACTTGTCCATGGGGCAGGGGGAGAGGCCCACGCCGGAGATGCCATCCACCACGAAAAGCAGATCCGTGGCGCGGGTCACGGCAGCGATGCTTTCGATGGGATGCAGAACGCCGGTGGAGGTTTCGGACATCTGAATGAGAACGCCTTTGGCCTCAGGGGTCTTCTGAATGGTCTCCTCGATTTCCTTGGCGCTGACGGCTTCGCCCCAGTTCTTCACGATTTCCACGACCTTCAGGCCGTGGCTTTTGGCGATCTGGCCCCAGCGCTCGCCGAATTTGCCGGCGTTGACGGTAATCACGGTTTCGCCGGGTTTGAAGAGGCTGTACACGGCTGCCGTCATGGCGCCGCTGCCGGAGCAGGCCAGAGGCATAACGGGTTCGGTGGTGCCGAAGAGGAGCTTCAGCTTTTCTTCCACATTGTTCATGATCCTGTGGAAGTCAGACTTGCGGTGATGGATCATGTCCCTGGCGAGGGCGAGGCGGACGCGTTCGGGAATCGGCGTAGGACCGGGGGTGAGAAGACGCATTTTGTTGAACATGTGGGTAAATCCTTTGGAGTCTGTGCGTGGCCCGCGGCGGGCGGGTCAGAGATCCGTGTATATCTGCCGGCCGCCCGGAAAGGGCGCCCGGCATGCTGCATCCGGGAAAAGAACGGGGAAAAGATACGAGTTTTTCCCTGTCAAGGCAACGAACGCCGGGTCCCGCCGGTTAACGGGAGAACTTGTCCACGTAGCCGGAAATGAAGAGAATGACGATGATGACGGGCAGTATCCAGCGCAGGTAGACCCTGAGCAGGCCGTGCATCCTGATGCCCGTGCCGGCATTGGCTTCCTTTTCGAAATTGTCCCAGCCCCAGCCGCTGTGCAGCGAGCAGAAGAGAACGATGAGCAGGGATCCCAGGGGGAGGAGGTTATTGCTCATGATGAAGTCCTCGAGATCCAGCACGCAGGAGCCCGGTCCGAAGGGCGTAAAGCCTGAGAGGACGTTGAAGCCGAGGGCACAGGGCAGGGAGAGGAGCCAGAGCAGGATGGCGTTGACCACGACCGCGCGGCGGCGGTTCATGCCGTACCTGTCTATGAAGTAGCTCACCATGTTCTCAAACACGGCGATGACCGTGGTCAGGGCCGCGAAGCTCATGAAGACGAAGAAGAGCGTGCCCCAGAGCCTCCCGTTCTCCATGGAGGCAAAGATGTTGGGAAGGGCCACGAAAACGAGACCGGGGCCCTGCGAGGGATGCACGCCGAAGGTGAAGCAGGCCGGGAAAATGATGAGGCCCGCGATGAGGGCCACGAGAAAGTCCATGCCCGTGATGAAGCAGACTTCGCCGGGAAGAGAGTGTTCCCTGCTGATGTAGCTTCCGAAAATGCACATGGAACCCACGCCCACGGACAGGGTGAAAAAGGCCTGGTTCAGGGCCGCGCTGGCGATGGGGAAGAATCCGATGGTTCTGAATTTTTCAAGATCTGGTTTAAGGTAGAAGGAGAGTCCAGCCGGAGCTCCCGGCAGTGTCATGGAGTGCACGGCCAGGATGACCAGGATGATGAAGAGGCCGGCCATCATGAATTTGACAATGCGCTCGACGCCGTTCTGGAGTCCGAGGAAGCAGACCGCCGCGCCGCAGAGCACGGAGAGCGTCATGCCGAGCGTCATCTGGCCCGCGCTGCCCGTGAAGGAACCGAAGAACTGTCCCACGGCGTCAGGCGAAAGCCCTTCGAAAGTTCCCGTGAACATGTACCATGTATAAAGGACAATCCAGCCGCAGATGGTCGTGTAGAACATGAGCAGGGTGTAGATGCCGACGATGTTGAGCCAGCTGAATTTGTGCCATTTCGTGCCTCTGGGCTCCAGACGGCCCAGGGCCATGCCGAGATTGAGGCGCGAGGCGCGGCCGATGGCGAACTCACAGATCATGACCGGCATGACCATGAGCTGGCAGACGATGAAGAGCAGGAGGAAACAGGCCCCTCCGTACTCTCCGGTAATAAAAGGGAAGCGCCAGACGTTGCCGAGTCCGATGGCGCATCCGGCAGAGATGAGCAGGAAGCCGAGGCGGCTTGCCAGCTGTTCGCGTTTTGCGGGTTTTTCCATGTATCCTCCCAGTAACCAGAAAATAATCCGGTTACATATCCTACAGACCGCGTCTCTTGCAAATCGTTCATGTTTTCGCGGGAAAGCCCTGAACCCGCAAAAAGCGGCCCCGGCGGGGCTAGCGCGCGCGGGCAAACGTAGTTATTTCTGTTTTCGGATGCTCCCCCCGGCCCTCAGGGACTCCGGGGCTGTACCGCTACATGTTTTTGCTGGAGAATGAGCCATGTCGGATTTACGTGACGGTTCGGATCGCAATGTTCTTTACTGGAAAGCCCTCAGGGATACGCTGGGCAGGATGCGCCAGGCTGAAGGAGAAGCCCCCGCGTCTCCCGGCGCGGAAACCCTGCCCCCGGACGACGGGGGAAGGGAGGAGGGGCTTAAGGAACTGCGCTCCCTCCGCGTGAGGCTTGAAGAAGCGCTTGAAGAGCAGACCTCCCTCATGGAGAGGCTTGACGGCATGCCTTCCGACGGCGTTCTCCTGGATGGCCTTGTCCAGGCCACGCACTACATGCTGGAAAGACAGACTGAGGCAAACGAAGGCCTCGGAAAATATCTCGACGGGCTTGAGAGCCTGCGCAGAAGCGCCGCTCCCCATACCCCGGCCGGAGCCGCTGACGGCGCCGGAACCCGGCAGGAAGGGGAGCCCCGGGCCTCAGGTGCGGCAGCAGAAAGCAATGACGCCGGATCCGCCGCGGAAGCGGAACCTGAAGCCGGGGCTCAGCAGTCCGGAGCTTCATGGCGCGCCGCCGCCCAGGACATCGTGGCGGGCCGCTACGACGCGGACCGCGACAGACTTCTTGATGTGCTTGAAGCCGCTATGTCCGAAGCCGACAGGGAGAACGTCCCCGATGCGGATCGCGGCCCCCTGAAGGCGGCCCAGGAACATTTCACGGATCTTCTGGCCCGCGTTTCTTCAGACACGGACACGGAGAAGGCGCAGCCTCACCGGGAAGCCGCTGAAGCCGGAGCCCCCACAGCGCCTGAGGCAGCTGATGTCCGTGAGGCCGGTGATGACGCTCCCGCTCCGGATGCTTCCGGAGAAAAGAGCGATGAGGAAGCCCCGAAGCGTATCCCTGTGACGCGCGGCGACGGCGGCGAGCAGGCTGTGCCCCTGAGGCGTGTCAGCGCCCACGACGAACCCGGTACAGCCAGCCTGCCTGACTGGATGGCGGATATCGTCGGCATCGCGGCCGGCCGCTTTGACACAGGCAGCAGCCTTGCCGATGTGCAGACCCAGAGCGAGCTCCTGCGCCGCGCCATTGACCGTGCCCGTCAGGAAGGGCGCGAACAGGATTTCAGGCCGTGGTTCGATCAGGCTTCCGCGCACATCAACTCCCTTCTCAGAGGCGCCGCTGCCGTGGAAGGCCCGGACCGCGGGGACAGGGACGAGCCCGAATACATGCGCCTCGTGGACCGCGTCAACGATGGAAGCTACGACAACAGGGTGGAGGACATTTTCCCCATCATCAACGTCGCCCTGCAGGAAACCCGCCGCCAGGGCAGGGACGGTGAGTACCGCGCCCGCATCCAGCAGGCAGCCGACAGGCTCTCGAAGCTTCTCGGCGGTTTCGGACCAGAGGCCGGCGGCAGGACGCAGTCCGGAGAAGGGATCCCGGAACCGGAAAAAGCGGAACCCGTGACGGAATCCACCGCACGTTCCGGGGAAAGCGCTGATGCCGGCGGAGAGGAAGCCGGGGAAGAGGAGCTTCCTCCCTACATGCAGGAAGTGAAAAAGGTGCTGGACGGTTTTTACGACGAGAATCCTGCCGAGGCCCAGTCCCTCGTTCGTTCCGCGGCCATGTCCGCGGCTGAGGAGGGACGGTCAGAGGCGTTCGAAGACATGCTCGAAGCCGCGTCTGAGCGCGTGGATACGCTTCTCGGCGGCCGCGACGAGCGCCAGCCCGCTTCCGAAGGGGAGCTTCCCCCGTACATGCAGGCCGTGCAGGGCGTCCTCGAAGGCGCCTATGACAGCGATCCCCGCGCCATGCTGGCCATCGTGCGCAGGGCAGCCCAGCTCGCCGAGCAGGAAGGACGGCTTGAGGAATACGGCGATATGATCAGCGAGGCCTCAGCCAGAGTCACAGGCATCATGCGCAGGGGACAGGCGGATGGCGCGGAAAATCCCGTGGATGTTTCTGACGATGACGGGCGCGCCCTGCCTTCGTACATGGAAGCCGTCCAGGACGTTCTGAGGGGCAGGTACGACAATGACCCTGGAGCCGTGCTGGTCATCGTGCGCCGCGCTGCGGAACAGGCGGCCCGCGAGGGACGTCAGGAAGAATTCGCCGACATGCTGCAGGCCGCCTCGGACCGCTTCGCCATGCTCATGCACAGATCCGGCCCCGGCCGGAGGGATTTTGGACAGCCGGACTGGCTCACGGCGCTCCAGGACGTGGTCCGCGGCGCCTACGACGATGATCCCGCGCGTATGGAAAGCCTGGTGCGCTGGGCCGCGGACAGGGCAGCGGAAGAGGGCCAGATGGGACGCGTCAGAGGCCTTATCGAAGAGGCAGCGCGCCGCGTCAGGGCCGTGTCGCGCCGGAACGGATCCTTCTGGGACGCCTTTTAGTCCTGGCAGGAAGAGGCTCCCGGGGCGTATCTGAAGAGCCGCTGTCCTGCCATGTGACGGTGTAAGTGACATACACAAAAACCGCCGCCTCCCTGTGAAGGGAGACGGCGGTTTTTGTTTTCTGTTCAGAATATCAGACAGTCGCTAGGCCCAGACCACGAGATGGCTGTCGAGGTAGCTCGGCAGGTCCGGGGTGATGGGGATGACGCGCACGCCGTAGGCGTGGACGCCGTTGTGGCGGGTCTGGTAGTTGCAGGAGTAGACGAGGCTCTTGTCGCTGGTCGTCCTCTCGAAGCTCAGCGGAACGATGTCCGGGGTGCCGATGAAGTCGGTGCCGTCAAAGGGGCCGACCACGAGCTGCACGAGGATCTCGTCGCGCTGCATTTCGCCCTGTTCGAGGCTCAGGGTCACGTGGATGTCCTGGCCTCTGGAGCAGGTGTCGCCCTCCATGCCGTCCACGCGCAGGAGGCCGGTTCTGAGGGTGCTGAAGCGCTGGCTGATGTTTTCCTTCCATTTCACGAGGCGCTTCACGGATTCGAACTCATCGGCTTCAATGGCCTTGTAGCGCAGGGCCGCGGGTTCGTAGGACATCTCGAGGTAGTCGTGCACCATGCGGTGAGAGCTGTAGACGGGGATGAGGGAGCGCATGGACTCTTTGATCATCCTGATCCAGCGCACAGGGATGCCGTCCTGGTTGCGGTAGCTGTAAAGCGGGATGACCTGTTCCTCGAGGAGCGTGTAGAGGGCCTCGGCGTCGGAGTAGTCGTTCTGTGTGTCGTTGTGCTGCACGCGGGTGACAACGGGGCCGATAGTCCAGCCGTTGCCGCCGTTGTAGCCTTCGCACCACCAGCCGTCGGAGATGCTCAGGTTGAGCACGCCGTTGACCGATGCCTTCTGGCCGCTGGTGCCGGAGGCTTCATAGGGCCTGCGCGGCGTATTCAGCCAGACATCGCAGCCCTGCACCATCAGGCGGGAGATGGCCAGTGAGTAGTCCTCGAGGAAGAAGATGCGTCCGAGGAAGCGCTTCTCCGTGCAGTGGTGGATGATCTCCTGCATGATGTCGATGCCCTGATTGTCCGCGGGATGGGCTTTGCCCGAGAAGAGCAGGGCCACGGGACGATCCGAGGAATTCAGGATGCGGTCGAGGCGGTCGATGTCGGCGAAGAGCAGGTTGGCGCGCTTATAGGGGGCGAAGCGTCTGCCGAAGCCGATGAGCAGGGTGTCGGGGGAGAGCTTCGAGATGGCCGTCTTGCTGTCCTCGCGGCTCACGCCGAGCTTTTTGTAAAACTCGGGAAGCCTGTTGCGCAGGACGTCGAGCAGATTGGCCTTCATGGACTGCCGGGCGCGCCATATGACCTTGTCCGGGATGGAGGAGAACTTGTACCAGCCCGTGGCGCGGCTTGACAGATCGACCCAGCCCTTGCCGAGCGTGCTCGTCAGGAGGAAGTTGATTTCGGGGCTGGCGTAGGAGGGCATGTGTACGCCGTTGGTGATATGTCCGATGGGCACTTCGGCGATGGGCATGCCGCGCCAGAGGTTGTGCCACATGTGCCGCGAGACGTCGCCGTGCAGGCGGCTCACGCCATTGGCCCGGCTCGAGTAGCGCAGGGCCAGGATGGTCATCTCGAAGGAGTCGCTGCCCGTGCCGGTCATGCGGCCGATATTGAGGAAGTCACCCATGCTCAGGCCGATGTTGTTGGCGTAGCCCGAGAAGTACTTCATCATGAGCTCGTTGCGGAAGCGCTCGTTGCCGGCGTCAACGGGCGTGTGCGTGGTGAACACGCAGCTCGAGCGGACGATTTCGCCTGCTTCCTCGAAGCTCAGGTGGTACCCGTTCATGAGGCTGCGGATGCGCTCGAGGATGAGGAAGGCGGAGTGCCCTTCGTTCATGTGGTAGACGGAGGGCGTGATGCCGAGCTCGTTCAGGAGCATGACGCCGCCCATGCCGAGAAGGATTTCCTGACGGATGCGGAAGTCCCTGTCCGCCACGTACAGGCTGTCCGTGATCTTGCGGTCATCGGGGGTGTTTTTGGGCAGATTGGTGTCCATGAGGTAGAGCTGGATGGTGCCCACGCGCACAAGCCAGACCCTGGCGAAGAGCCGGCGTTCAGGGAGCTGCAGGCTGACCTCAAGAGGATCGCCGGTGCTGTCCCTGACGAGCTCCATGGGAAGCTCGGTGACATCGTTCTCCGGATAGATGGCGATCTGCCGGCCGTTCTTGTCGATCTGCTGCTTGAAGTAGCCGTAGCGGTAGAAGAGGCCGATGGCCACCAGCGGGATATTGAGGTCGCTGGAGCTCTTCAGATGGTCGCCGGAGAGCACGCCGAGACCGCCTGAATAGATGGGCAGGGACTCGTGCAGGCCGTATTCCGTGGAGAAGTAGGCGACGGGCGTTTCGGGCGTGACCGCGCCCTCTGAATGCACGGGACGGGACATGTACTCATCGAAATCCCTGAGCGTGTCCTCATAGAGGGAGAGGTAGGCGGAGTCGGAGACGAGATCCGAGATGGTCTCGTCCGTGGCCTCCTCAAGGCAGGAGAGCGGGTTGTGTCCGGAGCTTTCCCAGATCTGCGGATTGAGGCGTATGAAGAGCGGCCAGCACGAGGGATGCCAGCACCACCAGAGGTTGTTGGCGAGTTCGCGCAGGCGTCCGAGCGCGCGCGGGAGCCGCGTCAGGGACGTGAAGCTGTGCAGGAGGGGCGTCAGCGAGGAGACGTCGAGGAAAATATGCGTCGAGTGGTCGGAGACGGCCTCGCGCAGTTCTGCACCGTGCTCCAGGGCTTTGCCGAGAGCGAGATCGTAGGCCCTGATGTAGTAGGGGAAGAACGAGGACCAGTCGCACTTCGTGGCTGTCGCCCTGGCCGCTGTCCTGAGCTTCGCGAGGCTCTCGTCCGGCATGGCGACGAAGTCCGAGATCTTCTTTTCAAGGCTTTTCACGCAGGCGTCGCCCTGATGGCGGCGCTGCAGGACGGAAACGCCGAGCTCGGTGCTTTCCTTGTTCAGGGAACGGGCCCAGAGGCCGAAGCCGGCCAGATCCGAGGTGATGGTGGGAACGCTGCTGGCCACGCTTTCCTCGGGGGTATAGCCCCAGGGCTCGTACCAGGACGGGAAGACGCCGAGATCACAGGCGGCCAGAACCTCGGAGTAGCGCATGTTGAAGAAGCCGTCGCGCCCGTCCAGGAGAGCGGGATCGAAGATCACGGAGACGTGATCCTTTTCCGTGTTGTTGAGGCCGTATGTGTGGCAGGCTGAGATGATGGGGTCGTTATTGATGTTGTGGACGTGATGCGAGCAGATCCACTGGCTGCCGTCCCCGGGCATCTTCGCGGGATCGCCGGATACGGCGTCCTGATTAACGCCGGAGTGGCCGCCCATGACGCAGCAGAGGGCCAGAATGTAGCTCTGGGAATCGGCCAGATCCTGGTTGACCCTGCCGAGGGCCTGCAGGAAGACGTCGATGCCTTTGTTATGGAATTCGTAGCGTCCGGAAATGATGACGATGCGCGTCTGTTCGGGGAGCTTCCTGCGCAGAAGTCTCTCGGCGCAGCTGATGACCGCGGCGCGGTAGGCCTGGGGACGGGTGCGCTCTTTCGAGAAATCGGGGATGACGCGCAGGTCAAGGCCGTTCGGGGTGACGATGTCGGGCTTGCGGCCGAGAACGACGCTGGCTTCTTCGGCCGTGATGTCGCTCACCGTGGTGAAGCAGTCAGCTTCCCTGGCCGAGGCCGTTTCCATGGAGCACTTGGCCGTAATACCGAGGGAAGCCGCTTCCCTGCGGGGATCGAACTTGGTGGCCAGCATGGAATAGAGGTCGCGGCCGTTGCCGGAGAGGGAGCGGCCGAGCATGGTGGCGTGCGTTGTAAAGACCGTCCCCACGGGAGGGCAGTGGCGCTTGAGGTAAAGGAGTCCGGCGCCGCACATCCATTCGTGGAACTGGGCTATGGCCGGGCAGCCTATGGGCTCGAGCATGTGCTGGTAGATGGTCGCTATGACCTCGCCGCAGGCCGTGGCGAACATGACCGGCTCGATATAGTCCCAGCCGCCGGACATGGAATCGACCTGGTATTCCTTCCAGTATTCGTAGAGGAGCTGGTTCTGGTCGTAGCGGTTGCGGAAATTGACCAGAATGACCTTGGGCTTGCCGGGGATGTTCCAGTGTCCGAGGCGGCATTTCAGGTTGTGCGCCTTGAGGATTTTGCCGACGGTTTCGATGACGGGGTCGCTGTCTTCCTCGAAATCAGGGTTGTTGCCCAGATCCGGTCCGAGAAGCCAGTAGTTCTCCCCGAAGTTTTCGATGGCCTGGAGGGCTTTGCTGCTGACGACGGCGTAGATGCCGCCTACTTTGTTGCAGACTTCCCAAGAGGTCTCAAACAGCGTGATATTGCCATAATCCATCAAGAGCCTCCTAAAAACATGAAGAGCTGTGAAAAATGGTTCGCATCAGTCCTTTTACGCCCGCGCTGAGGGGAAGAGGCGCTGCGGGAGGGAACGGGATCGTTGTTTTGGCTGAGAATGAAATCTAAGTTCCATTTTTGCAAGAGGGAAATGACGGTCTGGCGCGGTCCGCAGGAAGCGGTTCCGCGAAAAGAGGCCTGGGGCCGGATGGGGGTGCGGAGAGAACAGAAGAGAACTCCGGACAGAGCTCTCTCCCTTCACACCCCCGTGCATTGTTTTCTCCCCGGATCGGGTGTCATTTTATCAGGCCGGCAGGGACGCCGCTGTGTCCGGCAGTCTTCTGGTTTTCGTCTGTCATTTCCCGCCTGCAGGGCAGGGGCCGGGAGCTTCACCCCCTGGAACGCGGCCATGCCGGTCTTACAGAAACGGGCCGGCGCCATGAAGGCAGCCGGCCCGGGAAAAGCGGGGGGGGATTACACTGTGACGCCGAGACGCTGCTTTACGGTCTGCTCGAGATCGGCCAGCACGTTCATGTAGAAGATGTATGCGTCGTAGGGGGAATCATAGGGAGAGAAGTACTTGTGCACGTCGCCGTCCGAGAAGAACTTGGTGCACATGTAGTAAAAGTGGTCCGAGGTGGTGAGCCGGCGCCAGGTGCGGATAAGCCCCTCATCGCCGGTCCGCTTCACGTTCTTCTCGAGTGCGGCGACGGCCCCGAGGGCGTCGTCCTGCAGATCGTTGCCGCGCCAGGCCGAGAGGTCGCGTTCGGCGTCGGCCCAGGAGATGAAGCGGGGGATATCGAGCCTCGCCATGGGCGAGCAGTGTTCGGCCACCTCGGTCGGTGTGGCGAAGGAAAAGTCCTTGTTCTTCAGAACCATGCCGGGCAGGGCTTCCATGAAGTCGAAGATGCCGGTGGCCTCCCACTGGTGCTCACCGAAGGTCTCGTAGTCCATGAAGAGATTGATGGTCTCGCCCTGTCCGTTGAGGGAGAAGAGCCAGCCCGTGTACTTCTCGGCGCTGAGCGGATATTCCTCCCAGGCGCGGTTGGAGAAGCGGAAGGCGATGTCGTCGGAAAGCCGGTAGTTCTTGAGGAGCAGGCGTATGCGGCGGCAGGTACTCGGCTGGTAGACGAAGTTAGGGCTGCGCCAGTTGATGACCTGATCCGCGCCTTCCGTGAGAATGGCTTTGAAGCCCTTTTCCTCTGCGACATTCGCGATGTCGTTGTTGTAGATGAGCTCCGTGTTGCGGAAGGCCGTGGGCGTGACATTGAAGTATTTCTTCACGAGGCGGTCGTGCTCATCGATCTGGGCCCCGAACTCGTCCATGGAGAAGAGGAAGGCCAGGGTATGGGCGTAGGTCTCGGAAAGCACTTCCACGCATCCCGTGTCCACGAGCTTCTGGAAGCTCTCGAGCACATCGGGCGCAAACTGCACCATCTGATCGATGAAGACGCCGGAGAAGGAGAAGCACACCTTAAAGGCGCCGTCATGCCTCTTTATCTGGCGGTAGAGAAGGTCGTTCATGGGCAGGTAGCACTTCTGGGCTACCTTGCGCATGATGGAACGGTTCGCCTCGTCATCCTCGTAAATATGGTTGTGACCAATGTCGAAGAAGGAATAATGACGCAGACGGTACGGCTGATGGACCTGGAAATAAAAGCAAACGGAAGGC
>OLYM01000917.1_pt1 | contig 11672 bp, 14 predicted proteins | sample 1673691 | NCBI WGS metagenome assembly OLYM01 (sample SAMEA103958123, study PRJEB25191) | human gut metagenome | reverse complement strand
GCGGTGTGAAAGTGCTTTTGCGTTACTTTCTCACCAGAAAGTAACAAAGAGGTTGCCTTATCGGTAGCTGTATGATAAAATGGGAGCAGGATAAAACACAGAAGAACAGCGCAGAAGAAAGGAAGGGTGAGAGGTATCGGTACAACCATTTCTGGCATGATGGGACAGGGGAGTATCCGGCATAACAACCGGGAGTTCACCGCAGCAAATGTAGATCGTGAACGGTCGGAGCAGAATATTGTTTTCGTCAACGAGGATCTGAAGCGGACCTAAGGGCGTTACCGTGGAGCAGATCCAGCAGCTCAAAAAAGTAGCCATGACCGGAGCCGCTGCGAAGCAGGCGGTGGTGGAACTGAAGAAGAAAAACGCTGCGTTGGAAAAAGAAAATGCAGAGATGCAGAAGAAAATCCCCTCTACCATGGATCGGCTACTGGAGAAGAAAAATCTGGAGCTTCTTGAAACCCGAAACTTCAATCTCCGGCAGGAGAACAAAGAACTGAAGGAGGCGCTGGAGGAAGAACGCAGCTTTTCAGACCGGTTGCTGGAGGGAATCGACCGTGTACTGGATATGCTGGAGAGTCACCTGCCGAAGCAGCTTCTTCACCTCGTCGATAAGGCGAGAGATCTGCTGCCGGAGCATCAGACTTATAGGCAGGAAAAACAGCACGAGAGAGGTCATTCCTGGGGCGATATGAGCCTGTGAAAATAGCCTGTCCGAAGGGCTTGCAACCGGCACTCGGACAGGCTATAATAACAGGTGAAAACAGGGAAAAACCTATTGATAATATATGCCCCCCTAAGAGACTTTGGCTCAAGAACAAAAAGAAAATTTTTCTCTCAGAAAGGGAGAAAGTCGGGGGGAAAAAGGGGGTGTGCGGAGGGGTGTGGGAATGTGGTAAACCTGTAAGGTTTTCCATCATTTCCATGCCCCGGAGCGAGGGGGAAAAGGGGAGGTGACTTTCTCTTTAAGCCGCCGTAGGCGGCGCTCTTTGGCTCCCCTTTTCCCCCTTCCCGCCCGCAGGCGATTCCCCGCCGTAGCGGATTTTCTTTTTTGCTTCTTTTTTCTTTTCTGGACTGGAGGTATTTTTATGGCTATGGATCAGCAGACTGCTTTGGAGCGGCAACAGGCACTTTATCGGGAGAAAAATGCCCATCTTCGTCAATATCTGGAGCCGGTGGAGCCGTATGAGTTTTACCGGGAGATTTTCCCGGAGGGATCGTTTGAACGCAAAGGGCATTTTGAGGATGCCAAGGGAAACGGTATCGCTCTGGTAGTCCCTCAGAAGTCAAAAGTGGTGCAGGAGAACGGCGTTGCACTGGAGATCAAGGGCGATGGTAAAGCCAACCGTCATGTGATCACGGACGAGCTGAGGGAACTGGAGGACATCAAAGGCACGGACTTTACGATCATGTCCCCTATCTCATATTTTGGCCGGCAGCGCCGGGGGCAGAATGCCAGGTATCTCTATGCGATGGTTTTTGATCTGGACGGCGTAGGGATGCCGCAGCTCCGGGACACGCTGCATCAGATGAACAAGGATATTATTCCAAAGGCCACTTTCGTGGTAAACAGCGGGACCGGCCTGCATCTGTATTATGTGCTGACGGAGCCGATCCCTATGTACCCGCAGAATCAGAAAATTTTGAAAGAACTGAAATACGCCCTCACCCGGCAGATCTGGAACAGGTTTACTTCGTCCATCAAGGAGCCGCAGATGCAGGGCATTTTGCAGGGGTTCCGTGTGGTTGGCACCAGTTCTAAGTTGGGGAAGGACTATCCTGTGGTAGCCTATCGGTATGGCGGTGCGGTGGAGTTGGAGAAGCTGCTGGACTATATCCCGGACAGCAACGGAGAGCAGCAGCGCATAGAGGCGCTCATGCGAAAGAGCCGCCTGTCGCTGGCCGAGGCCAAAGAGAAGTACCCAGACTGGTATGAGCGCCGGGTGGTGAAGAAGGAGCGCCGGGGGCGCTGGACGGTGAAGCGGGATCTATATGACTGGTGGCTGCATCGGATCGCTGACGAGATCCGGGTGGGGCATCGGTTCTACGGAATTATGACGCTGGCCATCTACGCTAAAAAGTGCGGCATAGACGAAGCAGAGCTGCGCAGGGACGCTTTCGCTCTGCTCAAGCCCTATGATGACATGAGCGTGGAGGACATCAACCGCTTCACGAAGGACGATATTGTATGCGCTCTGGAGATGTTCAATGAGGACTATGTGACCTTTCCGAGAGATGATATTGCCAAGCTATCCGGCATGACTATGCCGGTCAATAAGAGAAACTGGTTAAAACAAGATCAGCATTTGTATTTAGCTCGAAGAAGAAAAGAGGACATGAAAGCGGTAGGCATTTCAATGAAATCTGCGGAAGGTAGACCAACGGCAGAGAAAATAGTTCATGTGTGGAGGCAGAAGCACCCGGACGGACGTAAGGCGGACTGTCATCGGGACACTGGTCTTGATCCCAAGACAATCCGAAAATGGTGGGATAGCGAGCCGTCTGCGGTGTGGCAGGAGGATGGACACATGGTGGCACGGGTGCGACCGTCACAGGCGTTGAGTGATCTGCTGGTGGAGGCATTAGGCCAGGGTAAGGATTAGGGGCGGTTTTCGGCCCATGGACGGTCCAGGAGGGTTTTTCCGGCGCTCTGAGGGTAAACATACCACCCCCCCTCTCTATTGCGCCCGGAAAGCTGCATAAATCAAGACTTTTTTGACCTCTAAATGTCTACATAAGCTGAAAAATAATTAACGTGAGGAATATTGATATTTTAGCGCAATTATGCTAAAATAAAAACATGGGAGGTTGATTTTATGAATATGATTAGACCTGTTTCTGATTTGAGAAATAATTTTGCGGACATTTCAAAGACGGTGCATGAAACGGCTCAACCTGTTTTTTTGACAAAGAATGGCTATGGAGATATGGTTGTTCTGAGCATGGAGGCGTTTGAAAACCTACAATTTGAGAGCGAGGTATATTTCAAGCTGCAAGAGGCCGAGAGAGAGGCTGAGTTGACGGAACAACGCTATTCTTCCAAAGATGTGCTGAAAGCGATGAAAGCTGCTATTGGAGGGGAACAGGTTGTATAAATTAGAGTATCTGCCTGTGGCGCGGAAAGATATGCTTGAAATCGTGCGGTATATCAGCCGAGAACTTCAAAATCCGGACGCAGCGGATCGCTTGGCGGGGGAGTTGGTCAATGCAGCGGAAGGTGTGCTGCTCTTTCCGTATGCAACCCCGACTTACCAGCCGATCCGTCCCTTGAAGCACGAATACAGAAAAATTTTGGTGCAAAATTATCTGATGTTTTATTGGGTAGATGAAGAAAAAAAGCTGGTGACAGTGGCTCGTGTAGTGTATGCGAAACGGGATTATGGTCGGCTGTTGGAGTGATGGGAATGGGGCAGTTGGTTGAAGTTGCGCTGGAGATCGACGTGGCGCTGAAAGAGCAAGCGGAAAAGGTTTTTGCAGAAAATGGGCTGACTTTGGAACAGGCAACAATTTTATTTTTTGAAGAAACCGTCCGCCTTGGGAAACTTCCTTTTGAGCTTGATGAAGATCTGAAACAATACATAGCAGAGCAGCCGGACACACCAGCCAGCGATAGTGCGGGGAGTGTGAGGGCATGAAAACAATCCGGCAGATAGCCGACGAGATAGGGGTATCAAAGACAGCAGTAAATAAGCAAATCGCAAACCTCGGTTTGCGATCAGGTTTGCGAAAAAACGGAAACCAGTTTGCGATTGATGAACAACAGGAAGCCTTGATAAAACAGGCGTTTTCTGAAAAATCGCAAACTGAAATCGAAAACCAAACGCAAACTAAATCGCAAACCGAAAACCACGAAGTTTCCGATTTGGTTTGCGTTTTACAGGCCACCATCGACACGCTGCAAGGGCAACTTGAAGTAAAAGATCGGCAGATCGAGCAGCAGGCGCAGACCATCACCCGGCTTACTGATGCGTTGGCTGCCGCCCAGCAGACAGCGGTAGCGGCTCAGGCCCTTCACGCTGGTACCATTCAACAGCAGCTCGTTGCTGGAGAGGGAGAAGAGCTTCAACAGAAACGAGAAACAGTACCGCGTAGAAGCTGGTGGAAGCGGTTATTTGAAGGAAAAGATTCATGATAAAAAGAGTTGATAAAAGATTGCAGGCAGTACAATGTCTTACAGGGAATAAAATAAAGATAATTGCTTGTATTACCATGCTTATAGATCATTTCAGCAAAATTTTTTTAGAATCCATTATGAATGATAAACTGTTTCCATTGTATTTGGCAGGAGGAATGTCAACAGAACAGTTTTATGGAATTGATGCTTTTCAGAAGAATATTCTTAATGGAATTGGGACAATCGCATTTCCGTTATTTTGCTTATTGCTGTCGGAAGGTTTCTTTTATACCAAAAATCGAAAACGGTATATTGGAGGAATGTTAGCTTTCGCTCTAATCTCAGAAGTGCCATTTGATATAGGATTCTTCAGTCGCTATTCAATAGCTGAGGGAACTTTCCCGTTTTACTTGCAATACCAAAATGTTTTTTTCACACTGTTTTTGGGACTTCTTACGCTGGTTATTATAGAGAAGGTTGCTCTTAAAATAAGTGGGGACGGCAGAAAAAGCAAGGTAACAAAAATATTGTGCCAGCTTGGTGTTGTTATAATAATGGCAATAATTGCGGAACTGGTTAAGTGCGATTATGGAAGCCAAGGCATTGTTTATGTATCCATGTTATATTTCTTGAGAAAAAGTAGACTTTTACAAAGTGCAGGATTTCTCATAATGTATATGGTGACAACAGGAAATCAGCCAACGATTTTTATTGTTGTTGCAGCTCTTATAATTTTGTTATATAACGGGAAACGCGGAAATTTGTCTATAAAATATTTCTTTTATTGGTTTTATCCAGTACACATATCGCTTCTTTACCCCCGCCATTCTCAACGAGTTTATCAGCCGGATTGAAGTGCATGAGCGCGACAAGAAAAGAGCAAAACAAGCTATTCAGCATATCGGGATATACTTCAATTACATCGGCAAGTTTGAGAACGAAATGACGCAGCTTACAGAGCCGACGGAACAGGAAATCCGGCAAATGCGGGAGGAAATCGAAGAAGCGCAAAAGGAAAAGAGCCGCGCCTATCATCGGGAGTATTCCAAAGCCTACCGCGCCAGAAATCTTGAACAACGCCGCGAGTATGAGCGCATGAAAGCGCGGCAGTACCGGGCGAGGAAAAAGGCGCAGGCCGCCGCGCAGCCCGCACCATAAAACTGAATAACCGACAGCAGAGAGGGATTTTCCAACGACGGGAAATCCCTTTTTCGCACCCAGAGAAAGGAGTGACCCCATGACAGAAAAGACAGGAACAGCCGCCGCGCCCCGCAAGCCCGACGGTATCATCACGACGCAGAGGAACGGGCAGACCATTGTTGCGGAGCTATTTTTCAACCACAGCGGCACAGAAACATTCCGCGACAAGCTGCTGAAAACAATTCTTGCCGACAGCTTGCGTTTATCCGCGTCTGACGGTCAAGAGCCGGAAAAATCAGAAATCTTGCGATAACAGCCGCCCCGACGATACATTCCCCGTCCGGGCGGTTTTTAACGTCAAAATCGCCGTTTTCTCCAAGTTAAGAGCCGGAGAAAACACCCGAAAAATGCCCCTATTGCGTAACAGGGGTAAAATGCAAGGAGGTAATCAGAGCGCATGAAAACAGGGCTTACGAAACAGGAAAAGACCACCGATATTTGGTTTGACGAGAAAGACCCGCTAATCCATATCCGCACTCACAACACCGACTTAAAAAAGAGGCTTGCCGCCTACGCCGGACAGCACCCCGACCAGTGCCGCCAGACCGATGCAGACCCCGAAACGGGCTGCATGGAGTTTGAGATTGCAAAGGGGCGTTTCTCTTTCCGTCTGACCGCCCCATACAGCGCGGAACGGCGGGAAGCGGCGCGGAGGTATGCCAGAGAAAATAATGCCGCTGACAGGCTGAAATGAGGTAGATTTATTCACAAGTTTGTGCTATACTTTAGCCAAGCAACAGGGCGACAAATCGAAATTTGACAAAGGAGTGCTTTGGAATGAAAAAGTATGAATATAAAGTTATGACATTCGTTTTAGCTTTAGCTTGTTTGTTGAGTCTGGTTGGTTGTGATACGAAATCGCAGACAATGAACAATGAACAAACAGAAACGGGTACTACGGAAGAAAACCTGACTGGTGAAACTTCTGCTTCTGATTCCATTCCTTTCTGTGGTACATGGTATGTGTGGGATTATCAGGCGGCAAAAGTTTCTGCGCTTTCAGCAGATGCTGTTGAGGAACTCAGTCAAAGCGTAATTGTATACGCTGAAGATTCTGTAACTTTGAATGAAGAAACCTTTGATATAAGCGGATACAACTATGAAACAGAGGAATACTCATATGATCGGATACTTGAAGATTACGGCGTAAATCTGGGAGAATGGTGGAATGAAATCGATCATGTTTCTTCCGTTTCAATTACGGCAGAAGATGATTTCTTTGGAAAGCATTTTTTTATTGCCAGTGATGATGTGATCTGGATTTATCATGAGGGTGTCTTTTTCCTTGCCCGCCAAGAATCCCTGCCGCAATAGCTTATATGTTAAATCATACAGGGCAAACAAAAAAGTAGAGCAGACGGACAGTGAATAAGTTGACAACTTCCAGTTTGTCGAGCAGATACCCCTCAACCAAACAACTGAATATATCAACCAAGAGCAGTTATTTTCAATCCAGAAAACGGCTGCTCTTTTCTTTTGCCTATGAGCAGAAAGGAGCGACCACCCATGACAAAACCGAGAGAGAAAACCCTTGAAGAATTGACCGCCGAGATTGAGGACGGAAAGAAGAAAATCCGCCAGTATGAGAACAGAGAAAAGCTCTTGCGGCAAAAGTTATCCCGCGAGGAACGCCGGGAGCGAAACCACCGCCTTATTGTCCGGGGCGCAGTCTTTGAAAGCATTGTGCCGGAAGCAAAGGACATGACCGACGAGGAAGCCGCAGCACTTCTCCGTCTTGCCTTGACGAGCCAGCCAGCGCGGGAATATCTGAAAAAACGAGCCGAGGGAGCGACAAGCTGAAAATCCCTTAGACACTAAGGGCGCACTTATACACCCTTACGGGCGTGTGCGCTCTGCCGAGGGCTTAATCTCCGCACAGGACATTTTCCCCGCGCTACGATTGGCGGCTATGCCGCAGACAGGGGAAGCTACACTTCCCCTGCGACAGCTTGCGCTGTCTACCCCTTAGTGTACTTGCCGGAAGCGAACACCTTGCTATGCAAGCTATTCACTTCCAACAAGTCTGAAATCGCTCTAACGGAGGTGATACCCATAGCGATTTATCATTGTAACATCAGCATTGTCAGCCGTGGAAAAGGCAAGTCTGCCGTAGGCGCAGCCGCCTACCGAAGCGGCGAAAAAATCACGAATGAGTGGGACGGAATGACCCATGACTACACAAGAAAGCGCGGCGTCGTGCATACCGAAATCATGCTGCCGCCCCATGCCCCGCCCTCTTTCTCTGACCGCGCTACCCTATGGAACAGCGTGGAGCTTTCCGAGAGAGCCGGGAACGCGCAGCTTGCAAGGGAGATTGACGCAGCCCTACCCATAGAATTATCCAGAGAGGAACAGATACGGCTTGTCCGGGAATACTGTTCCTCTCAATTTGTTTCCAGAGGAATGTGCGTTGATTTTGCCATTCACGACACCGACAGCGGCAACCCCCATTGTCATATCATGCTTACCATGCGCCCCCTTGACGAGCGCGGCGCATGGGCGGCGAAATCCAAAAAGGAATATGACCTTGACGAGAACGGGGAGCGTATCCGTTTACCGTCTGGCAGATACAAGACCCACAAGGTAGACCTCACAGGTTGGAACAGCCAAGAGAACGCGCTTATCTGGCGCAAGGCGTGGGCGGATATTTCCAACGAGTTTTTAGAACGCGCCGGGAGTGCGGAGCGTATCGACCACCGCAGCAACGCCGAGCGCGGCATTGATGAAATCCCCACCGTCCACATGGGCGTAGCCGCCTGTCAAATGGAGAAGAAAGGAATCGCCACCGAAAAGGGCGAGCTTAACCGGAATATCCGCAAGGCAAACCGACTGATTAAGGAAATCCGGGCACAGATCGGCAACCTCAAAGAATGGATTGCCGGACTGCTTGCGGAGAGGGAGAACGCCGCCGCAAAGCCGCAGCCGCCCCAGTCTCCCGACCTTACAAATCTGCTGATGAAGTATCTAAGCGTCCAGAGGGAAAAGAGCCGGAAGTATTCGCAGAGCTGGCAACGGCAGCACGCAGCCGACGAACTGAAAACCGTATCACAGGCGGTCAATTTCCTTGCGGAGCGCGGCATTTCCACCCTTGCCGAGCTGGACGCTTCCCTTTCCTCTGTCCGCGAGAAATCCGACGCTATCCGGGAGGGCATGAAAGCCGCCGAAAAGCGCATGAAAGAGCTTCAAAAGCTCATTGAATACGGGGAGAATTATCTGAAATACAAGCCCGTACACGATGAGTTGAAAACGCTGAAAAACGGCTGGACGAACAAACGCGACAAGTACGAGGAAGCCCACCGCACCGAGCTTGCATTATGGAACGCGGCAAGCCGCTATCTCCATGCTAACTTGTCGCAAGGCGTGAAGTCTTTGCCTATCGCAGAATGGAAAAGGGAGTGCGCTACTCTCAAAGCGCAGAACACCGCCGAATATGAAAAGCTCAAAGAAACCCGCGCCGAGGTTGCCGGGCTTCAGAATATCCGAAAGTGCGTCGAGATTGCACAGCGGGCAGACCAGCCGGAGCAGACGCAGACCCGCGCCAAGCGGCACGATATAGACCGCTGAAAGGAGTTGAGATTTTATGTATTACACCCAAGAACAGATAGACCGGGCAAACGCCGCCGACCTTGTTTCTTTCTTACAAGGACAGGGCGAGCAGCTTACTCGCGCCGGGAATGAATACCGCTGGAAGCGGCACGACAGCCTGACCGTTCGGGGAAACAAATGGTACAGGCACAGCCAGAGCAAGGGCGGCGCACCCATTGATTTTGTCATGGAGTTTTACGGCAAGAGCTTTACCGAAGCCGTGGAAATGCTGACAGGAGAAAAAGGCGCAGCACCGCCGCCGGACAGACCAAACCCCGCGCCCCTCTCTGACTTCCGACTGCCGCCCCGCAGCCCCGACAATAACACAGCGAGGAACTACCTCACAGCAGCCCGCCGCATTGATGAAGATGTGTCGGGCTTTTTCTTTTCCACCGGGGATATTTACGAGGAAGCCGCCCACCATAACGCCGTATTTGTTGGCAGAGATGAAAGTGGCGTACCGCGATACGCCCACCAGCGCGGCACAGCCGGGAGCTTCCGGCTTGACGTAAAAGGCAGCGACAAAGCCTTTAATTTCTCCTATCGCGGCGAGGGCGAAAGATTGTTTGTCTTTGAAGCCCCGATAGACCTCTTATCTTTCCTCTGCCTGTTCAAAAAGGACTGGCAGAAGCAAAGCTATCTGGCGTTGGGCGGCGTGGGCGAGAAAGCCCTTTTGCGCTTCCTCTCTGACCGCCCCAACATCAAGACCGTGTACCTCTGCCTTGACAGCGACCAAGCCGGAAATGACGCTTGCAGCCGCCTTGTAAAACTCATACCGGAGGGCTATACCGTCCACCGCCTTATCCCTCTTTTCAAGGACTGGAACGAGGTACAGACGCGCCGGGGAGAAATCACAGACGGGAAATATCTGCGGGAAGCGGTCTATGGACTGAAAGAGCCGCAGCCGGAGGAAACCGTCGAAATTATCCGCATGAGCGAGGTTGACACCCAAGCCGTAGAATGGTTGTGGGAGCCGTATATCCCCTTTGGAAAAGTAACGATAGTACAAGGCAACCCCGGCGAGGGAAAGACCACCTTTGCCTTGCGCCTTGCCGCCGCCTGCACCACCGGGGGAACGCTGCCGGGCATGAAACCCATGCCGCCCTTTCAAGTGATTTACCAGACCGCAGAGGACGGTTTGGGAGATACCGTCAAGCCCCGACTGATAGAAGCCGCCGCAGACCTTGACCGCGTACTTGTGATTGATGAAGCCAAACGGGAGCTTACCCTCTCCGACGAGCGCATAGAGAAAGCAATCGTCCAGAACGGGGCGCGTCTGATTATCCTTGACCCCATACAGGCGTACATGGGCGAGAAAGCCGACATGAACAAGGCTAACGAAGTGCGCCCCATTTTCCGCCGCCTTGCCGAAGTTGCGGAGCGGACAGGTTGCGCGGTTATCCTTATCGGGCATTTGAACAAAGCAGCCGGAGGACAGAGCGCGTATCGTGGTTTAGGCTCTATCGACTTCCGAGCCGCCGCCCGGAGCGTGCTTTTAATCGGGCGCGTGAAGCGTGAGCCGAATGTGCGCGTCATTATCCATGACAAATCTTCCCTTGCGCCGGAGGGGAAGCCCGTAGCCTTTTGCCTTGACCCCGACACAGGCTTTTCATGGATAGGCGAATACGACATAACCGCCGACGAGCTTTTGTCCGGCGCGGGCGGCAACACCGCCACCAAGACCGAACAGGCGGAGAAGCTGATACTGGACTTACTGGCAGACGGGAAAGAGCTTGCCAGCGAGGACATAGAGAAAGCCGCAGCCGACGCGGGCATATCTGCCCGTACTGTCCGGGCGGCAAAGAGAAACCTTGACGGGCGCATTACCGCAAAGCGTATCGGCGCGGCATGGTATCATACCCTCAAAAAGTGAAGTGGCAAAATCCAAGTGGCAAAACCCAGATACTTTGCCACTTTGCCACTTCGCCACTTCAACCCCCTTTTTGCGTCAATAACTCAAAAAAACACTTGACAAAACGCTTCATGGGGAACGGCAAAAGATATTGAGCCGTTTATTGCACCAAAGTTCGAGGACAATGTGATCCTGACGAAAACGGAGCGGCTGATGATGAGCAATCGCCCGAAGAATCCTGCCAATGCCCGAAATAAGAATGTTCTGATTATCGGCGGTTCGGGTTCCGGTAAAACTCGCTTTTGGTTGAAGCCAAACCTTCTCCAGATGCACAGTTCCTATGTGGTCACTGACCCGAAAGGCAGCATCGTGATTGAGTGCGGCAACGCCCTTTTGAAGCATGGCTACACCATCAAGATTTTCAACACCATCAACTTTCAGAAGTCGATGCACTATAACCCATTTGCCTATATCCATTCAGAAAAAGACATTCTGAAACTGGTGACAACGCTGATTGCCAACACAAAGGGTGATGGAAAAGCCGGTGATGAGTTCTGGACGAAGGCGGAAACGCTGCTCTACTGTGCCTTGATCGGATATATCCACTATGAAGCTCCGGTTGAGGAACAGAATTTCTCCACCCTGATTGAGTTCCTGAACGCAATGGAGGTGCGGGAAGATGATGAGGAGTTCCAGAACCCGGTGGATCTGATGTTTGAAGCCCTGGAAAAGAAAAAGCCGAATCACTTTGCAGTCCGTCAGTATAAAAAATACAAGCTGGCTGCCGGCAAGACCGCTAAGTCGATTTTGATTTCCTGCGGCGCTCGTCTGGCTCCTTTTGATATTCAGGAGGTCAGAGATGTGACTGCCTATGACGAGTTGCAGTTGGATACTCTCGGAGATAAGAAAACGGCGCTCTTT
>OLYM01000906.1_pt1 | contig 11755 bp, 9 predicted proteins | sample 1673691 | NCBI WGS metagenome assembly OLYM01 (sample SAMEA103958123, study PRJEB25191) | human gut metagenome | reverse complement strand
CCCCGCACCCTCTTCTCATGTCAGCGTGAAACCCGCCGTATAGTTCCCTCACGGCCCGCATCCGGCGGGTTGATTCGTCACCACGGTCGTGCGCGAGAGCGTATGGAAGGGGAAGTATCGTGAGCGATTGCAAGAGGGTTTACCGTTTTGGAACCGACGCCCAGGGCACCTGTGTCACCGAGGGCGACAAGTCCATGAACTTCGTGCTTGGCGGCAAGGGCGCAAACCTTGCCGAGATGAGCCGAATCGGCCTACCGGTTCCCGGTGGCTTTACCATTACCTGCCAGACCTGCGTCGAGTACTCCGGTGCCGGCAACGTCTGGCCCGAAGGCGCACTCGATGAGATCGTTGCTGCTGAGGCCGACCTCGAGACCCGCTGCGGCAAGAAGCTCGGCGACGCCTCCGATCCGCTGCTCGTCTCGGTTCGCTCGGGCGCTCCGTTCTCCATGCCCGGTATGATGGACACGGTCCTCAACTTGGGCCTTAACGACGACTCCGTACAGGGCCTTATCGCCCAGACGCAGAACCCGCGCTTTGCCTGGGACAGCTATCGTCGTTTTATCCAGATGTTCTCCAACGTCGTCATGGGTGTCGATGCCGACTTGTTCGAGAATGCCCTGACCCAGGCCCGCCTGGTCGCCGGCGTTCGCGTCGACTCCGAGCTTTCGGCCGAGGACCTGCAGGAGCTCGTCGTGACCTTCAAGGGCATTTTCTCCGACAACGTCGAGGCCGCCCTGTACCCCGAGCTCGAGGTCGCGGACGATAAGCCCGTCTTCCCGCACGACCCGGAACTCCAGCTGCGCCTCGCCATCCAGGCCGTCTTTGGCAGCTGGATGAACGAGCGCGCCTGCATCTACCGCAAGCAGCACGGCATTTCCGATGACCTTGGCACCGCCGTCAACGTCCAGGCCATGGCCTTTGGCAATAAGGGCGAGACCTCGGCGACCGGCGTCGCCTTTACGCGCAACCCGGCCGACGGCACCAAGGAGTTTTACGGTGACTTTCTGGTCAACGCCCAGGGCGAGGACGTCGTTGCCGGCATCCGCAACACCGAGCCTATCGCTGACCTCAAGACCACCCCGGGCCTCGAGTCCGCAGGTGAGGAGCTCGAGCGCGTGTTCCTGACGCTCGAGGATCATTACCGCGATATGTGCGATATCGAGTTCACCATCGAGCAGGGCAAGCTCTGGATGCTCCAGACACGCGTGGGCAAGCGCACCGCCACCGCCGCCCTGCGCATTGCCATCGAAATGGTCGAGGAAGGCCTGATCACCCGCGAAGAGGCCGTGAGCCGTATCGATCCCGCGCAACTCGACCAGCTCCTGCACCCGCAGTTCGATGCCTCCAAGAAGTACGAGGCGCTGGCCAGCGGTCTGAACGCCAGCCCCGGTGCCGCCGTGGGTGAGGTTGTGTTCTCGAGTGATGACGCCGTCGCGCGCGCCAACGAGGGCCACAAGGTCATTCTGGTTCGTTGGGAGACCAACCCCGACGACCTGAAGGGTATGGTTGCCGCCGAGGGCATTCTGACCAGCCACGGAGGAAAGACGAGCCATGCCGCCGTTATCGCTCGCGGCATGGGTACGCCCTGCGTCTGCGGCGTTGAGCGCTTCCACATCGACGCTGCTGAGAAGGTCGTGCGTATCGAGGGCAGTGACCGCGTGCTGCGCGAGGGCGACGTTATCTCCATCGACGGTACCCAGGGTATCGTCGTCGACGGCGCCGTTGATCTGGTCTCGGCCGAGCTCACCGGCGACCTGGACACCATCCTGTCCTGGGCCGACGAAATCCGTTTGGACGAGACCAGCGGCCATGCCAACCATGTGCGCGTCAACGCCGACAACCCCGAGGATGCTGCACTCGCACTCGAGTTTGGCGCCGAGGCTATTGGCCTGTGCCGCACCGAGCACATGTTCCTGGGCGACCGCAAGAACATCATCCAGAGCTTTATCCTGTCTGACGATGAGGCCGTGAAGCAGCAGGCCCTGGCCGACCTGCTCAAGGTTCAGACCGAGGACTTCCTGGCGATGTTCAAGACCATGTCCGGTCGCGATGTGGTCGTCCGCCTGCTCGATCCGCCGCTTCATGAGTTCCTGGATAATCCTCGCGAGCTCGAGGTCGCCATCACCAAGAAGGAAGCCGCTGGCGCCAGCGAGAAAGAGCTTGCCGTCCTGCGCGCCCGCCTGCGTCGTATCGACGGCATGGTCGAGTCCAACCCGATGCTCGGCCTACGCGGTGTGCGCCTGTCCGTCGTCTTTAGCGATCTGCCGCTCATGCAGGTTCGCGCCGTTGCCACGGCTGCTGCCCGCCTCATCAAGGAAGGCGTCGATCCGCGCCCCGAGATCATGGTTCCGCTCGTTTCCATCACGGCCGAGCATGTCCAGACCCGCGAGGTTATCGAACGCGTGATCGCCGAGGTTTCTGACGAAGAGGGCGTCGAGCTCAATATTCCCGTGGGCACGATGCTCGAGCTGCCGCGCGCCTGCATGGTCGCTGACGAGATCGCCCATCACGCAGACTTCTTCTGCTTTGGCACCAACGACCTCACCCAGACCACCTTCGGTTTCTCGCGTGACGACGCCGAGGCTAAGTTCATCCCGCTGTACATGCATAAGAAGATCTTGAAGGACAATCCCTTCGAGACCATCGATACCGCGGTGCTCGAGCTGGTGCGCATGGCTGTCGAGAAGGGCCGAGCCACCAACCCCGAAATGCACTTTGGTGTGTGCGGCGAGCACGGCGGCGACCCCAAGTCCATCAAGGGCCTGTTTAACGTGGCCGACGTGGACTACGTGTCCTGCTCGCCCTACCGCGTGCCCCTCGCGCGCCTGGCCGCCGCTCAGGCCAAGCTCGAGGCCAAGCGTTCCGCCTAACGTTTTGGGTTTAGACGCCTAGCGTAGCCCCCTTCATGCCGCCCGTCTCATTTCGTGAGGCGGGCGGTTATCATGTGCTGGTTTTGTCTTTTTGTCTGCGTAAAAAATTGTTCTTGCAGCGCAAACCCGCGCGTGTATACTCGAATACGTTTGTTCAACTACGTGCCGGCCAAGGTGGTACGGCACCTCTAGAAGAGTAAGGAATTGCACATGGATTACATCCGCGCAATCGAGCGTCAGCAGATCCGCGAGGACATTCCTCAGGTTCGCGTCGCCGACAACGTCAAGGTTCACTACCGCATTAAGGAAGGCGACCGCGAGCGTATCCAGGTCTTCCAGGGCGACGTCATCCGCATGGCCGGCGCCGGTGCCCGCGAGACCTTCACCGTCCGCAAGATGTCCTTCGGTGTCGGTGTTGAGCGTACCTTCCCGCTTCACAGCCCCAAGATCGCCAAGCTCGAGGTCGTTCGTCATGGTCGCGTCCGTCGCGCCAAGCTGTACTACCTCCGCGACAAGGTGGGCAAGGCTGCTCGCATCCCCGAGAAGCGCTAAGAAGATCGCAGCGTCTGTCCACTCGTTTGGACACAAGGGTCACCTTCGGGTGGCCCTTCTTTTTATCTGATTTGCATGCAAGGAGGGCCTGGTATGGCCAATATGACGAGCTCGGTTTCGGCATCGCAGGTTGCCGGCGAGCTGGCGAGCGCCACGTTCGAGGAGATCCCCGCCCTCGTGGAGCATTATCGCGAGGACCCGCGCCAGCAGGTGATCAAGGCTTGCGAGCGTGCTCTTAAGCGCCATGCCAAGGAACTTGCCGAGCGCGAGCGCGTCAATGACATGTACGAGCTTATGCATGAGCTTGGCGGCGATGGGGTGGTCGTTGGTGTCGACGAGGTGGGTCGCGGATCGGTGGCCGGTCCTTTGACGGTATGCGCCGTCTGCCTTCCTATGGAGCCGCGCGTCTGGGGCATCAACGATTCCAAAAAGCTCACGCCGGCGCGCCGCGAGTTGCTCTCGGTGAAGATTGCCGAGGTGGCGACGGCGATCGGTTTTTGCCATATCGCGCCGAAGGATATCGATGAGATGGGTATGGCCCGCGCCATCCGCGCTGCCGTCGCGGGCGCCGTGGCCGATACGGGGCTCGAGCCCGATTGCGTGCTTATGGACGGTAACCCCCTGGGCGCCGTTCCCAACGAGCGCGATGTGGTGAAGGGCGATGCCAAGATCGCCTGCATCGCCGCGGCGTCCATCATGGCCAAGGTCACGCGTGACGAGATGATGGTCGAGTACGACGCCGAGTACCCCGAGTACCATCTGGCCGAGTCGAAGGGCTATGCGAGCCCCGAGCACATCGAGGCCATTCGCAAACATGGACTTTGTCCGCTGCACCGCGTGAGCTTTTGCGGAAACTTTCTGCAGACTGAGCGCCTTTTCTAGGTCAATTGTGGAGACAGGGACCTCTGGGGTTTTATAAACCTGCTGGTAGCGGGCCGTATGCAACACCATTGCTGCGTACGGCCCGTTTTTTGACGGCATTTGGTCAGCTTTTGGTTTGCTTCCGGTACTTACCCGCATGAAAGGTGCCCTCATCATCGGGGCAATGCAGTGTGCGGGAAAGGAGACCCCATGAGTGCCGCAAGCAAAAAGAGCAAGACGCAGCAGCTCAAGGAGCGTTGGGAAAACGGCGAGCTCGACTGCGGGGCGATGACGCCCGAGTTTATCAAGGGACTCAGTCCCCGCGAGCTGGGCATGCTGGGCGAGCTGATCACCATCGACTACTTTAACGAGCGCGGCTACACCTTGCTGGAGCAGGGTTATCGTTGCACCGAGGGCGAGGCCGATCTGGTGCTGCTCGATGAGCTCGACGATGTCGTGGTGATGGCCGAGGTCAAGACCAGACGCGTCGCACTGGATTGCAGCACGCGGGTCTTTCCCGAGGAGGCCGTGGACGCCCAAAAGCAACGCCGCTACCGCCGCATCGCAAGTTGCTATCTCATGGAGCATTATCCGCTCAAGGCGATTCGCTTCGATGCCGTGGGCGTCACCATTCGCGGCGGACATATCGCCGAGATCGAGCACCAGTACAACGCGTTCGATTGGCAGGTTTCGTGATGGCGTTCGAGACGTTTGCCGTTCACGCGGCCTGCATCCGCGGCGTCGAGGCGATTCACGTCACGGTCGAGGTCTCGCTTGCCGGTGGCGTTCCGGGCATCCAGATGCTCGGCATTCCGAGTATGGAGGTGATGGAGTCACGCGGTCGTATTCGCTGCGCGATGCGCTCCGCCGGGTTCGAGATCCCGCGCTCGGGCATTACCGTTAACCTGGCACCCGGCGATATCCGCAAGACCGGTAGCGGCTTTGACCTGCCCATCGCCATCGCGGTTCTAGCGGCCGATGGGCAGATTCCCCGCGACAACCTCGATCGCTGCCTTATCGCAGGTGAGCTTGGTCTGGACGGTACGGTGCTTCCCGTCAAGGGCGAGGTGGCGTTTCAGCTGCTGGCTCGCGACATGGGGCTGTCTTTTATCGCCGGCAGGTCCGACCAGCATGTGCCGCTTGCTGGCGTTGACTGCGGATTTATCGATCATTTGTCTCAGCTTGCTCATGGTATGGGCGATGCCGCGCGGCACTACCTGGATTCTGAGGGCGTCGAGGCGACCTTTGAGCCTGAGCTCGACTATGCCGACGTACTGGGGCAGGAAGTCGCTAAACGCGGCATGGCGCTTGCGGCGGCAGGAGAACTCGGCTTGCTCATGATCGGGTCCCCGGGATCGGGCAAGACGATGCTCGCGCGTCGTATGACCGGCATCCTGCCCGAGCTTTCCGTTGAGGATCAACAGGAGGCGCTGTGCATCCATTCGGTTTTGGGTGAGAACATTGATGGCTTGTTGGCGGGGCACCGGCCCTTCCGCAGTCCCCATCACAGTATTTCAACGGCGGGCCTCATTGGCGGAGGACGCCCGGTGCACCCAGGTGAGATCAGCCTTGCTCATGGCGGCGTGCTCTTTTTGGACGAGCTTGCCGAGTTTCCCACGGGCGTACTGCAGACGCTGCGTCAGCCTATCGAGCGCGGCTACGTGAGGATCGTACGCGTCGACGGGGCTTTTACCTTCCCGTCGCGCTTTCAGCTGCTGGCTGCGAGCAATCCCTGCCCCTGCGGCTTTTTGGGCGATCGCGAGGTACCGTGTCGCTGCTCGGCGGCGATGGTCGAGCGCTATCGGTCTAAACTGCGCGGTCCTTTGGCCGACCGTATCGACATGATGATCGATGTGACCCGTCCCGACCCTCAAGTGATTATCGAGGGCGCAGAGGGTATGTCGTCGGCCGAGTTACGTGACTACGTTGTGCGCGGTCGCGCTTTTCGCGCTTGGCGCGAATCCCGTATGGACGATGCAGATGCCGAGGCCGAGGATGACGAGACGCGGTCCATTGACGGCGTCGTTTCGACCTTTGAGCTTGATGATGCTGCCGAGAAATGCGTACTCGGCCTATCCAAACGCACGCATCTCACAGGGCGTGGCATCGTGCGCCTTGTTCGCATTGCGCGTACGATCGCAGATGTCGCCGAGAGCGAGCAAGTGACGCAGGACCACGTGCTCGAGGCGGCGATGTACCAGGGAAGGAGGGACCAATGATGGCCGAGGGGACCTTCGAGCTGCATCCAGGTGATGCGTTGTATCCCGAGACCGTTTTGGAGCTTTCTGATGTACCCCAGACGCTTTATGTGCGCGGCAACCCCGAGGTGCTTTCGACGCCCGCGCTCTCCATCATCGGCGCGCGCAAGGCCTCGCCGTATGGTCTTGCCGTGGCAGAGCTTGCGGCGAAGGTGGCGGTTGAGGCGGGAGTGACGGTAGTTTCGGGCGGTGCGGTCGGTTGTGACCAGGCCTCGGGTTGGGCTGCGGTCAACGCCGGCGGCAAACACGTCGTGGTGCTGGGGACGGGCGCCGACGTGGTCTACCCGCGTTCGAGCGCGGGGCTGATTACGCGCACGCTTGATACGGGTGGCGCGGTCGTGTCGATCTCTCCGTGGGGCATGGGTCCGCGCAAGTTCGCCTTTCCGCGCCGCAATCGCGTGATCGCGGCCCTGTCGCAAGCCCTCTTTGTATCCGAGGCGGGTATGCCTTCTGGGACGTTTTCTACAGCCGAGGCTGCTATGGATTTGGGGCGCGAACTTCTTGCCGTGCCGGGGTCGATCCTATCGCCCGAGTCGCGTGGCACGAATTACCTCATTGCGAACGGTGCCTGCTGCATCGTCGACGAGGAATCTATCGAGATGGCTATCTCACGCATCTACGGAACCCTGCGCTACTCGCGCCCCGATGCTCCCGGCATTGCCGACCTGGATCCAACGCAGCAGACCGTGATGCATGCGCTCATCGCCTCTCCGCTCAAGGTCGACGACATCGCGGCGCTCGTCTCGCTCGATGCTGTCGGCGTACTCAAACTCTTGGGTTCGCTTGAACTCGAGGGCCTTATCGAGCGCATGATGGATGGAAGGTATGCGCCCTCCAAGTTTGCCCTTCACGCCCAGACGCCCTTCGGTCACAATGGAAAACGTGTCAATTAGAAAGGTGTTTGCAGATGCAGTTCGATCAGGTGACAGTTATCGGTGGCGGTCTGGCGGGGTCGGAGTGCGCGATCCAGCTGGCAGATCGCGGGTTTGCCGTAAAGCTGTGCGAGATGCGCCCCCAGGTGAGCTCCCCGGCCCACCATACCGATCACCTGGCAGAGCTCGTCTGCTCCAATTCGTTTAAGTCGACCCGTCCGGATTCCGCGGCTGGTTTGCTGAAAGCCGAGCTTGAGCGCATGGGTTCAGTCCTGCTCGATTGCGCCCATCGCGCGGCTGTTCCCGCCGGTGGCGCCTTGGCGGTCGACCGCGTCAAGTTTTCCGAGCTTGTCGAGGCCGAGGTTGCCGCCCGTCCCAATATCGAGGTCGTGCACGGCGAGGTCACGCAGATTCCCGAGGGTCACGTGGTCATTGCCGCGGGCCCGCTGTGTTCACCGGCGCTGAGCGAAGAGGTTATGAAGCTCGTCGGTGGCGATGCCCTTGCGTTCTTCGATGCCGCGGCGCCGATCGTCGATGCCTCCACGCTCGATATGGACGTGCTGTTCTCGCAGTCGCGCTATGAGGAGCAGGGGAGCGGCGACTATCTCAACGCTCCGCTCAATAAAGAGGAGTACGAGGCCTTTATCGAGGCGCTTACCACGGCCGACCGCGTGGTGCTCAAAGACTTTGAGGGCGGCGATTTGTTCCAGGCCTGCCAGCCTGCCGAGGAAGTTGCGCGCACCGGCAAGGACGCCATTCGCTTTGGCGCCATGAAGCCCGTTGGCCTCACCGACCCGCGTACCGGACGTCGCCCCTGGGCGGCGATACAGCTGCGTGCCGAGAACAAGGAGAAGACCGCCTATAACCTGGTGGGCTTCCAGACCAACTTGACCTTTGGCGAGCAGAAGCGCGTCTTCCATATGGTGCCGGGCCTGGAGAACGCTGAGTTCTTCCGCTACGGTGTCATGCATCGCAATACCTTTGTCGACGCTCCGCACGTGCTCGATGGCACCTTTGCCGTGCCCGGTACCGGCGTGCGCCTGGCCGGTCAGATCACCGGCACCGAGGGGTACATGGAAGCCGTGGCGACAGGTCTTCTCGCGGCGCTCAACACCTATGCCGAGGCTATCGGTGCCGCGGGCGTCGAGTTGCCGCGTGTGGGCGCCCTAGGTGCGCTCGTGGACTATGCGACCGATCCTGCCACCGTGGGCTATCAGCCTATGCATGTCAACTTTGGCCTGGTGCCGCCACTCGAGGATGGTAAGCGCCGCAGCAAGCGCGACCGATATCAGGCCTATGCGGACCGTGCGCTCGAGGCCCTCGATGCCTACTTGGCCACGCGTTCCGACTTGTTTGGAGGCGACCGGTCATAGCCTTTGACCTGTACGACACCGTCGACTCGTTTATCGCCTATATCGCACGCGTCGAGGGTCTTTCTCCCAACACGGTGACGGCCTATGGCTCGAGGCTGGAGCGCTTTGCTGCCTGGTGCGAGCGCGAGGGCATCGACGCTCGCGCCGCCGACGTACGGACCGTTCGCTCCTATTTGGCCGAGCTGTCGCGTGGCCAGGCGGCGGCTCGGACCCTTGCGGCACACCTGTCTGCCATTCGCTCACTCTATCGCTGGATGGCTGCCGAGGGGATTGTCGAGGGCGATGCGGTCTCGGCGATCGCATCGCCCAAGCTGCCGCGTGACCTGCCGGGCGTCCTTACGATCCAGCAGGTTGAGGCACTGCTCAAGACGCCTGATACCTCGACGCCCGCGGGACTGCGCGATGCGGCGATGCTTGAGTTGCTCTATGCCTCCGGCGCGCGAATCTCGGAGCTCGCGGCGCTCAACGTGGAGTCTATTGGTTGGTCCGAGCGCACGCTGCGCCTGTGGGGCAAGGGAAGCAAGGAGCGCATCGTTCCTCTGTATCGTCGTGCGCTCGATGTGACGCGTCTCTATATTGAAGAGGGGAGGCCGGAGTTGCTCGCTCGGGCAAAGCGCCGCGACCTCGCTACCGGGCCGCATCCGCTGCTTATATCGGCGCGCGGCAATCGCATGAGCGCCGCGATGCTCCGGCGGCGGTTCCATACGCTGGCGACGCTCGCCGGCATTCCGGCTGACATCGCCCCGCATGCGATGCGCCATACCTTTGCGACCGACTTGCTCGAGGGCGGTGCGGACCTGCGCTCGGTTCAAGAGCTGCTAGGTCATGCGAGCCTGTCCACGACGCAGATCTACACGCATCTCACACCCGATCGGCTCAAACGTGCCGTGGCTCAAGCCCATCCCCGCGGCGAATAGTGGCTGGGACGTCCCGCGCCGCACTCAGGTGTGTGGTTTTGATTGCGGGTTGGCAGGAAGAGGCATTCCTGCTATCATTCATCGGGTTGCTTCACGGCAACATGTTTTTATCACGCACGCGCGGCTACTTCATACCGTGGTGCCCGGGCTTTGGTAGCACATGTCCGGGTTGGTTTTGGAGGATGACCCCGCGCGGAGGCAAACCACAGGAGGTTTAACATGGCTACCAAGATTAATATCCGCACTCTGCTCGAGGCCGGCTGCCACTTCGGTCACCAGACCCGTCGCTGGAACCCCAAGATGAAGCCGTTCATCTTCGGTGAGCGCAACGGCATCTACATCCTCGACCTCAAGCAGACCATCCTCGACGCCGACCAGGCCTACACCTTCGTCAAGAACGTCGCCAAGGGTGGCAACGTGCTGTTCGTCGGCACCAAGAAGCAGGCTCAGGAGGCCGTCAAGAACGCTGCTGAGCGCGCCAACATGCCTTACATCAACCAGCGTTGGCTCGGCGGTATGCTGACCAACTTCGTCACCATCCGCTCCCGCATCAACCGCATGGAGGAGCTCGAGGCCATGGTCGAGGACGGCCGCATGGCTGTTCTGCCCAAGAAGGAGCAGGCTGTTCTCGGCAAGGAGCTCACTAAGCTCCAGACCAACCTCGGTGGCGCCCGCGACATGAAGGGTCTGCCCCAGGCTCTCTTCGTCATCGACACCAAGCGCGAGGAGAACGCCATCAAGGAGGCCCAGCGCCTGAACATCCCCGTCGTCGCCCTGATCGACACCAACTCCGATCCCGACGAGGTCGAGTACGGCATCCCCTGCAACGATGACGCTATCTCCGCTGTCACCCTTATGTGCGAGCTCATGGCTGACGCCTGCCTCGCTGGCTCCGGCAAGGAGCAGGTCTCCGAGGCCGAGATGGCCGCTGAGCCCAAGGCCGAGTAAATCAGTCTTAGTTAATTCTTTTTCATCTCTTTGAAAGGAACCACAATGGCCCAGATTACCGCCGCTATGGTCAAGCAGCTCCGCGAGATGACCGACTCCCCGATGATGGAGTGCAAGAAGGCTCTCGTCGAGGCTGACGGCGACATGGACGCCGCTGTCGACGTTCTGCGTAAGAACGGCCTTGCCAAGGCTGCCAAGAAGGCTGGCCGTGAGACCAACGAGGGCGCTGTCGCCGCGTTCGTCTCCGAGGATGGCAAGACCGGCGCTCTGCTCGAGCTCTCCTGCGAGACCGACTTCGTTGGCTCTAACGCCAAGTTCACCGGCTTTGCTTCCAAGGTCGCCGAGGTTGTCGCCACCACCGAGCCGGCTGACGTCGACGCTCTGCTCGAGAAGCCGATGGGCGAGGAGACCGTTTCCTCCGAGCTCACCGAGATGATTCACATCATGGGCGAGAACATGAAGATCTCCCGCTTCGCTGCCCGCAAGGCTGAGAACGGCGCGCTCGCTTCTTACATCCACATGGGTGGTAAGATCGGCGTCCTCGTCAACCTCGAGGTCTCCGGCGGCATCGACGCGACCGTGATCGGCAAGGATATCGCCATGCAGATCGCCGCTCTGAACCCGCGCTTCTGGGATAAGAGCCAGGTCAGCGAAGACGTGCTCGCAGAAGAGAAGAAGATTCTCGTCGCCCAGATGGACAACGACGAAAAGATGGCCTCCAAGCCCCTGCAGGTCAAGGAGAAGATCGCCGCCGGCAAGATGAACAAGTTCTTCGAGGAGAACTGCCTCCTGCAGCAGGCGTTCGTCAAGGACGGCAGCGTCACGGTCGAGCAGTATATGAACAGCGCTGCCAAGGCGCTGGGCGGCTCCGTGAAGTTTGTCGACGCCGTTCGCTTTGAGAAGGGCGAGGGCATCGAGAAGAAGGTCGACGATTTCGCCGCTGAAGTCGCCGCCGCTGCCGGTCTGGCAAAGTAATTCAAGATCGCACAGCTTATCCCGCCGGGTCTCCCGGCGGGATTTTTTATGGTTGTATGGGGCATATCGGGTGCAAATTGTAGGGGAGCGGCATGCCGCTCCCGGCGGTACGCTGCCGGCCCGAACAGA
>OLYM01000879.1_pt1 | contig 11996 bp, 10 predicted proteins | sample 1673691 | NCBI WGS metagenome assembly OLYM01 (sample SAMEA103958123, study PRJEB25191) | human gut metagenome | reverse complement strand
TGCGTAAAACGCGGTAATGTCCACAATTCGATAGGGAGAAAGCACAGTTATGGCTCACGTCATCGATTTCAAGGAGGCCGGTTTCGATTCCGTCCTCGATGAACTGGAATGGCGCGGGTTGATTTCCCAGTCCACTGACAGGGATCGACTCGCCGAAGCGTTGAACGGAGAGCCCATCACCTATTATTGCGGCTTCGATCCGACCGCCGCCTCCCTGCACATCGGCAACCTCGTTCAGCTCATCAACATGCGCCACCTGCAGGCCGCAGGACACCATCCGATCGCGTTGGTCGGCGGCGCCACCGGCCTGATCGGAGATCCGCGCCAGTCGGGCGAACGTACGCTCAACCCGAAGGACGTCGTGGCCGGCTGGGCCGATCGTCTGAAGAAGCAGATCGGCGGCATCCTCGAGACCGAAGGCAGCAATCCGGTACGTTTCGTGTCCAACTACGATTGGACCGCTTCGATGAACGTCATCGACTTCCTGCGTGACGTCGGCAAGAATTTCCGTATGGGCACCATGCTCGCCAAGGACACCGTGGCCCGTCGCCTCAACTCCGAGGAAGGCATCTCCTTCACCGAGTTCAGCTACCAAGTGCTGCAGGGCAACGACTTCCTGCACCTGTTCGACGAGTACCATTGCGTGCTGGAGATCGGCGGCTCCGACCAGTGGGGCAACCTCACCTCCGGTCTGGATCTGATCCACAAGGTGCGCGGCGTGGACGTGAACGTGTTCACCAGCCCGATCATCACCGACGCGCAGGGCAAGAAGTTCGGCAAGTCCGAAGGCAACGCCGTCTGGTTGGATGGCACGATGCTCAGCCCCTACAAGTTCTACCAGTTCTGGTTCAACCGTCCCGACAGCGAGATGGAGAACCTGCTCAAGGCGTTCACCTTCCTGCCAAAGGCCGAAATCGAACGGCTTATCGAGGGAAGCAAGACCAATCCGGGCGCGCGTGAGGCGCAGCGCACCCTCGCATGGGAGGTCACCAGCTTCGTGCATGGCGAGGAAGCCACTCGCCAGGCCATCGAAGCTGCCGGCGCGTTGTTCGGACGTGGCGGCGATCTGGCGGACATCGACGAGTCCACGCTTGAGGCCGCTATCGACGGCATGAAGGTCGATGGGGAATTCGCCAAGGTCGCAGCCGGCGACCGTGTGGCCGAGGCTGGTATGAAGGCAGGCCTGTTCAAGTCGATTTCCGAGGCGCGCAAGACCATCAAGTCCGGTGGCGTGTACCTCAACAACACGCGCGTGGAGGATGAGGAACAGACGTTGCAGGAAGGTGACTTCCTGCATGGTCGTTTCGTGCTCATCCGCCGCGGCAAGAAGGCGCTCGGCGTCGTCGAACAGGCGTGAGACGCATAGGCAATCGTAAGTAAATAATCGCAAGTATCTCAAGACCAATAAGGAACAGCATGGCAGAAGAACAGCGCGGATCGCGCGGCAAATCCTACGGCAACCACAAGTCCTACGGCTCGGGCAGGCCGGGTAACCGCGGTGGCAAGGGATTCAAGCCGCGCGGCAACGGCGGCAAGTCCTACGGACACAAGTCCGGCGGCTTCCACAACGATGACCGTAAGGGCGGATATCGCAAGGGCAATGGCGGCGGATACCGTCGTGGCGACCGCGATTTCCATCGCGACGGCGAAAGCGAAGGCCAGGAGCGTCGTTTCCACAACGGTCCGCGCAAGTTCAACCGCGATGGCGAGCGTCGTGACGACCGCCGCGGCGGCTATCGCGGCAATCGCGGCGACAATCCGCGCTACCAGCGTGATGGCGAGCGTTCCGGTTTCCGCCATGATGACCGTCGCGATGGCGAGCGTCGCAATTTCCGTCATGACGGTGACCGTCGTGACTTCCGCCGTGACGATGGTGAGCGTCGTGGCGGCCGCAACTTCCACAAGGACGGCGATCGCAGGGACTTCCGCCGCGATGACCGCCGCGGGGAGCGCCGTGATGGCGAGCGTCGTAATTTCCGTCGTGATGATCGTCGTGACGGCGATCGCAGGGATTTCCGCCGTGACAACCAGCGTCGTGATTTCCACAAGGATCGCGATCAGCGTCCGGAAGGCGAGGAGCGCCGCGAATTCACCCGTGAAGAGAAGATGGAGTACCGCGAGGCGAAGCGTGGCGAGTATCTGTCGAAGCCGCGTCGCAATTCCGACGGCACGATGAGCTTCCCGTCGCAAAACCCGTACACGCATCGTCGCCCGGGCGAGCCGAAGATGCCGAAGGGCATCGAGTGGAGCATGCTGTCCACTGATGACCGTGAGCGTCTGCGTGGCCTGTCCAAGGAACATGCGGAGAACATCGGCCTGCACATCCTTGCCGCCTACACGCTTGAGGAAAGGGATCCGGAGCTGGCGCTCGAACATGCCAAGTGGGTGGCGCATCAGGCTTCCCGTATTGATTTCGCGCGTGAGACCCTTGCGTTCGTGGCCTACCGTCAGGGCGATTACAAGCTGGCCCTGCGTGAGTTCCGCACCGCGTTCCGCATGAACGGTTTCCTTGACTATCTGCCGTTCATCGCCGACTGCGAGCGTGGCATGGGCGAGCCGAAGAAGGCCATCGAAACCGCCATGAGCGATGACGCGAAGTATCTGCGCGGCGAATCCAAGGCCGAGATGTTCCTCGTGTACGCGGGCGCGCTGGGCGACCTCGAGCTGTGGAATAAGGCCATTGAGATCGTGCATACGTTGGGCCGTTCCAAGGGCTTGGCCGGCGAATACCGCATGCGTGCGGTGCAGGCCGAACAGTACTTCCTCGAGCAGGCCGGACGCTCCGATGAGGCCGTGGCTCTCGACCAGCTGCTTGACAAGCTTGAGCTGCAGTACGCCGATGCCGAAGAGGACGAGACCTCCGACGATCTGGTCATTGAATACGACATGCAGGAATTGAACGACGAGCTTATGGACAAGCTCGGCATTTCCGAAGATGACGCCCAGTATGCGCCGGAAGACGAGGATGAGGACGATTCCGAGGCCGTCGACGAGAACGGCGAGACCAACGATGAGACCCAGCTTGATGCCGAAGCGGCCAAGGAAGGCGCCGAGTCCGACGACGAGCCTGCCGGTGACGGCGAAAACGCGGGCGACTCCGAAGACGACCAGACTGAGGATGAGGTCGAATCCGCAGCCGATTCCGACAACGAGTGAGGTGCGGCAAAACAATGCTGAAATCCACAACCCGTCCGCTGAGCGAAGCCTACCAGCTGGCGCTGCTTGATCTTGACGGCGTGGTCTACCGCGGCAAGAATCCGGTGGAACATGCTGCAGAGAGCATCCGCAAGGCCGAAGGCCTCGGCATGACGGTGGAATACACCACCAACAATTCCTCCCGACTGCAATCCGTGGTGGCCGACCAGCTTAAGGGCTTCGACCTTGACGTCGAACCATGGCAGGTCATCACCTCGTCCGTGGTGGCTGCCCGTATGGTGGCCCGTGCGGTGCCGCAAGGTGCGAAAGTGTTTGTGCTCGGAGCACAGCATCTGCGTGAGGAAGTCGCCAAGCAGGGTCTTGAAGTGGTTGATTCCGCCGAAGACAAGCCGGTCGCGGCCATCCAAGGCTGGTACCCGGACATGTCTTGGAACCAGATGGCGCAAATCGCCTACGCCGTAGAACAGGGCGCCACGTATTTCGTGACCAACCGCGACCTGACCATTCCGCGTGAGCTGGGCATCGCCCCCGGTTGCGGTTCCATGATCATGGCCGTCATCAACGCCACTGGTGTGGAACCGGTTTCGTCCGCAGGCAAGCCGGAATCCGCCATGTATGACGAAGCCCGACTGCTTGCCGCGCATGATGGTGCCGAACCAGTGGCCAAGGAAGCATGCCTCGCCATCGGTGACCGTCTCGATACCGATATCGAAGCCGGCAATCGTGGCGGCTATGATTCCCTGGCCGTGCTGACCGGCGTCACCAATCCGCATGAGCTGATGTTCGCTCCGGAGCATCTGCGTCCGACCTACATCGCCAAGGACCTGACCGGACTTAACGAGCCGGCCCCCGAAGTCGTGCATGAGGCTGGCGCTTGGAGCTGCCGCGACGTGCAGGCGTGCGTCGACGGCGATCGTCTTTACGTCACCGACATCACCAGCGTCGACGGTCTTCGTGCGGCCTGCGCCGCCATGTGGGATGCGGCGGATCGCGGACACAGCGTCGACGGCATGATCGTGCCGGAATTCCGAATCGCCTGATTGCCGCACGTGCGTATGCGCAACATGAATGACGATTCCGGTGCCGTCGTCCGACTCGACATCGCGCTGGTGGAGCGTGGCGTCACGGACAGCCGCTCCAAAGCACAACGGCTGATCGAATCCGGCAAGGTCCGGGTGAACGGCATCGTCGCATCCAAAGCGTCGCTCAAAGTCACGGCCGCCGACACGCTTGATGCCGATCTGGGAGACGATTACGTCTCCCGTGGAGCCTACAAGTTGGTCGGCGCGTTCGACATGTTCTCCCAGACGGGCCTGCGTTCCGCGGAAGGATTCGATTGCCTCGACATCGGCGCGTCCACCGGCGGTTTCTGCGACGTGCTTCTGCGACGCGGTGCCGCGCATGTGATCGCGCTCGACGTGGGGCACGGCCAGCTTGACCCGCGCATCGCAGGCAACGAGCGCATCATCGAAATGAGCGGCGTCAACATCCGCGACGTCGAAGCGGATGATCTGCCGTACCGGCCAAGCATGATCGTATCCGACGTGTCATTCATCTCGTTGACATACGTGATTCCCGTCATCGCGCGCATCGCCGCGCCCGGCGCACACGTCGTGCTGCTGGTCAAACCGCAGTTCGAAGTCGGCAAAGGCAACCTCGGCAAAAACGGCATCGTGGAAAGCGAAACCTTACGCAAACAGGCGCTCGACACCGTCACCGCCTGCGCGAAAGCCAACGGACTGGATGTACGCGCCACGGCGGTCTCACCGATCGAAGGCACGCACGGCAACATCGAGTATCTGCTGTATGCAGTGGCGTAAACCGTTCTCCGCCAATCGATAGCGTAAAAATGAAAGGCCGGCGGTCCATATGAAAAATCCCATATGGACCGCCGGCCTTTTGCATGTTCCGCGGGCCTAGCCCCTCAAAAACTTGTCGATCTGATCCTGCTTGCCCATGATGATGAGCTCGTCGTTACGGTGCATAATCAGCTCTTTCGAACCGTATTCGAATTCCTTGCCCGGCGATTTGACACCGACCACGGTGATGCCGAACCGTTCATGCACGCGCGCATCCTCGATGGAGTAACCGACGACATGCGGGGGAGTGTGGATCTTCACCACGCTGTACGCGCCTTCAAGCTCGATGTAGTCCAGATAGTTGCCGGACACCAAGTGCCCTACGCGTTTGCCGGCATCGGTCTCCGCGTTGATGATGTGCCGTGCGCCGATACGCTGCAGAATGCGCGCATGCTCCTTGGACACCGACTTCGCCCAAATGTCGGAGATGCCCGCGTCCAGCAGATTGCCGGCGGTGATGACGGACGCTTCGACGCTGTCGCCGATGGCAACGACCGCCGTATCGAAATCGGAGGCATTGATCTGTTCCAACGCCATCACATCGGTCATGTCGGCCTGCACGGTGGGAATCTGCGACGACCAGCGGTTCACCAGTTCGCCGTCCTTGTCGACGGCGAGCACATCCTGTCCCATCGCATCCAATGTGGTGGCTACGGAACTGCCGAAACGGCCGAGTCCTACCACAAGAACGCTTCTGGTGTTGTTAGCCATGATTGTTCGCGTACCTTTCGATGTTCTGTTCCGGATTCAAGTATAGGAAGTTGCGGGTATAGAAACCGTATCGACGAATCCGCTCAGCCGACCACGATCTGCTCGGTGGGGTAGCGGACCGGCTCCACATTGCGCGGCCTGGAGATCGCGTAGGCGATGGTGAGCGGACCGAGCCTGCCGATGAACATGGTCGCGGCGAGAATGTACAGGACCGCTGGACTAGAAGCGCTGGCCACGCCGACCGAATAGCCTCCCAGACCGAACGCCGAGCAGGTGTCGAACAGCGCGTTGCTCAGCGAGCATCCGGTGATGGCCATCAACGCCATGGACACCACGGTGACAAGCATCAGACATGACGTGGTGACGGCCACAGCGGTCATGACGGCTTGCGAATGGATACGACGATGGAACGTGTTGACGTCATGGCGTCCGGTGAACGCGGCACGGCAGGTCAACAGAATCACGGCGAATGTGGTGACGCGGATGCCGCCTGCGGTCGAAGTGCTGCCGCCGCCGATGAACATGACGATGGACAGGAACACCTTCGTCGCGTCGCTCACGCCCGGCATCCATGACAGGTCGAAGCCGGAACTGCGGGGCATGACGGCCGCCACCATCGCATGCCACAACCGCGGTTCCACACCTTCGGTGGCGAACAGCAGTTTGTTGTTCCATTCCATGAGGAGGAACCAGGTGAACGAGGCGAGCACGATGCAGAACGTGGTGGTCAGCGTGAGCTTGGTATGCAGGCTCCAACGCTTCGGCGGACGATGGTTGCGCCATGAGCGCATGAGGTTAAGCAGGACGGGAAAGCCGAGCGTGCCGCAGAACGCGCTGACGAGGATAGGCAGGCCAACAGCCCAATTGTTGACATGCAGGCCGGCGCCGTCAGGGGTGAAGCCGGCGTTGTTGTATGCCATGACCGCGAAGAACAACGATTCCCACAGCGTGTGCCGCACATTGCCATGATTGACTTTGTACAGGCCGGGGAACAGCGCCACGAACGTGATGCCTTCGATGGTGAACGCGGTGGCGATGACCACGGTGAGCACGCCCTTGATCTCGCCGAGTTTCGTGGTGCCCAGCTCGTTGGCCGTCAGCAGCTTTTGCGTGGCCTTGAGATGGTGGTTCACGGCCAAGGCGATGAGTGAAGCGAACGTCATGACACCCAAGCCGCCCATCTGCACGGAGAAGATGAGCACGGCCTGGCCGAAAGCGGACCAATGCGTCGTCGAATTGACGATGGAGATGCCACACGTCGAAATCGCGGAGATCGCGGTGAAGAACGCGGTGGTGAATGTCGTTTGCTCGCCCTTCGGCGTGGCGGTGGGCGTGAGCAGGAGCAGCGTGGACAATGCGCCCAACATCATGAAGTACAGGATGGTCAGACGTCCGGGATGTGTGGTGAGTCTGTGCATTAGGCTGCGCTTGCGCGGCTTGCGCTCCTCCGCCATGGCCTTCTCGAACGTGTCCCCGGAGAACCACCAGGCATAGCCATGTGAGGCCTCGCGATTGGAGGAGGACTCGTCGAAGACGAGGTTGGACATGCTGTTCCTCGCTCCTTGTCTGTATAAACGGTCTTCGTTTCCTTGAGCTATTGTAGACGGTAGTGTGACGAACGGGCCATGGACGTACCGTTCGACGGTTCCGCGGTGGCTCCGTGGGACTCTTCGGACGTCTGCGGCGTGTTCTGGACACCCGCTGCCGTCATTCGTTCATTTGTTCGACTACACTGGCGGGTAGTGGCACCTCGCATGGGGCGCCCGTTATACGAAAGGGCTTGCGATGATCGGTACCCGACATGCGGTGGTGGTGACGCATACGCGTCTGCGTGAAAGCGGCACGGTGGTCGAAGAAGCCGTCGAGCAGTTGAGACGCGCCAATTTCGAAGTGACGATCATCGACAATATCGAAGCGCCCGAGTTCGGCAGCAGGACGCCCGCCGTGCCGAAGAACACGGAAATCGTGGTGGTGCTCGGAGGAGACGGTACCATCCTGCGCGCAGCCGAACTGGTGCATGCCACCGAAGTGCCCATTCTCGGTGTGAACCTGGGCCACGTCGGCTTTCTTGCCGAATTTGAAAGCTTCCAGATGAGCGAGGCCATCCGCCGGATCGCCGACCATGACTATTCCATCGACGAACGTATGATCGCCCACGTCGACGTATGGCTGCCGGGCGCGACGGAACCCATCGAGGACTGGGCGTTGAACGACATCACGCTGGAACGCGCCGACCGTGGCAAAATGGTGGAACTGTCCATCCGTGTCGACGACGTGGAGATGAGCTCCTTCGGTTGCGATGGCGTGATCGTATCCACGCCGACCGGTTCCACCGCCTACGCGTTTTCCGCGGGCGGGCCGATCATGTGGCCGAATGTGAAGGCATTGCAATTGGTGCCGTTGGCCGCGCACGCATTGTTCGCACGTCCGCTCATCATCGGCTCCGGCTCCACGTTCGCCATCGACATTCTTGACGATTCCACGTCCGACGGTTGGATCTGCTGCGACGGCCGCCGCCAGCGCGCCCTGCCGAAAGGCACACGCATCGAAGTGCGCGAATCGAAATGCACTTTGCGATTGGCCCGTCTGTCCGGCGTGCCGTTCACGAACCGTCTCGTCACCAAATTCGACCTGCCCGTCGTCGGATGGCGCGAGCAGGCGCGCAAGACCGGCGGCACGCATCATGGGCAATCGTTCCCTAGAACCGGCAAACCGGAAAGCGGGAAGTGACAGGGCATGCTGGAAGAGCTTGAGATCCACAATCTCGGTCCGATCCGTTCCGCGCTGATCGCCCCGGCAGGCGGTATGACGGCGATCACCGGCGAAACAGGTGCCGGCAAATCGATGCTGCTCAGTGCGATCCGACTGATTTCCGGCGGTCCCTCCGACGGCGGCCGTGTTTCCGTCGGCGCTCAGGAGGCGTGGGCGCAGGGCGTGTTCGAAGTCGCCTCGTCGCCGGCCGCGGTGGCCGCGGCACGGGAGGCGGGTTTCGAGCCAGAGGACGGCGAACTGTTCCTGTCGCGCAAAGTGCCCGCTTCCGGACGATCCCGCAGCATGCTGTCGGGACGTAGCGTACCGCGTTCCGTACTCGCCTCCGTCGCCGCCGAATTGGTGACGATCCACGGCCAGGCCGACCAGTTACGTATCGCGACCGTTTCGCGTCAGCGTGAATTCCTGGACCGCTACGCGGGGGATGAAGTGGCGTTGGCCGCCTACGGCAAGACGTGGAACGCGCTGCGCGCAATGGACGAGCGTTTGGAAAGGCTCAGCAGCCAGGAATCGTCCATGCGCCAGCAGGCGGATTACCTGCGTGAGTCAATCGAACGCATCAACCGGGTCGACCCGCAGCCGGGGGAGATAGACGAATTGCGCGCACGCCGCGACCGCATCGAAAACGCCGCCGAAATCGCCGAAGGCGTGACCCGCGCATTGGGTGCGTTGGACGCCTCGCAGGTGGCGGATGACGTTGAATCGGCCAGCGCCGCCGATTTGATCGACCGTGCCTCGCAGGCATTGCGCGCCATTCACGTGGAAGGCGTGTTCTCCGAACTCGCCGACCGGCTCGACTCCATCAGCACCGATTTGTCCGACGTGGTGTTCAGCCTGTCCGGCGAAGTGGACAATGAGGCGAGCGTGGAGGATCTGGATGCCATCAACGGGCGCATCCACGAGCTGGACGAGCTGACCCGCCGATGGGGGCCGGAATTGTCCGACGTGATCACGTGGAGGGACAAGGCCGTATACGATTTGGAGGATTTGGACGCCTCGCCGGAAAAGGTCGAACAGCTGGAAGCCGAACGCGCCCAACTGCTTGAGGCTGCGAAAAAAGCCGCGCAGGCTGTGAGCAAACGGCGTAGAGCCGCGGCGAAGGAACTCGCGTCCAAAGTCACCGCGGAACTTGATTCGCTGGCCATGGGCACTTCGAAACTGGAGATCCGCGTGGCCGAACGCGAACAGTTGGACGCCACCGGAGCGGACGACATCGAATTCCTCTTCACCCCGTTCCCCGGCTCCCCGCAACTGCCGATGGGCAAAAGCGCATCCGGCGGCGAATTGAGCCGTCTGATGCTCGCGCTTGAACTGGTCGCCGCCGAAAAGCATGTCGTGGCCGGAGGAACCGTGCCGCCGATGACGTTCATCTTCGATGAGGTCGACGCCGGCGTGGGAGGCAAGGCCGCTGTGGAGCTGGGTGCCCGCTTGGCCAAACTCGCCCAATCCGCGCAGGTTCTGGTCGTCACGCACCTACCACAGGTCGCATCCTGGGCGGACGAACAATATGTGGTCGCCAAAGGCGAAACCAAGGATGGTTCCATCGCCACCACCATCAGCCAGGTGCGCGGGGATGAGCGCGTGCATGAAATCGCCCGCATGCTTTCCGGCAGCGAAAGCGAAACATCTCTGGAACATGCCGAGGAACTGCTCAAATCGTCGGTGCTTGACTGACGGCGGATTCAATCGTAAAAAGTAATCGCAAATCGTAAAAGCGGTAATTGCAAAACAAAGGAGCCGATATGACACAGAAAACCAAGGCGAACCAAGGCAAAGGCGCCATCTTCGACCTTGACGGCACGCTACTCGACTCCATGGGCGTGTGGGATCAGGTGGACGTCGACTTCCTTGCCAAACGCGGCATCGAGGTGCCGGACGACTACATGCAGAAGGTCGCCGCCATGCAATTCCGCCAGATCGCCGAATACACAATCGCACGCTTCAGCCTGTCGGACACTCCCGAAGCGTTGATGGAGGAGTGGGACCATATGGCACGTGTCATGTACGCCACGGTGGTTGAAGCCAAACCGTATGCGCGCGAATATCTGGAATCGTTGAAGGCGAGCGGGGCGAAACTGGCTGTGGCCACGTCATTGCCGCCGATGCTGCGCGAACCGGCCATGAAGCACGTCGGCATTTTCGACTATTTCGATGACGTGGTCAGCGTCGACGACGCGGGCGACGTCGGCAAAACTGAGCCGGACGTATATCTGCTGGCCGCGTCGAGGCTCGGCATCAAACCAAGCGACTGCACCGTATTCGAGGATCTGCTCGTCGGCATGCGCTCGGCCAAGTCCGTCGGCATGCGAGTGTGGGCCATGCATGACGATTCGTCCGATGCCGATTGGCCGGCGATTTGCGCTCTGGCGGACGGTGTCATATTCGACTTCCACGACGCGCCTGCCGTATTGTAGGAACCGGTGTCGTACGGGGATACATGCATTTGGGGCTTTCCGTTGATTCGGAAGACCCCAAATCCGTTCTCCATAAGAGTCTGCCGGCTGGCTCGGTTCAGATGTCCTTGCTACCGTAAATATGCAGCGATATCTTGCTGGAGAACGCCAAGGCGAGTACGTCGATGATCAAGAATGCCGCTAATGCAATGGCTTGGTGCCGGCTGATCGCCTCGGCCAGCTGTTCGACGGTCTTTCCGAATTCCGGCAATGCCTTGCGCAGTCCGATGACCGTGCCCACGATCACGCCGATGCTCAGAATAATGGCGGCCATGGCACGATAAGGGGAGAATCGGTACAGGAACGGCTGCACGATGGCGTTGAGTAGCACGAGGGTCAGCACGGTCATCGCGGCGAGGCCGATCGCATCCGTTACTTTAACTGGCTCGTGCATGATGATGCCGGCGCAGGCGATACTGACGGCCACTTCCAATCCCGCCACCAGATCGCAGGCGATAAGGAATGCGAATCGTCCGAGGATCTGGTGGTTGCGGTTGATGGGCACGATGCCGTTCATCCAATGATGGTTGTTCATTTGTTCATAGGAGAACAGGGTGATATTAAGCATCAGGAAGCCGGAGGCCGCCCCGCCGATGGCGGCTCCCGCAACGCTGTCGAGAGTGGACCCTGTGGCCGCCATCAGGCATGTGAAACCTGGAACGTACGCGAAGAAGATGGCTATGTACGACCGCCCGTAGCTGATGGTGCGGTTCCGGTCCAAGGAAATCTGCCTAAGGATGGCGGTCATGGCGTCCGCGTTCGCTGTCGTATTCATCGTACGTCTCCTTCGTTGGTATTACTGATTGCCGTATGTTCCGTGGCATTGGTCAGTCTGATCACATCCTCAATCGAAGCATGCTGTGTCAGGAGACCGTCGGTGCTGCCGATGTGTGGGATGTCCTGCGTGCGGACCAACGCGTCGAAGCCAGTTGCGTATGTGCGGATGCCGACCATTGCCCGCTGTAGACCATCCGTAAGCTCATCCGGCCCGCCCTTGATCAGACGGAACGCGTCTTCGAACTCGTCTTTCGGCCCGCTGTAATACAGC
>OLYM01000877.1_pt1 | contig 12019 bp, 9 predicted proteins | sample 1673691 | NCBI WGS metagenome assembly OLYM01 (sample SAMEA103958123, study PRJEB25191) | human gut metagenome | reverse complement strand
TCAATCGTGGAGGCAATCGACGTAAATCTGACGCTGGAACGCTTCGTTCAGCGAGATGTAGGTCTGTGTGGTCGAAATGCCCGGAATGGCCAGAATCCGGTCGCAGAGCGTCGTCATCAGGTGCTCGTTGTCGACGCAGTACAATTTCACGAAAAGGTTGTACGTCCCCGTGATGAAATGGCACTCCACGATTTCGGGAATCTCCTTGAGTTTCTCCATCGTCTGCATCATATACATCGGATCCTGCACGCAAATACCGATCAGAGCGCATACGTCGAAACCCAGCATCTTGGGGTCCACGATCAGGCGGCTCCCCAGGATCACCCCCGAATCGTGCAACTTGCGGATACGCTGGTGAATGGCCGCACCCGAAATCCCGCACTCGCGTGCGATCTCGAGGAACGGCATGCGTGCATTCCGGACGAGGTACTGGAGAATCTTCCCGTCGATAGCGTCCAAAGTTGCTTTAGGCATGGAAAAACTCGTTTTAGTCGGTTGTAAACTTATTTGATTACGTTCATCTCCTTACCGATCTTCACGAACGCTGCGATGCAACGGTCGAGCTGCTCGGTGGTGTGGCCGGCCGAAACCTGCACGCGGATACGGGCCTGTCCCTTCGGCACCACGGGATAGTAGAAGCCGGTCACGAAGATACCCTCGTCCTGCAGACGGGCGGCGAAATCCTGCGACAGTTTGGCATCGTAGAGCATCACGGCGCAGATAGCCGACTGCGTAGGCTTGATGTCGAAGCCGGCGGCCATCATACCCTTGCGGAAATGCTCGACGTTCTTCACGAGCTTGTCGTGCAGCGCATCGCTCTCGCCGAGCATCTTGAACATCTCGATCGAAGCACCCACTACGGCAGGGGGCAGCGAGTTCGAGAAGAGGTACGGGCGCGAACGCTGGCGCAGCATGTCGATAATCTCCTTGCGGCCGGTGGTGAAACCGCCTACCGCGCCGCCGAAGGCTTTGCCCAGCGTACCGGTCAGGATATCGACCTGTCCGCGCAGGTTGTAGAGTTCGGTGATACCGCGACCGGTCTTGCCCAGCACGCCTGCCGAGTGGCACTCATCGACCATCACCAGCGCATCGTATTTCTCGGCCAGCTTGCAGATCTCATCCAGCGGAGCGGCGTTGCCGTCCATCGAGAAGACGCCGTCGGTTACGATGATGCGGAAACGCTGTGCCTGGGCTTTCTTGAGGCAATCCTCCAGCTCGGCCATGTCGGCGTTGGCGTAACGGTAGCGAACGGCCTTGCACAGACGCACGCCGTCGATGATCGACGCGTGGTTGAGCGAATCGGAGATGATCGCATCCTGCTCGGTAAACAGAGGCTCGAACACGCCGCCGTTGGCGTCGAAGCAAGCGGCATAGAGAATCGTATCCTCGGTACCGAAATAGTCGGCGATCGCCTTCTCGAGCTGCTTGTGCATATCCTGGCAACCGCAGATGAAACGCACGGACGACATGCCGTAGCCGCGTGTGTCCATCGCCTTCTTCGCCGCTTCGATCAGACGCGGATTGTCCGAAAGGCCGAGGTAGTTGTTCGCACAGAAATTCAGCACCTGACGTCCGCCGACCGTGATCTCGGCACGCTGCGGGGATTCGATGATGCGTTCGTTCTTGTAGAGCCCTGCCGCTTTGATTTCGGCCAGCTCATGCTCCAAATGTTCTTTAATTTTACCGTACATATTGTTAGATTTTGTGACGTTCGAGGGGTGTTTTACTATCAAACTATCAGCAAAGATAGTTGTTTTTTATAAAAATGATACCTGTCGCCGAATTTTTTATCCGATCGCCGCCGGACCCCGGACCCTCCCCGACGGCAACCCCTGCAAATCCCGGGCCCCGCAAGGCGGTATCCGGCAAAATCCGGCCCGGATTCCGCAAGTTTGCGACCGGTCGCCGAAGTCGTCCGCGAACGAAAACGGAATAAACGGACAACCCGCTATGTTCCACCGAAAACAGAGCGCCGGCACGAGGCAAAAGGACAAATTCCGGCATCGGAAAGCGATCCGCAGGATCGTTTCCCGCCCCCGCAATCTCAAATTCCCCGGCGGACACGACGCATTTACAAACTATTTTGCTAAATTTGTCACGTTATAGCCGGTTGTGGAACCAGCACGTTCAACCATTAAATATTTCGAATTATGTTCAAAATCGATTCTTACGATTTCAAAGGCAAGCGGGCGATTATCCGCGTGGACTTCAACGTCCCCCTCGACGACAAGGGCCAGGTAACGGACGACACCCGCATCCGGGCGGCGATCCCCACGATCCGCAAGGTACTCGACGCGGGCGGCTCGGTAATCCTGATGTCGCATCTGGGACGGCCCAAGAAGAACAACGATATGAAATATTCGCTCGGACAGATCGTCCCCGCGATCGAAAAGCTGCTGGGCAAACCCGTGATTTTCGCCGGCGACTGCATGGGAGAAAAAGCGGCCGAAACAGCCCGGAACCTCAAACCCGGCGAGGTGATGCTGCTCGAAAACCTGCGTTTCTACGCCGAGGAGGAGGGCAAGCCCCGCGGACTCGCCGAAGATGCTTCGGAAGAGGAGAAGGCCGCAGCCAAAAAAGCGGTCAAAGCCTCGCAGAAAGAGTTCGTCGAGCGGCTGGCCTCGTATGCCGACTGCTACATCAACGACGCTTTCGGCACCGCGCACCGCGCACACGCCTCGACAGCCCTGATCGCCGATAAATTCCCCCACGACAAGATGTTCGGCTACGTGATGGAGAACGAATTGCAGGCGGTCGATCGTCTGATGCTGAACCCCCGGCGCCCGTTCGCGGCGATCATCGGCGGGTCGAAAGTTTCGACCAAGATCTCGATCCTCGAAAACCTGATGGAGAAGGTCGATTCGATCGTCATCGGCGGCGGTATGTCCTACACCTTCGCAGCGGCGCAGGGCGGCAAAGTCGGCAACTCGCTCTGCGAGCCGGAGATGTTCCCCACGGCACTCGAAATCGTGAAGAAAGCCGAGGAGCGCGGCGTGAAGCTGGTATTCTCGCCCGATGCGCTGATCGCCGACAAATTCGCCGAGGATGCCGATACGCGCCAGGCTCCGGTGAACGATATCCCCGACGGCTGGATGGGCCTCGACATCGGCGAGGAGGGCAAGAAGATTTTCCGCGAACACATCCTGGGCTGCAAGACGATCCTGTGGAACGGCCCCGTAGGTGTTTTCGAGATGGACAAGTTCGCTACCGGCTCGAAAGCCGTGGCCGAAGCGATCGCCGAAGCCACTTCGAAAGGAGCCTTCTCGCTCATCGGCGGCGGCGATTCGGTGGCCTGCATCAACAAGTTCGGCCTGGCCGACAAGGTGAGCTACGTCTCTACGGGCGGCGGCGCACTGCTCGAATACATCGAAGGCAAGGAGCTGCCGGGTGTGGCGGCCATCCGCAAATAAGCCGGGCACGAACAGAGCGCGGTCCCATCGAACCGCTCTCCGTACTGAATCGAAAACAGACAGAAACCTTAAAATATTTAGAGTAAACAACCAATGAAAAAAATTCTTTTCGCTGCAACCGTTCTTTGTATGATGGGCTGCCAAAACAAACCGACCAACTCGACGCCGGCGCTCGATCCGTCCAACATGGACACCTCGGTCGCCCCCAACGAGAGTTTCTACCAGTACGCCACGGGCGGCTGGCAGGCTAAAAATCCGCTCAAACCTGAACATTCGAGCTACAACATGTTCAACGTGCTGAGCGACAACAACGAGATTCGCATCAACGAGCTCTTCACCCAGATGACCAAGGAGAACCCTGCGAAGGGCACGGTCAATCAGAAAATCGCCGACCTCTACAAGCTGGGCCTCGACTCGGTACGCCTGAACAAGGAGGGCGCCGCTCCCGTCAAGGCCGAGCTGAAAACCATCCTGTCCCTCGACAAGAAGGAACAACTCACTCCGATCCTGTCCGTGATGCAGCTGACTTCGAGCTCGCCCCTGTTCAGCTTCGGTCCCCAGGCCGATCTGAAGGACAGCAAAGTCAATGCCCTCTATATCGGACAGTCGGGTATCGGCATGGGTGACCGCGACTACTACCTCGACGCCGAGAACGAATCGATCCGCGAAGCCTACAAAACTTATCTGAACCGGCTCTTCACGCTGGCCGGACTCGAAGAGTCCGAGGCAGGCAAGGCGACCGACGCCGTTATGCGCATCGAAACCGAACTGGCCAAGAACATGCGTTCGAACGTCGAGCTGCGCGATATTCAGCGCATGTACAACCCGATGACGACCGCCGATCTGAAAAAGAACTACGACGCCATCGACTGGGCACAGCTCTTCGCATTCTCCGGAATCAATCCCGAGCGTGTGATCGTCTGCCAGCCCGAATACATGGAGGCGCTGAACAAGCTAATCGAAACCACTCCGATCGAAGACTTGCGCTACTACCTGGCATCGCAATACCTCAACGCCGCAGCACCCTACCTGGACGATAACTTCTACGCCGCATCGTTCGACTTCTACGGCCGCACGATGTCGGGCAAGCAGGAGCCCCGTCCCCGCTGGAAACGTGCCATGGCCATTCCCAACAGCGCCCTGGGCGAGGCCGTAGGCGAAATGTACGTCGAGAAGTTCTTCCCCGCCGAGGACAAGGCCCGCATGATGACCCTGGTGGAGAATCTCCGCACGGCCCTCGGCCAACACATCGACCAGCTCGACTGGATGAGCGACTCGACCAAGATGCGCGCCCGCGAGAAACTCGCCGCTTTCCGCGTAAAAATCGGCTACCCCGACAAGTGGAAGGACTACTCCACGCTCGAAATCGACCCGACCCTCTCCTACTGGGAGAATATCCAGCGTGCCAGCGAATGGGCGACCCGCGATGCGCTTGCCAAAACGGATAAACCCGTCGATCCCGAAGAGTGGCACATGACTCCGCAAACGGTCAATGCCTACTACAACCCGACCACCAATGAAATCTGCTTCCCGGCAGCAATCCTTCAGCCGCCGTTCTTCAACCCGGCAGCCGACGACGCGGTGAACTACGGCGCTATCGGCGTAGTGATCGGACACGAGATGACGCACGGATTCGACGATCAGGGCCGTCAGTTCGACAAGGACGGCAACATGAACAACTGGTGGACCGACGCCGATGCCGAAGCCTTCAAACAGAAGACCGACATTCTGGTCAAGCAATTCGATGCGATCGAGGTGCTGCCCGCACGCGGCGACCAGCCGGCCATCTTCGCCAACGGTTCGCTCTGTCTGGGCGAGAATATCGCCGATCAGGGCGGTCTGCGCGTGGCTTACACGGCACTCAAGAACTCGCTGAACGGCACCGAGCCCGAACCGATCGACGGCCTCACGCCGGCTCAGCGCTTCTACCTGAGCTACGCGACCGTCTGGGCACAGAACATCCGCGACGAGGAGATCGCCCGTCTGACCAAACTCGACGTACACTCGCTCGGTCAATGGCGCGTGGACGCTACGCTGCGCAACCTCCAGGATTTCTTCGATGCCTTCAACATCACCGACGGCAAGATGTATATGCCGGTCGAGGAGCGCGTGATTATCTGGTAACGGCACGCTCCGTTCAATAAGAAATCCCCTGCCGACGTTTCGGCAGGGGATTCTTTTATCCACAATAAAAAAGGCTGTCACCGAGGGTGACAGCCTTTTATCAGTTCTTTCGTTCAGGTCTTATTTCCCGGAAACCTCGATCCGTTCGGTACTTTTGTACGTTCTTCCCAAAATGGTTTGCCGGTATTTCTCCACCTTGTCCTTTCCAATGGTCATCGTCGAGGCACCGGTCGCCTCCTTATATTGGCCGTCGGTAGTTGTATAGGAAACGCCCGAGCCGAGTCCCACGCGGTAGGCGGCTTGTTCCGCAACCTCTTCCTTAGCCGTCAGTACCAGTTCGACAGTCGCCTCGAAAGGAACCTTCGCTCCTTTGACAGAAATGCTCCAGGGCAGCGAAGCGACATCCGCCGTCACGGTCTTTCCGACGGCATCGGTGTACTTCGCCTGCATATCGAAGAGCTGCGGCATATCCTCTCCTCCGAAAACTTCATAATCTACATCGGCAGTCACCTCCGCAGGCGGTACGGCAGGGCCGTTTCCGCCGTTGCCATTCGTTTCGTCGTCGTTGCACGATGCCAGCAGAACCGCTGAACAAAGCAGCATCCATCCGATTTTTCTGTGTAACATAAGTCAATAAATTTATCGATTAATAATAAGGTGCGAAATGAATACCGAAGAACCGATAGCGGAAACCCGTCGCCCGCATCCGCACCGCAAACTCGCCACGAATACCGCGAATGTCGGCAAACGATCCTCCGCCCGTCAAATTCCCGGCAAAAATAAGGACTTCGGCCCGAAATCCGATGGAAACGGTTCTTTTGTTTCGAACCGGCAACAAGCGGCACCAGTCGATTCAACAGACTCCGGACAGGGATCACGAAAAGGTCCCGGCCGTCTTGCGACAACCGGGACCCGCGATCAAAAAATCTATTTATGAAAAAACCTTTCTGTATTTACCTCCTGCAAAAAGGGTGCCCGGAAAAATAAAATCCGGCCGGCCCCGCAGCGTGCCCGCTAATATTTGTAGCGGATCCACTTGTAAAGCTCCTTGAAGGTAGGTTTCTTGCCGTACATGAAGATACCCACGCGGTAAATCTTCGCCGCGAGCCATACCATAGCCATAAACGTAGCGTAGAGCACCGCGAGCGACACGACGATCTCCCAGGTCGGAATACCGCACGGGATGCGGGCCATCATCACCACGGGCGAGGTGAAAGGAATCATCGAACACCAGAAGACCAGCGGCGAATTGGGGTCCTTCATCACCACCATCATCACGAAGATACTCAGGATGATCGGCAGCATGATCGGGGTCTGCAACTGCTGTGCGTCCTGCACGTTATCGACAGCCGAACCGACGGCAGCGAACATCGCCGAATAGAGCAGGTAACCACCGATCACGTAGAGCAGCAGATAGGCGAAAATCTGGAAGACATATCCGAAATCGGTCGCCGTGGCGAGCGTCTGCACCATCTCCATATCGACGCCCGCCGCCGTCGGATCGAGCGTCCCGGCACGCATCGCCTCGACACTTCCCATCATCTCGGCAGGGATCAGGTGCGGCATGACGAGCGCACCCACGCCGCACACCAGCACGCCCCAGATGAGCACCTGCACCACCGCGACGGAAGCGATACCCAGGATCTTGCCCAGCATCAGCCGGAAGGGGCTGATCGAAGAGACGACCACTTCGAGCACCCGGTTGTTCTTCTCCTCGATGACCGACTGCATGACCATCGCGCCGTAAATCATCAGGAACATGTAGAGGATCATACCGAGCACCAGCCCCACGACGGTCGATACGGCCGACGAATTGGCCTGCTTGTCGCTGCCGTCGTCCTGCATCTGGTCGTTGCGGAAGACCTGCATATAGACCGTAGTCTTCACCTCGTCGAGAATCTGCGACAGATTTTCGATGTTATAGTCCTTGAGTTTCTCCTTCTCGATGATGTCGGCGATCTGCCCCGACACACTCTCCTCGACCAACATCGCCGAGGAGCCGTTGGTATAGAGTTTCACGTTGCCGGGATTGGTCATTATGTCCCCGCCGATCCAGAGTATGCCGAAACGGTCGGTATGCTCTCTGCGAGCCTCGTCGAGCGTCAGGTCGGTCGGCTCATAGACCACCTCCTCGCTGCTCTCGAGCCGGGGAGCGATCACACCGCTCTCGTCGATCACGGAAATATGCCGGGTTTCCCCCTGGGAATAGCGCATGATGAGCGCCGGGGCCACCATCAGGCCGATCATCAGCACCGGCATAAGAATCGTGGTCACGATGAACGACTTCTTGCGCACCCGTTCGTTAAATTCCCGGGTGATGATAATTCCTATCTTCGAATTTGCCATGGCTTTCTACTTTTGCTTGTTCGTTTTCTTCCGATTACTCCGCGTTGAGGGTTCCCCCGACGGCCCGTATGAAGATGTCGTTCATCGACGGGATGATCTCCGTGAAGGAGCGCAGCTCCACCGCATCGTTGATCCGGGCGATCACCTCCCGCACGTCGGCATCCCGCTCCACATGCAGCTTGAGCGACGAATAGGCCGCCCCGAACTCCGGCTCGGGCTGTTCGAGCACCTCGCAGCGACCTTCGAGCACGCCGCGCAGCGCCTCCGCGTCGCCCCGGTAGGCTACCTGGAAAATGTTGTTGCCGTGCCTGCGCCGGATCTCGTCCACACGGCCCGTAAGAATGTTGCGCGACTTGTTGATAAGCGTGATATGGTCGCAGATCTCCTCGACGGACGACATGTTGTGGGTCGAAAAGATGACCGTCGAACCCTTGTCGCGCAAGCCGAGAATCTCCTCCTTCAAAAGGTTGGCGTTGATCGGATCGAAACCCGAAAAAGGCTCGTCGAAGATCAGCAGCTCAGGTTCGTGCAGCACCGTGACGATGAACTGTACTTTCTGGGCCATACCCTTCGAAAGTTCGTCCACCTTGCGGTCCCACCACGATTCGATGCCGAATTTGACGAACCACTTCTTGAGCCGCATCACCGCTTCGTGACGCGAAAGCCCCTTCAGGCGGGCGAAGAAGACGGCCTGTTCGCCCACTTTCATCTTTTTATACAGACCGCGCTCCTCGGGCAGATAGCCGATGCGATAGACATCCTGCGGCTGGATTTCGCGGCCGTCGAAGATGACTTTCCCCTCGTCGGGCGCCGTGATGCGGTTGATGATGCGGATCAGCGTGGTCTTGCCCGCACCGTTGGGTCCGAGCAGGCCGTAAACCGACCCCTTGGGAATCGTGAGCGACACATCGTCCAGAGCCGTATGTCTGGCGAAGCGCTTGGTAACGTGTTCTACTTTCAATATCTCCATAATCGATCGAAAACTTAAAGTGAGTCCGGGCATTCCGTCCGCGATTTCCTACATCTCCGGCTGTACCGCATAAGGACAATACATCACTACGCCCTGCTGTCCCACCGCCTCACGGATCTTGCGCCACTCGCCGGCCCAGGGTCCCAGTTCTCCGGCCACGATGTCGGCCTTTACTTTGGCCATGAACCCGGAGAAGAACGCCCCGAAGCCGGTCGGAGCCTCGGTCATCTCGACGATGCGGAACTTATCGCCCAACTCGGCCTTGTCGGCCGCAATGGCGATGGCCGTCTTCAGACCGCCGTTGGTATCCACCAGCCCGAGAGCGAGGGCATCCGTGCCGCTCCAAACCCGTCCGCCGGCAATGTCGAGCACCTTTTCCAGCGGCAGGTTACGGCCTTCGGCCACGTAGGAGGTGAAAGTTTCGTACACCTCGTCCACCGAGCGCATGATCGCCGCCCGTTCGGTCGCCGTCAGGGGACGCATCACGCCCATATCGGCCGACGTGTTGGTTCTCACGGCATCGAACGTAATGCCCAGCTTGTTCTTCAGGGCATCCTCCAGGCGCAGGAACATTCCGAACACGCCGATCGACCCCGTAAGGGTCGTCTTGTCCGCCACGATGGCATCGGCACCGCACGAAATATAGTAACCGCCGCTGGCCGCATAGCTGCCCATCGATACGATCACCGGCTTCTTCTCCCGAAGCAGCTCCATCTCGCGCCAGATCACATCCGAAGCCAGCGCGCTGCCGCCCGGCGAATTGACACGCAGCACCACGGCCTTGACATCGTCGTTGCGACGTACTTCGGCCAACTTCGCAGCCAGCGTATTGCCGTAAATATCGTCACCGTAGCCTTTGCCATCGACGATCGCACCGTCGGCATAGACGATCGCTATCTGCGACGAAGAGATATTCTTAAGATCCGCATTCAACTGCGACACGTATTGTCCCAATGTCACGAACTCGAACTGTCCGTCGCTCTTGGCCACGGCGCCGTGCTCCCGGAACACATCGTCCATCTGATCCTCGAACAGCAATCCGTCCACCATACCATGATCGAGCGCCTCCTGTGCCAGCGACACTTCGAGCCCGTCGGCCAGTCGGTTCAAGGTCGAAAGCTCGATACCGCGCGACTCGGCGACGGCCTCCGCCATCACATTCCAATAGGAATCCACCAACAACTGCATCTGCTCGCGGTTGGCATTCGACATCTTCGAAAGGAAATAAGGCTCCACGGCACTCTTGTACCTGCAGGCCGTCGGACGGAAAATCTCGGCCTGAATGTCGAGCTTGTCGAAAAGACCCTTGTAGAACATCAGCGTCGAGGAGACACCCATCCACTGCATCCCTCCATGAGGCTCCAGGTAGATCTCGTCGGCGACCGATGCCAGGTAGTATCCCCCCTGGCCGTAGGTTTCGTTATAGGCGATGACGAACTTGCCGCTCTGCCGGAAATCCTGAAGCGCCTCGCGCAGCTCCTCCAGAATGGCATAAGTGGCCATTCCGCCTCCGTTCGGACGCAGGTAGATACCCTGGATGCGGGGATCGATCTTGGCCGTTTCGATGGCCCGCAACGCATTGTAAAGAGTAACCTGACGTTTGGCCGTCATCGTGGCGAAATCGATGCCGGCGAAAGGATCGCTGCTCGGCGAATCGATCAGGTCTTCCGAGAAATCCAGTTTCAAAATCGCGTGCTCTCCGACCGTCACCGCCTCCGAAGAGGTCATGGAACCTACGATTCCGAACAAAATCATCACGGAAAGAAAGAGCATCACTGCGCTGCCCACCACAAAAGCGAGCAGTCCGGCGAAAAACATTTTCAAAAATTTCATACCGATTTATTTAATATTCATTCGCTGCGAAACGGTGCACGAGGAGCGAACAGGGCAAAACTTTTCCGCATCGCCGAATTCCGTCCCCTCTCCGAATCGGAGTTAATATGCGGCAAATATAACCGTTAATTTTATGAAAAACAAATAATATTTATCGTTTATCGATAACATAATTTTCCATAAAGACTTATTATATCGGAAATAATAGTTATCTTTGTCCAGATAAGCCGCATCCGGACGAGCAGGAGCAGGCTCTTTGCCGCCCGGTTTGCATGATCGTTGCTACCAACTTAACTGAAAATATGGAAGAGAGAGTCAAGGAATTACTCAACCGTATCCTCCATCCGGAGACCCAGCACGGTCTTGTCGAGAGCGGATTCGTCGAACAGGTTTCGACTCCCGGCGACAAGATAACCGTCACCCTGAATTTCGCCAAAGTGCGCGATCCCTTCGCCCTGAAGATCAAACGGCAGGTTCAAGCGCTGCTGGAAGAGAATTTTCCCGCCCTGAAAGGATCCATCACCGTTATTATTAAGGAAGCCGCTCCCAAGAAACCGCAAGCTGCGGACAAACCGACCATGACGGGCGACATAGCCCACATCGTAGCGATCGCTTCGGGCAAGGGCGGCGTCGGAAAATCGACCGTCACGGCCAATCTTGCCGTCGCCCTGCGCAACCGGGGTTTCCGGGTCGGCATCCTCGATGCCGACATTTACGGCCCTTCGCAGCCCAAGATGTTCGGTCTGGAAGGTTACCTGCCCGAAGCCGAACAGGTGGACGGGCAGGACATCATCCTGCCGGCCGAAGCGATGGATATGAAAATCATGTCGATCGGCTTCTTCGTGAAACCTTCGGACGCCTTGCTGTGGCGCGGTGCGATGGCGGTGAACGCCTTGCGGCAAATGATCCACCAGACACGCTGGGGAGCGCTCGATTTCCTGCTCGTGGATCTTCCTCCCGGCACGGGAGATATTCACCTCTCGATCATTTCGGAGTTGAAAATCGACACGGCCGTGATCGTTTCGACCCCCCAGCAAATCGCCGTGGCCGACGTGCGGCGCGGCGTGGAGATGTTCCGCAATCCGCAGGTGAACATCCCCCTGGCCGGCATCGTCGAAAACATGGCCTGGTTCACCCCGGAAGAGTTGCCCGAAAACCGTTACTACCTCTTCGGAAAGGGAGGCGCCCGCCGCTTCGCCGAGGAAAACGGCATAGACCTGTTGGGAGAAATACCTATCATACAGTCCATTATGGAAGGCGCTGACACGGGAACGCCGTCGGTGTCGATCGACGCCCGCGTCGAACCCTATTACCGGGAGATAGCCGACCGGATTGT
>OLYM01000875.1_pt1 | contig 12024 bp, 9 predicted proteins | sample 1673691 | NCBI WGS metagenome assembly OLYM01 (sample SAMEA103958123, study PRJEB25191) | human gut metagenome | reverse complement strand
TTGCCCATATCGATGAATCCTCGGGCGCGATAAAGAACTACGAGGTCGATTCCGTCTATTTCGGCGGCGGCACGCCCAGCTTCTACGGGGCGGACAGGCTGATCGACATATTCAACGCGCTCAAGCTCAACGGCAACGTGCGCATGGACGCCGAGGTCACTGTGGAGTGCAATCCCGACAGCATGAGTCTTGCGATGCTGAAGCAGCTCCGGCAGGAGGGCGTCAACCGCCTTTCCATCGGCGTGCAGGCGTCGAACAACGACCTGCTGAAGCTCATCGGCCGGCGGCACAATTTCCAGCAGGCCGTGCGCGCGGTGCATGACGCGCGCCGCGCCGGGTTCGACAACGTCAGCATAGACCTGATGTACGGTCTGCCCAGCCAGACGAAGAGCGACTGGGCGGACACGCTTGCCCGCATAATAGAGCTGCACCCGGAGCATATATCGTGCTACGGCCTCAAGCTTGAGCCGGGCACGCGGATGTATAAGGAATACAAGGACTCCGTCATCATGCCAGACGACGACGAACAGGCGGACATGTACTCCTACGCGGCGGAAATGCTCAAGCGCTACGGCTACATGCACTACGAGGTGTCCAACTTCTGCGCGCCGGGCTTCGAGTCGCGCCACAACATGAAGTACTGGAGCCTCGGCGATTATATGGGCTTCGGCCCCGGCGCGCATTCAAGCGTGGGCAACCTGCGCTACAGCTATGTGCGCGACCTCAAGCAGTATATCGCGGCGGTGTACAGGAACACCACGCTTGTGGACGAATACAAGAATATAGACCCGCTGGAGCGCGCGGTGGAGTACGTCATGCTTGCCATGCGCACCTCGCGCGGGATATCCGAGCATGACTACAGGCTGCGCTGCCAGTGCGACTGGCGGCCGATAGAAAAGGCGCTGAAGGCCTTTGAGGGCAAGGGCTGGGCGGAGCGCGCCGGAGAGCGCTGGCATTTCACGGTGCCGGGCTTCCTCATTTCAAACCAGCTCATCGGCATTCTGCTGGAGGTACAGGCGACGGGCCGCCTTGAGGGCACGCCGTGGCTGACGGAGGCCGAAAATAAGCGCCCCGAGCCGCAGATAGACCTGCCCATGGGCGAGGATGAGCTTTTCGCCCAGATGTACGAGGAGCATACCGGAAGGTAGACACGCCGCGTTTACGCCGCGGCGAAAGCATAACGAGGGTACGCATTTGAGAGAAAAATCAAAGAAAACAAACAGCGAATATGTCAGCCGCCACGCCGCCCCGGACAAAAGCGGCGGCGCGAAGCGCGCGGCGCGCAGCAAGCGAGAGAGTGCGCGTGACGACGAGGCGCGCCTGCCGAAGATGCAGACGGCGGAGATACAGGAGCCTGACGACGCCGCGCGCGAGGAAGAGGCCGCAAAGCGCGCCGCCGCGCGCCGCGACAGGGGCCGCCGCGTTAAAATAGCGCTGACGATAGTGATATGCATAGTGCTGCTTCTGGCGGGGGCGGCGACCGTCGGGGGATACATGGTCACCTCCGGCACGGCGAACCTGCCGAACGTCTATGTGGGCGGCATTTACGTCGGCGGCATGGACAAGGCGGCCTCCGCCGCCGCGCTCGAGGCGAGCGGCTGGGATGAACAGGCTGCCGTCGCGCTCAAGGTGCGGCTTATGGACAAGGTCACGTTCAAGATAGGCCAGTACGCCTCCGGCGCGAAGCATACGATAGACGAGGCCTGCGAGGCGGCATACGCCTACGGCCACGGGAACAACTGGTATCTAAACCTCGCTGAATACCTCAAGAGCCTTGTGTTCCCGGTGGAGATAAACGACGGCAGCATAAGCTACAACAGGGATTATATCCGCCGTCAGGCGCTCATGGGCATAGACAAGCTCAACGACGTCCTCGGCAGCGGCGATTACGAGATAGACGAGGAAAAGTCCGTGCTGCGCATGGTGAAGGGCGCGGGACAGCTCAGCTTCGACACGGAGGATATGGTGGATGAGATCATCGGCGCGCTTGCGTCGGGGCAGACGCGGCTGAGCTATGACCGCCTTGCCAAGGAGCCGGACATGCCGGACTTTCAGGCCATCCATGATAAGCTCGCGGCAGAGCCGAAGGATGCGTATTTTACCGATGACAACACCTTCACCGTTGTGGACGACGTGGAGGGCTGCGAGTTCTCCGTGGACGACGCGAAGAGCATATGGACGGCGGCGGGCAATGCCGCCGTGGTGGAGATCCCCATCACGCTCACCTATCCGGAGGTGACGGGCGACTATCTGCGCGGGCTGCTGTTCCGCGACAAGCTCGGCGGGATGACCACGTATTTCAAAAACAGCAGCGACAACCGCATAAGCAATATAAAGCTTGCCTCCAGCAAGATAAACGGCATCATCCTCTACCCCGGCGACGTGTTTTCGTATAACGAGACGCTTGGCCAGCGCACGGAGGAGGCCGGGTTCAAGATGGCGGGCGCGTACTCGAACGGCGAGGTCGTGGAGGAGCTGGGCGGCGGCATATGCCAGGTGTCGTCCACGCTGTACAGCGCGATGCTGTATTCCTACAGGGTCAACACCGTCACAAGAAGCCCGCACTATTTCCCCGTGGACTATCTTGAAAAGGGCTATGACGCGACGGTCAGCTGGCCAAGCCCCGACTTCAAGTTCAGAAACGACAGCGACTATCCCATCCGCATCGCCGCCTACTGCGATGAGTATGAGCGCAGCCTCACGGTGGAGATATGGGGCACGAACCTTGACGGAACGTATATAGAACTGCGCAAGGACACGTACTCCTATAATAACGACCGCTACCCATGGATAATGGAGGGCTACGGCGTGCAGATGCACAGGCTGGTGTTTGACGCGAACGGTATGCAGATAGACCAGATAGACGAGGTGTATGACGTTTATCATACCCACGAGGCGACCGACCAGATAAAGGCGCTGGACGCGGCGGCAGCGGCGCAGACCGCGGCCGACGGCTTCGGCAACTTCCAAGTCGGCTGAAAACAGAAAATATATAGCCCCGGCTATATTGAGAAAGGGAGAAAAGACCATGGAAAAGAAGACATTCTATATCACGACTCCGATATACTATCCGTCGGACAAGCTGCATATAGGCCACACCTACTGCACCGTCGCCACGGACGCGATAGCGCGCTATAAGCGCCTGCGCGGCTATGACGTGATGTTCCTGACCGGCACGGACGAGCACGGCCAGAAAATCGAGGACAAGGCGAAGGCCGCAGGCGTCACGCCGCAGCAGTTCGTCGACAACATCGTCGCCGGGCCGAAGGGCATTCTCGATCTGTGGAAGCTCATGAATATCTCCAACGACCGCTTCATCCGCACCACGGACGATTATCATGTGGAGGCCATTCAGAAGATCTTCCGGAAGATGTATGAAAACGGCGATATCTATAAGGGCGAATACAAGGGCAAATACTGCACGCCCTGCGAAAGCTTCTGGACGGAGAGCCAGCTGGTGGACGGCAAGTGCCCCGACTGCGGCCGTGAGGTGCACGACGCGTCGGAGGAGGCCTATTTCTTCCGCCTGTCCAAATACGCGGGCCGCGTGCGCGAGCTGCTGACGACGACGGACTATCTGCAGCCGAAGTCCCGCGTCAACGAAATGGTCAACAACTTCATCGATCCGGGCCTCGAAGACCTCTGCGTCTCCCGCACCAGCTTCAGCTGGGGCGTGCCGGTCGATTTTGATCCGGGCCATGTGGTCTACGTCTGGGTCGACGCGCTGTTCAACTACACCACAGCGCTCGGCTTCATGAACGAAAAGTACCACGATTATGAGAAATACTGGCCCGCGGACGTGCACTTTGTCGGCAAGGAGATCGTGCGCTTCCACTCCATCATCTGGCCCGCCATGCTCATGAGCATGGGTATGCCGCTTCCGAAGCACGTCTACGGCCACGGCTGGCTCGTCATGGACGGCGGCAAGATGTCCAAGTCCAAGGGCAACGTCGTCGACCCGTATCTGCTGGCGGAAAAATTCGGCGTGGACGCGCTGCGCTTCTTCCTGCTGCGCACGTTCCCCTTCGGCTCCGACGGCAACTTCTCCAACGAGCTGCTGATCAACACGATCAACATTGACCTTGCCAACGATCTCGGCAATCTCGTCTCCCGCACGACGGCGATGGCCGAAAAGTACTTCGGCGGCACGCTGCCCGAGGCACGTGAGGCCGGCGAGGCCGACGAGGCGCTCATCTCCATGCTCTCTGGCCTGCGTGACCGGTATGAGGCGCAGATGGAGAAGTTCCAGTTCCAGAACGGCCTGGAGGAGATCTTCAAGTGCATCCAGCGCGCCAACAAGTATATCGACGAGACCATGCCCTGGGCCCTTGCCAAGGACGAGGCGAACAAGCCGCGGCTGGCCGCCGTCATGTATAACCTGCTCGAGTCCATCCGCATCTGTGCGACGCTGCTGCTGCCGTTCATCCCGGAATCCTGCGGCAAGATCTTCGCGCAGATCGGCGCAGGCGCCGACGTCTGCACCTGGGAGGCTGCCAACACCTGGGGCAAGCTTCCGCAGACCGTGACCGTCCACAAGGGTGAGGCCATCTTCCCGCGCATCGACGCGCCCAAGGCGCTGGCCGAGCTCGAGGAGCTCGAGGCTGCGCAGAAGCGCGCCCTGCTGCCCGCCGTTGAGGTCGAGCCGCAGCTCGAGGAAAAGGTCGACTTCGACACCTTCTGCAAGTCCGACTTCCGCGTCGTCAAGGTCAAGGCCTGCGAGCGCGTCAAGAAATCCGACAAGCTCCTGCGCTTCACGCTCGACGACGGCACCGGCACCGACCGCCAGATCCTCTCCGGCATCCACAAGTGGTACGAGCCGGAGCAGCTCGTCGGCAAGACGCTGGTCGCCATCGTCAACCTGCCGCCGCGCAAGATGATGGGGCTCGAGAGCTGCGGTATGCTGCTCTCCGCCACCCACACCGAGAAGGGGCAGGAGGTCCTGAACCTCATTATGGTGGACGATAAGATCCCCGCCGGCGCAAAGCTGTGCTGAAATAGGAGCAAAGGGGCTATCTCTTAGTTGAAGAGATAGCCCCTTTAGAACCCCAGAGACAACGAGGGGCTTCTTCACCGTCGCGGCAAAGCAATTCCCGCGCCTCTTTGGGCGCGCCAATTGCGCCGCTTCCTCGAAACCGCCTCGCTTTTTCCGCCACCGGCGGCGCTTCGGCGCTTTCCCCTCGACCCCACGAACTGCCAATAGGAAGCTTTATTTCAGCAGCCGTATGAAGTCATTCTCCCTCAGTCGATTTGACGTACTTCTTGTTCCGCTCAGCCGCTGCTGCCATGCGGTCAAGGATCCGGCAAAAGGCTTTTCCGCAGCAAGGCTGTACACCGTTTTTAAAACTGCCCTTTTGCTGAGGATCATCCCCTCTATCAAAAAGAAAGGACATCCTATGAGCTTGATTTTTGACACCCACGCGCACTACGACGACGAGGCGTTTGACGCCGACCGTGAGGCGCTGCTCGCCTCCATGCCCGAACACGGCGTGGGGCTGATCCTCGACCCTGGCTGTGATTTGGAGTCCTCCCGCCGCGCGGTGGAGCTGGCGCGGACCTATCCGCACGTCTACGCCGCCGTCGGCTGGCATCCCGAGAACTGCGCGCCCTACACGGAGGATAGTCTGGACGCGCTCCGCGCGTGGGCGCGGGAGCCGAAGGTCGTTGCCATCGGCGAGATCGGGCTGGACTACTACTGGGAGCAGAACCCGCCGCGAGAGCTTCAGCAGAGGGTGCTGCGCGATCAGCTTGCGCTGGCGCAGGAGCTGGACCTCCCCGTCATCGTGCACGACCGCGAGGCGCACGCCGACAGTCTTGCCATCGTGCAGGAATTTCCCGCTGTGCGCGGTGTGTTCCACTGCTTCTCCGGCAGCGTCGAGATGGCGCGCGAACTCCTAAAGCGCGGCTGGTATCTCGGCTTTGACGGCCCCGTGACCTACAAAAATGCCCGCAAAACAGTCGAGGTCGCGCTTGAGTGTCCGCTCGACCGGATGCTGCTGGAAACGGACAGCCCCTATATGGCCCCCGTCCCCGTGCGCGGCACGCGCAACGACTCGCGCAGCGTCCGCTATATCGCGGAAAAGCTCGCGGCGCTGCGGGGTCTGGACACAGACGAGCTGATCCGCCTGACCGCCGAAAACGGCAAACGGCTATTCGGGATCGGATAACGGAAAGAAAGACTCCATCCGGCGGACGGAGTCTTTCTTTTATGCTTTTTTCTTGAGCACACAGGCCAGCGCCGCGCATATAATGATCCCCGCCGCGAACGGGATCGCGTACAAAAAGGCAACGCCGGCCGGTGCGCTGTAGCAGTCGTGCGCAATGCCGCAGAGCATATCCCGATAAAGGTACGCCACCACGGCGCACATCACGTCGGAGAGCAGCACGGCAAGCGCGGCAAATACGATGCTCCATGTTTTCATAGCAGTTTCTCCTTTTACTTTTTCCGGAGGATCAGCACCAGACCTGCCGCCATGAAAAGGACGCAAAGCACCAGCAACAGCCCCGAGCCGTTGAGCGTGACCGCAGAGGACTCGTTCAGCCGATCCGCGGCATCCGGTACAGCCAGCATGACCGCGCCCACCGCCAGCAGAAGGACCGCGCCAAGCACACATAAGCCAATACCGACCTTCTGCGTTGTCTGCCGGAAACCGTCCGTCTTTGTCCGCCGCACCGATCCGGTATCCGCTTCGCACGGTGTTCCGCCGGTCAGCTCATCCAGCGTAACGTGGAAGCATTCGCTGAGCGCCAACAGCTTATCCAGCTCCGGCGTGGATGTTCCGCTTTCCCACTTAGAGATCGCCTGTCTGGAAACGCCGATGGTTTCCGCAAGCTGCTCTTGGGAAAGTCCCGCCCTTCGTCTGAGCCGATAGATCGTTTCTGACAGCATTTCTCGTTCCTCCTTATGGGGAAATTCTACGGGATTTGGGCGTTGCACACTATCAACTATGGCTGGAACTTCCGCTACCGGTGGTATCAAGCCCCGATTTTCTGCCTGAAGGCATCCTTTTGCAAACAGGGAACGGCGCAAGCCGTTCCCTGTTCTTTTCCATTTACTTCTTGCCGCCGTGGGTGGCCTTCATGCGCTTTTCGTGGTTGAGGATGGTCTTGCGGATGCGCAGCGCGTGCGGCGTGACCTCCAGCAGCTCGTCGTCGGCAAGGAATTCGAGGCACTGCTCCAGGCTCATCTGCTTGGGCGGGACCAGACGCAGCGCGTCGTCCGAGCCGGAGGCGCGCATATTGGTCAGCTGCTTCTTCTTGCAGACATTGACGGTGATATCCTCCTGCTTGGGGCTGACGCCCACGACCATGCCCTCGTACACCGGCACGCCCGCGCCGATGAACAGCTGGCCGCGCTCCTGCGCGTTGAAGAGGCCGTAGGTGATGCTCTCGCCGGTCTCAAAGGCGACGAGGGAGCCGGTGTTTCGGCGCGCCAAATCGCCCTTGTAGGGCGCGTAGGAGTCGAACACGCTCGCCATAATGCCCTCGCCCTTGGTGTCGGTAAGGAACTCGTTGCGGTAGCCGAACAGGCCGCGCGCAGGGACGAGGAATTCGACCTTCATGCGGGCGCCGACCGGCGTCATCTCGACCATGTCGCCCTTGCGGGAGCCGATCTTCTCGATGACTGCGCCGACGCTCTCAGCGGGCACGTCCACGACCAGACGCTCGATGGGCTCGCACTTCTTGCCGTCGATGGTCTGATACAGCACGCGCGGGGGCGAGACCTGGAACTCATAGCCCTCGCGGCGCATGGTCTCGATGAGGATGGACAGCGACATTTCGCCGCGGCCCGCGACGTTGAACGCGTCCGTCGAGCCCTCGAGCTCGGTGACGCGGAGCGAAACGTCCTTGAGCGTTTCGCGGAAGAGACGGTCGCGCAGCTGGCGCGAGGTGACGAACTTACCCTCACGTCCGGCGTAGGGAGAGTCGTTGATGGAGAACGTCATCTCCATCGTGGGGGCGCTGATCTTGACGAACGGGAGCGGCTCGACGCACTCGGGCGCGCAGATCGTATCGCCGATCGTGATGTCGCCGATGCCGGACAGGCAGATGATGTTGCCCGCGGTGGACTCGGTAACGGGCTTCTTGCCCAGACCGTCGAACTCATAGAGGGAGACGGCCTTCGCCTTCTTCGGCGCGGCGTCGGGATTGTGGTAGTTGCAGACCATGATCTCCTGGTTCTGCTTGAGCGCGCCGCGCTCGATGCGTCCGATGGCCATGCGGCCGACGAACTCGTTGTAGTCGATGGCGGAGACGAGCATCTGGAAGGGCTGGTCGACGTCGGCCTCGGGCGCGGGAATGTAGTTGAGGATGGTATCGAAGAGCGGCTTGAGATCGGTGCCGGGCTCATCGGGCGAATAGCTCGCCGTACCGTTTCGACCGGAGCAGAAGAGCATGGGGCTGTCAAGCTGCTCGGGCGTGGCGTCAAGGTCGAGCAGCAGCTCGAGCACCTCGTCCACGACCTCGTGGATGCGCTGGTCGGGGCGGTCGATCTTGTTGACGACAACGATCACGCGGTGGCCGAGCTCCAGCGCGCGGCCCAGCACGAAGCGCGTCTGCGGCATGGGGCCTTCGGCGGCGTCCACGAGCAGGATAACGCCGTTGACCATTTTGAGCACGCGCTCGACCTCGCCGCCGAAGTCGGCGTGGCCCGGCGTATCGACGATGTTGATCTTGACGCCCTTGTAGGTGACGGCGGTATTCTTCGCGAGAATGGTGATGCCGCGCTCGCGCTCGAGATCGCCGGAGTCCATCACACGGTCGACGACCTCCTGATTTTCGCGGTACACGCCCGACTGCTTGAGCATCTCGTCAACAAGCGTGGTCTTGCCGTGGTCAACGTGGGCGATTATTGCAACGTTTCTGAGTTTATCCATATGAATGCGCTCCCTTGCACGGGCGGGAATGTCATGCCGCCCTCAGATTCAGATAATAATACATTAATTTTCAACACAAAACTGAATTTTAACACCTGCATGGCGAAATTGCAACAGAAAGCGCATATTTTTATTCAGTTTTTCGCAAAAATGCTCTCTGCGTACTCCACGACGGAGAGATCCGGGGTGAAATCCGGGTATTTTGCATCCATTTCCGCGAGGCGGCGGCGCAGACGCGCGCACTCTTCCAGCACCGCGCCGCCGTCGGCGCTTTTCGGCTCCTCCCCGGCGAGGCGGGCGAAGTTCCCGCCCAGCACCGCGGAAAGCGCTGCATCCGAAAGGCCGGGGCCGCGCATGGTGAACGGCGGGCGCTTTATGAGGAAATGCCCGTCAGAGGCGACCTCCTCCTCACCGGTGAGCGTGAGGAAGGCGCGCACGATCTCCGGGCGGCGCAGGTTCTCGGCCTCGTCGAAGGCCTTGTCCTCCCCCATGAGCACGCAGCGCCCGCCGATGTCCGTGCCGTAGATTATCCTGTCCGCGTACCGGGCGAAGAACGCGCGCGCCCGCTCCGGCGCGGCGGAGAAGTTTTCGTACATCTCTATCCCCGGCGTGAGGTCAACTGAGACGTTTTCATACCGGTCAAGTATGCCGGAGAGGCGGTCAAGCTGCGCGGACATGAAAAAGAAGTGCGCAAAGACAATGCGCAGGCGCGGATGCCGCGCGAGGACGGACAGCACCTGCGCGTACTGCGCCTCGTTGTTGATATAGCTGTCGTCGTACAGCCAGCCCTGCGCCACGGCGAAGGCCGGGGCGTGCGCGGCGTCCCAGAAGTTCTCCGGGTCGTTGACGTGCCACATGAAGGGCACGCCCGCCTCCTCCGCCCATGCCCAGAACGGCTCCCAGCAGGGGGCGTCAAAGTCCGGCACGGGGTAGAGCCTGCGCATCTGCGGCTTGCCCTCCAGCAGCTTTATCCCGTCACACCCGGCGGCAAGCATCCTTTGCGCAAAGGCGGCCATGTGCGCGCCCAGCGTGTCCGGGTGGAGGTAATATTCGCTCATATCAAGCCCGGTGAAAACGTAGAAGCGGCCGGGGTAAAGCTTTTTCAGCGCGAGCGCCTGCGGCGTCGCCGATATGCACCGGCTGTGCGCCACGGCGTTGACGCAGGCCATGTCCGTGCCCGTGCGCGCGAGGAACTGCGCGAGGCGCCGCGGGTCGAGCTGCGGGGAATTGTGCACATGCGCGTCGATGATCTTCATGCCGTTATACATTGCAAAAGCTCCTTTTATGAAAAGCTCCGGCGGCGCGCTTCGGCGCGGCGGAGAGAAATATGTTGAAATGGCGCGGCGGGATATGTTATATTAAAAAGCGGCGCGGGAAAACGAAGGCCGCCACACAAACGGGTGACGGTCTTGCGTGAAGCTGTAAACTTTCCAGAGCCGGCGCAAAGCGTCACTGCCATTTGCGGGAAAATAATATACCGGTCCGAGGGATTTGTCAACCGCCGCGCCTGCGCCGGACAAGCCCCGGACGGAAGAGAGAGAGAATAATGTCCGATAACTTTTTTGCCTATATCTCGCGTATGCGCTACATCGGCCGGTGGAGCCTCATGCGCAACGCCCTGCCCGAGAACATTCAGGAGCACAGCCATATGACCGCGGTGATCGCCCATGCGCTGGCTATCATCCGCCGCGACGTGTACGGTGTGCCCTGCGACCCGAACGAGTACGCGGCTGTCGCGCTGTACCACGACAGCTCCGAGATACTCACGGGGGACCTGCCCACGCCGATAAAGTACCACAACGACCTCATCCGCGACGCGTATAAAGAGGTGGAGGAGATCGCGTGCACGAAGCTGCTGGCCACGCTGCCGGACGAGCTGCGCGGCGCGTTTGAGCCGCTTCTGACCGGGGAGACCCAGCGGCGCACGCACGACCTTGTAAAGGCGGCGGACAAGCTTTCGGCATACATAAAATGCATCGAGGAGCGCCGCGCCGGGAACGACGAGTTCATCTCCGCCGAGAAGCAGACACGGCGGACGCTGGAGGAAAGCCCGCTGCCGGAGGTGAAGTACTTCCTTGAGCATTTCATCCCCGCGTTCGAGCTGACGCTGGACGAGCTGGGCACCATCGAAGGGAAGGTATGAAGCATGGAAAAAGAGAAGATAGACAGGATAAACGAGCTTGCGCGCCTCGCCAAGGAGCGGGAGCTGACCGAGGAGGAGCGCGCCAGCCTGTATAAGAGCCTGACCGCCATCAGCGATGGTCTGGAACGGCTGGCGGCAGAAAGGAAGGAACAGTGAAAACAAGGATCATCGTAGATTCCACGGCAGATCTGATGCCGGGATGCAAGGAGCAGGTCCGTGTGGTGCCTCTGACGGTACATTTTGGTGACCGGGAGTATATCGACGGCGTGACCATCGACCACAAGACCTTTTACGAAAAGCTGGTGGAGGAGGACACCCTGCCCACCACCAGTCAGGCCACGCCGGACGCCTTCGCCAAGGAATTCGAGGCGGCGAAGCAGGCGGGCGAGAGCTGCGTGGTCATCACTCTGTCCGGCAAGCTCTCCGGCACCTGTCAGAGTGCATCCATCGCCGCGGCAGACTATGAGAACGTATATGTGGTGGACAGTGGCAACGCCTCCGTGGGCGGCGGCATCCTGACAGAGTTTGCGCTTCAGCTGCGGGACGAGGGTCTGTCCGCGCCGGAGATCGCAGCACGGCTGAATGAGGAAAAGCAGCAGATCGTCACGGTGGCGCTGGTGGACACGCTGGAATACCTGAAGCGCGGCGGCCGCATCTCCAAAGCCTCCGGCGCAATCGGCGGCCTCCTCGGTATCTGCCCGCTGCTCAACATGGACAACGAAGGACGGCTGATTCCGCGGTTCAAAATCCGTACGAAGAAAAAAGTCTTCAAAAAAATCGTCGACCAGATGGAAGAAAACGCCGAGGGCGGCCTCTCCTACTCCGGCAAATGCTACATTTCCCAGTCCGCCTGCTACGAAGATGCGCGGGCCGTTGCGGATCTTATCGAGGAACGCTTTCCCAATCTGAACGGAAAAGTCGAGATCAACAACATCGGAACCACCATCGGCAGCCACACAGGACCAGGAACCGTGGCATTGTTTTTCTGGGGGAAAGAACGGGTGGATT
>OLYM01000874.1_pt1 | contig 12024 bp, 9 predicted proteins | sample 1673691 | NCBI WGS metagenome assembly OLYM01 (sample SAMEA103958123, study PRJEB25191) | human gut metagenome | reverse complement strand
TCCAGCACATGATTGACCACTGTCTAGGAAAGTTGGTCTAAGGGGAACAAAGCACCACACTTCGTCTCTTTTGGTCCGGGCGTGACATTGTTGTCATGTCCGGGCTTTTGTGTTTAGCGCCTTTTTGTTTGGTGACAATAACCTTAGCAGGAACGTAAAGCTAGGAGGCGCTATGTGTACGAGCATTCGATTTACCGATAATTCTGGCCACATGTATCTAGGCCGCAACCTCGACTGGAGCTTTGACTACGGCCAACAGGTTCGCGTGATGCCGCGCGGGTTCCACATTCCGTATTCGTTTATCGACGACGCGACAGCGGCACACGCGGTGATTGGTATGTGCATCGATTACAAGAACTATCCCATGTTTTTCGACTGCGGCAACGATGCGGGCCTCGCCGTGGCGGGTCTCAATTTCCCGGGTTATGCCGAGTATGCCGAGGGCCCTGTCGACGGCAAGAACAATATCGCGGCCTATGAGTTTCCCCTGTGGGTGGCAGCGACGTTCTCGACGGTCGATGAGGTCGAGGACGCGCTGCGCGACACGGTGATTGTCGCCAAATCTGCCGGAGAGGGGCTGGGCGTGTCGCTGCTCCATTGGATTATCGGCGACAGCCAGCGCAGCATCGTGGTCGAGATGATGGCTGACGGCCTGCATGTATACGACGATCCGGTCGATACCCTTGCCAATCAGCCCACCTTCCCGTGGCACATGGAAAACCTGCGCACCTATATCACGGCCACAAGCGATTTTCCGCAGACGGCGACATGGCGTGGCGCCGAGCTCAAGCCCTATGGCGCGGGTGCCGGCATGCGCGGTATTCCGGGTGACTGCTATTCGCCGAGCCGTTTTGTAAAGGCGGCGTACCTCAATGCCAATTACCCGCAAAAGGAGAGCGAGACCGAAAACGTCGTTCGCATGTTCCGCTCGCTCGAGGGCGTGGTGATGATCGAGGGAGCGTCCAGGATGGGCGATGGCAAGTTCGAGAAGACTATCTACACCGGATGCTTTAGTGCGCGCACGGGCAATTATTACTACGCGATGTATGGGGATCCGTCGATTCGCTACGTGAGCCTGATGGATGCCGAGGGCGCGAGCCCCGATAGGCTCGTGGTTCCCGAGCCGCGCCGTTCGTAGCCGTTAGCTTTACTGCAATGCAAAGCGGCCCTGCGTCTCTCGTGAGGCGCAGGGCCGCTGTCGTTGATTTGTGGCGTTGCTAGAAGTTGGCGTCGTTGAGTTGTTCGCTCTCGAGGCCGTCGAGCTGTTGCTGTTCGGGCGTATCGGCGACGCTCTCGAGCAGCTCGGTGGGATCGACGTTCATGTCCTTACCGGCCTCGTTGCCGTTGACCAGGTCGTCCGAGAAGATATCGACTTCCATTTCCTCGGCTTCCTCGATTTGGACCTCGAGTGGCACCTGGGTGCGTACGAGCTTGACTGCTGGACGCATGCGGGCAAAGAGCGGTACGTACTCGATGATGATGGCCGAGTTCTCAAGACCGTACCAGCGTGCCGGGCTTCCGCAGGCGCGGCGGACGGCATACTTGATGGCCATCACGCGATGGTCGTTGCGGTTGATGTCCGTCTCGGGAGCAAGCATCTTGCGCAGCATGCAAAAACGGAAGTCGCCCACGTTGCCGCGCGTCTCGTAGATGGAGTAGGTGTGATGCTGCGGCGGCAGCTCGCCCGATGCCATCAAGTCGCCAACGATCTGACGCAGGTAGGCATTGATGCGCTGGTTGACCTTAAAGCCCAGGTCCAAGCGCACGCGGAACAAAAAGTCCGTGCCAAAGGTCTCGACGGAATACTCGTGCGTATAGGGTTCGTCGGTAACGTGCACGTTGATGAACCAATATGCCTTGGCGCGCTTGGGGTGCTTGTCCAGGATGGAATAGAGCACGTCGCGGTCGAGCGTGAGCGGGTCGGGGCTGTTGGTGAGAAATACCAGATTGTCGGCGAGCACGGGATAGGTCTCGTCGTTGCGCAGGCGGTTGAGCTGATCGATGTACTTGGAGACGGGCAACAGAATCGTCTGCGTGCGCTCGATGGCGGTGCCACGGCGCCACACGTACATAAGGCCAAACAGCAGTGCGGCCAGGAAGATCATCACATAGCCGCCGTCAAAGAACATGGTGAGGCACGAGGCGAAGAAGCACAGCTCAATGGCACCAAAGAGCAGGGCGAAGACGCAGGCGCCCAGCTTGTGCTTGAGAATGCCAGCGATATAGCTCGTCAAAAGCGTCGTGGTCATGAGCATGGTCACGGTAATGGCGAGGCCGTAGGCGCTCTCCATGCGCTCGGAGTTTTGGAACAGCAGCACGATGAAGATGCAGCCGACCCACATGATGTTGTTGACGAGCGGAATATAGAGCTGGCCCTTGGTGTCGCTGGGGTAGTGGATGCGCAGATGCGGCATAAGGTTGAGGCGCGTGGCCTCGGATACCAGCGAGAACGAGCCGGTGATGAGCGCCTGCGAGGCGATGATGGCCGCTACGGCCGAAAGTACGATGGCAAAGGGGCGCAGGGGCTCGGGAAGCATCATATAAAACGGGTTGACGATATCCATCGCGAGCATCTGGGGGTTGGAGTTATTGGCGAGCAGCCAAGCTCCCTGACCCAGATAGTTGAGGATAAGGGCCGCCTTAACAAACGGCCAGGATGCATAGATGTTGGCCTTGCCAACGTGGCCCATGTCCGAGTAGAGGGCCTCGGCGCCGGTCGTCGACAGGAAGACAAAGCCGAGCACCATGATGCCCGAGTGGTTGATGGGCGAGAACAGGAACATGATGCCGCGGATGGGGTTGAGCGCGCGCAGGATGGATAGGTTGCCGAGCATGTTGAACAGGCCGGCGCCTGCCAGGAACAGGAACCACAGCGTCATGAGCGGGCCGAACAGCTTACCGATCGACGAGGTACCGGCGCGCTGCATGGCAAATAGGCCGCAGATAATGATGATGGTGATGATGATGACGTTGGTCTGGCCGTCGCCCAAAAGCGCGTGGCCCCACTCGATAGTGCGCAAGCCCTCGATGGCCGTGGTAACCGTGACGGCGGGGGTGAGGATGCCGTCGGCGAGCAGCGCCGCGCCGCCGATCATGGCGGGGAGAATCAGCCATGGCGCCACCTTGCGCACGAGGCTGAATAGGGCGAAGATGCCGCCCTCGTTGTGGTTATCGGCCTTCATGGCGATAACCACGTACTTGACCGTGGTCACGAGCGTCATGGTCCAGATGACAAGCGAAAGCGCTCCCAAGATCATGTCTTCGCTGACGGTACCGATGCCGCCGTTGTTGGCGACGATTGATTTCATGGTGTACATGGGGCTCGTGCCGATGTCGCCATAGACGACGCCGAGCGTTACGAGCAGCATGCCAGCGGAGAGGGGAATGGCTCCGTGCCCGCCCTGCCCATGCTGGCCTTGGAGGTTTGCCTCCAGTTTGTTGTGTGCCACGAGGACTCCCTTAGACATCCGGTTATCTGTCTAGGACAAAAAACTTTATGCCGTCTTTATACATACAAGAGCAGTTTGGCACATCGGGTTATTTTAGACAATAATCCTCAGCTGGGGATTATTTATCTACGCAGGTAGCATTTCAAAGCAGGGGCTTTTAAGCACGTGCTGTCTGGGCGATGCCAGCCTTGGCGTTTGCGCGTTTGCCGGCGAGTTCGCAAAAAATCGCGCCGCCGATGATAAGCGCGGCGCCCAGCAGGCGGACCGGTGTTATGGCTTCACCCAAAAGGGCGGCCGAGAACACGACCGCCGAAAGCGGCTCGAGGTAGCCGACGACGGCGACGGTCTGGACGGGCAGCTTGGCGACGGCGCTAAAGTAGAGCAGGCAACCAATGCCGGTGTTGACGACGCCGAGCATAGCGACGGCGTGCCAATCAATACTGGCGGCGACGCCGGCGGACAGGAACGAGGGAGCGCCCTGCGTGATGAGCGTGAGGACCAGTGCGGTCACAAAGGCGGCGCTCACCTGGAGCGCGGAGTTCTCGAGGCCCTCGATGTGCGGCGCACCCTTGCTGGCGATGACCATCAATGCATAGCAGAAGGCCGAGGCGATTCCACAGACGATGCCCGCAATGGGCATATTGCCGCCTAGACCTTGCGCTGCAATGAGAAAAGCACCGCAAGCAACGGCGACAAAGCCGGCGATTTTGCCGCCGGTCAGCTTTTCGCCAAAGATGAGCGGGGAGAGCGCCATGACAATGATGGGGCCGCAGTAGTACAGCAGCGAGGATACGCCGACGCCGATCGTCTGGTAGGCGCGGAACAGAAAAATCCAGCTGGCGCCCAGCGCAGCTCCCGAGAGGAGGAGGGCCGCGGCTTCGCGGGGACGAGATGGCGCCTGCAACTTATGGTGTTGGGTGATGGCGAGGATAGTGACAAGCGAGAGAGCGCCCAAAAACGTGCGTAGCAGCACGATATCGGAGCTCGGCAGCGCGATGGCAGCGGCGATGATGCCGTTGGAGCCAAACAATAGCAATGCTGCTAAGTACGTAAACAGTCCGTTGTTCATGCGCTTCCATCCCCTCTATATCCGAGCATGTTCACTATGGGTGAACTGGCTTTAGAAGAAAAGCGAATATAATGCATGGAAAACATGACAAAAACTCATACAAGGGTGGGGACGTGCCATGGAGACCAATATCCAAAAGATGCAAGTGCTGCTCGAGACGGTGCGTGCCGGCAGCTTTACGCGTGCTGCAGAGCGGCTGAGCTATTCGCAGTCGGGCGTGAGCCGCATGGTGGGCGACCTTGAGGCAGACTGGGGTTTTAAGGTGCTTGATCGCAGCCGCGAGGGCGTGGTGCTTTCTGCCGACGGGCGGCAGGTCATGCCGGCAGTCGAGGCGTTATGCGAAGAGTTTGGCCGCCTGCAGCGACGCGTGGACGAGATGCGAGGGCTCATGCGCGGCAAGATCTGTATCGGTACGTTTTCGAGTGTGGCGACTCATGTACTGCCGCCGGTGATCGCGCGCTTTCGCGCCGATCATCCGGATGTCGATTACGAGCTGCTGATGGGCGATTACTCAGAGATTGAACAATGGGTGGCTGAGGGTCGTTGTGACCTGGGCTTTATCCCGCGTGAGCCCCGAGAAAACGGCATGGCATCGCGGTCTTTGGTGCGCGACGAGTTGATGGCGGTAGTACCGGCAGACTCTTTGCTTGCCACGGCGGAGGTCGTTTCTCTTGCCGATTTAGCCAACGAGCAGTTTATTCTGCTAGAACGCGGCACCGATGACGAGATTACGCCGCTGTTCCGTCGGGCGGGACTGACGGTGTGCTCCAAGCTGTCGACCTGGGATGACTATGCGATTATGGCCATGGTTGAGGACGGCCTGGGTGTGAGCATTCTTCCCGCGCTCATCTTGCGCCGTTGTCAGTTCGATGTTGCCGTGCGTTCGCTCGAGGGACATCCCCATCGGCAGATCAACGCCATATATCGAACGGCCGATGTTTCGCTTGCCGCCGCCCGTTTCCTCGAATACCTCTAAACGTGTACACACCATTGTTCGCTTTGGGCAAATCTCGGAGTCCGATACATTTTCTTATGAAATTGAACTTTCGAATGAAGCGCCGCGTTATACTGCTTGCTAAATTGAACCTTGGTTCAATTCGTGTTCTATAAATTGAACTTTGCCAGCAAGGAGGTTCTAGTGGCCCAAGAGACGTTTAGCGATCGCCTGCGACAGGCTATGTCCGATCGCGACGTTCGCCAGTCGGACGTGATCCGCGCATCGGAGATGCTCGGCAAAAAACTCGGCAAGAGTCAGATGAGCCAATATGTGAGCGGCAAGACGATCCCGCGGCGCGATGTGGCTGAGCTGCTCGCCCGTATTTTGGAGGTCGATGTTACCTGGCTGCTTGCCGGCGACGCCGATCAAGGCGAGGCATCATCACCCCGCAACGATTCCAAGCCCGAACCCCATCCCTCAGCTCAAATTGCAAGGAGCACCACCATGCGCACTTTTTCTAAATCCACCAAGCTCGATAACGTCCTGTATGACGTGCGCGGCCCCGTCGTCGACGAGGCCGCCCGTATGGAGGACGAGGGCGAGCGCATCCTCAAGCTCAATATCGGTAACCCGGCGCCCTTCGGTTTCCGCACGCCCGACGAGGTTATCAAGGACATGCGCCAGCAGCTGCCCGACTGCGAAGGCTATTCCAACTCGCGCGGCCTGTTCTCTGCGCGCAAGGCGATCATGCAGTACTCGCAGATCAAGGGGCTGCCCAATGTTCAGATGGAGCATATCTACACGGGCAACGGCGTGTCCGAACTCATTCAGCTTTCGATGAACGCGCTGCTCGACAATGGTGACGAGATTCTGATCCCCAGCCCCGATTATCCGCTCTGGACGGCGTGCGCAACCCTTGCCGGCGGTCATCCCGTGCACTATCTATGCGACGAGCAGGCGGATTGGTATCCCGACCTGGAGGATATGGAGTCCAAGATCACGAGCGCGACCAAGGCCCTCGTCATCATCAACCCCAACAACCCCACGGGTTCTGTCTATCCGCGCGAGGTGCTCGAGGGCATCGTCGAGGTTGCGCGCAGGCATCAGCTGATGATCTTTGCCGATGAGATCTACGACCGTCTGTGCATGGACGGCTACGAGCACGTCTCGATTGCCTCGCTCGCTCCCGATCTGCCCTGCATTACGTTTAGCGGCCTGTCCAAGTCGCATATGATCGCGGGCTATCGCATTGGCTGGATGGTGCTTTCGGGCAACCAGCGCTGCATGAGCGACTTCATCATGGGCGTCAACATGCTCTCTAACATGCGCCTGTGCTCCAACGTGCCGGCCCAGTCGATCGTCCAGACGGCGCTCGGCGGCCATCAGTCGGTCAACGACTACATCCGCCCCGGCGGTCGCGTCTACGAGCAGCGCAACTTTGTGTATGAGGCGCTCAGCAAGATCGACGGCATCTCGGTGGTCAAGCCGCGCGCGGCGTTCTACATCTTCCCCAAGATGGATGTTAAGAAGTTCAACATCACCGATGACGAGCAGTTTGCCCTCGATCTGCTGCACGAGAAGAAGATCCTCATCACGCGCGGCGGCGGCTTTAACTGGGCCGAGCCCGACCACTTCCGCATCGTGTACCTGCCGCGCATGGAAGTGCTCAAAGAGTCGCTCGAAGACCTCGCCGACTTCTTCGATCACTACCGTCAGAACTAGTGGGATAGAAGCTCCGCACTATGAAAAGCTCCCTGCAGTTGCTTGGCTGCGGGGGGCTTTCTTGAATCGGCGGAACTAAATAACGATTCCGTTGCAGTGGTCGATTTCGTGCTGGATGATCTCGGCGGTGTAGCCCGAGAAGTTTTTGATGCGGTGGACGAAGTTCTCGTCCAAATACTCAACCTTAATGCGGCGATAGCGGGTGCAGGGACGCTCGCCGATCAGCGAGAGGCATCCTTCGCTCGTCTGATAGGCATTGACCTGCTCAAGAATTTGAGGGTTGTACATCAGGAGTGTCCTGTTGCCGTCCTTTACGCAGATGATGCGTTTGCGCACACCGATCATGTTGGCGGCGAGCCCCACGCACTCGTGCTCATGCTCGTGGAGTGTATCCAGGAGGTCCTGCCCGGTCGCGGCATCGTCGGGTCCCGCGTCTTCGGAAGACAGGCGCAAAAAGAACTCGGATTTCATGATGGGCTTAATCATGGCGGGCTCCTCATGTCTCATGCTTTCGTGGACTTTTAATAATAGCGCGGAAGGAAAGCTGTGCGTCCGCGTTACAATCTTTCGATGTTGGACCATGTTGCCAGACTCGTCGTGTACGGCGTCTGGCGTAAGTCTAGGGCTCATTTTCGCCCTGGACTGTTCCTCTGGTGCGATGCGACTGTCGTTCCAAGAGGAAGGAAATGCATGGGGAGCAAATCTCAGCAACAAGTTCAAGCACCGCCATCGGCCACTGCGGCAATTCTCGTCGTAATGTATATTGCAGCCTTTGTTGCCGCGTTTAACGAGAACATCATTAACGTGGCGTTGCACGACATTATGGCGGCCTTTTCGGTGAGTGCCACCACGGCGCAGTGGCTCGTTTCGGGCTACATGATCGTGACGTCGATCTTTACGGCCATCATGGCCTTCCTGTCCGGCCGTTTCTCGACGCGCAAGCTGCTGTTTTTCGCATGCGGATGCATGGTCGCCGGCGAAGTTCTGTGCCTGGTCGCTCCGTCGTTTGGCGTTTTGCTGTCAAGTCGTATTTTGCAGGCTGCGGGATCGGGCATCTTGTTCCCGCTCATGATGAACGTGGTGCTGTCTTGCGCTCCGCGCGAGAAGCTCGGCCTGTATCTGAGCTTGGGCGGTGCCTGCATTACGTTGGGGCCGGCGTTTGGACCCGTGATCAGTGGTCTTATGTGCACGTTGTTTGGCTGGAGGGCGGTGTTCGTAGTGCCGCTGGTGGGCGGCATTGTGGTCGCTGCGGCGGGCGTAAAGCATGTCCAGAATGTCGGAGAGCGCTCGAATACCACGCTTGATATTCTGTCGGTTGTTTTGCTCGCGGCCGGCATTACGGCATTTGTGTATTCCGTAGGCGAGTTCTCGACCAATCTGATTGCCGGTATCGTGGCACTTTTCGCCGCCATTGTGCTGCTCGGCCTGTTTGCGGCCCGTCAGCTCAAGCTCGAACATCCGGTGCTTAACGTGCGTCCCATGGCGAGCGTTCGCTTTTGGCCTGCGTGCCTGCTTGTGGTGGTGTCGATGATGACGACGTTCTCGATGAGCGTTTTGTTGCCGCTCTATTTTGAGGGCGCATACGGCATGACCGCCCTTGTTGCGGGCTTGCTCATTTTGCCGGCGATTGCCTGCAACGCCGTGACCTCGATTGTGGGCGGACGCGTGATGGACGCCCGTGGCGCATGGCCGCTGCTGCCGGTCGGCTTTGCCCTGATTGCCGTGGGACAGACTGCCATCTCGATGACGGCGGCAAGCATGAACATCGGCGTCGTCGTGGCGCTGACCGTTGTGGTGTATGCCGGAGTCGGTTTGGTGCTGAGTCCCTCGCAAACGGCCGGCTTGGAGACGCTGCCTGCCGCTGAGCATCCTCACGGAACGGCATTGCTTAACACGTGGAACATGATTGCCGCATCGTTTGGCCCGTCGCTGTTTATCGGTCTGCTCTCGAGTTCTGCGGCGACTGCCGGCGCCGCTGGCGTTGCGACGGACGTTGACCAGGCGATTGGATTTGCAGCTGCCGTGCGTGTGGCGGCTGTAATTGCCGTGGTCGGGTTCGTGACGTCGCTGGTGTACGCTCGTCGCGAGTCGCACATGTCGCATTAATGTGTGCACATAGATTCTGCAGCTAGATTGGATGGCGACACCATAAACTAATGGACGTTTTGCCGAGAGGCATGAATGTTTAAAGCGCAAAGAGTGCGCGACGGGCCCCGCGAATGGGGCGATGATGCCCGAGAGGGCCAAGAAGGAGTCTCATGTCCGAGAACGAAGAGATCATGAACGAGACCGAGAACGAGACCATGGCTGCCGAGGTCGAGGCAGTCGAGACCGTGGAGACCGAAGCTGCCGAGGTTGAGGCTGCTGACGAGGTTTCCGCCGAGGAGGAGGCCGAGGTTGTCGAGGCCGCCGCTGATTACGATGACGAAGAGCTGATGGACAAGATGCAGAAGGCCGCCCGCCTGCTGCGTAGCCGTCGCTTTGCTATTTCCAAGGAGGAGGAGGCCAAGGCCGAGCGCATGGCGAACATCGAGCGCGCCATCAAGCTCCTTGACCTCAAGCCCAAGATGGAGCAGAAGGAAATGTCCGACCTGCTGGGCATGCGCCTTCGTGAGCTCGATGGTCTGATGGCCGAGGCCGAGGCTGCCGATCTGGTCGGCCGCATCGACGACGCCGAGGGCGATATGCGCAAGATCGTCGTCTTCGCTGCCGAGGATGCCGCTGAGGGTCTGGTCGAGCTTGCCAACAAGAAGGAGAAGCTCCTGCCCGAGCTTTCTTACGAGGAGGCCACCGAGCTGATGGCCGCTCTCGATAAGGTTATCGCTCCGCTCGTCGCCATGGGCCTGGACGAGGACCGCGGTCCTCGCGGCGGCCGTGACGATCGCGGTGGCCGTGGCGGCGACCGCGGCGGTCGCGGCGACCGTGGCGGTCGCGGTGGCGATCGCGGCGGCCGCGGCGGCTTTGGTGACCGTGGCGGCGACCGCGGCGGTCGAGGCGGCTTTGGCGGCAACCGTGGTGGCTTTAGCGGCAACCGTGGTAACGACCGCGGCGGTCGCGGTGGCGATCGTGGCGGCCGCAATGGCGGCGGCTTCCGCGGCAACCGTTTCTAATTAGTTACGCGATTTTACCAAACCGCGTAACTAGTTGACGCTGCGCGCCGCCCAGGGCGACAATTTGTCATTCAAAAGGCGAGGCATGACCAGAAGGTCTATGCCTCGCCTTTTTCATGCCAACTTGTTCGCCCTGGGCGGCGCTCGCTGTCGGTACAAAAACATCGGCGTTCCCATAGTCCAAACCTGCCAAAAAGGGACAGGTTTATTTTGGTCGGCTTTATCTGGGCAAATGTGGTCGTCTATCGCTATGCGTCCGAAAATCAACGCTCGTTTGTTTTCTGCCTACATTTGGAGGAAGAACTCGTGGAGGCGCGTGTCGTCGTCGAGCTCGGGGTGGAAGGTGACACCGAGCTGTTTGTCTTGACGGGCGGCGACGATACGGCCATCGACTTCGGCCAAGGCCTTGGCATTGCCGTGCACCTTGACGATGCGGGGTGCACGGATAAACGTTAACGGCACTTCACCTTCGATACCTCCTACCCACCCCTTGGTGCGAAAGCTGCCGAGCTGTCTGCCATAGGCATTACGCTCAACGAGCACATCCATGGTTGCCAGGCGCGGTGTTCCCTTGTCATCGTGGGCGGCAAGGTCGTGAGCCAGTAGAATCAGGCCGGCGCAGGTGCCCAGGACCGGCGTGCCTTCAGCGATACGGGCACGAAGCTCCTCGAGCATCCCCAGTTCGTCAAGCAGCTTGCCCTGAACGGTGGACTCGCCGCCAGGGAGGACCAGGCGATCAAAGTTCTGCCGCAAATCGGCCGCCTGCCTCAGCTCAATATAGTGTGCGCCCAGCTCGGATAGTCTTGCCTCGTGCTCGGCAAAAGCGCCTTGGACCGCCAGCACGGCGACCGTTTGGTCTGCATAATCGCTCATGTGCGATCCTTTCTGCTGGACTAGCGCCCGCGCTCCTCCATGATGATTTCAATCTCGTCGGCGTTGATGCCCACCATGGCCTCGCCCAGGTCCTCCGAAAGCTCGGCGATGAGCTTGGCATCGGTGAAGTTCGCCACGGCCTTGACGATGGCGGCGGCGCGCTTGGCAGGGTCGCCGCTCTTAAAGATGCCCGAGCCGACAAAGACGCCCTCGGCGCCCAGCTGCATCATCAGCGCGGCGTCGGCGGGGGTCGCTACGCCGCCGGCGGCAAAGTTCACCACGGGAAGCTTGCCCGTGGCATGAACCTCGCGTACCAGCTCGACCGGAACCTGCAGTTGCTTGGCTGCCTCAAAGAGCTCATCATTGCGCAGAGCGACAACGTCGCGGATCTGCTTTTGGATCTTGCGCATGTGACGCACAGCCTGAACGACGTCGCCCGTGCCCGGCTCGCCCTTGGTGCGAATCATCGTGGCGCCCTCGGCAACACGGCGTAGCGCCTCGCCCAGATTGCGGGCGCCGCAGACAAACGGCACGTCAAACTGGGTCTTGTCGATGTGATAGACGTCATCAGCAGGGGAGAGAACCTCGGACTCGTCGATGTAATCGATCTCGATGGCCTGCAGGACCTGCGCCTCGACAATGTGACCGATGCGGCACTTGGCCATAACGGGGATGGAGACGGCCTCCTGGATGCCCTTGATCATCTTGGGGTCGCTCATGCGCGAGACGCCGCCTGCGGCACGGATGTCGGCCGGGATGCGCTCGAGTGCCATGACGGCGCAGGCGCCTGCCTTTTCGGCGATGCGTGCCTGCTCGGGCGTGGTGACGTCCATTATGACACCGCCCTTGAGCATCTGCGCGAGC
>OLYM01000870.1_pt1 | contig 12064 bp, 7 predicted proteins | sample 1673691 | NCBI WGS metagenome assembly OLYM01 (sample SAMEA103958123, study PRJEB25191) | human gut metagenome | reverse complement strand
TTTCCTTCTGCAGTTCCTGCAGAAGGAAAAAAGAGGGTACCCTCTTTTGGCAGTTCATGGGGCGGATGATGTAGCAAATACTACCTGCGCGCTTATTCTAGCACAGTTGGCTGTCAAGCGCAAGAAGTTTTACTGGAATTTAACATTCTTTTGATTTCTCATGGTATATGAGCCATGGTGTATGAGCCATTGTAGCACATTTGGGGGAAAAATGCAATAGGTTCACAAGATTTATGATTTTTTTCAGGAATGTCGAAAAAAATTACAGGCGGCCCGGGCGGGGCCGCCTGTTTTTAATCGCCCTCGATCATGCGGTAGCCGACGCCGGATTCGGTGAAGATGTAGGCGGGCTGGGCGGGGTTTTTTTCGATCTTGCGGCGGATGTTGGCCATGTTGACGCGGAGGATCTGGTTGTCGCTGCGGGCGCTGGGGCCCCAGAGCTCTTTGATGAGGTAGTCGTAGGTCAGGACTTTGCCCGCGTGCAGGCCGAGGAGGGCGACGAGCTTGTACTCGTTCTGGGTGAGGCCGGCGTCGCGGCCGGAGATGTAGACGCGGTGCTTACCGTAGTCGATGGTGAGGTCGCCCGCGGTGAAGACGCCGGAATTGGCGACGGCGGCTGCGCCGTCGGGCGTGCGGGTGTGGCGGATGGCGGCGCGGATGCGCGCGAGGAGCTCCTCGGTGCCGAAGGGCTTGGTGAGGTAGTCGTCGGCGCCGGCGTCGAGGGCCTCGACCTTATCGCGCTCGTGGCTGCGGGCGGAGACGACAAGGATGGGGACCTTCGACCATTCGCGGACGCTGCGGAGGATGGTCATGCCGTCCATGTCGGGCAGGCCGAGGTCGAGGATGATGAGGTCGGGACAGTGCGAGGAGATCATGGTGTTGGCCATCGCGCCGGTGCCGGCCATGAGGACGTCGTAGCCGTTGGCGGTGAGGATGGCCTGCATGAAGCCGCGGATGGTGCGCTCGTCCTCAATCAGGAGTACTTTTTCTTTGATCTTCATGGCTCGTTTCCTCCAGTGGTAGTGTGAATTGCAGAAGTGCGCCGCCGGTGGGGCGGTTGCTGGCGCGCATGGCGCCGCCGTGGGCCTGGACGATCGATTTGCAGACGGACAGGCCGATGCCTATGTTGCGGCGCTTGTCGGAGATGGCCTCCTGGTCGCGGGTGAGGTAGCCGTCGAACAGGTGCGGGAGCAGGGCGGGGGCGATCCCCTGCCCGTCGTCGGAGACCTCGAAGACGGCGAGATCTTCGCTGCGCGTCAGGCGCAGGGAGATCTGCGTGGTGGTCTTGCCGTGCTGGACGGCGTTTTCCATGAGGTTGATGAGGACCTGCTCGATCAGGATGATGTCCATGGGGATCATCAGGAGGGTGTCGGGGGCGGAGATCTCGACGCGGGTGGCGGGGTAATGGCGCTGGAATTTCATGGCCGCAGCGCTGAGGACCTCTTCGCCGGCCTCGAGCTCCTTTTTGATGTTCGACGCGCCGGACATGCGCGTGACCGAGAGCAGATTTTCGACCACGCCGATGAGCCAGTTGGATTCGTCGCGCATATTTTCCAGCAGATCTCTGCTGGTTTCCGGTGAGATCTGACTGCCGTTTTCCAGAATCGCGTCGATGCCGCCGACGATGGCGGTCAGGGGCGTACGGATATCGTGAGAGACGGCCCGCAGGAGATTGCCGCGCATTTTTTCTCTTTCCGCTTCCGCACGGAGCTTTTCCTGCTGCTTGATCTGGGTGGTCAACGTGCCGACCACGACGGAGACGGCCAGCATGACAAGGAAGGTCAGCGGATAGCCGGAAATGGTAAAATTGAGCTGCATATAGGGGTATGTAAAGATCCAGTTCACGCCGACGACGCCGATCACCGAAGCAAGCAGGCCAAACAGGTACCCGTCGGTGAAACGCGAGACGAGCACGACCGCGCATTCGAAGATCAGCGCGACATACACGTCGGACGAGTCGATCATCCGCAGCAGCGCGCACAGCAGCGCCGCCGCTGCCAGAATGCCGACGCACACGGCACAGTCGCGCCAGGAAAACAGGAATATCTGCCGCAGCCGCCCGCGTAAGGTCTGATCCTTTGTATTTCGTGTCATATCCATCGATCCTCACCCAGTATATATTAGCATAAAAGAAAACAGCCGATATGTTAAGGGCCTGTTAAGAAGTAGAAAACGCATACACCAGTGGCTTCCCCGGTGGAGAGGCCGCTGGGTGCTGCGCTAAAATCAGTCAGATCACATATTCATCCGCTGCGTCGGCGGTGGCCAGGGTGGAGAGGGGGATGGCGTCGAGACAGGCGGCGATTTGTTTGTCGAGCCGGTTCCAGACGGCGGACAGGCCGGAGGATACCTCGCAGCGCGTCAGCTGTACGTTCGTGCCGAGGCAGGACAGGGAGCCGTCCGCCGCGCGGATGATCTCGCCGATGGAATAGTCGGACGGTTCGCGCGTCAGGCGGTAGCCGCCGCCCTTGCCGTGCGTTCCCTCGACCAGTCCGTGCTCTGCCAGCGTGCGCAGGATGCGCTCAAGATACTTCTGCGACAGCTCCTGCCGCTCGGCGATCTGCCGCACGGGGACAAAGCCGCCGCGATGCTCCGCCAGATCCAGCAGGATCAGAACCGCGTAGCGGCCCATGGATGAGATCAGCATACGGATTCCTCCCTTGCGATGATGCCGCCGCCAAGGACGGTATCGCCATCATAGAGCACGGCGGACTGGCCGGGCGTGATGGCGCGCAGCGGCTCGTCGAAGACGAGGCGGACGCCTGCCTCCCCTGCCGGATAGACCGTGCAGGGCTGCTCCGGCTGGCGGTAGCGCGTTTTTGCGCTGCACCGGAACGGAAGCGCGGGCGCTTCGCCGGAGATCCAGTGCATACCGGGCACGAGGCATTCTCTTGTAAACAGCGCCTCATTCGGGCCGACGACGACGGCGTTCCGCTCCGGCAGGATCTTCACGACATAAATTTTGCCGTCCGACGGCATCCGCAGGCCCCGGCGCTGGCCGACGGTATAGTGGATAATGCCGCGGTGGGTGCCGACGACATTGCCGTTCAGGTCGAGGAACGGGCCGGGTTCTGGCGTTTTGCCGGTGCGGCTCTCGATGACCTTCGCGTAATCGCCGTCCGGGACAAAACAGATGTCCTGACTGTCGTGCTTGCGGGCGTTGATCAGGTCGGCTTCGGCGGCAATTTCACGCGCTTCGGTCTTGCGCAGGCTTCCAAGCGGAAACTTGACCCGCGCAAGCGTCTCCTGTGTCAGATCGTAGAGCACGTAGCTCTGATCCTTCGTCTCGTCGAGGGCCTTTTTGAGGACGTACTTCTCCCCTTCCCGCTCGATGCGGGCATAGTGCCCGGTGGCGATATAGCGGCAGCCCATGATATCGGCGCGCTCAAACAGCTTGTCGAATTTCAGATAGCGGTTGCAGTCGATGCAGGGGTTCGGCGTAATGCCGTGCTCATAGGCGTCCACAAAGCGGTCGATAACGCACTCGGCGAATTTGTCCTTGAGGTTGAAGACATAATACGGCATACCGAGGCGGTAGGCCACGCTGCGTGCGTCCTCGACATCGTCGAGCGAGCAGCAGGTGTTGGCCTTCGGAATGCCCGCGTCTTCATTATCATAGAGCTTCATCGTGCAGCCGATGCAGGAGAAGCCTGCGTCCGTCAGCAGCTTGGCCGCGACGGAGGAATCCACGCCGCCGGACATGGCGACCAGTACCTTTTCAGTTTCCATTGGCAGCCGGGGACGCCTGCATGGCGGTGATCGTGCGCTCCATCAGCTCGTCAAGGCTCCAGCTGAGCATGTCCGCACCGCGCTCGATGACCTCGCGCGAGCAGCCTGCGGCGAACTTCTTGTCCTTGAACTTCTTTTTGAGCGACTTGAGCTGAAGGTCCTGCACGCTTTTTGTCGGCAGCATCCGCACGACTGCGCCGATAAGGCCGGTCAGCTCGTCCGTGGCGTAGAGCACCTTTTCCATCTGGTGCTCCGGCTGCACGTCGACGGTGAGCAGATAGCCGTGGCTGACGACCGCATGGACAAGGCGCTCGTCCACGCCGCGTTCGCGCAGGATCAGCGCCTCCTTCGTGCAGTGCTGGTCGGGATACTGCTCAAAATCCAGATCGTGCAGGATACCGACGGTCTGCCAGAAGTCCGCCTCATCGGCATAGCCAAGCTGGGCGGCAAAATACCGCATCACATCGCCCACGATACGCGCGTGCAGGCGGTGGAATTCACCCTCATTATATTCGCACAGCAGGTCCCATGCCTGCTCTCTGGTCGGAATCATAGTTCTGCCTCCTGATCGTCCAGTTTTATTTGATGATTATAGCACAGATCGGTGTCTGTGTACAGGGAAAGTGTCTGGTGTGTGCTGTAAAACGCGAAAATCCTCACCTTGCCGTGCGGCAGGGTGAGGATTGGGGTGCAGGCTTTCAGGGCGTAACGTCTGACATATCGTAGAGGGTGGGTTTTCCGTCGCGGGCGCGCTGGAGGGCGGTGAGGGCGTAGAACGCCTGCGTGGTGGCAAGCAGGTTGCCTCCGTCCTCCGGCGTATGGGCGAAGCTGCCGTCGTCCTGCGCGAAGCGCAGGAGCACGTCCTCCAGCGTCTGCCCGTTCTTCACAAAACGCGCGTCATCCAGCGAGAGGCCAAGCTCCGTCAGTGCTGTGAGCACCTGACTGACCGACTCGCTGCTCTCTGTGCCCCAGGAGGAAAACGCGCCGTTTTCCTCCTGCATCTGAGACAGACAGGAAAGCCCGGCTTCTACTGCCGCGGACACGTCCGCGCGGCTGCGGTAGCGGGCAAGCGCCTGCAGGGCCATGGCGGTCAGATCGGGATCTGACGCGCCACCGCCGAGGCTCCAGCCGCCGTCGGCATTCTGCCGGGTCAGAATTGCGTCGACATAGCCGTCGCGCGTCGCCTGCACGGCGGCTGCGGAATTCTGCGGGAGCTCATAGCCGCCGCAGTCCAGCGCCAGCAGCGCGAACGCCGCGCCGTTGACGCCCTGTGCCGTCGTCTTTTCGAGGTCTGCCAGCGGCAGGAGCAGATTATAGCCGCCGACGTTTTGCGGGTCGCGCCCGATCGCCGTGAGGGCAAGGATCAGGCGGGAATACTCGGTATACCGGTTCTCGTCGAGGGTTCCGTCTGCCGCCTGCACGGCGGCTTCGACCGCCGTATAATACCGGTCAAAATATCCGTCCGACAGATCTGCCCCGGCACGCGCCAGACCAAACACGATCCAGTCGCCGTCCAGCGAACCGAAGCCCGGCTCCGGCACCGCTGATTTCAGGTACTTTGCCGTCCGCTCCAGCGGCGTCTGCGTGCCGCCACAGGCGGACAGGAGCAGGCACAGCGCCAGAAGCAGCGCAACCGCTCGTATTCTTTTCATGCTGTTACCTCTTTACCGTCATGGCCCGGCAGACCGGCTGGTTATCCTGATCCAGCAGGAACAGGCGGATCCGCGCACCGTTTTCAACTGCCGCAAGCGTCTGTGCCTGCGTCAGCAGCTTTACCTGCACCATGCGTCCATTCTGATCATAATAGGCCACGGCCAGCTTCTGGCCATTTTCAAATTCGCCGCTGATCGTAAGCGAGCCGGTTTTGATATCATAGGCCCAGGTCAGCATGCCGATCCGGCCGTTTTCCACCGTTCCGGGTTCGACCGTCAGCCTGACGGACGCGGTCGGCGTCTGCGTTTTGACGTTTGTGAGACGGCCGGACTCCTCACTGTCCTGATCGTGGTACCGGACATAGGGGAAGCGGATGTCGATTGCCGCATCCTCCTCCGTAAGCGGGTCCTCCGACCACTGGACATACTTTGTCACGTCCCGCCGCAGGCCGTTCGCATAGACGAGATCGACCTGCATACCGGCAGGGTCGAAGACCTCACCGGCCCGATACTGCGTTTTATCCGGCTGACAGGTAATTTCCAGCGTGACCGACGGCCCGAAGGCCATGAGCTTCGCGCTGTCGTTCTTGAAATACATCACGCCATAGGAATCCACGACCGGCGAGCAGATCGCATACTGCGCGTCCTTTCCGCTGGGCGTAAAGAGGACATAGGGCGTATCCACGCCGGATTCCTCCGTGACATAGTCTGCACGCGTCTGCCCTGCCTTGTCCTGCAGGACGCGGAGCTTGCCGGGCGTATAATTGTCGACGAAATAGACATAGACATAGCCGGTCGTCTTTTCATAGGCCGTCGTGAGAATGCCGGAGGTCTGCGGATAGCCCTGCGTCTGGACACGGTAGGCGATCGTGTGCGACGCAAGATCCACAACTGTAAGACTGTGGCCGCCGTACTCGCTGAACTGCGCCGTACCTCTGACGCCGATGTAGGCACGGCCATTGTACACCACCGGCGTTGAGGTGCTCATGGCCTGCGCGGTGCTCGTGCCGTTTTCCAGCTTCAGCGTCCACTTGCTGCCTGTCCGCAGCTGCCAGCCGTCGGACGTTTTCCCGGTTTTTACGCTGCAGAACCAGCCGCCCTTCGTGGTAAAACAGAAGGCATCGGTCGCTTTATCATAGCAGATCGTGCTGCGCACGTCACCGCAGAGGCCGTCCCATTTGTCGAGCAGTCGCCCGGTCTTCGCGTCGAGCATCAGAAGACTCCCGGTCATGGACTTGCTTCCGTCCGCGCCGTCGTCCGTGCCGACCAGAACATAGTCCTCGCAGGCATACGCGCCTGCCCAGTAATAGCCGCCTGGCGTCGTCCAATACCAGCAGGCGGTCTTTTCTTCATCCGTGCGCGCCGGGTCCTCGTCCGTGATGGACAGGCAGACAAAGTTTGCGGGAGATTCCTCGCTGCGCCAGAAGCCGGTGTAGAGATAGTCGCCGCAGACGGTGATCGGGCTGTTCGGCTGGCCCTCGAGCGGGTCATGGTAGATCCAGAGCGATTGCAGCGTTTCGGCGTTGAACGCCTGGATCGTACCGTCGGAAAGTCCGACGAACACCATGCCATTGGCATAGGCCGGAGGCGTGATGGAAAAGCTCGACGCGCGATCCATTTTGGCCTTCGTCAGGATCTCGCCGGAAACCGGGTCGACACGGCAGATCATATCCCCCGCGCAGACGATCAGAACGCCGTCCACCAGCAGCGGGCAGCCGGTCGAGCCGCTGTCTATGCCGCTGCCGATCGCATTCGACCAGTAAAGCGTGGACGCGTCGGCATCCACCGGCATCTGGATAGATACGACGGCGTTGTTGCTGCCTGCGGTGCCGCCGGGCGTGCCATTGGCGTCATAGCTCGTTCCGCGGAAATCGGCCCATTCGGCGGGAAGCTGCCGCAGCGTTTCGTTCTTCTGCGCAGCGCTGAGGGTCATTGCGGCGCGGGCCGCGCCGCCCGTAACGACAACAGCGTCCTCGTCGATTTTCAGAACGAGCGCACCGGATGCGCTGTGCGACGGTTCGATGGTCCCGCTCCGGCCCGCATAGCCGGGGCAGGTCAGAAGGTACTGATAGGTATAGCCGTCAAACAGCTCATACGCGCCGTCTGCATCCGGCCAGACGCGTGTTTTGGAGAGCGTATCGCAGACAAACATCAGCGCGTCCATGGGCGTCAGCTGCGGCGTGAAGAGGACCGGCTGCGCCTTGCGCACCTGAATCCGGTACTCCGAAGCCGTTTCTTCGCCCGCAAAGTCATTTGTCAGCGTCAGCGTGATAGTCTCCGGCTCCGCCGTGCCGTTCAGCTTCACATCGGCAGACGCGCCGGGCGTCAGCTCCTGTCCGTCCATCCAGACGCGATAGCCGGTGCTTCCGTTATCGCGGTAGCAGGCGGCATCCGCAGGATAGACCTCTGCGCAGACGGAAAGCGTCTGTGCAGCCGCGGGCACGGTGACGGTATAGTCCCACACCGCAGCAGAATAGCCCGTGCCGCCGCCGTACGTGAGCGTCTGCGCCTGCCCGGCGCAGGCAAGTGAAAGATCGCGCAGCGAGAGCGTGCGCCGGAGCGTGACGATATACTCCTGATAGTAGGTGACGCTCCCGGCGGTGCGCTGGCAGCGGATCGTGAGCGTATTGCCGCGTCCGTTCTGGTTCAGAAGCAGGTTCCGCAGGAACACAGGCGTTCCGAGCTGGGCGGAGGTGATCTGCGTCTCAAGCAGCTGGTCGTCCTGCGCGGTGTTGGTGATGGTGCGGTATTGCGCGAGGAAGGCAGTGCTGCCCGTCTGGATATCGCCGTTGATGCAGAGATAGACTGCGGCGGGCGTATCGGCCACAGCCGCCGTATAGGCATGGCTGGCCGGGTCAAAGGTCTGGTCGAGCGGAATATTGCCCTTGCTGGACGTCAGGTTGTCCTTGCTCAGAGCCAGCTCTGTCAGCCAGTCGCCGGTCTGCACAGTGACCTTTGACAGCGGGCCGTCCTTGGCCGTAAAGCTGCCCGTTGCATGATAATACGTATCCTTTGTCGCCGTATAGGTATACTGCATACCGGGAACCAGCGTGAACCGGTACTGATTTGCAGCCGCGACATAGACGCCCTTGAAGATCTGCCCGTTTGCATCGCAGACCGTCAGGTCAACATCTGCGGATTCGACCGGAATGCGAACGGTACAGCTGTTTGTTTTTTTCAGAACCAACGTATACTGTGTCGCTTCGCCTCCGGCCCGCACCTCGATGGGCACGCTTTTCTCCGTTTCATCGATGGAAAGCGTGCAGCCGCCCGTCTGCGTGACGTCTTCACCGTCGGCAAAGAGCGTATAGCCCTCTGCCGTGGGTGTCAGGGCCAGCGTGACCTGTTCGCTGAGCACCTGCCAGGTATATGTCCGCGTGCTCTCGTCAAACGACTCCAGCGCGGCGGGCGCGCCGGATTCCTCCGTCACGCGCAGCTGCTTCAGCGTCGGGGCACGGCGGATGGTGAGCGTATAGTCCTGATACTGCGTCATGCCCTGCGCGTCCTGCGTGTCGGCGCGGTACACGACGGTATTGCCCTGCATACCGACGGCAAGCACGCCGTCCACGCCGCTGTTTCTGGATTTCAGCGCCTGTTCGGCCTGCTGCGGCTCCGTGCCGCCCGCCGGGGTATAGATTGCGGTCAGCTTCAGCTTGCTTGCATCCGGAAACACACTCGTGTCATACGGCCAGAACGCGTAGAGCGTTCCGGTAAAGCTGTCGTCCAGAACGGCGGTCAATTCACGCGCCGTCTTCTTCTCCACGGGAAGCTTGCTGCCGTCAAACTCCGTTTTGGACGCGGATGAAAGCATGAAGCCGTCCGCTTTGAGCCAGTCGGTCCTGTCAAGCACGGCAGTCACGGAGGTCTGCTCCGGCACTGTGACGCTGCCCGTCACGCCGCCGGACTGCGCCTGCATGGTAAAGGTATAGCTTCCGGCGGGCAGCGAGAGCATTCCGCTGCCGTTCTCGTCCTGATAGACGCGGCCATACTGGTTCTCGGCATACAGCGTATCGCCGGACTGCCAGACGCTGTTCCGGTCCGAGAAGGTAACGCTATATTTTGGGCCGTCCAGCGTCTGCTTGTACTGCTCGACCGCGTTATGAAGTGCCGTGTACAGGCTGAGCGCCGCATTATCGTCCGCCGTGACGTATCCGGCGCAGGCGGCGTTATACGCTACCTTTGCGGCCAGCTGCACATCCGGCTCCTCCAGCCGGTAATCGGCCATAGCAGCGATCAGGCTCTGCATGGCATCCGACGGCTGCGCCGTCAGCCTGTCTGTGAAGCAGAGATACCGGATCCCAGCCTGCGCGGCGTTTCGCGTCAGGTCGTGGCTCCCGGTTTCATCACTGCGGATAAAATTTCCTGTTTTGCCGTCGATCTGCGTCACGCTGTTCTCGTCCGGCCCAAAGCTGTGGCCGCTGGCGTTCAGCGCTTCGTAAAGCGTCTGATCTGCCGTGTAGCTGATGCGCTCCGGCGCGATCAGAAGCGTGCCGTTCCAGTCGGCAGCGAGGTAAAACCAGCCGCCCTCCGCTGCCAGCGCCTGCACCGGCAGGCAGCCCAGCAGCATGGCGGCCGCAAGCAGCAGCCCGAACAAACGAAGCTTCTTTTGTTTCATATCTGTCCTCCCCTATCAGTACAGGCATCGAATCCATTTCAGCCACGCGCGGCGCGGCAGCGGTACAGTCTTTTGCAGGCGGTCTATCGTCTGTTTCCAGACCCGGCGGGCGCGCTTCGCCTGCTCGCGCGTCATGGCGTGGCTGCTGAAGCGGGCCTCGCCGTTGAGCGCTGCAATCTCGCAAACCGCGCCTGCGTATTCGGCGTCCGTTTCCCGGAGTGATTCGCCGAACGCGAAGACCGAGCCGCCGTCGTAGCCAAGGCCCATCGCGGGCCAGAGCGCCGCAAGCGCTCCCGTCACCCAGGCAACGGACTGCGCGGGCGCGGTGTGCTCGAAGCGGTAACGCCATCTGCGGCGGATGAGCGCATAGCGCAGCGCGGCGGCAGCCAGCAGGAAAAGCAGAAGTCCGACTATCAGTAAGATCCAGAGCCAGAGCCGCATTTTGACTGTGGGCGCGCTCTGTGCGCCGCCCTCCGGCTGCTCCTGCTGCGTGTCCTCTGTTTCGTCCGACTCATTTTCTATCGTCTCCGCCTGCGCGATAGAACCGTTGTCCGTGTGCGTGTCGCCGGTCTGGCTGGCGGCTTCGGACTGGTGCGGGGAAAGAATGTCGGTTAGCTCGCCGTAGCCCGGCGTGAGGGCCAGCGGCATCCAGCCGACGCCGTCCTGATAGACCTCAGCCCAGCCCTGCGCGTCCGCCGCAGTCAGGGTAATTGCAGAACCGGCCTGCGCACGCGCGGCAGTCTCCTGCGTGAGGACAAAGCCCTCGGCGTAGCGCGCCGGGATGCCGTAATAGCGAAGGGCCAGAACGGTCAGGGTCGCGGTCTGATACGTCGTGCCCTTTATCGATTCATCCAGCGGCAGCGGCGTTCCGGCCTCGCGGAGCGCGTCCAGCTGTTCGAGAAAACGCGCCGTGCAGAGCTGCGCCTGCTCCGGCGTCAGAGAACCTGCGGAACCGTATTCCCGGCAGAGCTCATCCAGAATCGGAGCAAGCTGCGCGCGCGCCTGCTCAGGAAGCTTCACGTCCTGCTCCTGCACGAACGCACGGTAGCTTCCCTCTGCGCTGAGATAGGCGTCTGCCTTCTCCGGCTGCTCCCGCAGCGCGTCCAATAACTCCGCTGCGGTCTGCTCCGGGGCAAGGGGCATGGTGAAGCGATACTGCCGCGCTCCGCGCAGGCCGCTGGCCGGGAGTTGGGTGCTTTCCAGACTGTCTGTGCGCAGTGCGCTTTCCTGCGGGAGCGCGGAGAGCGCGTAGGGCGCGTATACATAGGCGCTGCAAGCGCTGGTATTTTCAATCAGGACTGTCTGCGTCTGCTCCTGCCGGTATAGGCCGCGCGACGCGGCGGCAAGCTGCGTCTGCGGGTAGAAGCCCTCCTTATGCAGCCAGTACAGAAGATCGGTCTGTTCGGCAAGCGTCTGCGCATCAAGCGCCTGCCATGCCGTGCCGGTGAAGGTATCGCCGGTGAAGCCGCGCAGATAGAGCGCCGTCGGCTGCTCCATCGTGACGGTCAGGCATGATGTCTGCTCCGGTGCGGCGGAATAGTTGGAAAACTCCCCTTCCGGCAGCACAGCCTGCCCGGATTCGTACCGGAGCCGGTGCAATGCGGTGCGGGAAGCCGTTCCCCACTCGGAAAACAATGTGCCGCTTCGCAGGCCCGGTACGGCCAGCAGTGCAGCTGCAAGCACGCCTGCCGCTGCCAGCAGCGCGCCATAATTCAAAAGCATTGGAACGGATTCTTTGCGGTCTGCCGCGCCGCCTGCCAGCAGCAGAGCCGCGCAGAGCGGGCACACCGCCATCCAGACCTGCGCTGAATCCGGCCTGAGCAGCGCCAGAAGCGCCGCAGACAGCACCGTCAGCAGCAGTCCGCAGACGGTCGGCGACCAGCGGACGGCATAGGCACAGAGCGTGCCGAGCAGTGCCGCCGAAATAGCCACAAAAAGTGCCGCATCCGCTCCCACTCCGGCCAGCGGCAGGAGGATATGTCCCGTGGCCTTCGTCAGCGTCTCGCCCGCGGAGCTGCTGACCGTAATGGCTCCCGCGAGGAAGCGCCCGGAGAAGACTGCCGCGCAG